>Ga0208938_1001225_pt1 | contig 15465 bp, 11 predicted proteins | sample AD_UKC125_MetaG_FD_184434 | JGI IMG/M metagenome (GOLD analysis project Ga0208938, IMG submission 184434) | Active sludge microbial communities of municipal wastewater-treating anaerobic digesters from USA - AD_UKC125_MetaG (SPAdes) (version 2) | ecosystem: Engineered > Bioreactor > Anaerobic >...
CTCTGGGCGACAAGCCACGGGGTGTGGCGCAGTTTGGTAGCGCGCTTCGTTCGGGACGAAGAGGTCGCAGGTTCAAATCCTGTCACCCCGACCACTTGGCTTTTGGGCTCTGACCTGCGGAAACGCGGTCAGGGCCCTTCTGCTTCGCCCGCCTCCGGGCATATGTGGGGCATAAGAGCACCGGTCGCGAACAGGTAAGACCCCCGCGAGGCGGCAACCTCCGGGGGTCGGACGACAGCAGTCTCGAGGTGCTGACGTGACGTCAATGGTAGCCGTGGTGGCTCCGCCCGTGAAGGGCGTTGAGCTCTTGGTCGCTGTGCGTCCTGTCCCCTCGCGTCATCGCTTGTGCCGCTCTGCCCTGGGGTTGGGCAGGCGGTGGTCCATGGCGTAGCCCTCGACGTTCGACGCGGCGCTGGACAGGGCCTCAGCCGCGAGACCAAAACGATCGACGCCCCCGGTGACTGACCTTCAAGACCCCCGAACCGGCGCGGGTCGCCTGCAGTGCGGTCGTGCGCACACCTGCTGCGGGTTCGCGAACAGCCTGCTCCTCACCCGAGGGCAGGCCGGACGGCGTGGGCTGGAATCAACGCAGGGTCGGCTCTTTGGGAGGGATTCCCACAGTTGTGCATTGGGGCAGGATGGTCCTGTGGCACCTCCCTTGCAAGAGACTGAACTCCTCGACACCATCAATCGGATCCTCGCCCTGGACCGGGAGACCGAGTGGGTCGAGTTCAAGGAGAACAACCAGGATCCGGACGAGATGGGCGAGTACATCTCCGCCCTAGGCAACTCCGCTGCGCTCGAGGACCGCCGGCGTGGTTACCTCATCTGGGGAGTACGGGACTCGGATCACGTTGTGGTCGGCACGACCGTCGACCCCGAGGCTCAGAAGGTAGGTCAAGAGGAGCTCGTGAACTACCTGACACGGCAGCTACAGCCTCAAACGTACTTTTCTTTCCACGAGGTTAACCATTCAGGCGCAAGAGTCGTCGTACTAGAAATCGAGCCGCCACGAGAGCGACCAATTCGCTTTCGGGACACTGAGTTCATTCGAATCGGCTCCTACAAGAAGAAGCTCAAGGATCATCCGGAGCACGAGCGCAGGCTCTGGCGCCTCTTTGATGACGAGGCCTTCGAGAAGGCATCGGCTCGCGCCCATCTAACAGTGGAGCAGGTCACGGATCTACTGGACTATCCGGCCTACTTTCATCTACGACGTACTCCACTGCCAGAGAATCGTTCGCTCATCATTGAGGCGCTCGCCGGCGAGGCATTCCTCCGCCACGAGGTGGAATCGGGCTGGTCTATCACGAATCTTGGCGCCTTGTTGTTCGCGAGGGACCTGGGACAGTTTCCCGGCCTGGCTCGCAAGGCGCCCAGAGTCATCGTGTATGAGGGCTCCTCCCGGGTAAAGACCACTCGTGAGCAGGAAGGGCAGCGCGGCTACGCGGCAGGCTTCGCGGGACTCTTCGGATACGTGACCGACCTGCTCCCTGAGAGCGAGATCGTCAAAGGCGCCCTTCGCGCGGCCGACACGGTCTACCCGGAGCTGGCCACCCGCGAGCTCCTGGCAAACTCGTTGATCCATCAGGACTTGCGAATCTCAGGCACTGGACCGACCGTTGAGATCTTCTCTGACCGGATCGAGTTCACCAACCCTGGCGTCCCCCTCATCGACCCGGACAGATTCATCGACTCCCCTCCGCAGTCGCGAAACGAGCGTCTTGCCCGAGCCATGCGCCAGATGGGTGTCTGCGAAGAACGCGGAAGTGGCTGGGACAAAGTGACCTTCGAGATCGAGCTTCACCAACTCCCGCCGCCTCTGGTTGAAGTCACGGAGGCACACACTCGCGTCGTCCTCTTTGCCCCCCGCCCCTTGAAGGACATGGACAAGGCAGAGCGCATCCGTGCTGTGTACCAACATGCCTGTCTCCAGTATGTCAATCGTGAGCACACGACCAACACCACGATTAGGCGTCGCTTCGGCATCTCAGATCAGAACAGCGCCCAAGCTTCAAGAATGCTGCGCGACGCGATCGAAGCCGAGCTGATCGCCCAGTACGACCCGAGCGCGGGTCCCAAGGCCATGCGCTACGTGCCCTTCTGGGCTGATCCTCAGAGGTCATCGATTGCTTGATCCAGATCTTTCAGAACCGCAGTTGCCACCCACGGCTACGGCCCTGACCTGCGGAAACACCAAGGAGAACTTCTTGATCGATCCTTGACTGGCATCCACAGGAAGGCAGAGCAACCACCGACCGAAGCCGACGCGCGCTGGGTCGCCGCCAACAGAGATCCACGGCGCCTTGGCAGATGACCCCGTCCCGCGCGACGTTGATCCGTGTCGACGCCGAACGCCGTTGCTCAGCGGTAGTCGGAGCCTCCGCCCATCGGTCGGCCAGAGCGGCAACCCGCGGCAGCATGGGGTCTGCCAACGGCAATCGTCCCAACATCCCTGGGACGATTGCCACATCCGGGCCGCCTTCTCTTGGTCCGACATGCCCGTCCACTGACAGCACGGCACGCTGATCGACGCATTCGGCCTTGCCGTGTCAGGCCGTCAGTGACGCTGGCCGCGCCGAACCATCGCGCCCACAAGGTCATTGACCGCGTCGGCCAGCGACTCAAGGTCTCGGTCGTAGACCCTGCCGGTCTCGACGCGCCGAGTCAGATCACGGATGGCCATCACCCAGTCGCTCGTCGCCGACGGCCACCGCACCGCCTCCACTTCGACCTGCCGAGTGTGATGCTGCACGACGGTGACCGTCTTGATGCGCTCGACGTCGCGCTCGACAACCTTCACCGCAGCCAGCCCGTCGGCTGCGGCCCGGCGCCGTTCGGATGCCCGCGTCCGGCAGGTCGAGGAACACCACTTCGGCATGCGACCGCGGACTTGGAGGATGACAGGCCCGCCACACCAGCCGCACTCCAAGACCTGCCCAGGCGCCCGCGGGGACTTCCGCGCAGTCGCCCGATCACCTGCCTTCTCGACTGATGATTCCATTCACTCATTACATCACAGCGAAATGACGCTACTCCGCGAATGCATGAGGTGTGTCTGACAGCGCTTGAGCACGAATCGTGGGCGCGTCGAACGTGCAGCCAGGTGAACCGCGGAGGCGCTCACTCCGCTTTCGGAGTGAGCAGCCAGCAAATGGCCAGCGGACGAAGGGGCGTGAACGAGTTGACCTCACAGCAGGCGGCACGACAGTGGGCACGGCGCCGAGCCATGGATCCGGCAATGAGAGCGCGCATCACGGCTGCGCAACGAGACCAACGCATCAGCCGGCTCGCGACCAAACTCGCGGTCACGTTGGCTCGTCGTGACGAAGCAATGCAACGCTGGGACCGGCGCGTCGGTGACGTGCTCGTCGCGCTCACTCGTGAGGAGCACCTGACCCTCGACGAGGCGGTCGCCTGGTCGGGCATCACGTTCACCAAACGAGAGGCTCGGCGCATGCGCCGGCTGGCCGAGAGTCAGTTCGGCGAGGCCCCCCGGACTGGCCGCGCCGAGTAGGGCAGGATCGACCCATGTCGACGTCGATCTACGAGGTGCTGGAGGAACTCGACGGGCAGGCGACCTCGAAGGCCGACAAGGGCAGCAAGCTCGAGCGGCTCATGGCCCAGTTCCTTCGCACCGACCCGGTCTATGCCGAGCAGTTCAGCGACGTGTGGCTCTGGCAGGACTGGCCTGACCGCGGCGGCAAGCACGACACCGGCATCGACATCGTCGCCGTCGACCGCCTGACACGCGGCAACGTGGCGATCCAGTGCAAGTTCTTCGACCCGAACTCGACGATCTCCAAGCCCGACATCGACACCTTCCTCTCCGCGTCGGGCAAGGAGGGTTTCACCCAGCGGATCATCGTCTCGACGACGGACAAGTGGAACGCCCACGCCGAGGACGCGATCCAGGGCCAGCAGGTCCCGGTCCGACGCATCGGGCTCGCCGACCTCGAGGCCTCGACGATCGACTGGGACGCCTTCGACTGGGCCACCCCAGAAGCCCTCCCGGTCACCGACAAGAAGAAGCTTCGGCCGCACCAGACGAAGGCCATCGAGGACGTATGCCGCGGCCTCGCCACCGCGGACCGCGGCAAGTTGATCATGGCGTGCGGCACCGGCAAGACCTTCACGTCCCTCCGGCTGGCCGAGCAACTCGTCGGCGCTGGTGGCAGCGTCCTCTTCCTGGTCCCCTCGATCAGCCTGCTGTCGCAAACTCTGCGTGAGTGGGCCACCGAGGCCGAGGTGCCCCTCGCGTCCCTCGCGGTCTGCTCGGATCGCAAGGCCACCGCCCGCTCCAAGGCCACCAACGAGGACATTTCTGCCGTCGACCTCGCCCTCCCCTCGACGACGAACGTCGCTGTCCTCGAGTCCCGATGGACCCAGGCAGTCGGCGAGACCGACTCGATGACCGTCGTCTTCGCGACCTACCAGTCCATCGACGTCGTCGCCCAGGCCCAGAGCCAAGGCGACCTGCCCGCCTTCGACCTCATCGTCTGCGACGAGGCGCACCGCACGACGGGCACAACCCTCGCCGGCGAAAACGAGTCCGCCTTCGTGCGGATCCATGACGCGGCATACATCCGAGGCGATAAGCGGCTCTACATGACGGCCACGCCCCGGATCTACGACGACGCCTCCAAGGCCAAGGCTGGCGAGGCCAGCGCCGTCCTCGCCTCGATGGACAACGAAGACCTCTTCGGCGAGGAGCTGCACCGCCTCGGGTTCGGCGAAGCCGTCGCCCAAGACCTCCTCGCTGACTACAAGGTCCTCGTCCTGGCCGTCGACGAGACCGCAGTCTCCCGCACCTTCCAGCTCCAGCTCGCCGACGAGGGCAACGAACTGCGCCTCGACGACGCGGCGAAGATCGTCGGCTGTTGGAACGGCCTGGCCAAGCGTGGCTCCGCCGAGCACTCCTTCGACGCCGACCCCGCCCCCATGCGACGTGCGGTCGCCTTCGCCGGCACGATCAAGGACTCCAAGCACATCGAGTCCCTCTTCGCCGAGACGGTGCGTCAGTATGCCGCGGCGCACGACCTCGACGACGCCGCCGGCGACCCGGTCCTGTCCTGCGAGATCCAGCACGTCGACGGCACCTTCAACGCGCTCGAGCGCAACACCCGCCTGGACTGGCTCCGCGCCGACGTCCCCGACGGCGTATGCCGCATCCTCACCAACGCCCGCTGCCTCTCCGAAGGCGTGGACGTGCCCGCCCTCGACGCGGTCATGTTCCTGTCGCCGCGCAAGTCAGTCGTCGACATCGTCCAGTCCGTCGGCCGAGTCATGCGCAAGGCGCCGGGCAAGCAGTACGGCTACATCATTCTGCCGGTCGGCATCCCCGCGGGGATGACTCCCGAGCAGGCGCTGCGGGACAACAAGCGGTATGCCGCGGTGTGGGAAGTCCTGCAGGCTCTCCGCGCGCACGACGAACGCTTCAACGCGATGGTCAACCGGATCGAGCTGGTCAAGCAGCGCGACGACAAGATCAACGTCATCGGCGTCCCCGGCCCCGACGGCCGCGGTGAATCAGACGGCGACTCGACCGGCAGCCAAGGGACTCTCGCACTGACGTTCCTCGACGAGTGGCGCGAGGCGATCTACGCGAAGGTCGTCGCCAAGGTCGGGTCGCGACGCTATTGGGAGGACTGGGCCAAGGACATTGCCGATATCGCTCAGCGGCACATCACCCGCATCACCGCCCTCCTCGATGGCGGGAACAGCACAGTCACAGCGGAGTTCGACCGGTTCCTCACCGGCCTGCGCGGCAACCTCAACGACGGCATCACCCACGCCGATGCCGTCGACATGCTGGCCCAGCACCTCATCACCCGGCCAGTCTTCGAAGCGCTCTTCGGCGGCTACGACTTCGCCGCGCACAACCCCGTCGCCCAGACCATGGAGCGCATGCTGATCGCCCTGGACGAGCACAATCTCGACGACGAGAACCACTCCCTGGAGAAGTTCTACGACTCAGTCCGGATGCGGGTGCAAGGCGTCGACACGGCCGAGGGCCGGCAGAAGCTCATCGTCCAGCTCTACGACACCTTTTTCGCCACCGCCTTCAAGAAGACCGTCGACAAGCTCGGCATCGTCTACACGCCGGTCGAAATCGTCGACTTCATCCTCCGCTCGGCCGACGACGTCCTGCGAGAGCATTTCGGCCAGGGCCTCACCGACGAAGGCGTCCACATCCTCGACGGCTTCGTGGGGACCGGTACCTTCATCACCAGGTTGCTCCAGCTCGGGCTCATCGAGCCGAAGGATCTGGCCCGCAAGTACGCGCACGAGTTGCACGCCAACGAGATCCTGCTCCTTGCCTACTACATCGCCGCCGTGAACATCGAGACGACCTACCAGGACCTGCGCGGCGAGCTCGGCGATCCCGGCGACTACGAGCCCTTCCCCGGACTGATCCTCACCGACACCTTCCAGTCGTGGGAGGAAGGCGACACCCTCGACACCACCGTCTTCGTCCAGAACAATGCCCGCCTCGAGCGGCTCAAAGCTCTCGACATCCAGGTCATCGTCGGCAATCCCCCGTACTCATCGGGCCAGGATTCCGCCAACGACGACAACGCCAACGAGTCCTACCCCACGCTCGACTCAGCAATCCGTGAAACGTATGCCGCACGGTCGGGAGCGACGAACAAGAACTCGCTGTACGACTCCTACATCCGGGCTATCAAGTGGGCATCGCTCCGGATTGCCGACCGCGGCGTCGTCGCCTTCGTGACGAACGGTGGCTGGCTCGACTCCAATACGGCCGACGGGATGAGGCTGAGTCTCGCGGATGAGTTCAGCGACATCCACATCCTCAACCTCCGAGGTAACGCGCGAACGGCTGGGGAGCAGCGCAAGAAGGAAGGAGGCAACGTGTTCGCGGCGGGAGGTCGCACAACCGCAGCAGTCACCGTGTTGGTAAAGGACCCGGATAACACGGGACCGGCGCGGATCCACTACACGGACATCGGGGACTACCTCACCCGTGAGGACAAGTTGGCCAGGACTCAAGCCGCTCAACGAGTCGCGGGGCTCGAATCTGTCGCTCGTATCATCTCGAACGTCAATGGCGACTGGATCAATCAACGGCGGCAAGAGTTCTCGGAATTCGAGGGAGTCAACGAGATCTTCGGCATTCCGACTCAAGGCGTGACAACAAGCCGCGACATGTGGGTGTACGCGTTCAGTCGCTCGGCCCTTGTCAACCGGGTGAAGAAATTGATCACCAACTACAACATGGCAGCCGCTGGAGAAGCCATGGAGGCTCCTTCCGAGCTGAGCTGGTCACGTTCACTGCGGAGCAGGGCGACCTCCGGAGAATCGATTGGCTTCGTCCCCGGGTCGGTTCGACACGCAACCTATCGACCTTTTACCAAAGTTCGCATGTATTACGACTCGCGGCTCAACGAGGTCCAGTCGAAAACGCGACGGTTCCTACCACTGCCTAGAAGTCAGAATGCGCTGATCTACACGGTCGGCCGAAACTCTGACGTTCCCTTTTCAGCGCTGGCACTGGCAGACACGCCTGACCTCCACGTCACCGGCGCTGGCTCCAGCGGATCAGTCTTCGCAAGGTGGCGGTACGAGAAGGTCGAGGCCGAGGACGGGATGCTCAGTCTCGACACGGCATACGACGATGACACCGAGGTGATCGACGGCTACCGGCGGCTCGACAACATCACCGACCACGCGTTGACCACCTTCCGCGCGGCATACGGTGACCGCATCACCAAGGACGACATCTTCTTCTACGTCTACGGGCTACTCCACTCCCCCGACTACCGCGAGACCTACGCCGCCGACCTCAAGAAGATGCTCCCGCGCATCCCGCTCGTCACGGACCCGTGGCCCTACGTCGAAGCAGGGCGCGGACTCTCCGAACTGCATCTCGGTTACGAGTCCGTGACTCCCTATCCCCTGGCGGGACTGGACGATCCGGCGCCGACCGGCGACGCGGCATACGACCACTTCCGCGTCGAGAAGATGACCTTCGCCAAGGTCCGCGATCGCGAGACGAAGAAGCTCGTGGCCGACCGCTCGACGGTCGTCTACAACTCGCGGATCACGCTGAGCGGAATCCCTGAGGAGGCGTACCGCTACCAGCTCGGCAGTCGCTCGGCCATCGAGTGGATCCTCGATCGTTACCAAGTCAAGGTCGACGGCGGCCCCAAGGGCTCCGGGATCGTCAACGACCCCAACGACTGGTCCCGCGAGGTCGGCGACCCGCGCTACATCATCGACCTGCTCGCACGCATCGTCACTGTCAGCCTCGAGACGATGAAGATCGTCGATGCACTCCCACCCCTGGACGTGAGAGGTGATGACAAGTGACCGCACGAGAAGAGATCCTCACTGCTGCTCAGGAGCTGACAGGTCGATCTCCCGACGGCACGTTCGGGATCGACGAGGTGATGCGCGCAATGGCCGAGCGGGGAAGTCAGTATGCGGAGAGCACGATCCGCACCCACATCACCTCGCGCATGTGCGCCGACGCGCCCGACCACCACGCCAAGGTCTACAACTACTTCCTTCGCGTTGGCTCAGGCCGATACAGACTCAGGGGAGCACCCTCATGAAGGTTTCGCAGATCCTCGACCAGATCGACAGTGGGGACATCGCGCTGCCCGAGTTCCAGAGAGGTTACGTCTGGAATCGCGACCAGGTCCGCGGGCTGTTCGTCAGCCTCTATCGCGGGTACCCAGTGGGCGGCTTCATGACGTGGAACACGAAGGCCGAAGGCGCCACAGCGCGCGGCGGCCCCGTCACAGTTGACGGCACCGTCAAGTTGCTTCTCGACGGTCAACAGCGTGCCACCACCTTGTACGGCGTCATCCGCGGCAACGCTCCGAAGTTCTTCGAGGGACACGCGAATGCGTTTACCGGGTTGCACTTCAATCTCGAGGACGAGACCTTCGAGTTCTACGCACCGTCGAAGATGAAGGGGAACGCCACTTGGGTGGACGTCTCCAAGTTGATGGCCGACGGACTCGGCGGAGTGCTGAGCTCCCTGCAGGGCCTCGCCAACGGCGACAACGACGCCTTCACGCGCTATGTCAATCGCGTCAACCAGATCCTCCAGATCAAAGAGCGAGATCTGCACATCGACGAGGTGACCGGCGCGGACAAGACGGTCGACGTGGTGGTGGATATCTTCAATCGCGTCAACTCCGGGGGGACGAAGCTGTCCAAGGGTGATCTAGCCCTGGCCAAGATCGGCGCCTCGTGGCCCCAGGCCCGACAGGAGATGAACGCACATCTCAAGGGATGGCAGGCGGCCGGCTTCGACTTCAGGCTGGATTGGTTGCTGCGCGGCGTCAACGCGATTGTCACCGGCGAGGCGCTGTTCAGTGCCCTGGCCGACGTGCCAGTCGCCAAGATCGAGTCGGGCCTTGGTGAGGTCACCAAATACGTCGACGGGTGGCTCAACGTCATCTCTGGACGACTCGGCCTCGACCACGATCGCGTGATGTTCGGCAAGTTCGCGGTGTTGGTGTTGGCCCGCTACACACATCTGCACGGGGGCAAGCCCCCAACTGCGGCCGAGCGGGATCGATTGCTCGCATGGCTTGTCCACGCTGGCATGTGGGGGCGGTACGCGGGGTCGACCGAGACCGTCCTGAATCAGGACCTCAAGGCAGTCGACACGCACGGCGTCGACGGCCTGATGGAGAACCTGCGTGCGGTTCGCGGCGACCTGACAGTTCGCCCCGAAGACTTCGCAGGCAACAGCTTGGGCGCCCGCTTCTACCCCGTCCTCTACCTGCTCACGCGCACCCGAGGCGCACAGGACTGGGGGGATGGCACGCCCCTGTCCGCCCACCTCTTGGGCAAGCTCAGCGGACTGCAGGTTCATCACATCTTCCCCAAGGCACGTCTCTACGCCCACGGCTACAGCCGCGGCGAGGTGAACGCCATCGCGAACTTCTGCTTCCTCACCCAAGGCACGAACCTGGACATTTCGGATCGGTTTCCCGAGAAGTACATGCCTGAGATTGCGGGCAAACACCCGGGCGCGCTCGAGAGTCAGTGGATTCCCATGGATCCGGAGCTTTGGCGCATCGAGAACTACCTCGCGTTCTTGGCCGAGAGGCGCGGACTTCTCGCGGAGGCGTCCAACACCTTCCTCGGGGAACTCTCATACGGGACGTCCGGGGCGACCCCCTCGTCTGAGTGGGATCAATCAGCAGCGCCTACCGCAGTCTCGTCACCGGTTGCCGACCTGGACCCGCGAGACGCTGAGATCGCGGAACTCTTGGCTTGGCTCTCAAGCCAGGGATACGCCGACGCCGACGTTGACGTTGAAGTGACGGATCCAGAGACGGGCGCGGTCCTCGCCGGCGCTGAAGCGTTCTGGCCGGATGGGCTCCAAGTCGGAATCGGCCAGCCCGTTGTCCTTGACCTCGATGCCGACGTCGTGGACGAGCCTCGTCTGCAGTCGCTCGGCTACTTGGTCTTCACCAGTTGCGACAGCCTGCGTGAGTACGTTCACCGGGCTGTAGAACAGGCATCCGTCCAAGAGGACTCGGGCGACCACCACGACTAGGGCCGCGGCAGCGGGCGCAAGTCTTGGTCGCAATCCTGATCCTCCAACCTCCACTCGTCGCTTTCGGATGACGAAGGAGGACTTGCCATGACAATCAGAACCCGTCGTCAGTTCGAAACCCTCGCCCGGGCCGCCGAGCGCACGGGACTCAGCACGAGGACCTTGCGCCGCCGCATCGCCGCAGGCGACCTCGTCGCCTACCGGAACGGACCACGCGTGATCCGGCTCGACCCAGATGATGTCGACCGTCTGATGATCCGCATACCGACAGTGGGGTGAGGCGAGCGATCTGCCGGTCCGTGGCCGCCTTCATCCACGGCGCCGAGTCGTGCGCGTCGCCCACAGGGCGGGCCCGAGCATGTTGATCAGCAAGTCGCGTGACACGCCGATCCACAGGTCTTGACTATTGCTCAGCGTCGAGGCGTGGTTACCCAAGTCGGGGATGGAGCAGTGCCCGGAACCTGAGTTGGGCCATTGGGCTTAGTGCCTTGGTGGCGGCTGTTGGAGGGCGGCGAGGATGGCCTGGATTTCGGGTTCGATGGTTGGCGGGTAGGTGTTGATGACGCCGTTGATCTCGATCGTGGCCGAGCGCAGGGGTTTGAGGGTGCGCAGGAATCGGCGCAGGGACAGGCCGGTGCGGTCTTGGATGGTGCGCGAGAGCGCGAGAGCGGCGAAGACGACGGTTAGGTGAGCGTCGATGGCCTCGCGGGTGCGGGCAAAGATGGGCCTGGCTGCCAGGTCGGTCTTGGACATCCGGAAGGACTGCTCGACGTGCCACAGGTCGTGGTAGGAGGCGATGACCTCGGCTGGGGGCATCAGCGAGGCGGGGATGTTGGTCACGTACCCCTTGAGCCCGACCAGGCGGCGGGCCCGCGCCAGTGAGGCCTCATCGAGCGATCGGCTGCCGTTCTTAATCGTGACGAATCGTGGGGTGCGGGCGCTCTGCTCGCCGGCGATGACGGCCTTGGCCCGGTTCTCCTGCAAGGTCAAGGCCTTGCCGTCGCGGGCCGCGCGCTTGCTGGAGTAGGCCCACACCGCCCGCCACGACCTCTCGTGCATGGCTGGGTCCCACACCGGTTCGGCCCGCTTGTGGGCGTCGTTGACCGCGGCCGCTTTCTTGGTCGCCACGCGTGGGGTGATGGTGTCGATGACCTGTCCGTCGGTGAAGGCGTCGCCGTGCCAGCGGAAATGCGAGGCCAAGTCCGCGGGGGCTTTGGTGACGCGGGAGCCGACGATGAACCCCAACCCGGCGTCATCGAGGGCCTTGAGGTTCGAGGCGGAGAGCATGCCGGCGTCGGCGACGATGACCATGCCCTCGATGCCGTGGCGTTCCTGGAACTGCTTGACGATCGGCACGATCGTCAATGTCTCGGCCTTGTTGCCCTCGAAGCAGCCGACCTCCAAGGGAAAGCCGCGCCGGTCGACCAGCAGACCGACGACGATCTGTGGGTCGACGCGCCGTTCCTTGGAGTAGCCGACCTTGCGCAGCTCGTCCTCGTGCTCGGCCTCGAAGTACAACGTGGTCACGTCGTACAGCACCAGAGTCACATCCCCGTGGGTGGCGGCATGGGTGAAACAGGCCGCGGCGAGGATGTCGCGGTAGCCGCCGGCGCAGGCGCGTCGCAGGGTCCGTTTGCGCGTCGACAGGCTCGCCGAGGACCGGCCCAGCTCAGCCAGGACCCGATCGAGGTCCAGCAGGCTGGTCGGCTCCACGACCCGGGCGATCACCAGATCCCGGAAGACCTCGTCGCCGACCGCGTCGAAGCCCAACCCCGCGTACACCCCGGCCAAGGCCTCGTACAGCAACCCGGAGGAGGTCTTGAGCACATGGGCCCGGCGCACCCACCGACGCTCTTGCGGCTCCCCGGGGAACAACCCCTGGGACGGCGCGGGAATCATCACCGCTTTCGGGGCCACCGGCGTCAGGCCGAGATCAAGCTCGTGCTGGGCATCCCGGGCCAGCAGCCGATTCGCCTCCGCGATCAACAGGCCAAGCTCGCCCTCATCACGGGCCGAGCCGACATGCCGCACAATCCGCCGCCGCCCGGCCACGGACTCAGCGATCTGAACCGCCGTCGCACCCGAGGCGGTCCGCACCCGACGAACCCACGCCACCGACGCATCCTACCGAGCCCAATTAGTGCCTTGGCGACACACTCCACCACCACATCACCGCAGGTCACAGCCCTGCCGCCGAGCGAGATGGCACGATGTGACCCAACTCAGGCGGAATGCGGAGCCTGGAGTCGAGCGGTCGCCGATCACCGAGGCCACGTTCACGGGGATTAGAGGCAGCGCCCGCTGACCGCACCTCACCCTCCTGCAGTGAAGAGCAGGAAGTCAGCAGGCGACGATTCTGAGACGAACAGAGAAGCGTTCTAGTGGCTCGTGTTTGAAGTGGTCTGACGGTTTGCCTTCTTGAGTATTTCGTCGGCGGTTTTGGTCCACACGAACGGGTGGCAGCGGTCGTTCCAGCCGTCGACGAAGGCACGGATCTTCGCGTTGAGGTCCTTGACCGAGTGGAACGTTCCGCGGTGGATGGCTTGACGTTCGATGATCCCGAACCAGACCTCGACGAGGTTGAGCCAAGACCCTGAGGTCGGGGTGAAGTGGACGTGGATCCGCGGGTTCGCCGCGAGCCAGTCGCGGACCTCGACTTTCTTGTGGGCGGCGTAGTTGTCCATCACCAGGTGCAGCTCGTCGTGCGGGTAGGCGCGAGCGACCTGCTTGAGGAAGGCGAGGAACTCTTGGTGCCGGTGGCGCGGTTTGCACGCCGCGGTCACCTTCCCGGTCGCGACCTCCAGGGCCGCGAACAAGGTCGAGGTGCCGTTCCTCTTGTAGTCGTGGGTGCGCCGCTCGGGCAGGCCTGGCTGCATCGGCAGCATCGGCGCGGTCCGGTCCAACGCTTGGATCTGGGACTTCTCATCGATGCATAACACGATCGCGTTCTCCGGCGGCGCCAAGTAGAGACCAACCACGTCGGTCACCTTCGCGACCAGCTCCGGGTCGGTGGAGAACTTGAACGTCTCGACCCGCCACGGCGCAATGCCGTACGCACGCCACGCCTTGGCGATCGTGCCGTTCGAGATCCGCAGATGCTGACCCAGCAGCCGGGACGACCAGTGCGTCACCCCGTACTTCTTCGGCGGCGGCTTCAACGTCGCCGCCATGAGTCTGTCAACCGGTGCTGGCTCCGGTGTGACGGTTTGATTCGGCCCCACTCGGCACCCCTGGTTGCGACTTCCTTTCGTTGTGGATCCGGACTTGGTAGGGCGGGCGGGCCAGGTACGCCTGCTTCGCTGTCGGGTCGAAGCCACAGGCGCGGTAGTAGGCGTGGGTGCTGGGGGTCTTTGAGCCGGTCAGGAGCATCACCTTGTAGCATCCGGCTTTCCATGCGGCTTCCAGCGTGGCTGCCATGAGTCTTTTGCCCAGGCCTTTCCCTTGCCAAGCCTTTGCGACGACGACGTTCTCGATCACCGCGTAGGGTGCCGCGCCTCGTGTGAGGTTGGGGATGATGTTGAGGTAGGTCGTTGCGACGGGTGAGCCGTCGACCTCGAGCAGCAGAATTGTCAGGTCTTCGCGGCTCAGGATGGTGGCGAACACATCGGCTGCGTCCGGCGCAGCGTCTTCTTGGGGGTGCAGGTCGCGATAGAGCGCCAGCACGGCGGGTAGGTCGTCGGGGGTCGCTGGCCTGATCACGGGGAAAGTCAAGCATCAAGTTTCTGGTTGCCCGTCGAGCCTCATGCCCGAGCTCAGTGGCGTGTGCTGTGCCGCGCGTGGCTGAGTCGGTAGCTGGCGGTCCCGGTCTCGATGATGGTGCCGCCATAGGTGAGGCGGTCGACGATCGCAGCGCACAGGCGCGGGTCGGTGAAGGTCTTGGTCCACCCGCCGAACGACTCGTTGCTGGCGATCGCGATGCTGTTCTTCTCCTCGCGTTCGGTCATAACTTGGAAGAGGAGCTCGGCGCCGCGGGTGTCCAGGCTCATGTAGCCGAGTTCGTCGATGATGAGTAGGTCGACCCGCCCGTACCGGTTGATCGTCTTGGTGAGGGTCTTGTCGTCGGCGGCTTCGACGAGCTCGTTCACCAGCCGCGTGGCGAGGGTGTACTTGACCCGGTATCCCTTCATCGCCGCGGCCGTGCCGAGGGCGATGAGCAGGTGGCTCTTGCCGGTGCCGGAGTCCCCGATCAGGCATAGCGGTTCACCGCGGCGGATCCAGTCCCCGGCGCCGAGGGTGTTGAGCAGGGCGGGGTTGATGTTGGGGTTGGCGTCGTGGTCGAAGTCCTCGAGGTACTTCTCCCTGGGGAACCCTGCGGCCTTGACGCGTCGGGCGGTGGAGCGGCGGTCGCGGTCGTCGACCTCGGCCAACAGGAGTTCGGCGAGGAATCCGGAGTAGGTGAGCTGGTCCTTGATCGCGGCCGCGACGGCTTCCTCGACGACGGCTCGGATCGTCGGGAGCCGCAGGCGTCGGCAGGCGGTGTCGACCGCCGCGGCGGCGGCTTCCTCGGTCATGCCGCGCCGCCGGCGCAGCGCCGTCGTGGCGGACGTGGTGGCGGTCATGAGGTTCCTTCGGGATCGGCGGGCGTGGGGTGGTCGGTTCCAGTGGCCCGGCCCAGGAGTTGCCGGTCATAGACGCCCAGGTCGGGCAGCGGTCGGGTGTCCGGTGGGAGACCGGCGATGACCGCGGCCGGGTCCAGAAGGCGACGCATGGTCAGCGACACCACCCGCTCGGGTCGTCCGGCCTGTTGCTCGCTGTTGTCGTCGTGAGCAAGGAGGTGATGGTCACCATTGGCCCCACCCGCGGCCGCGGCGTGGCGGCGGGTCTCGACAGCGACGACCTCCGCGGTGACCGCGCCCACGTGCAGGGCGGCCCGGATCCCCGCGACGACGTCTCCGGCGCGGTGTGCCCGGTGCAGGAGC
>Ga0208938_1001229_pt1 | contig 15443 bp, 12 predicted proteins | sample AD_UKC125_MetaG_FD_184434 | JGI IMG/M metagenome (GOLD analysis project Ga0208938, IMG submission 184434) | Active sludge microbial communities of municipal wastewater-treating anaerobic digesters from USA - AD_UKC125_MetaG (SPAdes) (version 2) | ecosystem: Engineered > Bioreactor > Anaerobic >...
CCCAGGCTCTTGCTCATCTTGCGGCCCTGGCCATCCACCGTGAAGCCGTGCGTGAGCAGGCTGCGGTAGGGCGCGCGGCCGCGGATGGCGCTGGCCAGCAGCAGCGAGGAATGGAACCAGCCACGGTGCTGGTCGTGGCCCTCCAGGTACATGTCGGCCTCGGGGCCGCTGGTGTGGTGCTCGGCCGGGTGCGTGCCACAGAGGACGTGCCAGAAAGTCGAGCCGGAGTCGAACCACACCTCCAGGATGTCGCTGCTCTTGGTGTAGAGCCGGGCGTCCTCGGGGCCGAGGATTTCCTCGGCCGTCACGCGGCTCCAGGCCTCGATGCCGCCTTGTTCGACGATGGCGGCGGCCTGGTCCAGGATCTCCATGGTGCGCGGGTGCAGCGCGTCGGTTTCCTTGTGCAGGAAGAAGGGGATGGGCACGCCCCAGGCGCGCTGGCGGCTGATCACCCAGTCGGGACGCCCGGCGATCATGTCGCGCAGTCGCGCCTGGCCGGAGGCCGGGTAGAAGGCGGTTTGCTCGATGGCCCGCAGGGCCGTGGTGCGCAGCGTCTCGGGCGCCTTGTCCTTGGTGAACACGCCTTCGCCTTCGTCCATGCGCACGAACCACTGCGAGGCGGCGCGGTAGATCACGGGTGACTTGTGGCGCCAGCAGTGCGGGTAGCTGTGGTCCAGCCTGCCGCTGGCCAGCAGGCGGCCGGCGGCCTGCAACTGCTCGGTGATGACCGGCTGCGCCTTCCAGATGTCCAGGCCGCCGAACAGGGCGAAGTCGCTGGCGTAGCTGCCACCTCCCTGCACCGGGTTCAGGATGTCGGCGTGCTTCAGGCCGTGCGCCACGCAGGAGTTGAAGTCCTCCACGCCGTAGGCCGGGGCCGAGTGCACGATGCCGGTGCCGTCGGTGTCGGTGGCGTAGTCGGCCAGGTACACCGGCGCCAGGCGCCGGTAGGCGGCATCGACGTCATGCAGCGGGTGCTCGAACGCGAGGCCGCCGAGCCGCTCGCCCATGGCCGTGGCGACGATCTCGCCCTGCAGGCCGTAGCGCTGCAGGCAGTCCGCCACCCGCGCCTTGGCCAGCAGCAGCAGGCCGCGCTCGGTGTCGACCAGCGCGTACTCGATGTGCGGTCCCAGGTTGAGCGCTTGGTTGGCCGGGATGGTCCAGGCGGTGGTGGTCCAGATGACGACGTAGGCGGGCTTGCTGAGCTGCTGCAGGCCGAAGGCGGCCGCCAGCGCCGCCGCATCGTGCGCCTTGAAGGCCACGTCCACCGTGGTGCTCTTGCGGTCCTGGTATTCGATCTCGGCCTCGGCCAGCGCCGAGCCGCAGTCGAAGCACCAGTACACGGGCTTCAGGCCGCGGTAGACGAAGCCGCGCTCGATCAGGCGCTTGAAGAGACGCAGCTCGCCCGCCTCATTGGCGAAGTTCATCGTCTTGTAGGGGTTGTCCCACTCGCCCAGCACGCCCAGGCGCTTGAAGTCCTTCATCTGGCTGGCGATCTGCTCGGTGGCGTAGGCGCGGCCCTTGGCCTGCATGTCGTCACGGCTCAGCTTGCGCCCGTACTCCTTCTCGATCTGGTTCTCGATCGGCAGCCCGTGGCAGTCCCAGCCGGGCACGTAGTGGGCGTCCAGGCCTTTCAGCTGGCGCGCCTTGACGATCATGTCCTTGAGCACCTTGTTGACGGCGTGGCCGATGTGGATCTGGCCGTTGGCATACGGCGGGCCGTCGTGCAGGATGAACTTCTCGCGCCCGGCGCGCGCCGCGCGCAGCCGGTGGTAGATGCCCTTGTCCTCCCACTCCTGCACCCAGCCAGGCTCGCGCTTGGGCAAATCGCCGCGCATCGGGAAGGGCGTGTCGGGCAGGTTGAGCGTCTGGCGGTAGTCGGTGGGGGCGTCTTGGCTCATGGCAGATGGGGGCTGAACTGGGGTATGGGGATCAAATGAACGGTTTGCGCAGGCGGGACGTGCGCAAGCAGCTATCGGAATGGGAGCGGGGCGGTGGCGGACGGGGCGCCCGCCGCCCCTTCAAATTCGCGCCGCGCGGGCCGCCAGCCAGCGGCGGGCATCGGCGCAGTCGCGCGCAATGCCCTCGGTCAGCGCCGCCAGGCTGTGATAGCGCAATTCGTCGTGCAGTTTGTGCAGCAGATCCACGCGGATGATTTTACCGTAGGCCCCCTCGGGCCCCAGGTGCGCGGGCCAGTCCAGCACATGCGTTTCCAGCAGCACGCGCCCGCCGTTGACATCGTTCGGGTCCAGCGAGGGGCGAACGCCCAGGTTGGCCACGCCGGGCAGCGGCTGCTCGTCCAGGCCGTGCACCTCGACCACGAAGATGCCGCTGGCGGCCGGCTTCCAGGCGTGGGCGCGGCGCGAAAAGCGCAGGTTCAGGGTGCGAAAGCCGTCGCCCCGGCCGGGCGCGCCCTCGGCCAGGGCGCGGCCCAGCTTGCGCCCGTGCACCACGTGGCCGCTGATGCCGTAGGACCGCCCCAGCAGCGCGGCGGCAGCCGTCATGTCGCCGGCGGCCAGCGCCTCGCGCACGGCCGAGCTGGACACGCGCTGGCCGTGCACCTCGTAACTCAGCATGCGCGCGACGTCGAAGCCCTGCCGCTGGCCGGCGGCGTCCAGCATGGCGTAGTCGCCGGCGCGTCGCGCGCCGAAGCGGAAGTCGTCGCCCACCAGCACGTAGCGCACGCCCAGGCCGCGCACCAGCACCTGATCGATGAAATCCTGTGGCGGCTGGCTGGCCAATTGCGCGTTGAAGGGCAGCACCAGCGCCTGGTCGATGCCGCAGCGCGCCAGCTCGGCCAGCTTGTCGCGGAAGGTGGCGATACGCGCCGGTGCCAGCTCGGGCTTGTGCTGCGCGGCGGCAAAGTAGTCGCGCGGGTGCGGCTCGAAGGTCATCACGCAGCTGGGCACGCCGCGGTGCGCCGCTTCGCTGCGCAGCAGCGCCAGCATGGCCTGGTGGCCGCGGTGCACGCCGTCGAAATTGCCGATGGTCAGGGCGCAGCCGGGCGCGATGCCGGGGTGACGCAGACCGCGGAAGATCCTCATGTCAGTACTGATTTAATAGCGCCTTGCGCTGGCCAGGCAAGCGGCAGCGCCCAAGAACGTCATGAAATGGGAGTATATTGCGGCTGGTTCGGGGCGCTGTCGCGCCGCGGACGGGGCGGCCAGCGCTGGCAACGCCGGCCACACAAACAGGGTTTCCGTTGCAGGAGGTCGTTTTGTGAAGGTGCTCAAGCTGTCGGCACAGGGTTTGCCGCAATCGTGGATCTCGCTGGAGCAGGCGGTGATCCACTACGCCGCCGAAGAAGTGCGCTGGGAAGCGGGCGGCGAGGTCGCGGTGTTCCGCGGTGGCCACAACGCCATCACCGGCGAGCAGTCGATCGTGCGCATCAACAGCATCATCGGCACCCACGGCGCGCCGCGCATCAACCCCTTCGATCTGCGCCCCAGCCTCACCAACGCCAAGCTGTTCGCGCGCGACCGCAACCTGTGCGCCTACTGCGGCCAGTGCTTTCACGAGACCGAACTGACGCGCGAACACATCGTGCCGCAGGCGCAGCGCGGGCACGACACCTGGATGAACGTCGTCACCGCCTGCCGCGCCTGCAACCACCGCAAGAGCAACCGCACCCCCGAGCAGGCGCACATGCCCCTGCTGTACGCGCCCTACGTTCCCAGCCTGTGGGAAGACTTCATCCTGCGCAACCGCCGCATCCTGGCGGACCAGATGGAGTTTCTGATGGCGCATTTGCCGCGCAATTCGCGCTTGCATGGTTGACGGCCAGCGAACGCATTCAACGTATGCCCGTAGTGTTTTCGCGCCCTGAGTGATCGGTCAGGTCGGAACCTGTAAGCGGTAGCCCCCAGCCCAAAGCTGGCGTTTTGCCGCCACGGCCCTGGCGCACGGCCTGACGCTGGTTACGCGCAACACGGCAGACTTTGCGGGGATGGGGATGGAGCTGCTCAACCCGTGGGAGGGGTGCGCCGCGTGAGAAGGTCGATAAAGCTCTAAAATAAGCGCCAAATTCAGATCTTTTTATAAGGAGCCCACGCCATGGATGCCATCTATGCCGACTATTCCATCAGCATGTCGGACTTCAAGAAAAATCCGGCGCAGGTGCTGCGCACGGCGGGTGAAAAGCCGGTGGCGGTGCTCAACCACAACCGTCCGGCGTTCTACATGGTGACGCCCAAGTTGTTCGAGGCCCTGGTGCAGGAGGTGGGTGATCGCGATTTGGTGGCGCTGGCGCGCCAGCGTCTGGCCAGCACCGAGCCCGCGATCGAGGTGGATGTGGATGCCCTCTGACCCGCCGCCCGGCCCCACGCGCTACCGCTTGCAGTTTCGGCCCGAGGCCTGGGCTGAATGGAATGCACTGGATGGCAGCGTGAAAGAGGTGTTGCGCAAGCTTCTCAAAAAGCGCCTGCAGCAGCCGCACTTGCCGGGCAGCGAGTTGCACCGGGATTTGCGCCATTGCTACAAGATCAAGCTGCGCCAGCAGGGCTACCGGCTGGTGTACCACGTGCAGGACGATGTACTGGTGGTGCTGGTCTGGCGGTGGCCAAGCGGGAGGACATGGCGGCCTACCGCGCGGCATTGCAGCGCCTGCTGTCAGGCGGCTGAGGCGCTGAGCCGATAACCCCCCAGCCCAAAGCTGGCGTTTTTGCCGACGTGCAGCCATTGGCCCAGGTGCAGCAGGGGAGCGAAGGGCGATAAATCCCCCGTCAAATGCACGCTGCCCAGCAGACCGCCCCATTGCATTTCCTGCTGCTGGTGTTGTGAAAACCGCCCCCAGTCGAACCAGTGCAGGCCTTCGCCGCGCAGGGTGATGGCGCTGGCTTGCGCGGTGATTTGTGCAAAGTCCTGCTGCGGCGCATCGGCTCCCAGGGCTACGTCTTGCAGCAGCTGCCAGCGCCGCGCCAGGGTGACGAGCAGGGTGCGGGCGTCCAGGTTGTGGGCTTTGGCGGGCTTGCCTTGCTGCTGCAGGCGCAGCGGGCTGGTGAGCTGCAGGGTGGCGTTCTGTTCCAGTGTGGGGGGCAGGGGCAATGGGTTTGGTGAAAAAGATAGCTGCTTGCGCTTGTCCAGCAAGGGTTGGAGGCTGATTTCATCTACAACGTTTACCAGGGTGCAGGGGCTGCGCTGTGCGCCCAGGCCGGTGCGCAGGGCACGCTCCCAGGCCTGCAGCAGGGTGGGCAGGTGGGCAAGCGCACGGCCCATGAGCACCAGGCTGAAGGTAAAGGTTTCGCCCGGGGCCAGGCGACGTGCGCCGCCGCTGGGTGGCGCTATGACGTAGGGCGCGGGCATCTGGCTGAACTTTTGCAGCCCGTGCGCGGGCAGCGCGGGCGGGGCGAACACCTGGCAATAGGGGCAGCTGGCGTACAGCGCGCAGGGCTGGCCGCTGGTGTGGGGCAGCGGGGCCAGCGCCAGCAGCGCATGGCCCCAGGCACCGCGCAGCATGGAGCCGGCGTAGGGCGGCAGGCTCAGGGGCGCTTCGGCGCGGGCTGTGAGGTGCAGGCGGGCGATGGGCAACTGCGGATCAATGCCGGCTTGGGTCATGCCTTGGTCACGTGCAGCAATACGCCTTCGGCGACACGGGCGTTGATCTTGACGAACTGGTTAGTCTTGATTTTTTGCTGCACGTCAGCCGGCAGGCTCTCCAGCAGTGTCTGGCCTTGCGGGGCCAGGGCGATGGCAGTTTTGCCGCCTTTTTCCACGCTCAAGGCGCCGTTGGCGCGGTTGAATTTGGGACGTGCTCCCTCCCACAGCTCGGCGTTGGCCTGCTGGCGCTCCAGCGCCTGGGCTTTTTCCTCGGCCTTGACTTGGGCGGCGCGCTCTTGCTGCCGGCGCTGCTCACGTTCGCGCTGTGCTTGCGATTGCATGGCTCCGTAGCCCACCGCCGTCTTGGCGCCAAAGCCCAGCCATTCGAAGGCGTGCTCGAAGGCCGCTGTCAGCAGGGTTTGCCAGCGGTGGTTTTCGGCCAGGTCGGGCGCCAGGCGCTGCAGGTGCGCCAGGTCGCATTGCACATGGAAGGCAAAACGGGTGCCGGGCGGCAGGGTCAAAAAGCTGATGGGGTTGGGCTGGCCGCTGTCGTGCGGGCTGTCACTGTCGCCGCTTTTGCGATCCACCTTTTGCTGGTAGTAGTGGCTCTGGTGCGGGGTCATGATGTCCACGGCCAGGTTGTCGCCGGGGATTTGCGGCAGCGCGTCCCAGAAGCTGAGCGCGCCGCGCACATGGTCACTGTCGCCGTCTTCGGTTTCACGGCCGAAAAGCACGTCGAGCATGGTCAGCTCGATGGAGCGTGCGGCCTGACGCTGCTCGGGGGGCAGGGGTGCAGAACTCCAGCCTTGCGTATCGCCCCAGTCGCCGCTGGCCAGCTCGCGTGCAGCCTGGCGCACCACACCCTTGATGCTGCTGCCGGGCAGGTAGGGCAGGCCGTAGGGGTTCAGGAAGGCAAAGCCGTTTTCCAGTGGATGCTCGTTGCCCAGGCCGGTGGTGAAGGGGGCGGTGGCAATGGCGTCCAGTGCCAGCAGGTGGGCGGTGACTTGCGCCAGGGCGCTTTGACGCTGGGCCAAGGCGGACATGGTGGATTTTTCGTTTTTCAGGTCAAGGACTTTTTTCCATGCGTGGTGTGCGGCAAAGTCGTTCTTCTCCCACAGCGTGGGTAACGGGTTGCGGTTGCGCTGTTGTAGCTCGGCAATGGCGGCACCCATGCCTTGTGTGCGCAGCATGTCTTGTACTTCCATGCCTTCGCGACTTTTTTTGCTGGCGCGGCTGTTGACTTCGCGTTCTTGGTCAGCGCGTTCCGTCCAGATCGGCAAATACATGCCAAAGCGCAGCCCTGGCGAGGCGCTGCTGAAATCCTGGCCCAGGTAGGCGGGCACGGCGGCGATGGGCATGTCAGTTCCCTCCCGTCGCTTTGTTGCGAGCGGCGGCCATCTGGCGCAGCCATTTGAGCCAGGCAAAGGCTTCGGCGTTGATGGCCTGGTAGCTGGCGGGGCTGGCCTGCATCAGCGCCTGCATGAAGGCGGAGAAATCGGCGCCCTGCTTGAACGTGTCTTTGAAGCGGCCCGCCAGCCAGGCGCGCAGGTGGGTGGCGACTTCGGCCTGGGCCTTGCCTTTTTCGTGGCAGAAGGCCAGCACCTGCATCAGGCCGCTGTTCATGATGAGCGCGGGCAGGGCCTTGGCGGCGTTCACATGCTCCTTGCTGTAGTGGGTGCAGGCGTCCCAGGCGTTCTGGGCGCGCAGTTGTTCGAGGGTTTGGCGGGGTGCGTTCATGGCATCAACCCTCCAGCGTGGCAACAACCAGGCCGCGCCCGGTGGTGGCGTCGCCGCCCACCTGCAGTAATTTGCCGTGCAGCAGGGGGCGAATCTTGGCCAGCACCTCTTCGGCTTGCAGCAGTTGCTCCTGTTTGCCGCTGCGCGTCTTGCTGGCCATCAGCGGGGCGATCAGGAGCGATTCGGGCGGCAGGTTTTCGGTGTAGAACAGGCCGCCGTCGTCAGCGGTGCCGGTTTCATGATTGATGCGCACATGCGGCTCGACCAGCATGGCGTTTTTGGCGAAGTAGCCAAAGTCGGTGTCCGATAGCAGCACCAGGTCGGTGGCCAGCTTGTCGCGGAAGAACTGGTAGGCATCGCCTTCGGGCAGGGCGCGGCGGGCGATGTCGGCGGCGGTTTTTGCCACGTCTTCGCTGGCTTTGGCGGTGTATTCAAAGGCTTCGAGGTGCAGCTTGTCGCCTTTTTCGCCACCCAGCAGCGCCAGGTTGGCGATCAGGCAATGCCCGTCCTGCACCGTGGCGGCGGGCCATGCGGGGGCGCTGCCGGTCAAGGCCAGCAGGCGCTGGGCGCGCGCCAGCGCCTGGGGGCAGGTGGCGTACACATAGCCACCCTTCAAGCTGCGCACGGGCAGGGCCAGCAGTTGCGCGTCGCCAAAGCTCAGGGCGCCGGCGTGCAGGGTGCTGCTGTTGGAATCTGGCCCCAGCAGCAAATCAATGTCTTGCTTGCTGCCGCCCAGCGATTCGTAGCTGTGGCGCACCGCGCCCTTGATGCCTGAGCCCGCGAAGCAGGGGTGCTGGGTGTGGCGCTCGCGCTGGATGGGGTTGTCGATCACGTCCACGGCCTGGCCGGCGCCCATGTGCACGGGGCTGACGGCGTAGAGGAAGACGGCGGCGGTTTTCTCGAACATGGGTGCTGTCCTTTATAGATAAAAAGTGGCTCTAACGTTGATACATCAAGCGCCAGCAGCTATGGTTTTTAATCAAATCCAGGCCGCCAGGGCCAGTCGGTTGAAGCCTTCGGCGTGGCGCTGCGGATCTTCGCAGGGCTCGCCCCACAGGCCGCGCGCCACAAGCTTGCCAAGGGCTTCTGGCGTGGCCTTCAGGTCGCTCAGCCAGTACACACTGGCGCTGCCGGCGGCCCGCTGGGCGGCCTTGGGCTGGCGGGCAGCCAGGTCCCAGCCGGAGATGGTTTCGGCGCGGTTGACGCTGGCCGCCACCACGCGGGCGGTCACGCCAGGCAGGCTCAGTTGTCCGTCGGTGGTCATGCCGGGCAGGCGCCAGCCATCACCAAAGATGCCGGGGCTTGTGAGTACGAGGCGGCAACGCCGGGCCATTGCGATGGCGGCGTAATCAAGTTGCGGCCAGGTGAGGGCAGCGCTGTGCAATTGCGCAGCGCGGCCATCGCCGCCCAGGCGCAGGCTGGCGTTGGCGGGCAGCGTGGCCCCGCTGGCGGCCACGGCAAAACCTACACCCTCCTTGAGCGCCACGGCCCGCGCGGTGAACAGTTTTCCGTCGGCAGCGCTGCGTGTGCCCACATCCAGGCCAATGCCGATGCGCTCGTCGTAGGCCCACAGGTCACGGCTGTGTACCAGGTCGTCTGTTGCCGGTGTTTGGCCTTGGAGGTACTTTTGCCAGCCGCTTTGAAGCAACCACCAGCCGCCGGCAGCCTTGCTGCGCCCGCTTTGCGCCAGCACGGGCACGAACGGCAGCGGGCTGGAGGTGGCAATCTGCGGGTGCAGAGCGGTGGGGCGCAGGGCGGTGATGCGGGGCGTACCGTCGTCTGTCTGGCTGACGACGAGGTCGGTGGGCAGAGGCCAGATGGTTTCCACCGCCCCATCTTGCTGGCGCGCCAGTTGAAATTGCTGCAGCACAAAGCCGCCCGGCTGCTGCGGTGTACCCAGCTGCGGGTGTGTGGCCTTGCCGTTGGCAAAGGCGGTCAGGTCGATGCCGCTGTCTGCCAAGATGCGCGAGCGGATGGCTCCCGCCGCCACCGAGGGCCAGGGCGGCATCAAGGCCTCGCCATAGCTGCCGGCCTCGCCAAAGAGCTGGTTGCCGCGCAGGAACAAAACGTCCAGCGGTTCAAGAAAACGGGTTTCCAGGGTCATGGTTGGGTGCTCTCCAAAAGGGCGCGGCCTTGGGGTGTGAGGCGGTAGCGCTGCAGACGGCTGTTGGGTTTGTCGGGCAAGGTCATTTCGATGAGGCGCATCTCCAGCAGACGGCGCACTTGTTTGTGCAGCTCGCCCGACACACTGCGGTGGCCCAGGGCGTGGGCCAGGGCGGCCTTGCCTGATTCCTGCGCTTGCAGCAGCACGACCAGCCGGGCGGCGAGTGGCGACTCTAGCCGTGACTCTAGCCGTGACTCTAGCCGTGATATTGACTCTTGCCGTTCTTCGTCCGCTGGTGCGGCAGTCGGTACCTCTCGTACCGACTGCACATTCCCCAGCCAGACGCGCAGGCGCACGCCGGTGGCGATTTCTTCCAACTGCGGCTCGGGCAGGCCCAGCGCGGCGGCTTCGGCAAAGATGCGTTTGACACCGCTGCCCCATTGTTCGATCAGCCCCAACTCACGAAAAACGCGGGTGATGACGGGGTTGCGGATGCGGGAGGTGCCGCTCTTCATGTCTTGCACCGTCATGCCGGGCAGCAGGTAGCCGGGGCTTTCGATATCGATGCGGTCGTCAAAAAAGGCGATGCGGATCGGTGTGCCGCGCTGGGCGTAGTCGGCATGCACCAGGGCGTTGACGATGGCCTCGCGCAGCATGGCCAGCGGAATGCTCCACACGTCCTGGCGCTGCATGGCGCCAAAGCGGGCGCTCTTGAAGGCGTGCTTTATCAGGAACAGCTCGATCTCGTGCACCGCATCGGGCAGGTGGGCGTGAATCTCCTGCTGGTCGAAGATATACACCTTGTCGCGCCCGCGAAAGCGCCCACACTGCACCCAGGCGTCGGGAAAGTGCTGCTCGCGCTGGCGGCCAAACAGCAGCACCGCGCCGCGCGTGGGCACCAGGCGGCCTTGCTCGCGGCGCAGCAGCTTGAGGGTCTGCAGGCGGGCGGTGTCCAGCGGCTTGGCGGCGCCAAACCAGCGGGCCATGGCGTCGTGGTCGAGCTCGTCCGCCATCAGCTCAGGCATGGGCTGCTCGTCAAACACCTGGCCCGCCACGGCGCGGCGGGCCTCGGCAATCCAGTCTGGCCCGGCCTGGCGGTTGCTCGATCCCAGGCGCAGGTACACGCCTTGCTCCGGCCCCAGGGCATTCAGGCAATGCGGGCGCGCGCTGCTGGGGAAGACCTCCTCCACCAGCACGGTGGCCGTGGCCATGCCCGGGCGCTGCACGCTCAGCAGCTCCACGCTGGGCCGCAGACGCGGGGCGATGCCGTCGGCAATCAGGTTGCAGATGCGCTCTTCCTCGTCCAGCGGGTCAGCCACGCCCAGCACCTGCCGCGCATCGTCCACGCCGATGACCAGCTTGCCGCCGGCAGAGTTGGCAAAGGCCACCAGGGTCTTGAGCACATTGCGCGGTGAAGACAGGTCGCGTTTGAACTCCAGCGTCTTGCCCTCGGGGGCCAGCAGCAGGGGCGGCAGGGGGGAGGTCATGCCGCAGCCCCGGGGTGGCGCACTTCGCGCGCCAGGAATTCGGCCACGCTGATGAAGTGGCGCAGCCAGGCGATGCCGTGCCCAGGTTGCAAGGCCAGGGCGCTCAGGCGCTGCGCCAACCCGCAGGCCTGCGCGCGCGCATCGCCCCCAGCCTGGCGGTCGAGCTGGTAGGCCAGCAGGCTTTGCAGCATGTCGGCGGGCAGGGGCTGGGGCAGTTCGTTGCTGTCGAGCCACTGCAGGCAGTGGTAGGCGGCGCGGCGCGAGACCTCGGGGTGCGCCAGAAAGGCCTGCAGGTCTTGCAGCAGGGCCACGGGCTCGCCCCACTTGGCAGTCAGGCGCAGCGCGCCGCCCGAGCGTTTGATGATGGTGATGGAAAACGCATCGCGCCCGCCTTCGTTCTTGGCGCGCTGCTCGGCGGCGGCCAGTTCGCGGCGCACGGCGGACAGCGGTGCCTGGTGGTGGGCGATGACGGCGCCGCAGGACGCAGTGGCCTTGCTGCCCATCATGCGCATGAGTTGGCCGTTCAAGATGGCGAAACCCTTGTGCAGGGTCAGGCCGCGCGGGTCACGCCCGCCCTCGTGTGCCGGGTCGTCGCCGCTGTAGGCGTGGCGCAGGCGCTGCATGGCGCTCAAGAGATCGGCCACGGGCAGCATGGCGAACACGTCGTCGCCCCCGGCGTAGATCAGGCGGCCCAGGTGCTCGTTTTCCACCACATGGCGCACGACGGTGAGCGAGAAGTCGTTGAGCGCGCCTGAGATGGCTTGGTGGCGGCCCGGCGACAGGGCGCGGGGCTCCTTGCCGTATTGCTCGATCAGTGGCTGGCCTTTGGCATGGTCGTCAAAGCCGGTTTGCACCTGGGGGTGAAAGCTGTCGCGGTAGGCGATGGCGTTGTCGCCGGACAGCCACTGGCCCATGCGGTCGCCGTCGAGCAGCAGCAGGCTGTAGTAGGTTTCCAGCCGGTCGTCGCCCTGGTTTTCGCGCACGCTGGCCAGGGTCTGGCGCACGGCGGCGCGGATCAGGCCCGCTTCGGTGTCGCTGATGCTGTCCTCGCTGGCCAAATCCAGCAGCGCGGGCAGCAGGGCAGCGTTTTTCACGGTTTCGGCGTCGGCGCTTTGGGCGTGGCGCATCAGGCGGCGCGGCAGGGCCACCCGGTCGAGCTGCTTGCCGTAGCGCTCCAGCCGTCGGCTGAGCTCGGGTGTGCAGGCACCGCCGCCGTGCATCCACTGGTCGAGCTGCTGCGCCAGCGCCATGGTGTGGGTGGAGACGATGAAGCGGCTCATGCTCTGCTTGCCTAGCGCCTGGCCTACCTCGTCGGCAAACAGCGTCGGCCACAGGCGCTTGATGGCGGGCAGGGCGGCCAGGTGTTCGCCCTTCTTGGCCCAGGCGGGCCGGGCCTGGGCAATGCGCGCCCACAGGGTGTCGCTGCGCTGGCCGGGGGGCAAGTGCAGCTGGGCGCGGTCGGTGGTCAGCCATTCGGCCTCGCCAGCAAGCGAGCAGCGCCAGCCCTCCTGCGTGCCCTGGTCAAATGTGCGCAGGCTTTTGGCGGCGGCAAGCGCGCGTTCGGCCAGTTCGTGCACGGCGGGGTAGAGCACGCCGGGGTTGGGGGTGAAGAAGGTGGATGTCTTGCCGCCCTCCTGCCACTGCAGTCCCTCTTGCAGCAACTTCCAGGCGGGGCTGGCGAGAAAGCCGCAGTCTTGGCCCTTGTCCGCACCAAAGAAGGGGCGCATGGCCTGCGAGAGCTCGGCGGTGTTGAGCCCGGTCTGCTTTTGCGCGTCGGCCACGCCGATGAGTGAAAACGGCACTGCCGCCCAATGCACCTCGGGAAAACCCGCCAGCTGCGCGCGCATTTGCGCGTGGCAAGGCAGGCTGGGATCGTTGGCAATGCCCGCTTCGCCCAGCAGTTCGGCAATGACCTGCTCGCCCAGGTCTTGCAGCCACTGGCGCACCTGGGTCTGCACGGCCTCGGCCAGTGGCCTGGCCTGGCTGGCGGGCACCGCGGCCACGAAGCGGTTGGGCAGGGCGGCGGCAAACAGGGGGTTGGCATCCGTGCCGCCCTTTTGCCACGCGCAATCCTTGAAGAATTCGCCGGGTAAGCCTTGTTCCTTGAGCCACAAATCCACCTGCGGCACGCCGCGCAGGCGCGGAAACAGGATGGCGTCCGGCCCCAGCCGCTCGCACACCACGCGCATGGCCTCCCAAGAGAGGCGCGCCAGCAGGTGCGAACCGGCCCACAGGTCTTCCATCTTGCGGGCACTGGCAATGAAGGGCTGCACCGGGCCGATGGAGAGCGTGAGCAGCGCGGCCTGGCCGTCGGGGTCGGCGGCAAAGGCACCGGCGAAGGCGCTGGTCAGGTCCAGGTGATCCCAGATGGAGTGGTCGGGTACGCGGGTGTCAGCGGGCAGCAGCTTCCAGAGCTCGCCCAGCTTGCCGTTGTCATCTTCTTCATTCAGTTCGGGGCCGAAGCGCCAGAGGGCCAGCAGGGTTTTGCGCCAGTCCAGCGCGCCGGGGGCTTGCTTGTCCAGCGCCACCAGCAGCGACGACAGGTGGTTGAAGTTGCGCTCCTTGATGTCGTGAAAGTCGGTGTCCGACAGCCCGCCATGCTGGCCCAAGTCGTGCTTTTCGCCCGTCAGCGGGTGAATCAATACCGGCTCTTTCGTCCAGCGCACCTGCGCCCACGGTGCGACCTTGAGCGTTTTTTCTTCACCGCGCCTGGTTTGGACGGTAATTTCCTCCGTCGGCCATTGCGGGCGGTCTGCCGCTGCGGCCCACCAGTCAGCGCGCTGCACATGGCGGTACATAGCTGCCGGAATACCCTTGTGGAACACGGTGCGCACCAGCGCCTCGTCGTTGTCGGAGTCCAGGGTTTCGCTGTCGATGGCGTGAAAGCCCAGCAGGCGCGTGAGTGCGCGGCTGGTGCCGTTCTCATGCCCGGCGGGGTCGCGCAGCAGCACCAGGGCTTTTTCCGCCGGGTCGTGCAGGTGGGCGGCGACTTTGGTTTGCCAGAGGGATTGAGTGGTGTCGGTCATGGCGGAGGGTCAGGCGGGAATGCGGGTCAGGTGTTGGGCGGGGGTGTCCAAAAAGGCATGCACCTTCTGCCAGACGTTGGCAATGGCATCAATCTTTGGGTTGAAGGACGGTGGCGGCAGGCAGGGCATGTGGAAGACCACGCCCACCACCTGCTGCGGGTTGCCCGGTGCTGGGCGCACCTTCAAGCGCAGGCTGTTGGGCAGGCGGGCGTTGTTGCCCCAGGCGCTGACGCTGTGGTTGGTGACGGGATAGGCCAGCCAGTGGCGGTCTTCTGTCCGGGGCGCATCACGGCCTGTGGTGAATTTGAACTGCGTGCGCAGTGCGATCTTCAAGCGGGCCAGTTCCTGCATCAGCCCTGGCCAGTGGTCGAAGGGGCGGGTCTGCCAGGCCAGCAGCCCACGCGCATCGCTTCCCAGGGCGTGGGGCCAATCGAGTTGCAGTGCCTGCTTCCAGTCGCGCGTGGTGGGTGTGCCTTCGAGCGCAGCGGTGTGTGCGTTGGCAGGCAGCAGCGAGAACGAGCCCCAGCCATTGCGGCTGCGCCCGCCCAGCGTGCCGTAGCGGTCCATCAACCACAGGGCGTGCAGCAGGGCGGGGGCGTCGGCCTCGGGAAAAGCCAGGCCCAGGGTGGCGCTGGCACCGGCCTGGATGGCGGCGTTGCTCTTGAGCGCGGTGCGGCCATTTTGGAGTATCAGCGGCCCATAGCCCAGATACAAATCACTACCAACCGGGCTGCGCACCTCTGAATGCGCCACAGTGCCATGGCGCGGCCAGTCCTTGAGCTGTCCCAAATCCCAATGACTCAGCCGGATGCGAATGCGGCTTTGGTTGGATTTGCCCCCATCATCCGCCGCCGCGCCAAACAGGGCCGCCTCGCGCTGGCGCAGGCGGGCCACGTCATAGCCCAGCTCCTGCGCCACGGCCACCCGCCACCACTGCCGCAGCAACGCCTTGATGGGCGGGGTGCGCCACTGCGCCTGCTGGTTTGCGTTACCCAGAAAGGCGGGGCTCTGAAGACAAAGGCGATAGCTGGGGGTGCGCATGGTCATCTTGGTTGGTGGGGCGTGATGGTGGTCGGTGCTGGCACGGCGGTGTCTCTCGACCGGCTCGGCACTTTGTTACGAATGATGGTGTCCGGATTCGCGAGTGGCGCCGATTGTCTCCGCACACGCCGACTGCAACACCGCCGGCAAGCTTGCCAGCATGCATGTGATCGGAATAAGTGAGCGTGCTGGTGTGCGAACGCTGGGGGGATGGAACACGCACTGCGGACCAATCCTTTGGGCTTCCGAGCGTCATCCATGGCGACCAGTGGGTGCGCAACCCGAAAGGGCCTGCCCCATGACAGCACGCAGGCGCCCAGCAGCTGTCGCCTGCACAAGTGGGAGCAATAGCCAATCCCACACTGATTCAGGCGTCGCTTGTCGGGCCACCCGAGTTCGACACCAACCGCTGCAAGTGCTTGATTTGCTTGACTCAGCCTCTTCAAATTTGCACTACAACAGGCTCATTTGTGCATCGTGCGAGGGTTCCTTGATGTTGAGTGCGGCCAGGACATC
>Ga0208938_1001230_pt1 | contig 15424 bp, 14 predicted proteins | sample AD_UKC125_MetaG_FD_184434 | JGI IMG/M metagenome (GOLD analysis project Ga0208938, IMG submission 184434) | Active sludge microbial communities of municipal wastewater-treating anaerobic digesters from USA - AD_UKC125_MetaG (SPAdes) (version 2) | ecosystem: Engineered > Bioreactor > Anaerobic >...
GAATGCGAAGTCCGTTTTCGATGCGGGACAGCTGACCCTGGGAGATGGATGCAGCCTTGCATACGTCAAGCTGAGTGTAGTTGAGCTCCATGCGCCTTTTCCGCAACAGGTTGCCGATGATCTTTCCTAAGAGGGCGTGATCCATGGCGTTCACCTCCTTTCGGAAAATATTTTTAAATTACGATACCAGTTTCATGCGCACTCATTTGCGCGCGTGAAAACCATACCATAGGGTCGCAAATATTTCAAGCCCAATTAATGCAGGATATGTATAATTCCTTCCAGGAATATCTTATTATTAAATTAATAAATAATCTATATAGCGTTTATACGTAGGCATAAAATATTCGTTTGACGTTTCGCACCCCCTTGACAGGCGAATTTATGAGTAGTATTTTTACTCGTAAATAACCATGTGTGCGGGTGAATTCATTGAACGTAAAGCTTGATTCTTTGATAACCTCCCAGACGAGGGTAAAGCTGCTTTTAAAGTTTTTCTTAAACCCCGAAAGCAGGTCGTACTTGAGGGAGCTTGCCGACGAGTTCGGCGAATCAACCAACTCCGTGCGGGTAGAGCTAAACAGGCTTTCTGAAGCAGGGCTTTTAACTTCCTTCGACGAAGGCAGGACAAAGGTTTATCGGGCAAACACCAGCCACCCCCTTTTTCCCGAGATACACAGCATGGTGCGTAAATTCACGGGGATTGACCAGCTGATCCCCCAAGTATTGTCAAAGCTTGGCGACATACATTCGGCCTACATAGTGGGCGACTACGCAAGGGGGATGGATTCGGGTATAATTGACCTCGTCCTTGTGGGAGAGGCGGACAAAGCTTACCTGCAAAATTTAATAGACAAAGTAGAGCCCATGCTCCACCGAAAAGTACGCTACCTGACTTTGAGCGAAAATGAACTTGAAAAGTACAAAGCCGCCTTGAAGCTCGAAGAGGCCATAGAGCTGTGGAGCAGTAAGGGTGAGTGAGGGTAGGGTGGAAATTCAAGGGGAGCGGGACGTTGGAAAACATAAATATGCTGGATAAGATAAAAAGATTAACCAACACAGAAGATAAAAGACGTTTGCTGTCAAATTTCATGTCCCTGTCGGTCTTGCAGGGCGCAAATTATGTATTGCCCTTGATTACCTTGCCCTATCTGGTGAGAGTCCTTGGACCTGAAAAATACGGCCTGATTGCTTTTGCCCAAGCCTTCATTCAGTATTTTAACATCCTTACGGATTACGGTTTTAACCTTTCGGCCACCAGGGAAATCTCAATACACAGGAACAATGCACAAAAGGTTTCGGAGATATTTAGCTCCGTAATGATCATAAAATTTTGCCTGCTTGTTTTGTCATTTGTTATCATGAGTATTATCGTGTTTTCATTTTGGAAGTTCAGACAAGATTGGCCTATTTATTATTTAACTTTTGGGATGGTCGTAGGGCAGGTTTTGTTTCCCGTGTGGTTTTTCCAAGGTATGGAGAGGATGAAGTATATTACTTTTTTAAACATAACGGCAAAATTGATCTTTACATTTGCAATATTCGTATTCATTCGCCAAGCGTCCGATTACATTTACGTTCCACTCTTGAACCTTTTCGGCTACTTGGTCGCAGGTGCTTTAGCTTTGTGGATTGTCTTTAGGGGTTTTAAAGTCGGTTTTAAAGTACCGTCATATTCAAGCTTAATACATCAACTAAAAGAAGGATCAATTATGTTTGTATCCACAGTAGCTATAAGCCTATATACAACTTCTAATGTTTTTTTGTTAGGTCTGTTTACTAATAATGTTATAGTAGGCTTCTATTCCGCAGCTGAAAAAATTGTAAAAGCACTTCAAGGCTTGTGGACCCCATTTTCTCAGGCGATATATCCAATATTTTCAAAATTGTATTATGAAAATAGAACGAAAGCCCAATATATACTTAAAGAAATTCTTTTATATGCAGGGTTAATAACTTTAGCTATATCGTTGACTGGTTGTATTTTTGCTCCTTTTATAATAAAAGTTTTTTTTGGAGAAACTTTCACTCCATCAGTTAGAATTATGCAGATATTAGTATATGTTGTATTTTTAATAGGGATAAACAATGTTTTAGGAATACAGGGTTTGGTCGCATTTGGATTTGCTAAAGAATTTACATTAACAGTTATAATTGCTTCTATAATACATCTAATATTACTTGTAATCTTTATTCCAGTATTTAATGGGATAGGTGTAGCGATAGCTACTATAGCTACCGAAACTATAATTATTTTTATAGAATTAATCTTTTTAAAAAGGAGAAGAATAATATGAGAATAAAGAGCATGGTTAAATGTATCATTAAATTTATATTAAGTTCGCTATATATGACTGAAGCGGCCAAAAAGTATTATTTACTTTGCAGAAAAGATTGTGGCTTTATTAAGGATAGAAAAAATATATTAGTTTCTGCTCTCAGGAATTTTCATAATACTGTTTTTGTAAAATGTAAAGCTAAAAATCCTGTCGTGAGAGAAGGTATATTATTTAAAGAAATTTGCAAAAAAGCTAGATTACATGTTGATGATAATTCTACCTTTGTATATTATCCTGACTTTTATATATTAAAAATAATGGCAAATGATACTAGTATGATACTAGGAAATATTACAATCAATTATAAAATTGTTCTTGATAAAGGAATAATAGCTCTTAAGAAAGAAATAGAAAGCTTACCATTTAAAAACGATCATGATAATGCTCTTATAACTGTTTGTGAAGGAATAGAAATATATGTAACACGTTTAATAAGTTTTCTCGAGAACAATTATCCAAAGGAAAAGGATCTGGTAAATATTATCGCAAGAGTCCCCCTGTATCCTGCTAAATCATTAAAAGAAGCTCTCCAATCCATTTTACTTATAAACTCTCTAATTTGGATGAACGACCATTCCTTAGTTGGGCTTGGTCGGCTAGATCAAATCCTTTACCCCTACTATATCAAAGACATTAATGATGGTGTAATTTCTAGAGAAGAAGCGGAAATATTGATTTCATCTTTTATTGAAACTTTACATAAAGGATTTAAATACAAAAGCAATACACTTCTTGGAGATACTGGACAAGTCATTGTTTTAGGGGGAATAAATTATTGTGCTGAGGAATGTGATAACGAATTAACGTTGATGTTTATGAAAGTTATGAAAAAACTTAAATTACCAGATCCTAAGATTGTTTTAAGAATTAGTCCTAAAACATCAGAGCATGTTTGGAGAGAAGCAATGGACCTGCTAAATCAAGGTTTAGGATATCCATTATTTTCAAATGATGATGTTATTATTCCAGCCTTAATAGAATATGGCTATGATAATATTGATGCCTATAATTATGTAGTATCTGCCTGTTGGGAACCACATATAGCTGGTGTTTCATTGGATCAAAATAACATTTGCACATTAAATTTTTTAACTCCTCTGCAAAATATATTTAGATCTAAGGAAACTATTGTTACAATAAAAAGTTTCGGCGATTTATTTAATATCTATCTTAATGAGTTAGACAAATATGTTATGAATATATTAAAGCATATTGAATCTATTAAATTTAGACCATCCCCTCTTTTATCTCTTCTTACAAGTTGCGAAGGTAAAGATATAGCGTATGGAGGCGCAAAATACAATAATTTAGGAATATTATCTGTAGGAATAAGCAACGTGGTAGATAGTTTTCTTAATATCATGAGATATCTAGAACGTAATAATAATACTTCCTTGATGAAACTTCAGGAAATATTGATGAATAATTACGAAGGATATGAAGATTTAATGTATTATTTTAAGATGAATGGTTTAAAATTTGGAAATGATGATGAAAACGTGATAAAGATTACTAATATTTTGATTGATCATGTATCGAGGATCCTACGGAATTACACAAATTCTTTAGGAGGCAAATATAAGCTTGGGCTTAGTTCTCCAACGTTTTTGGAACATGGAAAACAAAACGATGCTTCGCCTGACGGAAGGAAGAAGGGAGAGCCGTTAGGTATTCATATATCTTTTACACACAAAGAAGGAGATTATATGTCACTATTTAATTTTTCTTCTCAGTTAAATTATCAAATTGCTTTTAACGGAGCAGTTACAGACGTGGTTATAGATTCAGGGTTTTTGAGAAGAAATTTTAATAATTTTATATGTTTATTTAAAACCTTCTTTTTAAAGGGAGGAGCTCAGCTCCAATGCAATGTATTGGATTATAAGACTTTATCAGATGCGCTTAAAAATCCTGAGGTATTTCCCAATCTCGTTGTAAGAGTATGGGGGTTTAGTGCTTACTTTAAAGATCTCCCTCGAGAATATCAAGAATTAATTGTAGAAAGGGCACGACAATATGAACTCGACACTTTTACTAACTGATATACAGAGATTTTCTGTTTATGATGGTCCAGGGATAAGGACTACATTCTTTTTAAAGGGGTGTTTATTGCAATGCCCTTGGTGTTCTAATCCTGAAACGCAATCTTGTGAACCTGAAGTATTCTTTTTAGCAGATAAGTGTTTAATTAATAAAGGGATCAATTGTTCTTTTTGTAATCCAAACTATTTACATAATATACGCTTAAAGGTCTTAAATAACTTTTCTATATCTGATGTTTCTAAGATACCCTGTCCTACTAAAGCTTTGGGTATTTATGGCTACGAACTTAAAGTTAGTGATTTTATAAAAATTATAAAAAAAGATTATGATTACTTTATAAACAGCGGCGGTGGGATTACCTTTAGTGGCGGCGAGCCCTTACTTCAAAATATTATTCCGTTTCTTAAAGCAGGAAAAAGTATGGGAATTCATACGGCCATAGAGTCTTCTTTGTTTGTTCCAATAGATAATCTTAGAAAGGTTATGGAGTTTGTTGATTTATTTATAGTTGATGTTAAAATTCTTTCATATGATGAATGTAAAAAAATAATTGGTGGAGATCTTAGCGTATATTTAGAAAATATTAATTTATTATCAAGGCAAAGGAAAAATATTATAGTTCGATTTCCTTTGGTTAAAGGCTATACTTTTACGAAGAAAAATTTACAATTACTTATCAACTTTATTAAAGACTTTAAATTATCACAAATAGAAATATTTAGTGTACATAATTTAGGACAAACAAAATATAGGGCTTTAGGAAAAAAGTATCAAATATTTGATGTTATAAATGATAATGAGCTTGAAATGTTAAGTAAATTAGTGGAAAAAGAAACAAATAGCCAAGTAAAGATCCTTAAACATTGATCGATTATGTAAGTCATATAATAAAAAAGTTAATATATATTATAGTAATTATTTGACAGGTCAATGCTATAAGATATACAGATAATAAGTTTTAGATAAAGTGTAAACCAAATGTCGTGCAATAATTTTGTTCTAGAGGAAGGTGAGGAGAAATTGAGGATAACTTGTCCTGGTCGAGCATGTGCGTAGTAGCATGGTATAGCTAGGTAGATTTATGTATAGATTTTGTTAATATCATATAAATACAAAATTTTAATTTTATTAATTTGGAGGATAAATTATGCTGTTTAGTCACCTCATCATCGGTTCGGGTTTTGCGGGTGCCGTAATGGCAGAAAGAATCGCTAACGTCTTAAACGAAAAAGTCCTAATCATAGAAAAAAGGAATCATATCGGCGGGAACTGCTATGATTGCAAAGATGAAAACGGAATTATAGTGCACAAATACGGGCCTCATATTTTTCATACGGACTATAAAGATGTTTTTGATTACCTTTCAAATTATACGGACTGGCATGTTTATCATCACAGGGTCTTAGCGTTTATCGACGGCAAAAAAGTACCCCTTCCCTTTAACCTCAATGCCCTTTATATGCTATTTCCCAAAACACTTGCCCAAAGGATAGAAGAAAAGCTGTTGAACAAGTTTCCTTACAATACCAAAGTGCCCATACTGGAACTTAAGAGGGAAGAGGACGATGATTTACAGTTTCTTTCAAATTATGTATACGAAAAGGTATTTTTACACTACACAATGAAGCAGTGGGGCTTAAAGCCCGAAGATATAGACCCAAAGGTAACGGCCAGGGTGCCCGTTTACATAAGCAGGGACGATAGGTATTTTACGGATAAATACCAGGCTGTGCCAATTGAAGGATATGCTAAGATATTCGAGAGGATGCTGGATCATCCCAATATAAAGTTGATGCTCAATACGGATTTCAAAGAGGTTATGAAGCTGGATTCGGAAAGAGGCAAAGTTTATTTTTTGGGTCAGGAGTTTAACGGGAATGTAATATTTACGGGCATGATCGACGATCTTTTTGAATATAAGTTTGGAGAGCTACCCTATCGCTCGCTTGGCTTGGAGTTTAAGGCTATCGAAAGGGATTATTTTCAGGAAACTGCCGTCGTCAATTATCCTAACGATTACGATTTTACGAGGATAACGGAGTTTAAGCATATACACCCCGTCGAAAGCAAAAAGACGGTTATATTAAAAGAATACCCGAAAGCTTACCAAGTAGGTAGTGATGTTCCTTACTACCCGGTATTTAAAGAAGAAAATATTGAGCTTCACAATAAATACAAAGGACTGGCAGAAGGATTTAAAAACCTCATATTGGTTGGAAGGCTTGCTGAGTACAGATACTACGACATGGATGACGTAATAAAAAGGGTGCTTGAAGTTTTTGAGGAGAGGATAAAGTGAGCATGGATACAAGTAGTGGGAACAAAACAAAAGAAACAGTATGTGCCGTAGTAGTAACATATAATAGAAAAAACTTGCTTTTAGAGTGTCTTGAGGCTTTGCTCAAACAAACAAGGCCTTTAGAGGCAATTTATATCATAGATAACTTTTCCAGCGACGGCACGCCTGAAACATTAATGAAAAGCGGGTATATTGGTGAATTACCTCTTGACGGCTTAAGCGAGCCTTGGGAAAAGGAGTTTGAAGTTAAAAATTTGACCGATGCAAAACCTATAAGGATTCATTATGTAAGAATGAACGAGAACACAGGCGGAGCAGGTGGGTTTTATGAAGGCGTTAAACGAGGATATGAAAAGGGTTACAACTGGCTGTGGCTTATGGATGATGATGCCGAGCCGAAAGAAGATGCAATAGAGAAGTTAGAAAATTATTTTAGTAAAGATAACTTGTCAGCTCTGGCAAGTAGCGTAGTGTTGGCGAGTGGTGCAATAAGCTATAACCATAGAGGAAATATTAATTTACATCGCGTATTTCCTTTGCTCCAAAAACCATTGGAATCGAGATTTTATAAAAGTAACTATATAGATGTAGACATGGCTTCATTTGTAGGGATATTAGTGAGCAGAAAAGCTATCGAGAAAGTTGGGTATCCAAAAAGGGAGTTTTTTATTCATCATGACGATGTAGAATACTGCATTAGACTGCGTCAAGTTGGTAGAATCATCTTGGTTCCCGAGAGCGCAATAGTACATAAAGAAGCTGCTAAGAGCGGGATAATGAAAAGTTTCATGGGTAGAAAATCCCTACGTGTTCCATATGACAGGTTTTGGTTAAGTTATTATGGCATAAGAAATTTGGTTTGGTTAGGTAGGAAATATTCTACCAGTAAATCTAATTTCTATTTAGGGTTATGTAAAAATCTTATAAAATCAATAATCAGTATTTTATTGTATGACGATAGAAAAATTAGGCGTATAAGTTTCATAATCAATTCTTACATCGATGGTTTAAGTGGAAAATTTGATAACAAAAAGCCAAAGAGGCTTTTATACCAAGACTGAAAGTAAGGGTGATATAACTTGCCAATCGCCATCACCGGACCCAACGGCCTCTTAGGCCGCGAGGTCGCTAAGGTCTTTAAAAAAGAATACGACGTCGTCGAACTGCCTCACGACATCTTAGATATCACGAATTTAAATCAGGTTCGTGAGGTGCTGTCAAGTTACATGCCTACGGTTCTTTTAAACTGTGCCGCCTACACCGCCGTAGACAAGGCAGAAGAGGAGCCTAAAAAGGCAAACTTAGTTAATGGCCTTGGTGTCAGAAATCTTGCCCTGGCGTGCAGGGATTTAAGTATCGCCTTGGTCCACATCAGCACTGACTACGTCTTTAACGGAAATACAGATACGCCCTGGCGCATATTTGATGTACGTGACCCAATAAACGCCTACGGCTACAGCAAATACCTGGGCGAAAGGTATCTTGAGACCGTAAACCCCAAATACTTCCTGGTGCGCACCTCCTGGCTTTTTGGTATAAGTGGGCCTAACTTCGTAAGCACCATCTTGCGTGCTGCCTTAAAACAAACTGAGCTTAGAGTCGTAAACGACCAGTTTGGATGTCCTACTTACGCTTTAGACCTGGCTTGCTTTCTGCTTAAGCTCGTCAAAACAGGCGCCTGCGGAGTATATCACGTAACAAACCAGGGCATCACGAATTGGTATGACTTTGCCAAAGAAATTTTACGTCAGGCAGGCATAAACATACCCGTCGTTGCCGTTTCAAGCGACGAATACGTCAGGCCTGCCAAGAGGCCTAAAAATTCAGCCCTTGATCCTTTTCCATTAAAGGAAACCGTTGAAAGCCTGCCTCCTTCCTGGCAGGACGCACTGAGCAGGTTTTTAACTGAAACCCAAACAAAGGAGTGTCTCGATTGAAAATTCTTGTGACAGGCGGAGCGGGATTTATAGGCTCAAACTTCTTGCGGACGTATGTCCCTAAATATCCAAATCACGCATTTATAAACTTAGACAAGCTCACCTATGCAGCTAACCTTTATAACTTAAAAGATATAAGTGATGCTAAAAACTACTTCTTCGTTCAAGCAGACATCGCTGACTTTGAAAGTATAAAAGTCGTCTTTGACCGCTTTAAACCTGACATCGTGGTGCACTTTGCGGCAGAAAGCCACGTGGATAGAAGCATCCTTGGGCCTGCAGAGTTTATAAAGACCAACATCGTAGGCACCTTTAACCTCCTTGAGGCATGCCGTATGTATTGGAAGGACAAGGAAGGCAAGCTATTTCACCACGTAAGCACCGATGAAGTCTACGGCTCGCTTGGAGGTACGGGATATTTTACCGAAGAAAGCAGGTATGACCCTTCAAGCCCTTACTCGGCGTCCAAGGCATCAAGCGACCATTTGGTTAGGGCCTATCACCGAACCTACGACCTTCCCGTAAAGGTCACAAACTGCACAAACAACTACGGCCCCTACCAGTTCCCCGAAAAGCTCATACCTTTGACGATACTTAACGCCTTAGAAGGAAAGCCCATCCCCATCTACGGAAAAGGCCAAAACGTCCGAGACTGGCTTTACGTGAAAGACCACTGCGAGGCCATCCGGGCCGTGATACAAAAGGGACGCATTGGCGAGACCTACAACATAAGCGGAAACGAGGAAAGAAAAAACATAGACGTGGTAGAAGAAATCTGCCAAATCCTGGCCGAAGAGCTTGGAAGGCCGGCAGCTGAGTTTAAAAGTTTAATCACCTTTGTTGCAGACAGGCCGGGACACGACTTAAGATATGCATTAGATTCGTCTAAAATAAGAAGCGAGCTTGTCTGGAAGCCCAAGGAAACCTTTAATACTGGTTTAAGAAAGACCGTGAAGTGGTATTTAAGCAACGCCGAATGGGTAAGCGCCGTAAAGACGGGCGAATACAAAAAATGGATAGAGCGTAATTACGCAGGCAGGCTGCAGGGTTAGGTTAAAACGAGACTATTTTAGAAAGGACGGTCGCCATGAAGGGCATAATACTGGCAGGAGGTTCAGGAACGAGGCTTTATCCGACAACGCTTGTGACGAGCAAACAGCTTCTTCCCGTTTACGACAAGCCCATGATCTACTATCCCTTGTCCACCCTGATGCTTGCAGGCATAAAAGACATACTTGTCATCTCAACGCCGCAGGACACCCCAAGGTTTAAAGAAATACTTAGGGATGGAAGCAGGCTTGGATTAAATATATCTTACGCCATCCAGGAAAGGCCCGAAGGCATCGCCCAAAGCCTTATCATAGGCGAAAAGTTCATAGACGGCGACAAGGTATGCCTTATCCTTGGAGACAACGTCTTTTACGGCCACAGCTTTCCCGAGACTTTAAGGAAGGCGTCACGCTTTGATAAAGGGGCCGTGATATTCGGCTACAGGGTAAAGGACCCCCAAAGGTACGGCGTCATAGAGTTTGACGAACAGGGCAAGGCTTTAAGCATTGAAGAAAAGCCCGCCCGTCCTAAGTCAAACTACGCGGTGCCCGGCATATACTTCTACGACGGACGTGTGCCTGAAATTGCAAAAAGATTAAAGCCTTCCCCTCGCGGGGAGCTCGAAATAACTGACCTTAACATGGTATATTTAAGGCAAGGTCGCCTTCATGTGGAGCTTATAGGAAGAGGCGTTGCCTGGCTAGATACGGGAACGCCCGACAGCTTGCTTGAGGCGTCAAACTTCATAGCCACCATAGAAAAAAGGCAGGGCTTAAAAATTGCCTGCATAGAAGAGGTGGCCTACAACATGGGCTTTATAACCAAAGACGACTTAATGAAGTTAGCCGAAAGCTTACCGAAGGGCGCCTACAGAGATTACCTGTTGACTTTACTATAATTACTATAAAAGGATGCGAGATTCATGGAATGGACAAAGGGACAGATAGAAGGCGTAGTGATAAAAAAGCTCGTAAAACACGTGGACGAACGCGGGTTTTTGGTCGAGACCTTTAGGATAGATGAACTGCCCGAAGGGTTGCGACCCCTCATGAGCTACGTATCCTACACGGAACCGGGCGTAACCCGCGGGCCCCACGAACATAAGGCTCAAACTGACATATTTTCATTCATAGGCCCCGGCAACTTCATGGTAAAGCTTTGGGACAACAGGCGCGACAGCAAAACTTACGGCAACTGCATGAAGTTTTTCGCAGGAGAAGACAACCCCCTGACCGTGGTCGTTCCTCCCGGAGTCGTTCACGGCTACAAAAACGTCTCAAAGACCACCAGAGGCATGGTATTAAACTACCCCGACAAACTCTTCATGGGCTGGGGCAGGAGCGAAGAGGTGGATGAAATAAGGCATGAGGAGAAAGAGGATAGTGAGTTTGGGATGGAGTGAAATTGACTGAGCAGATTGCAGTTGATAAAAAAGATGTAGTTTTTACATAGAAAGAATTTGCCTCTGAAGTATATTATAACATAAAAATAGAAAATAAAATTAATAAATAAATTAAAGCATAAATATTTATATTTTATTAGAATAATATGATGGTGGAGTAGGTAATGGGATATATTTTATGTGCGATTATTTTGATTTTTATAAATATAGGTTTAGCAATGTTCCTACGTATATCTTTGTATTCTCCTTTCGTCATTAATATATTAACCTGGTTATTCTCTTTTTTTCCAGGTTTATTCTTCTATGAGAAGTTCTGTCCCCTTAAGGAAAATATAGTTTTCTTATGGTTAATTTGGTTTACTGTAACAACTTTAGTTTTCTTTTTATTTTCTCTTTATTGCAATAAAGATACTTGGCAGGAAAAAGAGATCCGCATATTACCATTTGACTATGCTATTGTAATTATTGTACTTATTATTTGGTTGGGATTCAAAATATGGGCAATAGGTAACGCTGGACCGGCCCATTTTTTTCTTAATTTACGTTTATCATCCATGAACATTGAAGGGATTCCCTCTATCGGATTGTTAGGGCGGTTTTACCCTCTAATTTTTTCACTATTTCTGTTTGAGCATGTTTATGAGCGGGAAGAAAACAGGCGTTTGCGTTTTTTGCTTTGGTCCTGGATGCTTTTATTTGCATTCGCCACTATGGGTAAATTATCGTTATTGACCCCAATTCTGTCTTGGGCAATCATTAAAGGAGTGAAAGGCAGGCTAAAAATCAAAAAATTTATTATATTATTACCTGTTTTGTTTGTGCTGATGATGGCTATACATTTTATTCGGGCAGGGGAAGACATTCAGTCACTAAGAGATGTATTAGCTGGGTATACTTATGCTCCGTTAGTCGGATTGGGGTACATAGACATCGATGATTCCTTACCCATTGGCGCATATGTACTGCGTTTTTTTTATGCTGTGGGATACCGTTTAGGTATTACTCAATTGAAACCTATTAGCACCATTTCGTCTTATGTAGAAGTTCCAAAGCCTATTAACACTTTTACTGCGATACATCCATTTTATTTTGATTTTGGCTTGCCTGGTGTATTGCTAGGAGCTTTTTCCTATGGGTTATTTTTCTCATTTTTATATATGTTATCAATAAAAGGGAAAGGAATGGCCTTAACTTTGTATTCTGCATCTTCTATAGCTCTATTTTTACAATTTTTTGGAGAAGTTCTTATTATTAATTTTTCCCTCAATATGCAGATTTTTATTTGGGTAGTACTTATTTATTTAGTTTCAAGGAGAGTTGATTATGGCTGTTGATATTTTAATGGCCACTTATAACGGCGGAAGGTATTTGCGTAACCAGTTGCTTTCTCTTCAGCAGCAGACCTATGAAGATTGGACCTTATTGGTTCGAGATGATGGTTCCACCGATGATACTGTGCATATTTTGCGCGAGTTTGCCAAATCTGACAATAGAATTAATATTGTTGAAGAAGATTCCGGTAAACATCTTGGACCAGGGAGAAATTTTTTGGGTCTAACCAAGTATTCCACCGCTGAATATGTGATTTTTTGTGATCAAGACGATATTTGGTTTGAAAAGAAACTGGAAATATTAGTCGATTTTGCTGAAAAATATTTTGTTTCTAATATTCCTTGTTTGGTTTACTGTGATGCCTATGGCTATTCAGACGCAGAAGGTATTATAGCTATTGATAGTGTTTCGCTGAATCACGCAAAAAACTTGAGGGAATTCCTCTTTTTTAATGCAGGATATCAAGGTAGCTCCATGCTATTTAATGATAAGCTGTGTAAAATGTCTGCCGAGTATCGAGGTGATTACTTTTATATGCATGATGATGTGGTTTCGCTTCTTGCACATTGCTTCGGACATGTCCATTTTTTACCTAAAAGATTGATGCTGTATCGGCAGCATGCATCCAACGTTACAGGGAATATAGATGCTTCTATTTATTCATATTTAAGACGAGCTTTTGACAGCAAATTATATGTTTTAAGTGCAGTACACTACAAGGAAAAAGAATATTTTTTTGAAGCGTATAAAGACGACTTGGATGCCGAATCTCAACGACTTTTTGCAGCCTATCTTGAATTTCCCAAGAAAAGTTTTTGGGGTCGTTTATACATTATTATTCGTTATAAGTTCAGCCTTGGAGGAAATACACTAAAATTGTTAATAAAGACCTTTCTAAGGAGACCAATATCAGATGATTACGGTATTAACTCCAACTTATAATCGCTCGCATACGCTTCCGCGCCTTTATGAAAGCCTTTGTAATCAAAAGTCAAAAAACTTTGAGTGGGTAGTTGTTGATGACGGCAGCACCGATAAGACGCAAGCCTTGCTTTCTGGTTTCGCAAAAGCGGCTTCTTTTGCCATACAAATTATTTCGCAGCAGAATTCAGGTAAACATGTAGCTGTCAATAACGGTGTTTCTGCAGCAGCTGGTGATTGGATTTTTATTGTAGATAGTGATGATGCTTTGACTCCCGAAGCCATCAGCACTATTGAAGCGTCATTAACTCGTTTCGGCTCGGATAACCTTGTTGGCCTCTGTTTCCGTAAGGCTTATTTTGATGGAAGGATTATCGGAAGAAAGATTGAAGGTCCGAGTGTAAGGAAGTTGACGCCCACTATGGCTGGAGATTTATTTCAAGGAGATTTGGCTTATGTATTTAAGAGGGATGTTATGCTTAAACATCCTTTTCCTGTTGTTCAGGGAGAAAAGTTTGTTCCGGAGTTATATATATGGAATAAAATCAGCGATGAAGGTGACATTTATTATTTTGTAGATAAGTATATTTATCTCTGCGAATACTTGCCGGACGGGTATTCTCATAATTTTTCCAAGAACTTAAGAAGGAATCCGCGGGGATTTTTGCTTTTTTACAGGTCACAGATTTCAAGAGAAGATAAAATCATTAGGAAAGTAAAATGTATTATTCGATTAATGCAATGCTATTTCTACATATTGCGAGGGAATGCAAAGTGAAAGTTATGTTTATCATCACAAGCCTAGCTTACGGCGGAGCGGAAACTCAGTTGGTAAACTTGGCAACTAAACTAAAGTGCAGAGGTTGGGATGTGCGGGTAGTTTCCATGCTTCCTCCACAGGCCTTCGTGGAAGAGCTGAAAAATGCCGATATCCCGCTTGCAACTCTCAATATGCGCCGCGGCGTGGCAGACCCGCGGGCAGTTTTTAGGTTGTTAAAAATACTGCGGGAGTGGAAGCCTGATATAGTGCACAGCCATATGGTACATGCCAATTTGCTGGCGCGGGTTGTTAGAATTTTTTGTAAGATACCGGTGCTTATCTCCACGGCTCATAGTATTGATGAAGGTGGCAGGTGGCGGGAAATTGCTTACCGACTGACAGATCCTCTTGTCGACTTGACCACCAACGTAAGCCGGGCTGCGGTAGAACGCTATATTCGCGTTGGTGCGGCGCCAAAAAATAAAATTATGTTCATGCCCAACGGGATCGATACAGCTAAATTTAAACCAAATAAAGCAGCTGGCCAGCGCCTGCGAAATGAATTAGGGGTAGATAATTATTTCGTTTGGTTAGCAGTGGGGCGGTTTGAGGAAGCTAAAGATTATCCAAATATGTTACGGGCATTCAAAATGATTGTGTCGAAAAAATCGAACGTGGTTTTGCTTTTAGTTGGGCAGGGTTCTCTTATGGAGGAGGTTAAAAAATTAGCTAGTGAACTTAAGCTAGAGGATAAAGTACGGTTTTTGGGAGTGCGACGAGATGTGCTCGACCTGATGAATGCTGCCGATGCTTATGTGATGTCTTCGGCTTGGGAAGGTATGCCTATGGTTTTATTAGAGGCCTGCGCGTGTGGTCTGCCTATTGTTGCAACTGACGTTGGCGGAAACAGCGAAGTGGTTTTAAACGATAAAACAGGCTTTATTGTCCCCCCGTATAACCCTGAAGCTCTGGCGCAAGCGATGGAAAAAATGATGGCCTTACCTCAAGAAAAACGCCTCGAGATGGGCAAGGCCGGCCGTGCATATATCGAAGCAAACTACAGCCTCGAACATGTCGTAGACCAGTGGGTGGCACTTTACAAAGAGCTTTTAACCAAAAGGAGATCTGCATAAGTGCAAGCTTATAACGCGACAAATAAAAACAGTCATTCTCAAAATAAAGGCAAAGCCCTTTTCATCGCCACCGTCTATAACCACTTTGCAGCTTTTCATATCCCATTTATGAAGATGCTGCAGGACAAAGGCTACGAGGTTTATGCCGCAGCTTCTTCTGTGACAGGACGCAGGGATGATGTTGAAAATGCCGGTGTGATATGTTGGG
>Ga0208938_1001231_pt1 | contig 15409 bp, 15 predicted proteins | sample AD_UKC125_MetaG_FD_184434 | JGI IMG/M metagenome (GOLD analysis project Ga0208938, IMG submission 184434) | Active sludge microbial communities of municipal wastewater-treating anaerobic digesters from USA - AD_UKC125_MetaG (SPAdes) (version 2) | ecosystem: Engineered > Bioreactor > Anaerobic >...
CTCGATGCGGCGGGTCGGCAGGAAGAGATCGCGCGGATGCTGTCCGGCGCCGAAATCACACCCGAGGCCCGCGCCCAGGCGGATCGCCTGCTGGAAGGGGTGTAACCGGCCAACTTGCGCCGCCATCGGACTATGCTAGCCAACGAATTGACGTTGAAGGGAAGGGGTGTCCTATGATTGCGATGCGTTCGTTGTTCCGCGCCGCGCTGGCGCTACTGCTGGCAGTCTCGCTGCCAAGTGCCGCTCATGCGGTGAAGTTCTATGTCGACAATCAACTGGGGACGGTGAAGCCCGAGGAAAAGGTCACCCCCGCCGCCCCGGCGCCGGTGCAGATCCTGTTCGAATTCCAGCGCGACGCGGCGCCCAATCCCAAGGCGACCAAGGTGGTGAAGCCCGGGGCGCTGGAAGCGGTGCGCGGCACCGGCAGCTTCAGCGAAGTGGTGGAAACGCCTGCCGCCAATGGCGCGGTGCTGAGCATCAAGTTCAACAACATCGTCAAGAAGGAAGAGCTCGACAAGGCGAAGAAGGACGCCTTCCGCGCGGGCCTGGGCTTCGGCCTGTTCGGCGGTGCGGTGGCGACCGACTATTACGAGGTGACGCTGGAATACGTGCCAGCCACCGGCGCCGCACCGATCCGCACCGTGGTTAGTCACAGGCTCTACACCACCTTCGGCAAGCAGAAGGCCGACGCGCCGCCGATCCCCGGCACCGAGTTCAAGAAGGGCGATGATGCGGTGAAGACGCTGGTGGTCCAGGCGCTGGAGCGCGGGGTCAACAACATCGTCGCCGATCCGGCGTTCCCGAAGTGAGCCCGACATGAGCCACGCGCGGCGGGCAGTCCTGGCGGCCCTTGCTTGCGGGGCGCTCGCCGCCTGCACCTCGCTCGCGGATGAACTGCCCGCCTCGCTGGAGACGCTGCGCGCCCTGCGCGAGCGGGCGGTCCCGCCGATGGCGGTTGGCATGTTCAGGCCCGCCAGCAAGGAGGTGGGCCGCTCGGTCACGATTCGCCTGTCGGTGATGCATGCCCCCAAGGGCAGCAACTACGCCGAATTCCTGGGCCAGACTTTCGCTACCGAACTGCGCGCGGCGGGCACGCTCGATCCGGCCTCTCCGCTGGTCCTCGAAGGCGTCCTGACCGAAAGCCGCGCCAGCGAGGACTTTGCCAAGGGCGGCGCCTCACTCGGCGCGACGATCACCCTGAAGCGCGCGGGCAAGATAGTGTTGGAGAAACCCTACCGGGTCGAGGCGAAGTGGAAGTCCGACTTCATCGGAGCCATCGCCATCCCTGATGCGTTCATGCAGTACAACAGCCTCTATGCCCTGCTGGTCCGGCAGGTGCTGACCGATCCCGAGTTCCTGGCCGCAGCGAAGCAATGACCGATCCCGCCACCCTGTCCGAAGCCGAAGCCGCCAACGAACTGATGCGGCTGGCGCGCGAGATTGCCCGCCACAACCGGCTCTACCATGCCGAGGATTCGCCCGAGATTTCGGACGCGGACTATGACGCGCTGGTACGGCGCAACGCGGCGCTGGAGGCGGCGTTCCCGCACCTCGTCCGCGCCGACAGCCCCAGCCGCAAGGTCGGGCACGAAGTCGCCGCATCGCCGCTCGCCAAGGTTACGCATGAAGTGCGGATGATGAGCCTCGACAACGCCTTCGTGGACGAGGACGTCGAGGACTTCGTGGGGCGGGTGCGGCGTTACCTCAACCTGCCGGATGATGCCGAAGTGGCGATGACGGCGGAGGACAAGATCGACGGCCTGTCCTGCTCGTTGCGCTATGAACAGGGGCGGCTGGTGCGAGCCGCCACGCGCGGCGACGGGCAGGTGGGTGAGGACGTGACCGCAAATGTCGCGACCATTGCCGACATCCCGCAGCAGCTGGCGGGCGAAGTCCCGGACCTGTTCGAGGTGCGCGGCGAGGTCTACATGGCCAAGGCGGATTTCGCCGCGCTCAACGCGCGGCAGGAAGCAGCGGGGGACAAGGTCTTTGCCAACCCGCGCAACGCCGCCGCCGGATCGCTGCGCCAGAAGGACGCGAGCGTCACCGCCAGCCGGCCCTTGCGCTTCCTCGCCCACGGCTGGGGCGCGGCGAGCGCGGTGCCGGAGGCGACGCAATACGCGATGATGCAGCGCATTGCCGCCTGGGGCTTGCCAGTCTCGCCGCAGCTGGTGCGCTGCACCTCGGCGGCGGAACTGCTGGCCCATTACCGCACCATTGAGCATCTCCGCGCCGACCTGCCGTTCGATATCGACGGGGTGGTCTACAAGGTCGACCGGCTGGACTGGCAGGAGCGGCTGGGCTTCGTCGCCAAGGCGCCGCGCTGGGCCATCGCCCACAAGTTTCCCGCCGAACGCGCCGAAACCACGCTGGAAGCCATCGACATCCAGGTCGGACGGACCGGCAAGTTGACCCCGGTCGGGCGGCTGACCCCGGTTTCCGTCGGTGGGGTGATGGTCGCCAACGTCACGCTCCACAACCGCGACGAGATCGCGCGGCTGGGGGTGCGCCCCGGCGACCGGGTGGTGATCCAGCGCGCGGGCGACGTGATCCCGCAGGTGGTCGAGAACCTGACCCGCGAGACGGAACGCCAGCCTTACGCCTTTCCCGATCATTGCCCTGAGTGCGAGAGCGAGGCGGTGGCCGAGGAGGGCGAGGTCGACGTGCGTTGCACCGGCGGGCTGATCTGCCCGGCCCAGCGGACCGAACGGCTCAAGCATTTCGTCAGCCGCGCCGCGCTCGATATCGAGGGACTGGGCGAAAAGACCATCGACGAGTTCTTCGCGCTTGGCTGGCTGGAAAGCCCGGCCGACATCTTCCGCCTGCGCCGCCGCCGCTCCGCGATTCTCGAACGCGAGGGGTGGAAGGACAAGTCGGTCGACAACCTGCTCGCCGCGATCGAGGCCAAGCGCGCGCCCGATGCCGCGCGGCTGCTGTTCGGTCTCGGCATCCGTCATGTCGGCGCGGTAACCGCGCGCGACCTGATGAAGCGGTTCGTGACGCTGGAACGGCTGCGCGAAGTTGCCGTTGCGGCTGCTTCCAGTGAGGATGCCAAGGCCGAACTGCTCTCCATCGACGGGATCGGCCCTGCCGTGGTCGAGGCGCTGGGCGACTTCTTCCACGAGGCGCACAATGTGGCGGTGTGGGAGGACATCCTCTCCGAAGTCAGCCCGCCGCCCTATGTGGTCGAGACGAAGGACAGCGAGGTCGCCGGCAAGACCGTGGTCTTCACCGGCGCGCTCGAAACCATGAGCCGCGACGAGGCCAAGGCCCAGGCGGAAAAGCTGGGCGCGCGGGCCGCGGGCACGGTTTCGGCCAAGACGGACCTGGTGGTTGCCGGCCCCGGCGCGGGCAGCAAGCTCAAGAAGGCACAAGACCTCGGCATTCCGGTTATCGACGAGGCCGCCTGGGCCGAGATCGTCAGGGCAGCGGGGTAGGAACATGGCGACATTGAGTGAATTTCACCCGCTGGGCCTGCGGATTGCCGAGGCCCTCAAGGCGCGGGGCGAAAAGATCGCCATTGCCGATGGCGCGACGGGCGGTCTGCTGTCCGCGACGCTGCTGACGGTGCCGGGGGCGCTGTCGTTCTACCTGGGCGGCGGGGTGGTCTATTCGCTGACAGCGCGCGACGTGCTGTTCGACCTGCCGCGCGAGGCCTATCGCGGAATGCGCTCAGCAACCGAGGACTACGCGCTGCTCCAGGCCCGCGCGATTCGCGACCGGTTCGGCGCGGACTGGGGGCTGGCCGAAACCGGCTCTGCGGGCGGCAGCGCGCATCCGATGGGCGTGGCATCGGGACTCAGCTGCTGCGCGGTGGTCGGCCCGGGCGTCGAACTGGTCCGCGTGACCGAGACGCAGAGCGACGAGCGCATGGCCAACATGGACCTGTTCACCCGCGCCGCGCTGGGTCTGCTGGTCGAGGCGCTGGAAGCCTGAACCTGACGCGAGACCCTGCTAGGAGTGCTCTTGCGCCTGGGCGATCGGCGCGCCGGTGCGGCGCAGCGCCACGATCAGCACCCCGGTCAGCGCGATGATCGAGCCGACGATCATCCGCGTGTCGAGCGAGTCGCCGGTGATCAGAACGCCAAGGCCGATGGTCGCCAGCGGCGTGATCAGGGTCAGCGGGGCGAGCAGGTTCGCCTCGTAACGCGCGATCAGGCCATAATAAGCCGTGTGCGCCACCACCGAGACGATCAGCGCGGAGAACAGCAGCGCGGCCAGCATCGGCCAGCCGGCCTCGACCGCCAGGTGCACCGCGTCATGCTCCAGCAATGCCGATAGCGGCAGCAGCACGGCCACGCTGGCCAGCGCGATCCAGGCCTGGAAATTGAGCGGGGCGACCGAGTCCATCTGCTTCATCAGCACCGCCCCCAGCGAGCCGGAGAAGGCCGCGCCGAGCACCAGCAGGAGGCCGGTGGATATGGCCATGGCCGGATGCCAGACCACCACCAGCACGCCCACCAGCGTCAGGGCGATCCCCAGCGCGCGGCGCCAGTGGATCCGCTCACCAAGGATCAGGATCGACAGCAGGGTGGTGATCGGCACCCCGGCCTGAATCACGACGGCCGCGGCAGAGGGCGTCACCGTCTGCAGGCCGATGAACAGCAGCGCGAAATTGCCGCCGCCCATGAACAGCCCGATCAGCAGGATGCGCCACAAGGGGCGGGGCACCGGCCGCAGCCAGGGCAGGGTGACCAGCAGCACCAGCACGAAGCGCGCGGCGGCGAAGGACAACGGCGGCACGCCCCACATGCCCACGACGAGCTTGCTCACCACGTTGTTGAGCGCCCAGATCAGGCAGATTGCCACCAGCAGCAGGAAATCGCGCAGGTTCACGGGGTGATCACCATTCGCGCCGCTTGCGCAGCCACAGGATCGACCAGTCGCCATTGACCATCCGCGCGGCCAGCCGCAAGCCGGCGCGGCGGCAGGCGGCGCGGACCTGCGCCTCCTGCGTTTCCAGCAGGCCGGCCAGCAGCAGGTGCCCGCCCGGCACCAGGTTGCGCGCGAAGTGCGGCGCCAGCCCGATCAGCGGTCCGGCGAGGATGTTGGCAAGGATCATGTCATAGGGGCCGCGTGCCTGCAGCAGCGGATGGTCCATCCCGTCGGCGACGAGCATGGTCAGCTCTCCGCCCCGCGCGCCCATCGCCACGCCGTTGCTGCGGGCATTGTCTTCCACCACATCGAGGCAGACGGCGTCGATATCGCTCGCCGTCGCCAGCGCGCGCGGCCACAGGTGCAGCGCGGCAAAGGCGAGCAGGCCGGTGCCGGTGCCGATATCGGCCACGTTGCGCGCCGTCACGCCGCGCGCCTTCATGGCGGAGAGCATGGCGAGGCACCCGGCGGTCGTTGCGTGCTGGCCGGTGCCGAAGGCCTGGCTGGCAGGGATGCAGAAATCGCGCACGCCCGGTTCGTCCAGTGCGGGATGTTCGGGCGTATGGACGTAAAAGCGCCCGGCCCGGATCGGCTCCAGCCCTTGCTGGCTATAGGTCAGCCAGTCGGTTTCCGGCAGTTGTTCCTCGATGAAGGCGGGTGCGTCGCTGGCGAACAGCCCGGCAAGCGCGGCCTTGTCGGCCTTGCGGGGTTTGCGGGGAAGCCAGGCTTCGAGCTGCCAGTCGTCAGGCCTGTCCTCGGCGATCTCGCTGCCGGAGATGACGATGTCCGGATCCCAGTCGAAGGCGTCCTCGTGCGCCAGCAGCGCCGCCTCGATCACGCCGCGCGGGGCGAGGGCGGTGAGTTTCCAGCTCATGGCACCGCCCCTTCCGATGGCTTCTGCATTTTAGCGGACATAGCTGGCCCCGTTGGCGTCGAGCACCGCGCCGGTCATGCTTTCCGGCGCGTCGAGCGCGCAGAAGACGGCCATGGAGGCGATTTCCTCCGGCAGGGCGACCCGGCCCAGCGGAATGTCGGCGAGCAGGCCGGGGCCGCCCCGGCTGGCGAGGTAATCCCCCGCCATCGCCGTATCGGTGAAGCCCGGGCAGATCGCGTAGCTCATGATGCCCTTCGCCGCATACTGGCGGGCGATGGTCTTGTGCATGGCGATCATCCCGCCCTTGGCGGCGGCATAGTGCCAGTGATCGGGCGAATCGCCGCGATAGGCAGCGCGGCTGGCGACGTGGACGACCCGCCCGGCGCTGCCGCGCTCCAGCCAGTGGCGCACGGCAAAGCGCGACAGCTCCGCAGCGGCGGTCAGGTTGATTCGCAGCGTGTCTTCCCAGTTGTCGAGCCAGGCGATGTCCGACAGGTCCAGCGGATTGGCCTGGAACAGCCCGGCGTTGTTGACCAGCAGGTCGATCCGCCCGCCGCCCCGGCGCAGCGCCTCTTCCCACAGTCTGGCGGGGGAAGTGGGGTCCGCAAGGTCGGCCGGAATCGTGTCCGCATCGACCGCGCGGGTGGCATGGCCGATGACTTTCACGCCCCGCGCGCGCAGCGCGGCGGCAGTGGCGGCGCCGATCCCGCGCGAGGAACCGGTGACGAGTGCAACAGGTTGGGTCATGGCGCCTGCTCTAGGCCTTCGATGCAATACCGCCAAGCGGCGGCTTGCACCGGCCTTCGTTTTGACTATGGGGAATGCGCGAAGGGTGCTGCGTGCGCCCACCAGAGCCAAGGGGAAAAGTCACATGGCCGGGTCCGGTAACCGACCGATTTCGCCGCACCTGCAAATCTGGCGTTGGGGGCCGGCAATGCTGGTGTCCATCCTGCACCGCGTCAGCGGCAACGGTCTGGCCTTTGCCGGCCTGGCCGTGCTGGTGTGGTGGCTGGCCGCGCTGGCCGGCGGGGAAGCCAGCTATGACGCCTTCGTTGGCCACGCCACCGCGTGGTACGGGCGGGTGGTGCTGGTTGGCCTGACCTGGGCCTTCTTCAACCACCTCGTCTCGGGCGTCCGCCACCTCGTGCTGGATATCGGCGCGGGTTACGAACTTGAACGCAATGCCTTCTGGTCGGTGCTGACGCCGATCGCGGGTGTGGTGCTTACCGTCGCCTTCTGGGCGATCGTCCTTCTAGCGTGAGATTGGCTGACCATGGGTAACGGAACTCCGATCGGACGGGTGCGCGGGCTGGGCTCGGCGCATTCGGGTTCGCATCACTGGCTGCTGCAGCGCTTCACCGCCATCGGCACGCTGGTGCCGGCGCTGTGGCTGGTGGGCTCGCTGGTGGCGATGGGCGATCGCTCGTTCAAGGGCGTTCACGCCTGGGCCTCGCAGCCGCTTTCGGCCATTCTCCTGGGCCTGCTGGTGCTGGGCAGCTTCTGGCACGCGCGCCTTGGGGTGCAGGTGATGATCGAGGACTATGTCCACGAAACCGCCAACAAGTTCGCGGCGATCATGCTGCTCAACCTTGCCGCTTTCGCCGGGGCCGCCTTCGGCCTGCTGTGCGTCGTTCGCCTCGCGCTCGGAGCCTGAGCCACATGACCGCTCCTGCCTACAAGATCATCGATCACACCTATGACACCGTCGTCGTCGGCGCCGGCGGCTCTGGCCTGCGCGCCACGATGGGCAGCGCCGAAGCCGGCCTGAAGACGGCCTGCATCACCAAGGTGTTCCCGACCCGCAGCCACACCGTGGCCGCGCAGGGCGGCATCGCCGCCAGCCTCAAGAACAACACCCCGGACCACTGGACCTGGCACATGTACGACACCGTCAAGGGGTCGGACTGGCTGGGCGACCAGGACGCGATCGAATATCTCGTGCGCGAGGCGCCGCAGGCCATTCTCGAGCTGGAACATGCCGGGATGCCGTTCAGCCGCAACGAAGACGGCACGATCTACCAGCGCCCGTTCGGCGGGCATATGCAGAACATGGGCGAAGGACCCCCGGTGCAGCGCACCTGCGCCGCGGCAGACCGGACCGGCCACGCGCTGCTCCACACGCTCTACCAGCAGAGCCTGAAGTACGATGCGGACTTCTTCATCGAATACTTCGCGATCGACCTGATCATGGAGAACGGCGAGTGCCGGGGCGTGATCGCGCTGTGCATGGATGACGGCTCGATCCACCGCTTCCGCTCGAAGGCGGTGGTGCTGGCGACCGGCGGTTATGGTCGTTCCTACTACACCTGCACCTCGGCTCACACCTGCACCGGCGACGGCGGCGGGATGGTGCTGCGCGCGGGCCTGCCGCTGCAGGACATGGAATTCGTGCAGTTCCACCCGACCGGCATCTACGGCGCGGGCGTGCTGATCACCGAAGGCGCGCGCGGCGAGGGCGGCTACCTCACCAATTCCGAGGGCGAGCGGTTCATGGAACGCTATGCCCCCTCGGCGAAGGATCTGGCGTCGCGCGACGTCGTCTCGCGCTCGATGGCGATGGAAATCCGCGAAGGGCGCGGCGTTGGTCCGCACAAGGACCACATCTACCTGCACCTCGATCACATCGATCCGGCGGTGCTGGCGCAGCGTCTGCCGGGCATCACCGAAAGCGGCAAGATCTTTGCCGGCGTCGACCTGACCCGCCAGCCGCTACCCGTGGTGCCGACCGTGCACTACAACATGGGCGGCATCCCCACGAACTATCACGGCGAAGTGATGACTATCGGTGCCGACGGCAACCCCGAAACGGTCGTCCCCGGCCTGTTCGCGGTGGGCGAAGCGGCCTGCGTTTCGGTCCACGGCGCCAACCGCCTCGGCTCGAATTCGCTGACCGACCTTGTGGTGTTCGGTCGCGCCGCGGGCCTGCGCCTCAAGGAACTGATCAAGCCGAACACCTCGCACGCCGAGCTGCCCAAGGATTCGGCCGATTTGGCGCTCACCCGCCTCGATCACTTCCGCCATGCCAAGGGCGGCTCGTCCACGGCCGAAATCCGCACCGAGATGCAGCGCACGATGAGCCTCCACGCCGCCGTGTTCCGCACCGACGAGGTGATGGCCGAAGGCAAGGTCAAGCTGGCCGAGACCTACAAGCGGATGGAAGACATCCACGTTTCCGACCGTTCGCTGATCTGGAACTCGGACCTGGTCGAAACCATGGAACTGGACAACCTGATCAGCCAGGCCAGCGTCACGCTTCACGGCGCCCACAACCGCAAGGAAAGCCGCGGCGCCCACGCGCACGAGGACTTCCCCGATCGCGATGACGCCAACTGGATGAAGCACACCGCCGCCTGGTTCAACGGCTGGGGCGGCAAGGGCGGCGAGGTCAAGATCGACTATCGCCCGGTCCACGAATACACGCTGACCGACGACGCCGAGTACATCAAGCCGAAGAAGCGGGTGTACTGAGGCGGGCATCATAGCCAGATTGCGAAGGGCCGGGGCGAGAGCTTTCCGGCCCTTTTGCTTGCGAGGCGCTTTGCTTTCCTACCCGCTGCAGGTCTGGCACATCAGTCCTTGCCATGCCGTTTGCCCTTGCCTGCCAACGATCTGGACGGAGCGCGGCTTTGATCCGGAAGGTCACAGCGGAAAGCCGGTTATTGTCATGTAAAACTTTGTTTTGCCAAAGAGAAGTCGGACAAAGGTCACAGCACAAAGTGGCCGCCAAGTGTCGATTGCGCCGGGCGGTTGCGAGTTGGCCGGGTGCTGCTAGCTTGCCGCCAAGCCGGGGAGACTGAACTGATGCGCTTTCGTTGCCTTGCCTTGCTTGCCGCGCTTGCCGTGCCGACCGGCCTTTCCGCCGGGGCCCCGCCCACACCGCAGCTCAAGATTTCCGCGATCGAGGCGCGGTTGTTTCATGGCTATTCGGGCACGCTGTCCGACGACCTGCTGAGACGCAATCCTTCGTTTTCAGGCTGGAACACGATCATCGGTGAGGGGGCGGCGGGCGAGCCGGCGGACGATTTGCTCGTCTCGGTGAAGGTCGAGCCGCTGGTCAAGCCGGCCGGAAACGAGGGCATCTTTTCCGACCAGCCGGTGGTGGTGACCGCGACGGCCAACGGCAAGGTCGTCGCCAAGCGCACGTTCACCAGCACTCTGACCAACGACGAAGGCGTATCGTGGAAGGGGCTTTACCTGCGCGACATCGGCTGTTCCGGCACGCTCAGGATCGAGGCGGTGGCAGGCAGGCAGCGCAAGGTTGCGACGCTGCAGTTCGACTGCGGCGAGTGACCGCGCGGGGCGTGCGGACCGTTTGCAGCGCCCGCAGGCCAGGCGCGCCTAGTCGGTCTTCTGCACTACGGGCTGCGCCACGTAGTCGACGTTGCCCTTGCTGCGCTTGGAGCCCTTCCGCTTCGGTGGCTGCGCGGGGGCAAGGTTGCTGGCAGGCGCCGCGGCGGGGGCCGCGCCGATGATCGCGGCGATATCGGCGGTAGTCGCGGGACGGGCCGGGTAGCGGCAGCCGCGCGCCTGGCCATAGCCCTTCAGGAATCCCCGGCGGGCAAGGCCGGCCATGATCGCCGACTGCATCTTGCGCTCGCTTTCGTTCGCGCCCGAAATCTCGCGGATCAGCCCGCGGAAGGGGATGAAGGCGCCGACCGCCGCTTGGGCGACGCGCCCCGCGCTGAGCCTGTCGCGGGCCTCGCCCGGCAGGTCGCTGTCTGCGCCCAGCACTGCGTCGAGCTCGCCCACGGCAGCGGCAATCTGCGGACAGGTGCGCAGGCCGGTGAGTTCATAGGGACGCTGCTGCGCGCCCAGCAGCAGGGCCGGGATCTGGTCCTTCTTGAGGTTGAGATCCGACAGCGGCGTCGTCGCCGCGTCCTTCATGGTGGTCGGGCGCTCGGTCACCGGCTTGCCCGGATCGGCATCCTGCTTGTCCTGCCGTCCCGCGAATGCGGGGGTGGCGGAGGCAAGGACCAGTCCGGCAACGAAAAGCCTGGCAATGGGGGGAAGGGGGGCACGCATGGTCGGTCAATCTCCGCAACGGGTCCGAATCGATGACGGCCAGCCCCCTGCGCCGCCATTGATGAGCTATCCCTTTAGCGCCTCAGATCGGAAAATGTATCGCACGAATCCTCGTTACCGGTCTGCAAACCACGCCGCAGCCATTCCGCGCGCTGCTGGCTGCTGCCGTGAGTGAAGGCGGCCTCTACCGGACGGCGTCCGGCCTTTTCCATCAGGGTGTCGTCGCCGATCTGGTGGGCGGCGTTCAACCCTTCCTCCATGTCGCCGGGCTCGATCCGGTCGCGGTTGCGCGCGGCCCAGACCCCGGCATAGCAATCGGCCTGAAGCTCCATGCGCACCTGCAACTGGTTCGCCCCGCGCGGATTGCGCTCCTGCGCGGAGCGGACCTGATCGGCCATGCCGGTCAGCGCCTGGACGTGGTGGCCGTATTCATGCGCCATCACATAGGCGCGCGCAAAGTCGCCGCCCGCGTTCATCCGCGCTTCCATTTCCTTGTAGAAGTCGGTGTCGATGTAGATGCCCTGGTCGGCCGGGCAATAGAACGGTCCCATCGCGCTTTGCGCCGCGCCGCAGCCGGAACTGCCGGACTGCGAATAGAACACCAGCTTGGGCGGCGTGAAACGCACATTGGCGGTGGCGAAGATCGGCTCCCAGGTCTTGTTGAGCGAGGACAGGGCGTTGCAGCTTTCGCGGCTCATCGCGTCGATCGTGCAGCTTTCGCTGGCAGATGTGCCGCTCGCCGCCTCCCGCGCCGGTTCCTGCTGCTGGACTTGCTGGAGCCCGCCCAGCATCTGCGCCGGGTCCACCCCGAACACCAGCGCCGCGATCAGGGCAATGGCGAGCGTGCCGCAGCCCAGCTTGCCGCCGGGACCGCCCATCCGGAAGCCGCCGGAGCCGCGCTGGTCCTCGATGTTGATGGAATTGGGATCGAAATCGTCGAGGCGCATGGCGGGTTCCTTCTCTGCGCTGGACAACCGCCCATCCAGTCGCGATGGCGCCATGCATACCCTGTTTGGATCGGAGTCGGGAATGTTTCTTGAAGGAAAGCGTGCGCTTGTAACGGGTTCCACCTCGGGAATCGGTCTTGCCATCGCCCGCGCCCTGCATGCCGAGGGCGCTCAGGTGGTCCTGTCGGGATTTGGCGAGGAGGCCGCGATTGCCGCGCTGTGCGAGGAACTGGGCGCGGTCCACGTTGCTGCCGACCTGTCCCGCCGCGAAGGCGTGGAGGCGCTGATGGCCGGGGCCGGGGCGGTCGACATCCTGGTCAACAACGCCGGGATGCAGCACGTGGCCCCGGTCGAGGAATTCCCGGTCGAAAAGTGGGATATGATCATCGCGCTCAACCTGACGGCGGCGTTCGACGCCTGCCGTCTGGCGATCCCGCACATGAAGGCGGCCGGGTGGGGGCGGATCATCAACACCGCCAGCGCCCACAGTCTCACCGCATCGCCCTACAAGGCTGCCTATGTCTCGGCCAAGCACGGCCTTGCGGGGCTGACCAAGACCCTGGCGCTGGAACTGGCGACCTTCAACATCACCGCCAACTGCATCAGCCCCGGCTATGTCTGGACCGAACTGGTCGAGCGGCAGATTCCCGATACCATGGCCGCGCGCGGCATGACGCGCGAGCAGGTGATCCAGGACGTGCTGCTGACCCGTCAGCCGACCCGCAAATTCGTCCAGCCGTCCGACGTGGCAGAGATGGCAGTGTTCCTGTGCCGCGATGCCAGCGCCAATATCACCGGCACCAACATCAGCATGGATGGCGGCTGGACCGCCGAATAGCGGGCCCGGGCCCTGCAGGACTGTTGTTTTCCTGCCACTTGGGCAAGGCAACCGGAACGCCATGCACCTCCGCGCTTGCCGTTGACGCGGCTTCGTGGTGGTATGCCGCGATGAGCCGTTTGTTTTCAGCGATGAACCGTTGCGCCGTGGTGATTCTCACAGTGGCGCTGGCCTTCGCGATTCCGGCTCATGCGGCCAAGAAACGGGATGCGGCTGGCGAAGAGCTGAAAGCCCAGCTTCTCGCCCACATCACGGAACTGGCTGACGACAGCTATGAAGGCCGTGAACCCGGCACCGAGGGCGAAGCGAAGACGCTGCGCTATCTGGGCAAGCAGTGGTTCGACATCGGTCTGGAATCGGGCACCAACAACCCCGCGCACGCCTGGTTCGCGCCGGTGACCGTGGTCGCCCGCGAACCGGACGGCAACCGCGCGGCCTTCACTCGCCGGGGCAAGCGGCTGTTCCTGCTGCCCGGTTCGACGCTGGTGCTGACTTCCGGCAAGCGCAGCCTGATCGAGAATGCGCCGGTGCTGTTCGTCGGCAAGGGCACGGCAGTGCCTACCCGCGCCGAGCTTGCCGGACGTGTCGCCCTGCTGCTCGATGGCGGCGAAACGGGCTCGGCCAGGCAGAACGCCCTGCTCGAGGCGGGGGCGTCGGCCGTGATGACGGTGCTGGACGATCCGGACCAGACCCTGGAGAACATCGCCGCGCGGCGCAGCCGCAAGGGCTATGCGCTGGCAAGCGAGGAGCTTGGCGGCGATCTTGAAGTCTATATCACGGCAGCGGGGCTTGACCGCCTGCTCGCCCCGGTTGGCCAGTCGACCGCATCGCTGCACGCGCTGGCCGAAAGCCCGGACTTTGCCCCGCGCTCGCTTGATCTTGTCGCCACGCTGGAGGCGACCACCAGCGAGACGCGGATCAACACCCATAACCTGATCGGCAAGCTTCCGGGCCGCAAGCCCGATGGCAAGGCGGTGCTGCTGCTGGCGCACTGGGACCATTTCGGGCGTTGTTCGCCGCCCCCGGCGGAGGACCAGATCTGCAACGGCGCGATCGACAATGCCAGCGGCCTGGCGGTGCTGACCGAGACGGCGCGGCGCCTGGCCAAGGGGCCACCGATGGACCGGGACGTCTATTTCCTGGCCACCACTGCCGAGGAACTGGGCCTGCTGGGCGCCCAGGCCTTTGCCGAAAATCCGCCCGTGCCGCTGGATCAGATCCTGGCCGCGTTCAATATCGATTCGGTTGCGCTGGGTCCGGCCGGTCAGCCGTTTGCGGTGGTGGGCAAGGGGATGACGCGGCTTGACCCGGCGATCGCGGCGGTGGCCAAGGCGCAGAAGAAGAAGATCGCCCCCGGCGAAGCAGTCAACGCCTATGTCCGCCGGCAGGATGGCTGGGCGCTGATGCAGCACGATGTCCAGTCGGTGATGATTTCCAGTTCATGGTCGGACATCGCCCGGGTCGAGGCGTTCATGGAAGGCGATTACCACCGTGCAAGCGACGGGCTGAAGCCCGGGATCGAACTGGGCGGCGCGGCGGACGACGTGCAGTTCCTGGTCGCGCTGAGCCGCTGGTTCGCCGATCCCAGGAAGGTGCCTGCCCCGGCCAAATAGCCCCCTAGCGACATTTGCCCGGTGCGTTTACATGGGCCGCCACGAATCGCTCCGCACAAAAAGGCACAGTGGCACCATGGACATCCCCCTCGGCTTGACCTTTGACGACGTCCTGCTGCTGCCGGGCGAATCCGATATCGTGCCCTCGATGGCCGATACCCGCACCCGCCTGACGCGCGAGATCGCGCTCAACATCCCGGTCCTCTCCTCTGCGATGGACACCGTGACCGAGGCTGACATGGCGATCGTCATGGCCCAGCTGGGCGGGATCGGCGTGCTCCACCGCAACCTGACGATCGAGGAGCAGTGCGCTGCGGTGCGCGCGGTAAAGCGCTTCGAAAGCGGCATGGTCGTCAACCCGATCACCATCGCTCCCGAAGCCACCCTGGGTGATGCGCGGGCGCTGATGGAAGCCAACCGCATCTCCGGCATCCCGGTGGTGGAGGCCAACGGCAAGCTGGTCGGCATCCTCACCAATCGCGACGTGCGCTTTGCCGACAACCCGGCCCAGCCGGTGCGTGAACTGATGACGCACGAGAACCTCGCCACGGTGCGCGCCGGAGTGACCCAGGACGAGGCGCGGCGGTTGCTCCACCAGCGCCGGATCGAGAAGCTGCTGGTGGTGGACGACCAGTTCCACTGCGTCGGGCTGGTCACGGTCAAGGACATCGAAAAGGCGGTCACTTACCCCTCAGCCACCAAGGATGCCGCCGGCCGCCTGCGCGTCGCCGCCGCGACCACAGTGGGCGACAAGGGGTTCGAGCGCACCGAGGCGCTGCTCGGCGCCGAATGCGACGTGGTGATCATCGATACCGCGCACGGCCATAACCGGGACGTCGCCCGGGCGGTCGAACGGGTCAAGAAGCTCAGCAATTCGGCGCAGGTCGTCGCCGGTAACGTCGCCACTTATGACGCCACCCGCGCGCTGATCGATGCCGGGGCCGATGCGGTGAAGGTCGGTATCGGGCCGGGCTCGATCTGCACCACCCGCGTCGTCGCAGGCGTGGGCGTGCCGCAGCTGACCGCGATCATGGAAGCCGCGCGGGCTGCGCGCGAATCGGGTGTGCCGATCATCGCCGATGGCGGCCTGCGCACCTCGGGCGATGCGGCCAAAGCGCTGGCGGCCGGGGCCAGCACGATCATGGTCGGCTCGATGCTGGCCGGGACCGAGGAAGCCCCGGGCGAGACCTTCCTCTACCAGGGCCGCGCCTACAAGTCGTACCGCGGGATGGGTTCGGTG
>Ga0208938_1001233_pt1 | contig 15384 bp, 10 predicted proteins | sample AD_UKC125_MetaG_FD_184434 | JGI IMG/M metagenome (GOLD analysis project Ga0208938, IMG submission 184434) | Active sludge microbial communities of municipal wastewater-treating anaerobic digesters from USA - AD_UKC125_MetaG (SPAdes) (version 2) | ecosystem: Engineered > Bioreactor > Anaerobic >...
GGACTTGGGCCGGACGGTGCGGACAAGCCGGAGGTAGCCTGGATTGGCCGCCGACTTGGTGCCTGGGAAATCGTGGCCGAGATCGCCCGTGGTGGCATGGGCGCGGTGTACAAGGCGGTGCGCGCTGACGATGCTTACCAGCAGGATGTGGCGATCAAGCTGATCCGTGACGGTCGCGAGCGGCCCGACGTGATCGAACGTTTCGTGGCCGAGCGGCAGATCCTCGCCAGTCTCGATCACCCCAACATCGCGCGCCTGCTTGACGGCGGTAGCACCGCAGAGGGGTTGCCATATTTTGTGATGGAGTATGTCGATGGCGAGCCGATCACGCAATATGCGCAAGCGCGTGCATTGCCGCTCGGGCAACGGCTGGCGCTGTTCGAGGCGGTGTGCGCCGCAGTGCAGTTTGCCCACCAGCGGCTGGTGGTGCACCGCGACCTGAAGCCCGGCAATATCCTGGTGACCAAGGACGGCGTGGTCAAGCTGCTCGATTTCGGCATCGCGAAGCTGGTCGAGGCTGACACCGGCACCGCACTCGTCACCCAGCAGGTGATGACACCCGCGTACGCCAGCCCGGAACAGGTGCGCGGTGAAGCGGTCACTACTGCTACCGACATCTACGCGCTCGGCGTTGTGCTCTATGAGTTGCTGACCGGCACCTCGCCGTACCGGGCCCGGTCAACGCAGCCGCTGGATCTGGCGCGTGAAATCTGCGAGCGCAATCCCGATGTGCCAAGCAGTGCGCTGACGCCCACACTGGTCAGCGGTGGTGCCACCCCCGCCTTGCCATCAGCAGCGCTGCGCCGGCTGCGCAACGGCGTGCGCGGCGATCTCGACAACATCGTGCTGATGGCGCTGCGCAAGGAGCCGGAACGGCGCTATGCGTCCGCCGAGCAACTCGCTGACGATGTTCGCCGCTATCGCGCGCGGCTGCCGGTGCGCGCCCGAGCCGATACCTTCGGCTACCGCACCAGCAGGTTCGTCTCACGTAACCGCTGGGCTGTAAGCTTTGCCGCGCTTGCGGTCGTGGGATTGCTCGGCGGCATTGCTGCGACCGCGTGGCAGGCCCGTGAGGCACGGCTGGCGCAGGCGCGCGCGGAACGCCACTTTGCCGATGTGCGCACTCTGGTCAACGGATTCATCTTCAAATTCTTCGACCAGTTGCAGGAAATTCCCGGTACCAGGGCCGTGCAGAAGGAAATGGTGGATACCGGGGCCGAGTATTTGTCGGCGCTGGCGAAGGACTCAGCGTCAGACCCGGCGCTGGCGCTGGAGGCGGCCAAGGGCTTTATCAATCTGGCCAAAGTGCAGTCTCGGGACCTGGCCGATGCGAAATCGCAAGCGGCCTTGTTGCAGCGTGCCCTCGCTTTGATTGGACAGGCAGCAGCGAACGGTGCCGATGCGATGCAGCGCATCCGGCTGGAGCTGGCGGCCCGCACCGAGCTTGCCGCTGTGCTGGTGAACGCCGGCGACGCCAGGGAAGCGGGCGTACAGCGTGCAGCGGCGATCAGTTTGGCGCGCACGGCGGTGACTTTCGCAGCCAATGAATCGATGCAATTGGCTCGCGCCGATGGACTGATCGAAGCGGCGAGACTGGGAGCGGTTGACGTACCGTCGGCCGAACGCTGGTCACTGGCGCAAGAGGCGCTGGCCATTCATCGGGAGCTGGCGCAACGCCGCCTTGCCGCCGATCTGCATGCCGAGGTGGAAGGCAAGCGTGCGATCACCACGCTTTACGCTGCGACCGTTGCCTCGGAGCACGCGCCGCCCGAGATTGCGAAAGCGACTGCGCGACAACTGGGTGATGAGGCCGTACGCGCGTTCGAGGCGCTGAATCTCGCCCGCCCGGGGCAGGTCGGCAATCTGGCCAACCTCGCGTTCGCCACTTCAATGGCGGCCGAACTGGCCCGCGAGGCAGGTGATCTCAACGGCGCACGAAATGGTTTTCGGCGTGCCCGCGAGCATGCGCAGGCGTTGGCCAGGCTCGAGCCCAATATGGCGCAAGCAAAGTTGAACTCCGTTGCCGCCGCGATGGCAGAGATCGAAATGGAGTTGTCAGCAAAATCCGACCCGACGGCGCTGTACACACTGGTGCAGGCGACGCTGGCCGAAGCGGCGACCTTGCCTGGCAGCCTGGCTGCGGAGCGTCAGGGGGTTGCCGTGAGGGTGGGAATGGCGGCCTTGAGTGCGGAGGTCAAGCTGCGCTTGTGCGCGAGCCCGGCTGCTCCCACGGGCGGCGAGTGCGCCCAGATGATCGCCGAGGCCGTAGAGGGGTTTCGTGAGGCCAATCGCCTGCTGCCACAGATCGAAGACATGATCCAGCGCGACAATGGCGAAATGCTGCAACTGTTGAAAACAGGCGTCCAGCGTGCGGAGGCCGCATTGGCGTCACTGCCGCGAAAAAGCGGCAATGACAAACGATAGGGTGATCGCCACCAGAAGCGGCGGCTCCGGCGATCACGAACAAGCGAGACTGGCCGGAATCGTGCCGGCCGAGGGACGCGCTAGCGCGCCCGCGTCATCGCCTCGAAGAACTCCTTGTTGTTCTTCGTCTCGCGCATGTGCTTCTGCAGCTTTTCCATCGCCTCGATCTCGTCCATCTCGGAGAACAGCTTGCGCAGGATCCAGGTCTTTTGCAGCACGCTTGGTTCGAGCAGCAGCTCTTCGCGGCGGGTGCCCGAGCGGCCGATGTTGATCGCCGGGTAGACACGCTTTTCGGCCATGCGGCGATCCATGTGGATTTCCATGTTGCCGGTGCCCTTGAATTCTTCGTAGATCACATCGTCCATGCGGCTGCCGGTATCGATCAGCGCCGTGGCGATGATGGTCAGGCTGCCGCCTTCCTCAATGTTGCGCGCGGCGCCGAAGAAGCGCTTGGGGCGCTGCAGCGCGTTGGCCTCGACGCCGCCGGTCAGCACCTTGCCGCTCGACGGCATCACGGTGTTGTAGGCGCGGGCGAGGCGGGTGATCGAGTCGAGCAGGATCACCACGTCTTTCTTGTGTTCGACCAGGCGCTTGGCCTTTTCGATGACCATCTCGGCGACCTGCACGTGGCGCGTCGCGGGCTCGTCGAAGGTGGATGCGACGACCTCGCCGCGCACGGTGCGCTGCATGTCGGTCACTTCTTCGGGGCGCTCGTCGATGAGCAGCACGATCAGCACGACGTCGGGATGGTTGCTGGCGATGGCGTGCGCCACGTGCTGCAGCATGACGGTCTTGCCGGACTTCGGCGGGGCGACCAGCAGGCCGCGCTGGCCCTTGCCGATCGGCGCCACGATGTCGATCACGCGGCCGGTGATGTTTTCTTCGGCCTTGATCTCGCGCTCGAGCTTGAGCGGCTCGTCGGGGAACAGCGGCGTCAGGTTTTCGAACAGCACCTTGTTCTTGCCGGCCTCGGGGGGCAGGCCGTTGACGCTGTCGAGCTTGGTGAGCGCGAAATAGCGCTCGCCTTCTTTCGGGGTGCGGATTTCGCCCTCAATCGAGTCGCCGGTGTGCAGGTTGAAACGGCGGATCTGCGACGGTGAAATATAGATGTCGTCGGTGCCGGCCAGGTAGCTCGCCTCGGGCGAACGCAGGAAGCCGAAGCCGTCGGGCAGGACTTCGAGCACGCCGGAGCCGCGGATGCTTTCGCCCTTCTTGGCCTGCTGCTTGAGCAGGGCGAAGATCAGGTCATGTTTGCGGAAGCGGTTCGCGTTTTCCAGCTCGTGAGCGGTCGCGATTTCGAGGAGTTCGGCGGCGGATTTGGCTTTGAGTTCAGCGAGATTCATGCTGTAGGGAGTGAGTGGCCACCCTCGGGCGGCGGAATGAGCGGCTCAACGCGATGAACATGCGGAGCGGGCTCGCGAAAGGGGAATGTGTGAACAGACTGGCGCTTGCGCGCTGAAGACTTTGTTTTTGCTGGGGAATTTAGCCCCGCCAGGACAGCGGGGCATTACTGAAACCGAATTGTGACGGGCTTAGACGTTGCTGTCAACAAAAGCGGTCAGTTGGGCCTTCGACAGCGCGCCAACCTTTTGCGCGGCCAGTTCACCGTTTTTGAACAGCAGCAGCGTCGGAATGCCACGGATTCCGTACTTGGCGGCCACTTCCCGGTTGTCATCGACATCGACCTTGGCGATTTTGATCTTGCCGGCGTGCGACACGGCGACTTCTTCCAGCACCGGCGCAATCATCTTGCACGGGCCGCACCACTCCGCCCAGAAATCAACCAGCACGGGCGTATCGGACTTGAGTACGTCGTCGCTGAAGGTGGCGTCGGTAACGTGGGTGATGTTTTCGCTCATGGGTGAATTTTCCTGTCGCGTCCGTCGGTTGATGCCAAAGATGAATGTTAGTTGATGTTGCGACGGGAAATTGCAAGTCTGGCCGACTGCCGTGCGCTTGACGATGGATGACGGCGAGGCGGGAACTCGCTCGCGAACGACAGGTCTAGTGATGGTTTCAACTAGAAAAAAGTGATTGGTCTCCATGAAGCTTCGTAACCCCTCCCTCCTTCGAACCTCCGTCGTTGCCGCCGGTTTGTTGCTGACCGCGACTGCTTTTGCGCAACAAAAGAGCCCGTTCTACGCCGGGTTCGGTGTTGGCGCCGCCATGACCGATGGCGACTACAGCGGGCAGGTTTTTTCTGCGACTCCGCCCGTGGATCCGCTTTTGTTCCGCGTTAACAGCGCTTCGCTCAACAATGGTTCCCGCTTTGGGGGCCGGATTTACGCCGGCTATCAATTCACGCCGCAACTCGCCGCCGAACTTGGCTACACCGACTTCGGCAGCCGCCGTTCCAGTTACGAAGTATTCGGGTCGACTGCCAACTACTTCGTCCGTGGCGATTTCAAGGCATCCGGCGTGTCGCTTGATCTGGTAGGCCGCCTCCCGGTGGCCAAGGACCTTTCTCTCAACGCCCGCGTCGGCGTGATGGAAACCAGTCTCAAGTACAGCGACTCCGACGGCTTCAGCGCGCCGAATACCCGGCAGGCCCGCCTGCATCTTGGCGTGGGCGCAGCCTGGCAGTTCGCCCCCAACATGGCCGCAACGCTCGACTACCAGCGCGTGAACGGTGTCGGCAAGACCTTTGCGTGGACGGCGACGGACACCAAAGCGAATGGGCGCCTGAACTACAACCTCATTTCTGCGGGTTTGCGTTTCGACTTCTAGGACACCACCGTTGGCAAGTCCGCGGTGTTGCACACCGCGGCCGCAATTTCTGTTGATCGCGGCAAACGTGGCGGGTTGCAAAGTGGCCTTGGCAACCCGGAAGCGCCGCAACATTGCGGGCGAGTGCTTATAATCGATAGGATTTTCCAAAATTCCTGAACTCGCTCCATGAAACGCTTCGCGTTGTTGATTGCCGCGCTCGGCTGGGCTGGCGCTAACGGAGCCCTCGCCCAGGCGCCGCAAGGTGACGCCAAGGCAGGCGCTCAAAAGATCCAGATGTGCCAGGGATGTCACGGCATTGAAGGCTGGCGCACTGCCTTCCCCGAGGTCTACCACGTGCCCAAGATCGCTGGCCAGCATTCGACTTATTTCGTCAATGCGCTGAAGGCTTACAAATCGGGTGAACGCAAGCATCCGAGCATGCGCGGCATCGCTGCCAGCCTGTCGGACAAAGACATGGCCGATCTTGCCGCCTATTACGCGGAGGCCAAATAATGAACAAGCTTCTCGCATCGATCCTCGCGGTGGCTGCTGCTGGCGCTGTGCAAGCAGCTGACGTGGCTGCTGGCGCTGCCAAGGCCAAGGAAGTGTGCGCGGCCTGCCATCAGGCTGATGGCAACAGCACTGACCCCAACAATCCTCGGCTGGCCGGCCAACATCGCGACTACATCGCCAAGGCCCTGCGCGACTACAAGTCCGGCGAGCGCAACAATGCCATCATGGGCGGTTTTGCCAAGGCGCTGAGCAAGCAGGACATCGAGAATCTGTCAGCCTATTTCGCGTCGCAGAAATCTGCGCTGGCGGCCAAGTACTGACCGGAGGCTGCTTCTTGGAAAGGCGCCCTGTGCAAACACGGCGCCTTTTTTGTTGCCCAGGTCGTGTTGACGCGCCCGAGCATCTGGTGCCTGGCAGCCGTGCTGCGGCGCCCAATAGAATTGGTCGATGTTTGAACGACTGAAGAGTCTGCTGATTCGGCCGCCGGCCAATCGCCGCAACCGTGGCGCGCGCGCCGCGCGTAGCGCATCGCCGGCATCGGCGCGGCTGGAGGCGCTGCGCCGCTGGATTGTGTGGTTGCTGTTGCTCGCGGCGTGGATTGCCGCCGCAGTAGCGCTGCTCGGCTACCAGTCGGCAGACCCGGCCTGGTCTACCAGCGGTCGTGCCACCAGCGTTCGCAATTGGCTGGGCCCGCTTGGCGCCTGGGTCAGCGACATTGCTTATTTTGTTTTCGGCGCCACGGTCTGGTGGCTGCTTGCTTTTGCCGCGCTGGCGATCTGGCGCGCCATGCCACGGGTGTCGTTGTTCCGCCCACAGGCGGACGAGGCCGACGAGACGGGTGATTGGGCGCCGGGATTGTCACTCCCGTGGCGCCTCGGCGGGCTGGCGCTGCTTATTGCCTGCAGCAGTGCGCTGGAGGCGGTTGCCATGCACCGCTGGTTTGCCGGATTGCCGCAGGGCGGCGGCGGTGCGCTCGGGCAAAGCCTTGGCTTTCCACTGCTCAAACTGGTTGGTTTCGTACCGGCGACGCTGCTGCTGATTGTGTTGATCTTCGTTGCCGTCACGCTGGCGTTTGCCATTCCGTGGCTTGATCTCAGCGAGCGCGTCGGCGCCTTGCTGCTGGATGGCTTCGCGGGCTGGCGTGCCCGACGCGAGGAAACACGCGAGATCAAGCGCGACTTTGAGATCGCAGCGCCGGAAGTCGAACTGCGCGATCTATATGTTCAGGAAGAAACGCGCCGAGTCGAGCAGCACGAGCCGATCCGGATCGTCGAGACCTTCGTGCCGGTGGTGCTGTCCGAACGTGTTGAACGCGAAAAGCAGACCACGCTGTTCGCCGAGATGCCGGATTCGACGCTGCCGCAGCTCGCGCTGCTGGAGCCGGTGCCGAGAGACCAGCCGGTGGTGTCGGCCGAGACGCTCGAGTTCACCTCGCGCCTCATCGAACGCAAGCTCGCCGAGTTCAATGTACCGGTCAAGGTGCTCGCGGCCTATCCCGGCCCCGTCATCACGCGCTACGAGATCGAGCCCGATGTGGGCGTCAAGGGTAATTCGATCGTCAATCTCGCCAAGGATCTCGCCCGCGCCATGAGCGTGATGAGCATCCGTGTGGTCGAGACCATCCCCGGCAAGTCCTGCATGGGCCTCGAAGTGCCGAATCCGCAGCGGCAGTCGGTCGGTCTGATCGAAATTCTCGGCAGTGCGGTTTACAACGATTCGTCGAGCCTGCTCACGATGGGCCTCGGCAAGGACATCGCGGGCCGCCCGGTGGTTGCCGATCTCGGCCGCATGCCGCACTGCCTGGTCGCGGGCACCACGGGTTCGGGTAAGTCGGTGGGCATCAACCAGATGATCCTCTCGCTGCTCTATAAGGCGGAGCCGCGCGAAGTGCGGCTGATGCTGATCGATCCGAAGATGCTGGAGCTTTCGATCTACGAGGGCATTCCGCATCTGCTGTGTCCGGTCGTGACCGACATGAAGCTCGCGGCCAACGGCCTCAACTGGTGCGTCAACGAGATGGAGCGGCGCTACCGGCTGCTGTCGCATGCGGGCGTGCGGCAGCTCTCCAGTTTCAATCAGAAAGTACGCGAAGCCAAGGCGAAAGGTTCGCCGCTGACCAATCCGTTCTCGCTGACGCCTGACGAGCCCGAGCCACTCGAAGAATTGCCGTTCATCGTGGTGGTGATCGACGAGCTGGCCGACCTGATGATGGTCGCCGGCAAGAAGATCGAGGAATTGATCGCCCGGCTCGCCCAGAAGGCGCGCGCTGCGGGCATCCATCTGGTGCTGGCGACGCAGCGGCCGTCAGTGGATGTGATCACCGGCCTGATCAAGGCCAACGTGCCGACGCGCATCGCGTTCCAGGTGGCAAGCAAGATCGACAGCCGCACGATCCTCGACCAGATGGGTGCCGAGGCGCTGCTGGGCCGTGGTGACATGCTCTACATGCTCGGTGGCACTGGCGTGCCGAACCGCGTGCACGGTGCCTTCGTGACCGACGACGAGGTGCATCGTGTCGTCGAACACTGGAAGGCGCAGGCGCCGGCGCAATACATCGAGGGCGTGCTCGAAGGCACCGACGCCGAGACGCTGAACGAAATCAATGGCGATGGGTCGAACGATGGTGAAAAAGATCCGCGCTTCGACGAAGCGGTTGCCGCCGTGGTGGAGAGCCGCCAGGCCAGCATCAGCTACGTGCAGCGCCGTCTGCGCATTGGCTACAACGGCGCCGCGCGGTTGATCGAGGCGATGGAGCAGGCCGGCATCGTGAGCCGCCCCAATGCGATGGGCAAACGCGAAGTGCTGGCACCGAAGCGGGAAGAATGAAACTGATGAAATCTACCGTCACTGTTGCTGCCGTACTGTTACTCGGCAGCACTGTCTTCGCGCAAGCGCCGGCCAGTGCGCTCACTGACTTCCGTTCGTACACGCGCGATCTGCAGTCGCTTGCGGGCACCTTCACGCAGGAAGTGCGCGACAAGAGCGGTCGCGTCAGCCGGCAGTCGTCCGGGAGCTTTGCCATCGCGCGGCCGGGCAAATTCCGCTTTATCTACGAGAAACCGTACAAGCAGACCATCGTCAGCGATGGCACCACGGTGTGGCTGTATGACGAAGACCTCAATCAGGTCACCATCCGCAAGCTGGGTGACACGGTCAGCGAGCAGCCTTTGGCGCTTTTGCTGGACCCGACCGCTGCCGATAAACTGTTCGAGCTGAAAGCGTTGGACCCGGCGGGATCGATTGGCTACGTCGAGGCGAAGTCAAAGAAGGCAGACGCGCCGTTCACTGACCTGCGGGTGGCGATGGTGGCCTTGCAGCCGAAAGAGCTCACCTGGCGCGATGCGCTGCAGAATGCCAACACTATCCGCTTCGGCGATCTGGCGAAGAACGGCAAGCTCGGTGCTGATGCCTTTTCGTTCGCGCCGCCCAAGGGCGCTGACGTCCTCAAGCAATAGATTCAACTTTTTGGCTAGAAGCCCGTTTCGCCTGGGCTTCGAACGCATTTGGTTGAAAAGTCGACTTTCCGTGAAATGGGGCCCGGCGCCGCACACGGAGGTCGATAGCGTAATAAGTTGACTTCGCCCGAACCTCAGGCGGCGGGTAGTTAGCGCCGCCCCGTACGTGCCTTTTTCACGCCGTACATCCGGGCATCCGCCACCTTCACCAGTTGCTCCAGCGTGCGCCCATCGCGCGGGTAGAGCGCGCTGCCGCAGGAGCCACCGGCGGTGACTTCGATGCCGGCGATTGCGACCGGCTGGTCCAGCGCGGCGGTCAGCCGTGCGAGCTGGGCGTCAAGCGCTTCATCGGACGGAATGCCCGACAGCATCAGCACGAATTCATCGCCACCATAGCGCGCGAGCACGTCGTCACGACGCATTGCCGAGGCGATGCGCTGCGCACAGACAGCCAGTACCGCGTCACCCACCGCGTGCCCATGCTCGTCGTTGACCAATTTGAAGCGGTCAAGATCGACGAACACGATGGCCAGCGTGGCATCGGGCTGTTGACTGATCAGCGCAGCAAAGCGCTTCTCGAAGGTGGCCCGGGTCAGGGCGCCGGTCAGCGGGTCCACCAGTAGCCCGTCCTTGAAGTCCTCCATCGCCCGCGCAATCACGCCCAGCTCATCACTGCGCCCCTTGAACAGCCGCTCCGGCGATTGCCCGCGGGCCAGCAGGCGGGTGGCCTCCGACAGCCGCCGCACGTCGCTGGTGACGCGGTGCATGATCCAGAGCCCGAGCGCGATGGCCAGCCCGACGGCGGCCAGACCAATGGCGACGTTTTGCAGGATGGTGCGCTGCACGTTGCCCATATGGTCGGAGCGCGGCACTGCGACCACCATCGTCCAGTCCAGTCCGGCGCTGTCGCGTTGCGCAGTGGCGCTCATGTGCACGCGACCGTCGTCACCATCGAATGAGTAGCGCGCAATCTCGACGCCGCGCACCGTGCTGCGGGTGGGCTCGACGTTGGCGCGCAACTGCTCCCACGCCCGCCGCACGAGCGGGTTGGTGCTCTCGCTGGCACGCAGGCGAACCGGCTGCCCCGGGTTGTCGCCGAACAGGGCTTCCGGCGTCGAGGTGGCGATCAGCGTGCCGTCACGTTCCACGATAAACGCCACGCCAGTACGGCTGACCTGCAGCCCGCGGACGAATTCAGTCAGCGCTGTCAGCGGGATATCGGTGGCGACCACACCGCGCTGGGCCCGCTGCTGGTTGAATACCGGTTTTGCCAGCGTTACCGTCAACGCCCGCGTCGTGAAATCGACATAGACCGACGACCAGGTCAGGGAGCCGCGCTGCGTGGCCTCGGCGAACCAGGGCCGGGCGCGCGGGTCGTAGTTGTCGGTGCGCAACACGGCATCACGCAGGCCAGGCCCGTGGGTGGTGTAGATCGTCCGTTGCGCAGTGCCAAGCTCGCGCCAGCGCAGCTCATAGTCGCCATCGGCCTTGCGGTTGAGGCCGACGAATTCGCCTTTGTGGGAGCCGTAATAGATGTAGCCCTCGTTGCCCGGATACAGGTTGGCCGCGATCCACATGCGCTGCTCGAACTGTGGCAGCAAGTCGGGCACCAGATCGGAATGTCTGGGGGCGTTACCGGCTGCCGCTACGTCGGGTGCGACCGCATTCAGCACCACGGACGAGCTGGCCAGATGGCGGCTGGTCGCCTGCGTCACTCGGTTGGAAATATCCAGCAGCAACTGCTCTGAGAGTTCATCGACGGCCTTGAGACCAGTCTGGTACGACAGCAGCGAAATCGAAACTGCCACCAGTATCACCACCCCGACGAACGGGATCAGCAAGGCAGCGCGCAACGACGAAAACATTCGAGACATCAGAATCAATCCAGCTCGCCGTTGTCTGGCGGCCACGCGCCGAGCGTCACAGGGCGCGAGACGGGGCGCGGGCCGCTGCGGACGGCGTAACCCCTTGTATCAAAAGCCGCCAGACTGCCGCTCATGCTCACGTCATGGCGGCATCAACGGTGTTCACGGTGATTCCCTGACGAGCCGCAGCCGGGTTACCTCGCGATCTGGCCGCATCGTCGTGTGCATGCGGTTTTCAGTCATGGTGTCAGTTGCCTCGCCAGTCACGGGCCACCGCTGCGGTCAGCGCATCGCAATGCGGGCGGCGGGTAAATTACCAGAAAGATCGGAATGTCAGTTGTCTGACCGCCCCGCGCCGAGCATTCCGGTGCAAAGGCGGTCGCTTGCTACGATTGCGGCATGGCTTCCCCGTCGAGAAACGCACCGCTGGCCGAACGCCTGCGACCCCAATCCATTGCCGAAGTGGTCGGACAACGGCATCTGCTGGGCGAAGGCAAGCCGTTGGCAAACGCCATTCAGGCCGGCGTGCCGCACTCGATGATTTTCTGGGGGCCGCCGGGCGTCGGCAAAACAACCCTGGCACGACTGCTCGCCGATGCGTTTGACGCGGAAATGATCGCGCTCTCCGCCGTGATGGCCGGCATCAAGGACATCCGCGAGGCCGTCGAGCGGGCGCAGATGACGCGCGAGCAGTTCAATCGCCGCACCATCATGTTCGTCGATGAGGTGCACCGCTTCAACAAAAGCCAGCAGGACGCCTTTCTGCCGCATGTCGAGTCCGGCCTGTTTACCTTCATCGGTGCCACCACCGAGAACCCGTCGTTCGAGGTCAATTCCGCGCTGCTGTCGCGTGCGCAGGTGTACGTGCTGGAAGCGCTCGACAACGACGCATTGGCGACGATGTTCCAGCGCGCGAAGGTGGCGCTGGACGCTACCTACTCCGTCGATGCCGATGCGCAGCAACTGCTGATCGACTACGCCGACGGCGACGGCCGCCGCTTTCTGAACTCGATTGAGCAGCTCGACGCGGCCGTGCGCGCAGGCAAGGTCGAGCAGATTACCGTCGATTTCGTCAAAGGTTCGCTGACGCGAGCCCGAGCTCGCTTCGACAAGGGCGGCGAGCAGTTCTACGACCTGATCAGCGCCCTGCACAAAAGCGTGCGTGGCAGCGATCCGGACGCCGCGCTTTACTGGTTCTGCCGCATGCTGGAGGGGGGCGCCGATCCACTTTACGTGGGCCGCCGCATGATCCGCATGGCCAGTGAGGACATCGGCCTCGCCGATCCGCGCGCGCTGGACATCACGCTTGCTGCAGTTGCGGCGTTCGAGCGACTCGGTTCACCGGAAGGGGAACTCGCACTGGCAGAAGCCTGCGTATTCCTCGCCGTCGCCGCCAAGAGCAACGCTGTCTACACCGCGTACAAGAAGGCCCGCAAGGCAGCTGCCGAAAGCGGCACCCGCCCGGTGCCGCTGCGCCTGCGCAACGCGCCAACCAAGCTGATGAAAAACCTCGGCTATGGCGACGGCTATCGCTACGCGCACGATGAGGAAGGTGGATTTGCTGCGGGTGAAGCGTACTTCCCGGACGACATGCCAGCGCAACAGTTCTACGCGCCGGTGGACCGTGGCATGGAAGCCAAAATCAGGGAAAAGCTCGACGCCCTGCGCGAACGCAATGGCAAGAAGTAAGCAGCAAGAAAGCCACGTCACCCAATGACACTCTCCGTTCAGGCCGCCGCCAACCGCCGCGGCATTCTCGCCATGATCGGCGCCATGACGTCCTTCGTCATCAATGACGCGTTCGTCAAGTACGCCAGCCAGTCGCTGCCTGGCGGGCAACTGATTGTCATTCGCGGCCTGTTCGCCATCGTGTTCCTGTTTGCTGGTGCCTGGTGGATGGGGCTGGTGCGCGGGCCGGAAGCCCGCCTGCGCGATCTGTGGCAACGCCCGGTGATCACACGCTCGGTGCTCGACGCTGTGTCGACGATGACCTTTCTCACGGCGTTATTTCATCTGCCACTCGCCAACGCAACGGCAATCAACATGGCGGCGCCGCTGTGCATCACGCTGCTCTCGGTGCTCTGGCTGGGCGAGCGCATTGGCGCCATGCGCTGGCTGGTCATCGCCATCGGGTTTGTCGGGGTGCTGCTGATCGTGCAGCCACGTAGCGAGGGCTTCAACGGCTATTCGCTGGTGTGTTTGTTGAGCACGTTCTTCGTCGCTTGTCGTGACCTGTACACGCGCCGCATCAACCCCGGTACACCGTCAATTCTCATCACCATTGGTACCGCGATTGCCGTCACCGCTTCCGGTGCCGTGCTGTCCTTGTTTCAGCAGTGGCAGCCGGTCACACTGGCCCAACTGGCCATGCTGGCCGCCGCGTCGGTGTTTCTGAGCAGCGGCTACATGCTGCTCATCCGCGCGATGCGGGCAGGTGACGTGTCGCTGATCGTGCCGTTTCGTTACTCCGGGCTACTGGCCGCGCTGACCATCGGCTTCGTCGTATGGGGCGAGATCCCGAACGCCCTCGCGTGGGCAGGCATTGCGCTGCTCGTCGCCGCCGGCCTGTACATGGTCATCTCCGAGCGGGCACGGGCGCGTGACCGTGTGCTTGAGTCGGCGCCGGAGTAGCACGCTCGCCGACCGACTACCGTCGACGCTTGAAAGTCCGATCACCGGCCCCATGTCCGCGTGAGAACCAATGTCCACAAGGCAAGCGGCGAATCGCCATTGCCAAACTGATCGCAGACACACCATGAGCAAACAAACCCTTTCCTTCCAGGCCGAAGTCGCCCAACTGCTGCACCTCGTTACCCATTCGCTGTATTCGAACAAGGAGATCTTCCTGCGTGAGCTGATCTCGAACGCTTCCGACGCCTGTGACAAGCTCCGCTATGAGGCGCTGGGCAATGCGGCGCTGTGGGAAGACCAGCCGAACCTCGAAGTACGCGTCGCCTTCGACAAGGACGGCAAAACCCTCACCATCACCGACAACGGCATCGGCCTCTCGCAACAGGAAGCCATCGACAACCTGGGCACCATCGCCAAGAGCGGTACGCGCGACTTCGTCAGCAAGCTTGAAGCCTCGCAAAAGGCCGATGCCAAGGAGCAGGGCGCGCTGATCGGGCAGTTCGGTGTGGGCTTCTATTCCGGCTTTATCGTCGCCGACAAGATCACCGTGGAATCGCGCCGCGCCGGCCTCAAGGCCGACGAGGGCGTGCGCTGGATCAGCGGCGGCACCGGTGAATTCGAGGTGGAGAGCATCACCCGTGACAAGCGCGGCACCAGCGTCATCCTGCACCTGCGCGATGACGCGCTGGAATACGCAAGCGCATGGCGGTTGAAGTCCATTATCGGCAAATACTCCGACCACATCTCCCTGCCGATCCTGATGCAGAAAGAGGAGTGGGACGCCGAGAAAAAGGAAAACGTTGTCAGGGACGAGTGGGAGACGGTGAACAAGGCCAGCGCACTCTGGTCGCGGCCCAAGAAGGATATCACCGCCGAGCAATACACCGATTTCTACAAGCAGATCAGTTACGACAGCGAAGCTCCGCTGGCGTGGAGCCACAACAAGGTGGAAGGCTCCACCGAGTACACGCAGTTGCTCTACATCCCGGCCAAGGCGCCGCAGGACCTGTGGAACCGCGACAAGAAGGCGGGCCTCAAGCTCTACGTGAAGCGCGTGTTCATCATGGACGACGCCGAAGCACTGATGCCGGTCTACCTGCGCTTCGTGAAGGGCGTGGTCGATTCTGCTGATTTGCCGCTCAACGTCTCGCGCGAGCTGCTGCAGGAAAGCCGCGACGTGAAGGCCATCCGCGAGGGCAACACGCGGCGTGTGCTGACCATCCTAGACGATCTGGCGTCTAGCGGTGACGACGCCGAAAAGGCCAAGTACGCGGACTTCTACAAAGAGTTCGGCGCTGTGCTCAAGGAAGGTTTGGGCGAAGACTTCGCCAACCGGGAGCGCCTGTCCAAACTGCTGCGCTTCGCCTCGTCAGGCGTGTCGCGCGAAGGCAAGGAGGGCGCGGACCCGTCTACCATCCTGCCCGGTGAAATGACCTCGCTGGCCGACTACAAGGCACGCATGAAGGAGGGCCAGGAGGCGATCTACTACATCACCGCTGACACACTCGCCGCTGCGAAGAACAGCCCGCAGCTCGAAGTCTTCCGCAAGAAGGGCATCGAAGTGCTGTTGATGACTGACCGTGTGGACGAGTGGGCACTGCAGTTCCTCTACGACTTCGATGGCACGCCGCTGCAATCGGTCGCCAAAGGCGCCGTGGACTTGGGCAAGCTGCAGGATGAGGCGGAAAAGAAGGCAGCAGAGGCCGCCGCCGAATCGTTCAAGCCGGTACTCGACAAACTCAAGGACGCGCTGAAGGACAAGGCGCAGGACGTGCGCGTCACTACCC
>Ga0208938_1001234_pt1 | contig 15381 bp, 17 predicted proteins | sample AD_UKC125_MetaG_FD_184434 | JGI IMG/M metagenome (GOLD analysis project Ga0208938, IMG submission 184434) | Active sludge microbial communities of municipal wastewater-treating anaerobic digesters from USA - AD_UKC125_MetaG (SPAdes) (version 2) | ecosystem: Engineered > Bioreactor > Anaerobic >...
CATATACAATAGCAGAACAATTAATTCAAAGGACTAGATGTCAAATATTTTTCGATTGGAATCCAGACAGCGAGTTTTGGTATCATGAGCACATAAAACCAGATAAGCGTTGCATAACATTTTACTCAAATTTTAATCATAATCCATTCATTCCAGAATCTATTAAAGATGACATTCTACAATGGAAAATCACCAATCAAAGAAAATATAAGATTTACGGATTAGGTAAAACAGGAAAGTTAGAAGGATTAATCTATCCAAATTATGATTTGATATTGGAATTGCCAATTATATATGACAATAGAGTGTATGGACTTGACTTTGGTTACACTGATCCAATGGCTTTGGTAGAACTTCGAACATGGAATAACAACCTATATGCTGACGAAATTTTTTATGAAAGTTTTAGAACAGTTGCAGAGATGGATAAGTTGATAAAAATTGATAAGAGTATACCAATCATCTGCGACAATGCACGACCAGAATCAATTAAAGAGTTGAAGCAATTAGGTTACAATGCATATGCTGTAGAGAAAGGAAAAGGTAGTGTAATAACAGGTATTGAATCGGTGAAAAAATATAAATTAAATCTAACGGTACGCTCAGTAAATATGAAAAATGAGATTAAAAACTATGTGCGAGTATATGACAAAAAGGAAGGTAAATACATAGATGAACCAGTAGATAAGGATAATCATATCATGGATGCTAAACGTTACGGTGTGCACTATTTAACAAACAAAAGTAAATATCAAAATTCAAAAATAAAATACAGTGGAAATATTTAATTATCCAATATTATCATTCCTAACAGTAAAGCATAACATAGATTATGAATACTATGCTGCTACAATTAAAGTACTAATTGGAAAGAATGCATTGTTGGAAAAATCAATGGTAGAACTTACGGAACAACCATTTAAGAATATTATTACTATTGAAAATTTGTTTAAAACAATTCCACAAAAGCCAACCAACGAGATTGATATACTGGCAATCTGTTTTCAAATAGGTACTGAAGAAATAGAACCTTTAGGAATAGTTGAATTTTATACAGCATTCAACTATGTACATGATAGTTACATAAAAATGATTCAACGAGAAAATACAGTACTACACTATGATCCAGAGATGGAAGAGTTAGAAGCTGGCATTGATTCACTAAGAAAATTCGGCAGGCTATCAACCATTGATGCGCTTGCAGGCGGCGATATACTAAAGCACAATGAAATTGTAGAGCTACCATACTCCAGAGTATTTACAAAAATGTACCTTGAGTTGGAAAAATCAAAATTCCAGAAAGCACTTATTAAAATAAAATCAAATTCTAAAAGAAATGATAGTTGATATATTAAAAAACATCGCAACTAACAGGTTAAACATGGACTTTGCTTATGGCGATAAACCATCACTAAACCTTAAAGATGGAACCGTTAATGATAAATATTGTCTCTGGCTTCTTCCGGTTGACAATAAGCCAACAATTAACGAGTTCAATAGAGTAATAGCCAACAGCTGGGACGTTGCTTTATTCATGTGTATAAAGGCTGATATGGATGGTGGAACTCCAAGCGAAAACGGTGAAGATTACTATAATGAAAAATGGACAACGAGTATTAAACCACTATATGATCAACAAGTAGTGAATCAATTAACGATGTCATTTACTTGCATGGAAAGCATAACGATTACAAACTTCACATCAAAAGAAGTGATCAATTTGTTCAGCGAAAACATGGACGGACTTTACATCACATTTACAATAAAAGAAGATTTGATATAATGGCATACGCACAGAGCAACGTAGTTAAAGAATGGTTAGAGCAATTGCGCCTAGACTTAATCGCAGAATATGAGCGATTAGGACTTCGTGCATCTGGAAACTACGAAAAGAGTTTGTATTATTTCTTTACTGATAGACGTGCAATAATGTACGGAGCAAATTATGCTTATCAAATGCAATTTGGCAGGAATCCTGGCACATACCCTCCAAGAAAAGCAATTGAAGATTGGATTGATGCTAAGAAGTTGACATACACAATTCCTAAATCAACTCTTGCTTTTTTGATACAACGTAAAATATTCCGTGAAGGAATAAAAGTGCCAAGCAAATATAATGCTGGTGGTGTGATTGCTAATGTTATCACAGAAGAACGCATACAGCAATTGATTGATAAATTAAGATTTGTAAACATTCTACAGGTTTCTTCAGATATCGTAGATATAATTAAAGCAGCATAATATGGCAGTAATAATTTTAAAAGGCTTAGACCGAAACATTACATACTTAGGAACATCTTACGTTTCTAAGTTTATCGCAGCTTATAACAGTAACGTTATTCGTTGGAAAACCAGCACCGTAAAAACAGTATCGCGTGGTGAAATATGGTTTAATGGTACATTGAAATTTATTGACCTTATACCAATCAATGGTGAATTAGAATTTGATTGTTACGAACCAATCAAAACAATCTTCAATTATTTTGATGATACAATAAGCTACAATGTTGATGATATTGTAAAGTATGATGATAACCTTTTTAAGAAAATTAACATCAAACTGCGATTAATATATGCGGACACAACCACAGATGAAACCAATATCACTGGTTATTTTACAAGAGCAGTTCGACAACATACAGATGTTTATAAGACTTCAATGTTCTTATATGAGCCTTTAAGGATATTCAATATAGATCCACCAACAGTACCTACTTCTGCACTATCATTAATGCGAACAGGCGAGAAAGAAAATAGCTTTTCGCAGCGCTTGAAGATTTTTAAAGGATATCCTTTAGATATTTCTGTTATAGCTGAATATAGTAATGATAAAATGTACTTTGGGGTCAACCAATATGATGGAATAACACTTAGTTACCTGATAAAAAATATCACAACATCGCCAACTGATAAGTTAGATAAATACGTTGAGAGAATAATTATATCTGACGGACAAAGTATGCATGATGTATTTTCATCAATACCAAACTTTACCAAAGGTCAATTAAATATTATATCGTTAAAAGACTTTGGCACTAAAGATAGCCAATACACGTTTACAATAGATGTTGTAGATGAATGTGGAGTATACCTTAAGTGGTTAAATGGATCTGGTGGTTGGTCGTATTGGCTATTCAATAAGAACACAAGAAATTTAATAAATGTAAAACCCAAAGGTGTATTAAATAAGAATTCTGGTGGTCTAAGTTTTTCTGCTGATGAAATAAATATTGGCCAAGATGCGGAAGAAAAAATACAACTAGTTACAAATGGTCTGGAATATTGGTATTGGTTGCAGTTGATTGACATTGCCACCTCTCCTTGTGTGTACATGTACATGAAGCCGAAAGGTTCTTTGGCTTACGAAAACGATAATGTTGATGTATGGTTGAAGCTTCCAACGATTAGCAATTTTAAATACACTGCTAAGAAAGAAACTAATCTTTATTCTATTGGATTTGAATTAGAGTTACCTAAAATTTTTACTCAAACACTATGATATGAACAAAGTAGAGGTATATATTGCTGGTTTAAAACTGGACTTGAAAGATGAAGACACCGTTGCTTTAACAAAGCAAATAAATGACATTGCCGAAATTCAGAAACGTCAAGCGGATTATACGAACAGGTTTGTTTGTTACAAGACTCCAAACAACATGGCAATAGCCGAGATGCTTAATGTACCAGGTAATGCTTCAACACGTCCTTATAAATGGGCATCTGCACGTATTGTAAGTAACGGAATACCTGTTACCAATTACGGAATAGCTTTGCTACAGGAAACAAAAAACCGAGAAACATACGAATATATTATTTATGCAGGCAACTACGATTTGTTCAGTAAGATAGACGGAAAATACATTAACGATTTGGACTGGAGCGACTTGCTACACGTATTTAATTCAGATAACTGGATATATAGCTGGAGCAATACAGATGGATATATATATCCAATAGCGGAAACATTAGACGGTAAATTTAAAATTGTGCAACCGGGCAATGATGTTATAGATATACGTTACCAGGTTCCACATGTATTCGTAAAAACGATATGGCAAAAGATATTCGATGAAGCAGGTTTGGAATATCATGGAACTTTCTTCAGTACGGATACTAATTACCTTAATGAACTTGTGCCAGCTGATGTTGACAATGTAGATAAAGAATTGAATAGTGTTCGATTCAAAACCAAAGGCGACAAAATAAATCCTGGTGTATATCCGTATTCAGTTTTGGTAAATGATGATCCTAACAGTCTGAAAGATCCGTTACTGGACCGAAATTATATCGTAAAGGAAGACGGTCGTTATGTTCTTTCCATTGATTACAATTACCAAGTACAGGCATCATTAGGAATGGTTTTGTTTATTGCAATTAACGGTGTAACACAATTACCGGGTACCGTATTTTCTACCGCTGGTTGTCCGCAGGAAACCGTCCACATCGTATTTACAAAAGAGTATGATTTAAAAGCGGGTGATAGAATTGCTTATGTGGCTGTAACGTCTCCACGTTCCGGTTGTTCACCACTCAGTCTACAAGCCTATGAAGTCGATCACGAAATGACATTGCAGTACGAAGGTATTCCATCGCTTTATGGTTATGATATTGACTTTTCATTATACTTACCAAAAGTTCTGCAAGTTGATTTTTTAAAGGCTATCATGCAGCAATATGGTTTAATTTATCAATTAAATAATGACGGTCGTTATGAGTTTATACGAATTGAAGATTTACTAAATGGCCTTGCTGGTGTGTCTGATTTATCGGCTAAATATCACAAAGAAACCTCAGAAACATACCGTGTAGGTAGCTATGGTATTACAAACTTATTCAAGTACAAGTACTACGATAAAGACTTGAGCGGTCAAGGTTACGCAGATGCATCTTTTTCTACAAACATTGACAATTTAGATAATGAAATTACAGTAATTGATAGCATTATTGAAGCGTGCGGAGACTATCAAGTCCTACAAGTTGCTGGAAAAATAGCTGCTATACATTCGTTTGAAAAGCAGAGTGATGATAAATACCTATTGCGGTCAAATGACAAGCTTAAAACCGTTATTCTAAACCGTTCCAACGGTTTTGAATTGACATTTTATGATAGCGATACGCATATCTACGGACAAAGTTACACATCTTGGACAATTCCTTATGTGAAATTCACACCATTGCATTGGCAAAATCTATTGAATCTGTACTATCCCAAATTTATATTGATGATACAAAGGCCTCTAAAGAAAAAAGTACAGATATGGTTCACACCGATCGACATTTATTTCCTGGATATGTTCAAAATAATTTATCTACAACAATACCAATCTTATTTCTATCTCAATAAAGTAAATAATTTTCTACCAGGAAAGTTATCTGATTGTGAACTCATTAAAATAAACTAACCAATGGCAGAAACTTATAAAATATTAGACCTTGATATTGATTATTCAAAGTTAATTACAACAACTACGCAATCTAAAAAAGTACTGGCTGAAATGAAAGCAGAACTTAATGAATTGAAGAAAGCAGGAAAAGAAAGCACCGATGAGTTTACTAAATTAGATGCTGAAATCAAGGCACAATCAAACGTTGTAAGAATAAACACAAAATTGATTTCTGATTATGTACAGGCTGGTGAAGGTCAGAATTTAACCATAGAACAACAACGCAAGCTGCTTTCTGCGGTTTCTGTACAATGGGCACAGTTGACTGAAGAAGAGCAGAACAACACTGAGGAAGGCAAAGCATTAACAGCAACAAAAACACGATTAACGGAAGAGTTAAAACGATTGGAAGCCGCTACCGGTGATAATCGCCGTAACGTAGGTAATTACACGCAGTCAATTCTGGAAGCTGCCAAAAACAATAACATCTTTGGCGGAACATTTAGCGGAGTATTGAATCAGTTGCAGGGTATGAAAGGTACATTGCAAGGCATGAAAGATGCATTTGAGGCTTCAAAAGGTGGTGCTACTGGTTTTGCTGGCTCAATGAATGTGGTAAAAGTTGCAATCGCTTCCACCGGAATTGGATTATTAATAATTGCAATTGGTGTGTTGATTGCCGCATTGTCTAAAATGACACCAATAGTTGATAAGGTAGAACAAGGCATGGCAGCAGTAGGCGCCGTTATAGATGAAGTCTTACAACGTGTACAAAAATTTGCCTCTGGTGTAGCAGATTTTCTTAGTGGTAATTTTTCAGAAGGATTTGATAAAATGGCAGGAAGTGTTGATAATCTTAGTGAATCTTTGGTTAATGCAGCAAACGCTGCAATCGAATTAAAAAAGGCACAACAAGACTTGGAAGATGCACAACGTGCACAAGATGTATTAAATGCAAAATCAGCACAACAGATAGCAGAACTAACATTGCAATCTAAAAACAGAACATTGTCTGAAAAGGAACGCATAGATTTAATTAACCAAGCAGACCAGATAGAAAAAGAAAACTTCGAGAGAAAAAAAGCATTGGTTGATGAAGAATTGCGCCAAGCGTATGAAGCTGCTGAACAAAAAACAGAACTATCCAAACAAGAAATTCAACAACTTGTAGAAGGAACATTGGCACAGGAAGTCGAATATAAGAAGCGAGGCACTTTAGGTGATGCAGAGCTTGATAAAATAAAGGATGCACAGATAAAAAAATATGAAATATTACAGGAATCCACAGGTATACAAGAAAAACTAAACAATCGTCGTGATGAATTAGAACAAAAAGCGCAAGATAAGATAGAAGCAGCGGCAAAAGCAGCTGAAGAAGTGCAAAAGAAAAAAGAAGAAGCCAGAAAAAAAGCACAGGATGCAACAATCAAGGCGTTACAAGAAGAGTCCGAACTATTTGATGCTTTATCCGGAAAGGAAATAAAATCAGAAAGTGAACTTGTACAGTCATATCAAAGACGCGCCGACATTCTACAAAAGCAGCGCGAGTTCAACCAAATATCTGAAACCAAATACTCTGCGGAAGTTGCAAAACTATTCGATGAATTTTCTACGGCTTCGGAAGCACGCTTAAAAGCGTTGGCAGACGCGCGTATCAAAGATGCTGAAGAAGAGTTGGCATTGTTGAAGCTAACGCATGAAAGCAAAATAAAAGATGGCAAACTCTTAACGGATCAACTGATACAGCAAGAACTGGAAAGGTTACGCCTTGTTAAAGATGCTGCGGAAGAAATTGAACGCCAAAGATTCGAAGCTGGTGAAATCACAGCAAAAGAATTTCGTGCATTTCAATTACAAGGCGATAAAGAATTCTTGGATGCACAGCAGGCCTTGTATGATGAAAAGGCACAGCAAGTAAGAGATGCCAAAGCTATTGATATGGCAAACGACTTAGAGTTGATGAAACTCAAAGGAACAAGTGAGTATGATTTACAAAGAGAACAGTTACAAAGACAATATGAAGCTGAAATAGCACAGGCTAACAAAGTTGGTGCAGATATTCAAAGAATAAAACAAAAATATTCTGAAGCTAATAAAAAAATTGATAAGGCTGAAAAAGAAAACCAATTAAAACTTACTGCTGACACATTAGGTAGTATTGCTGAATTATTAGGTAAAAATACTGCGGCTGGAAAAGCTGCCGCAGTAGCACAAGCAGGTATTAATACCTACTTAGGAGTATCTCAGATATTAGCAGCACCACCTAGTGGCCCAGAACCAGCTAATACAATTATAAAAGGTGTTGCGATTGCTGGTACTATTGCTACAGGTATTGCCAATGTGGCGAAAATTGTAGCAATAAAAGCCGAACGTGGTGGAAAATTCGGAACAGTTGGCGGTAATTATCATAGTGGCGGCGGCACAAAATATTTTGGCGATGATGGTAATGTAATTGAAATGGAACGTGATGAAAATTTTTATGTTTTAAATCGTGGTGCATCGCAAGCGATAAATTCGTTATCTTCTTTAAATGAATATTACGGAGGTGTTGGATTTGCAAATCCAGTAAGAAGTGGATATTATGCAGATGGTGGTATGGTCTCAAGAAGCTTAGAAGTGCCAGATATAAGTCCGCAGATAGGTGCAGCCGTTGCGGACGCAATAAAGGACTTAAAAATATACACCGATGTAAAAGACGTAATTAGAGAAACAGGAAATAGAGCAAACTTAATAGACGGAGCCAACATATAATGCTGTATAACTACCTCAAAGAAAATGAATTTTTAATTGACATTCTTGTCAAGAAAGGTGCTATTTCAATTGATGTAGTTACTAAATATCAAATGTATGATCACTTCAAAGAACTCTATAAAGGTGACCGAAAAAAGAAAACGGCAGCACTTAATAGTACTGCCGTTAAATATAAATGCTCAACAAAAACGGTAAGTCGTGCTGTTGATTTTATGGAGTCTTAAAAATGTAGTACGTTCTACTTCCTTGCAGGGTTATAAGCGTAGATGTAATTGAAGATATGGTAAATGTTTCCGCGTTTCCGTCCGCGTAATGCATGGTTAAGGTGTTACAATCTTTTATACTGTAATAGTTATCAGCGTTCACCATGTTTAGTGAAAATTTGCCCGATGTATCATTGTATATACCGTAACCTCCGAGAATAATTGCAATGCTATCTTTGAGGTGATATACTGAGCTTCCGGCAGTATCTTTTGGAGCGATAGGGTTTGCGGTGTACCTGATTAAACCGACGGCGCCTTTATCTTTGATGTTGTCACACTCGGTTTTCACGGTTTCTTTTTTACATGCTATGGCTGCAACGGCCAATAATAGTAATAGCTTTTTCATGGTTAAAATTTATCTATGTTAATAAAATCAATTCCGGCTGTGAACTTAAATACATTTTGTAATTCATGTAAAGAATAGACTTCCATTTTTATTGTCAGCTCCGGACTTTCATAATTTACTGTAGCACTTTTAGCGTTGATTGCCTCTACAAAAAATTTATTGTTTTCGATCAAGAAATAAACTTTATAAGCATTAACCCAGATGAATCCGTAATCGTTCAGCTCTTTTAAATAAATATCACAACTCGAAACCTTATCAACGGCTACAACAATTTCTTTCTTGTTACTAAACTGGTTTAATGCAAAACTTTCTTTAACGCGACCACTTGTGTAATACTCACCTGGCCTAATTTTAATAGAATTATCGTCAAGATTAATACCCGTGATTAAGTGAGTTTGTACTACGCCATATTTTACGGCGTTTCCAATTCTCAAATCGGCAATTCTCACTTGTGACTTTTGTTGGTAAAAATCCATTTTCAAATATAGTAAACCATTATAAGATTACCACTTACCTGCGTCGCATTTTTCGTCCGGTACCCGAAGCTTTGCCGACAATGGGCAATGGCACAGATCGCAAACATAACCTTCAATAATCTGTACTTCATCTTTTACATTTGCAAGATGTTTTTTAAATACTGCATGTGGACATACTGCACAATGTTCAGCTCTTTCTTTTGCTAATTCACTTGCCAATTCATCATCGGTTAAATAATTTTTCCAACCAGTATAAATATTCTTTATTTTTCCTAAAATGGACATAGTATTGTCTAAAATTTGCACCTCAAAGTTACATAAATTACTTTTGAAGTAACTAATTATTTAATAAAGTAATGTCCAAAAGAGTAAAATCTATCAATTTTTTTGAAACTACAGCTAAATCAATAGCTGTAATTGCAGGAAATACAGTTATTAAAGACGTAGTTATCGTGCAATCAGGCATAGATAAGGTTGGCGATTACATGGATAATACCTTCATTGATGGCATCGTAGGACAAGGAAATGAAGCATCTACAGGCATAAAATGCCGAGGTGGACATCCGAACATGTGTAAAGATAGTTTAGGTACTTACATTGGTGACTTTCACAACTTCAGAGCCATTGAACAAGATGGACAATACAAAGCTGTTGCCGATTTATACATAGCTGAGATTGCTAAAAAGACAATGATTGATGGTAAGGGTATTTCTTACCATGATTATGTAGTTGATATGGCAAAAAGTCATCCTGATAAGTTCGGTAATTCAATCGTATTCATGGCATCAGAAGAATGGATTGAAATGGAAGGTAAAGAAGTACATAAATTAATTCTTGAAAAGCTCATTGCTTCTGATATTGTCGATTCTCCAGCAGCTACAGACGGATTATTTAAGTCAGATGATGACCTCGGTGTAAAACTTACCGAATTTTTAGACGACAACCCTGAATTATTTACGGCACTTGAAAAGAACGAGGACTCTCTCGGTATCTTTTTTAGAAAATATGCACATCATTTATCATCAAAAGGAAAAAATCTCAACATGACAATCAAAGAAAAAATGGCCGCCTGGTTAAAAGGTGAAAAACCGGACGACAAAAAACAAAAAAATATTGACGTTACCGCAGGTGACGGCACAATATTAACTGTTATCACCGATGCCAACGAGCCAAAGGTTGGTGATGATGTACAAATCGGTGATGCACCTGCACCAGATGGCGATTATGTAATGACTGATGGTTCTACATGGAAAATTTCAGCCGGTAAGATTGTAGAAATAGTTCCTGCTGCACAAGGTAATTCCGCAGAAGAAGGCGGTTGCACTTGTGGACAAAATGCCAAAGAAATTTCAGCATTAAAAGCACAGGTAAAAAGTTTGGAAGGCAAACTGACAGCTACTCAGAAATCTAATACAACTGCTACTCAAAAGCAAAAAGAATTGGAAGATGCTTTTGAAGAACTGTGCAAAAATTTAGGATCGGAATACGTTCCTAAAAATCCTGGAGCAGAAGGTAAAGGTGCAAAAGGAACAGAAGAATCAACATTTACAATCACCAAGAAAAAAACAACCAAATAACCATGGGAGCAATTATCAATACAGCAAACTTAAACCTTAACCCAGAAGAGGTTAAGAAGTTATCAGAAGCCATTTTTGAAAAGAATTTCAAAGACGGCGATTTGGCACAAACTCACGTTATCATGATTAACGTTCAGTACAAACAAAAGATTTTATTGATTGGACGTTTAGGTTTAGTCGGTAAATGTGTAGATGCATGTAGCATTGAAGAATCTGCTGAAAAGATACCTACAACTGAAAAGCTTTGGGATCCAATCAAAGCAGGTTTCAGATTGCCTCATTGTGAAGATGATTTGGACCAACTTTTTGTTACAGCAAGCCGTAAATATTCAGCTTACAACTATGACATTTCTGGTACTGAAGAAGAAAAATTCATCTTCATGGTAGCAGATGAAGGCTTAGTTGAAATGCTAAACAGACTTATCTACTTCGGTGATACTACAGCTGCTACCATTGCACATGGTGGAAGTTTGAAAAATGGAATTGACATATCATTCTTCAACTGCTTGGATGGAGAATGGAAACAAGTATTTGCTATCGCTAATCATAACGGTGCTGCTAAAAAATACTATGTAGAAATTCCTGAAAACGCTGAGGGAACCTACGATGACCAATTCAATTTAGATGCTGAACGTACATTGAAAACAATGCGTGCAATGTACAATAAGGCAGATAAAAGATTAATTCATTCCGGAGAAGCTTATTACGAAATGACTTCATCTATGCACGCTAACTGGGCAGACTTTTTGGAAACCAAAAGTTTAGGAATGTGTTGCTCTGCCGAAGAGAAAAAAGGTACAGGCTTATTCGCATATCGCAATATTCCTATAGTAGTTAATGATTACTGGGATCGCGCAATCGCTTCTTATTTTGATGATGGCACTAAATGGGACAAACCACACCGTGTTATTTTAACCACACCAGCCAATGTTCCAATAGGAACACCTGACAAGGAAAGTTTGAATACGTTGAAAAGTTTCTTTGTCGATAAAGAAAGCAAACACTATGTAGATGCAATAGCAAAATTCGATGTAAAAGTATTGGAAAGCTATATGTTAATGGCTGCTTATTAATCAATTAATTATCTTTTAAAAATAACTATACAATGACACCATTTAGAAGAGGATTGTTTTATTATCCAATACCAGATACAACGGCATTAACTTGTTTAAAAGGCATGGACGGCGATATTATAGCTGATTGTTTAGATTTATCATTCGCAGGTTTAGAAGCAATCGTACGTGTAATCAATAGAAATGATATTGACTATGCAGCTACAACTTTTAATGCTAAAAAATCGGTCTGTACGAACTTGGTATTAAAAGCTGGCAAAGTAGCTTATTCTATTGTTGGATTTAAAAAGTCTAACGACGTTGAATCTAAATTAGTAAAAAAAGATGCTGTAAATGATGCGTTTGAACATGCGCTAAAAGGCGTTGCCTTTAATCGCAAAAAAGAAACATTGGAACAAATAAACAATTTCTGTTCTGGCAATAGAATAGTTGTTGTTGTTGAATATAAACACAAAGGTTCTACTAATGAAGAAGCATTTATGATATATGGAATCGCAGCAGGAATGGAATTGGTAGAAGCTAGCCATTCAGCTAATGGAAACAACGGAACAATATCATTACGCTTCGCTTCTGTTAAAGATGAAGAAGAACCACGCATGCCATGTTTGTTTTTGAAAACTGATTATGCAACTACTAAAACAGCGTTTGACGCATTATAACAATGTATACCAGCGAAGATTTAAAAAATTTACTAAATGAGCCATTTGAAGTTTTGTCCGAAGACATTAATAAACTCCAAAGGCTCGTTCAGTATTACCAACAAATCTATGGCGTTGATTCGTGTGTAGGTTGTGGTGGTAAAAATAAGTATCAGCAATTTTATTTAACCTTAAAAGATGAAGGAGTAACTATTATGGAAACCAAAGAAAACACATCATTTTTATTTAATAAAGGTGTAACACTTGTACCAATGGAATTTGGCAGCAATCGCTTTGTAACACCTACTAACTTAACTGATGAACTGGCCATTGAGTTCCTGGCTAAAAATAAAAACAGAATTTCTTTATTTGAAAAATACCCTGAAGATTGGGAAACACAAATAGCAGAATTTGAAGAAAAGCAAGCAGAAGCTGCTGCAACTGAAACAGAGATTTTAAACCCTGATCAGAATTTGACTATCGAACAAATACGTGAGCAGTTATCTACTATATCAGAAAAGATAGAAGAGTTACCAGAAGATGAATTGAACAATACAGAAGTGGGAAAAGATTTAACAGCTACCAAAATACACTTGACAGAAGAATTAAAGCGCCTGGAGGCTGCTACTGGTGACACTAAAACAAACAAAAAAAGTGTATCCAAAAATAAATAATGAAATCAGCACTTGTAGAGTTAAAGGAACGCAACACTATTCGTGTTGAAAAAAGGTATGAAATACATACCAACGGGCATGATAATGCCTATCCTACTCGAATGGAAAGATTAATTAACGCCTCCACTACTGCAAAATCCTGCGCAAAAGCAATGGCTAAGTTCATTATTGGCGCAGGATTTTCTTTTGCATTCCCAGAAGAAACTTATATCGGAAAAAATCAAGATGGTGCAATGACACCAGCCGATGTTTTAAAAGATATTGCGTATTCAATAGTTTACCATAATGCATTCGCTTTACACTTCAACTATAATCTACTTGGTCAGATAACATCTGTCACTCCGATGCCTTACAAGTATTGCCGTTATGGATTAGCGGACAGCTCTGGTTATAAAGGAAAAATAGTTGTATATGACAATTGGGACTATTCAAAATCTAAAGTTTTTCGAAAAGATGAATTTGAAGTATTCGACATTTTCAATCCAACAAAAGAAGTAGTATTATATCAAATAGAATCTGCAGGTGGTATTCAAGAATATAACGGTCAAGTTTTAATTGTTAAACTTGAAAACTCTACTTATCCGTTATCACTAATAGATCCTGCACAAGATGACGCTGACACAGAGTATAAACTATCACTTTACAAAAACAGAACAGCGAGTAAGGGTTTTGTAGGTAAAAAAATTGTCACTACTGAAGAATTTGAAGATGAAGAGGATAGAAAATTATTCCAAAAGGACTTAAAGAATATACAAGGCTTTGATAGTCCAGGTGATATTATCCATTTGGAAACAAAATTTTCTGGTGATGATAAGAAAAAACAAATCGAAGTCGCTCAATTAGACAGCGACATTAAAACTGATTTGTTTAACAACTGGGAAAGTCCAGTATCAAATAATATACGCCGTTGCTTTAACTCTATTCCGCCTGTATTAATTGATTTTGTTGAAGGAAAATTAGGTAATACTTCTGGTGAAAGTTTTAAAATGGCACAGGCATTTTATAACTCTCAAACGGCTGAAGAAAGATCGGTTATTTCAAGAGTTTTTAAGAAAATATTTGCACACTATTTTTTGCCAATTAATACAAATAATGATTGGAATATTAAACAATTAAATCTTATTGCAGATGGCACGACTACTAATCAATAAGAACGATTTTAAAGAGTACAAACAGATTTCCAAAGGGAAAGATGTTGAACTAATAGAACAGTACATTCAGGAAGCACAGGACTTGGATTTAAAAGAAATTGTGTGCCGGGAATTTTATTACGATATACTTAAAAACTTTCAGTTGCCGGCTTATCAAAAGTTGATCCACGGTGAAACCTACACAGATGCTGAAGGCAATGAAATTGAGTATAAAGGTATAAAAGCTGTACTTGTTTACTTTGCCTATGCTAGATATATATTACGTAGTCATATTACCGATACCCCTTTCGGTATGGTGCAAAAAACAAACGAATTTTCTCAGCCTATAAGTAGTGCAGAAAAAAGAGAAGTACGCGACAGAAGCAGGATTGATGCCATGGACTATTGGCAAGAATGTAAAATATACCTGGACCAACACGTACAGTTATTCCCGAAATGGAAAGAATGTGAAGATTGTGGTTGTAAAGGTTCAACTAAGTCAAGAAAACTAAAGATTAGTGTTATATGAAAGCAGTAGTAGAAACGGTTTTAAATAGCCCAGTACCTCAAATAACATTGAAGCCAGAAACACCAGCAGATGAAGCTGTGCTTGATGCTATTCTCAATCGCAATGGTGTTCCTGCTGCTCCAGACTGCGGTTATGCGATTGTAAGTTTTGAACGCAATGGTACATCGTTTCAGAAGCTAACTTTTGGTTTGGCAAATTGCACAGCAATTATAGAACCTCCACAAAATTGCACACAACTATATGTCGAGTGTGGTTACTGGGAAATTAATTATTCAATATAAAAATTATCATAAAATGGGTTTATTAAATTTATTCAAGAGAATCGACAAAGGCAGTTACACAGACCCTACTAAAGTTCTTTCAAGTGCTGAGGTTGACAGTAATTGGCAAAAGATAATGGATTTGTTTCCAACTCCAGCAAGTGGAAATACTGATGTAGGGAAAGTTCCTGCATTAAAAGCAGATAAAACAGGTTTTGAATTTGTGCAATTAACCACAGGTAGTGGTGGCAATGGCGGTGGTGGCGGAGGTACATCTTAT
>Ga0208938_1001235_pt1 | contig 15374 bp, 14 predicted proteins | sample AD_UKC125_MetaG_FD_184434 | JGI IMG/M metagenome (GOLD analysis project Ga0208938, IMG submission 184434) | Active sludge microbial communities of municipal wastewater-treating anaerobic digesters from USA - AD_UKC125_MetaG (SPAdes) (version 2) | ecosystem: Engineered > Bioreactor > Anaerobic >...
GCGCGGCTTCGGCAAATTCGCCCATGTCGGCACAGAGCGCTAGATCGGCCCGGTAGACCTTGCCCAGTTCCTCGGGATCGGGATGGACGTGGATCAGCGTCTGCAGCGGGTGGTCGGGCGTGATCAGGCTGTAGCCATCGGTCGTCGCCTCGCCCAGCCGGGCGCCAACCGCCAGGACCAGGTCGGCCTGGCGAATGCGCTCGACCAGCCTGGGATTGGGTCCATAGCCCAGGTTGCCGGCCCAGACCGGGCTTGAATTCGCAATCGCGTCCTGCCGCCGGAAAGCGCCCGCGACCGGCAGGCCGATCTTCTCCGCAAACCGGGTAAAGTGCTCCCGCGCCTTGGCGTGCCAGCCGGCTCCGCCGACAATCGCGATCGGCGCTGCGGCATCCTCGAGCAGACCCATCAGCACGCCCATGGCATCGGGGCAGGGTGCCTGGGCAGGGCGGACGACGGCCGGGCGCGGGGCCGCGCCGCTCACTTGTTCCAGCAGCATGTCCTCGGGCAGGGCGACCACCACCGGCCCCGGGCGTCCGGCGATCGCCGTGGCCCAGGCGCGGGCGACGTATTCCGGAATGCGCGCCGGATCGTCGATCCGCAGCACCTGCTTGGCAAGCGGCGCGAACATCATGCCGAAATCGACTTCCTGGAACCCTTCGCGGTCACGCATCGAACGGTCGACATCGCCGATGAACAGGATCAGCGGCTGCGAATCCTGGCTGGCGACGTGAACTCCGATCGAGGCATTGGTCGCCCCCGGGCCGCGTGTGACGAAGCAGACACCGGGCCGGCCGGTCATCGCCCCATCGGCGCAGGCCATGAAGGCGGCGCCCCCTTCCTGGCGGCAGACTACGGTCTGCACTTCCGGCGAATCGTGCAAGGCGTCGAGCACCGCGAGGAAACTCTCGCCCGGCACCGTGAACACGCGGTCGCAGCCCTGGGTGATCAGGCAGTCGACGAGGAGCCGTCCGCCTGTGATGGTCGTGGTGTTGCTCATGGGGTGGAGACTATCGGCGCTTGGCCGCATCCGCAACGCGCTGGCGAATTGTTCCCGGCGGAATGGTTACTGTCCCGGAACGGGATGGGGGAGAGATCGGGGGGCGGCGCGGCTGGCAAATGGTGAAGAAATTCTTAAGACTTGAGGCCATGAGAAGGTCACTGGTCCTCACCGATGATGCCGCCCGGCACCCGTTCCTTGCCAGCCTGCCGCCGCACGTGCGGCGCGGGGCCGAACCTGTTCCGGCGCGCCGTCCGCGCCTGACGCTGCACGATCTGCGCGACTTCCTGACCGCCTACAGCGCCTGCTTCGTCGCGGTCAGCCTGTTCATCGCCTGAGGCTCAGGCGGCCGCGCGCTCGGCCTTGACCAGCAGGTGGCCGAGCCAGGCGGAGACCAGGCACATCGCCGCGCCAAGCAGCAACTGCTGGACCACCGGCACGCCGACCGCGCTCAGCACCACGGCGATCACCGAGCCGATCACCATGGCCCCCGAATTGACGATGTTGTTCGCGGCGATGGTCCGCGCGGTCTGGGTCTTGTCGACGAAGGTGGTCAGGAAGGCGTAGAGCGGGACCACGAACATGCCCCCCGCCGTCGCGATCCCCAGCAGGCTCAGCAGCAGCGGCACGGCCAGCGGTTCGGCGACAAAGCTGGCAACATCCAGCAGGCCGCGCGCATCCGGCGCAGGCCAGGCCTGGCACACCAGGTAGAAGCCCACGACGAACAGCGCCATGACCAGCACCGATACGGGCGAATAGCGTGCCGACACCGTGCCCTTGAGCAGCGCGTTGACCGACATCGAACCGATGGCGACGCCGATCGAGAAGATCACCAGGAACAGGCTCGCCACTTCCTTGCTGGCCGACAGCACGTTCTTGGCAAGCGGCGGGAACTGGATGAACAGCACCGCGCCGATGGTCCAGAAGAAGCTGATCGCCATGATCGCCAGGAACACGCGCCGGTCGTGGCTGGTGTTGCGGACCAGCGCGATCGAGGACCGCAGCACGTTGTAGTCCAGCGGCTCGACCTTGCCCTGGGCGGGAGCCGGCGGCACCTCGCGGCTTACCCCATAGCCAAGCAGCGCGGTCAGGACGACGCCGAGCGCGGCCCATTCGACCTCGATCCAGCCGGCGATCATCGTGCCCGCCAGGATCGCGATATAGGTTCCCGCCTCGACCAGTCCGGTGCCAGCCAGCACTTCGCCCGAATGCAGGTGCTGGGGCAGGATCGCGTACTTGATCGGGCCGAAGAAGGTGGAATGGACGCCCATCGCGAACAGGGCCGCCAGCATCAGCGGGATGGCGAGCGTGTGGACCGCGATCTCCTTCCACGCCAGCACCAGTCCCGCGCCGCCGACCAGCATGATGCCGATTTCGCAGGCCTTGACGATGCGGATGATCCGCGCCTTGTCGCGCATGTCGGCCAGCTGCCCCGCCAACGCGGAAAGCAGGAAGAACGGCAGGATGAAAATGCCCGATGCCAGCGCGCTGAACTGCCCTTCGGCCTCTTCCGAATTGTAGACGCTGTAGACGACGAACAGCACCATCGCGTTCTTGAACAGGTTGTCGTTGAAGGCATTGAGCAACTGGGTGACGAACAGCGGCAGAAAGCGCCGGCTGCGGATCAGGTGGGTCTGGGTAGTCATTCGCCTGCTTCTGGTCGCCCCGGGTGCGGCGGAACCTAGCGGGACTTGTCCTGCGGACAAGCCCAAACCGCCCCCTTTTTCCCCGGCGCCAGTGCGGCTATGGCAAAAGGCGATGCTGTCGCTTCCCAACCTGCTCACGCTTTCGCGGATCCTGGCCGTGCCGCTGCTGGTGGCCCTGCTGTGGTGGCCCGGCTGGAAGACCGGCTACCTGATCGCCTTCGGGCTCTACTGCCTGATGGGGATAACCGACTATTTCGACGGTTACCTGGCCCGGGCGCAGGGCACGGTGTCGAAGCTGGGGCAGTTCCTCGATCCGATCGCCGACAAGATCATGATCGCCGCAGTGATCCTGATCCTCACCGGCAAGGGGATGATCGAGGGGATCCATGTGATCGCCGCGCTGATCATCCTGCTGCGCGAGATCGCGGTTTCGGGCCTGCGCGAGTTTCTGGCGGGGCTGCGGGTCTCGATCCCGGTGTCGCAGCTTGCCAAGTGGAAGACCACGTTCCAGCTGGTCGCCTTTGGCGCGCTGGTGCTGATGGGCGGGGCGCCGGACTTTGCCGTTCCTTTCACCGGAGGCTGGCTGACTCCGGAAAGCGTCGGCCTGACCACGCTGTGGGCGGCGGCCGCGCTGACCCTGGTGACGGGGTGGGACTATCTGCGGGTCGGCCTCAAGCACATGGACTGAGGCTGGCGCGCTGGACACCCGGCGCACTTTTTCGTTTCGGAAACATTGTTGATTTACAAAGGATTACGCTGAATCCGCGTGACCTTCGAGGATCGGTGTTCCCGGCCCGGATGGATTGACGGTTTCAAGGAGCGCCGCCGTTCTACCAGCCGCGCCGGGGTTAGGAAAACGCCGGCGCCTACCAGCGCCTCGCCGGCGGTGGCGCGCAGCGATCGGGCAGGGCGGGCACGTCCACCGCGCCCATCGCCACCGGCACCGGCTGCCATGTCCCGCGCGAAGGATCTGGCCCTTTCGCGGCCGGCCAGCGCAGCGCCGAGACATAGTCGATCATGTCGGCGTCGGCAGTCCCGTCGCCGGTCGAGCGGACCACGAAGGCATCGGCCACGGTGCCCTTGGGCGTGACCTTCACGCAAACCACCCCGGCCTTGTTCATCATGCTGGTGGGCACGGGCGGCGGCGCCTCTGCGGAAAGACCGGCGGAGGCGGTGAGCGAGGCTGCGGCGAGCAGCGCTGGGAGACTGCGGACCATGGCGCCGTTATGCCACGGGCGCGACGCCCGGGCAATCGCTCCGGCGTGGACGGCGCGAATCACCCCGCGCGCAGTTCTTCGGCCAGCAGGCGGAATTCCTCCGCGCGCGGGCTGTTCTTGCGCCAGACCAGGGCAATCTCGCGGTTGGCGTTGCTGGTGCGCAGCGGCCGCGCGACGACGTCCGTACCGTTGAGAATACCGGCATCCAGCGCCATTTCCGGCAGCATGGTCAGCCCCAGGCCATTGTCCACCATCTGCACGAGGGTATGGAGCGACGTGCCGATCATCGTGGCAGAGGCGCGCAGTTCCGGGCGGTTGCAGGCGGCCAGCGCGTGCTCTTTCAGGCAGTGCCCGTCCTCCAGCAGCAGCAGCCGGTTCTCGTCGATCAGTTCGGGCAGGATTTCGGCGGGCGGATCGCGCGGATCGTCCTTGGGAAAGGCGACGAACAGCGCGTCCAGCTCGATCGTCTCCTTCTCCACCTCGCCGGTCGGGAAGGGCAGGGCGAGCAGCACGCAGTCCGAGCGTCCGTGATGGAGCGATTCGATCGCCGCCGCGCTGGTTTCCTCGCGTAGGTACAGCTTCAGCGCGGGCCGCTCGCGCCGCAGGCGCGGCAGCATCCGGGGCAGCAGGAAGGGGGCGATGGTGGGGATCACGCTCATCCGCACCTCGCCCGAAAGCGGCTGGCCGGCGCTCTGCACCATGTCGGACAGCTCCTCCGCCTCGCGCAGCAGACGGTGGGCCTTGGCGACCACGGCATTGCCCAGCGGCGTGAAGCGCACCGCGCGCTTGGTCCGCTCGACCAGCGTCACCCCCAGCAGCGTTTCCAGATCGCGCAGTCCGGCGGAAAGCGTCGATTGCGAGACGAAGCAGGCATCCGCCGCGCGCCCGAAATGGCCGTGTTCATGCAGGGCGACCAGGTATTGCAGCTGCTTGAGCGTGGGAAGGTAGGTGGTCATCGCCGGCGGCTATCGCACGGGGGCGGGTGGTTCGCCAAGATTTGCTTCACCTGGAGCCGCGAAGGGGGCGTCCGACTGCCGTCGCGCCAACGAAAAGCGGCTGGGCCTCACGAACTCCACCTTCACGCTTTAGCGCGAACCCTTTTCCCTTTCTCCGCGCCTCTGCGTGAATCATTCTTCCTCGGCAGGATCGACCGGCTCAACCACGTCATCGACATGGGTCATCTTGAGCTTCCCGTTCACCACCGCGAAGGCCATCTTGCCTTCGACCAGGTCGAGCGCATCCTTGCCGAACTGGCCGAAGCGCCAACCTTCCAGCAGCGGCAGTTCGCGCACGCCGGCGGCCAGAAGTTCCAGATCCTCGCTGCGCGCCAGCAGGCGGGCGGCCACGTCAATTTCGCGGCTGCGGATCTTGAGCAGCAGCTTGAGCAGGTCGGCCACCAGCGCGCCTTCCTTGCCCAGCGGCGCGCCGCGCGCAGTGCGCAGCGGCAGTTCGGATTCGGGGAGCGGCGTGGCGGCGGCGAGGGTTGCCATCAGCCGCTTGCCGATCTCGTTGTCCTTCCAGCCCGAAGACAGCCCCCGCACCTTGGCAAGGTCGGCCTGGGTCTTGGGCGGGTGGCTGGCAAGGTCGGCCAGGGTTTCGTCGCGGACGATCCGGCCGCGCGGGATGTTCTTGTCCTGGGCTTCGGCCTCGCGCCAGGCGGCCAGCGCCTTGAGGCGGCCAAGCATCGCCGGATTGCGCCCGGCGGCCTTGATGCGCTGCCACGCAACCGAGGGATCGTTGCGGTAGTTCGCCGGATCGGCGAGCTTTTCCATCTCGATGTCCAGCCACACTCCGCGTCCGGTTTTTTTCAGGCGGTTCAGCAGCTTGGGGAAGATTTTGGCAAGGTGGGTGACGTCACCGATCGCATAATCGATCTGGCGTTCGGTCAGCGGGCGGCGCGACCAGTCGGTAAAGCGGGCGCCCTTGTCCACGGTGATGCCGAGCCACGATTCGACCAGGTTGGAATAGCCGATCTGTTCCGACTGGCTGACCGCCATCATCGCGATCTGGGTATCGAAGATGGGGTGCGGGGTCTTGCCGGTCAGGTTGTAGACGATTTCCACGTCCTGCCCGCCCGCGTGGAACACCTTCAGCACGTCCTCGTTATCGACCAGCAGGTCGAGCAGCGGCGAAAGATCGATTCCCGGGGCCAGCGGATCGATTGCCGCAGCCTCCTCGGTATCGGCCACCTGGACCAGGCAAAGCTCTGGCCAATAGGTGTTTTCGCGCATGAATTCGGTATCGACGCAGACGAAATCGGCCTTGGCCAGACGCTCGCACAAGGCCTTCAGCGCGTCGGTCGTCGTGATCAGCGGGTGTATCTTCATGTTTCTTTTCTGTATGCGGGCCCGTGCGAGCCCCCGGCTTGACAAAAACGCGGCCATCGCCTGTTAGCCGCGCTTTCGCCCCTGCAACAATGCGGGCCGCTTGGAAAGAGTTTCGATGCATCTTTATCGCACCCACACCTGCGGCGCCCTGGGCGCTAGTGACGTTGGCCAGACCATCCGCCTGTCGGGCTGGGTCCACCGCAAGCGCGACCATGGCGGCGTCCTGTTCGTCGACCTGCGCGACCATTACGGCCTGACCCAGATCGTGGCCGACAGCGACAGTCCGGCGCTGGCCGTGCTGGAAGGCCTGCGGCTGGAAAGCGTCGTCACCATCGACGGCGAAGTGAAGGCGCGCAGTGCCGGCACCGTCAACCCCGGCCTGCCGACCGGCGAGATCGAGGTCTATGCGCGCGGCGCGACCGTGCTGAGCCGGGCCGAGGAACTGCCGCTGCCAGTGGCGGGCGAGCAGGAATATCCGGAGGAAATCCGCCTGCGCTATCGCTTCCTCGATCTGCGCCGCGAAACGCTGCACGCCAATATCGTCAAGCGCACGCAGATCATCTCGGAAACCCGCCGCCGCATGGAAGCGGGCGGCTTTACCGAATATTCGACCCCGATCCTGACCGCCTCCAGCCCGGAGGGCGCGCGCGACTTCCTGGTGCCGAGCCGGATCCACGCGGGCAAGTTCTTCGCGCTGCCGCAGGCGCCGCAGCAGTACAAGCAGCTGCTGATGGTCGCGGGCTTCGATCGCTATTTCCAGATCGCCCCGTGCTTCCGCGACGAGGATCCGCGCGCCGACCGCCTGCCGGGCGAGTTCTACCAGCTTGACCTCGAAATGAGCTTCGTCACCCAGGAAGAAGTCTGGGAGACGATGGAGCCTGTCATGGCCGGGATCTTCGAGAAGTTCGCCGATGGCAAGTCGGTTACGCCTGCGGGCCAGTTCCCGCGCATCCCCTATGCCAAGGCGATGCTGGACTATGGCACCGACAAGCCGGACCTGCGCAACCCGCTGGTGATCCGCGACGTGACGGGCGAATTCCAGCAGTCCGGTTTCGGCCTGTTCGAGAAGATCGTCGGCAGCGGCGGCGTCGTGCGCCTGATCCCGGCGCCCGCCACGGCGGACAAGAGCCGCAAGTTCTTCGACGAAATGAACGAATGGGCGCGCAGCGAAGGTCATGCGGGCCTGGGCTATGTTACCCGCAAGGGCGGCGTCTTCGGCGGCCCGATCGCCAAGAACCACGGCGAGGAGCGCATGGCCGCGCTGTTCGACGCGCTGGGCCTTGGCCCGGATGACGGCGCCTTCTTTGCCGCGGGCAAGGAAGAGCAGGCCGCCAAGCTGGCGGGCGCGGCGCGCACCCGGGTGGGCGAGCAGCTTGGCCTGATCGAGCAGGACGCCTACCGTTTCTGCTGGATCGTCGATTTCCCGTTCTACGAATGGAACGAGGACGAGAAGAAGGTCGACTTCGCGCACAACCCGTTCTCGATGCCGCAGGGCGGGCTGGAAGCGCTGAACACCCAGGACCCGCTGACCATCAAGGCGTTCCAGTACGACATGGTCTGCAATGGCTATGAACTGGCCTCGGGCTCGATCCGCAACCAGCACCCGGACCTGATGGTCAAGGCGTTCGAGCTGACCGGCCTGACCCAGGTCGACGTCGAGGAGCGCTTTGGCGGCATGTACCGCGCCTTCCAGTACGGCGCTCCGCCGCACGGGGGCATGGCGGCCGGCATCGATCGCATGGTCATGCTGCTGTGCGGTGCGCAGAACCTGCGCGAAATCACGCTGTTCCCGATGAACCAGCGCGCCGAAGACCTGCTGATGGGGGCGCCTTCGCAGGCCGAGCCGAAGCAGCTGCGCGAACTGCACATCCGCGTGATCGAGCCGCCCAAGGCATAAGTTCCTGCCCCGGTTGACGACAGGGCGCGGGCTGGCGCAAGCTGGCCCGTGTCGCGCGGCCAAACCGGGGAAGATCAATGCGTTCGTTGCTGCCTGTCGCCATCCTTGCCGCCTGCGCCCTGTCCGCGCCGGCGCGGGGTGAAACCCTGAACATCGAATCGGTCTATCCCGCCGGAAGCAACGAGGCGGCGGCGCTGATCTCGATCAGGGTCGATCGCTTCGGCGGCACCGACGGCGAGGCGCTGGCATTCCGGATCGAGGATTCGCTGCGCGGCGCCAGCATCGGCGGCCGGCCCTATTTCCAGATCCTCTCTGCAGGCTCGGCGGGCATGGCCGAAGGCCTGCTGCGCGGCACTGCCGAGGCGGAAATGACGGTCCGCAGATATACCGAGGACCGCGAGGAATGCGTCAAGGACGACGCCGGCAAGTGCACGCCTGAAAAGCGCAAGTTCAAGGTCCGTTGCCAGGCCCGGCGCTTCGAGCTGTCGGTGATGATGCGCCTGACCGGACCCGACGATGCCCTGATCTGGTCCGACGACCGCCCCGAGGTCTACGAGGATCGCGGCTGCGAGGACGCCTCGAACGCGCCGCGCACCGGCAATTCGGTGGTCCGCGACCTGGTCGAGCGGGTCGGCAAGCGCATCCGCATCGACCTTGCCCCCTACGAGACTTCGGAGCAGGTCCGCGTCAACGAGGGGCGCAAGGGTCTGGCCAAGCCGGACGGCGAGCGGTTCAGGCAGGCGGTCAGGCTGACCAAGACCGACCAGGCGGCGGCCTGCGTGGTCTGGGAACAGCTCGATTCGATCTATCCCGATCACCAGCCGACCCAGTTCAACATCGCCCTGTGCGACGAGATGCGCGGGCGCGACGAATCGGCGCAGCTGCGCTATCGCCGGATCGTCCAGCTCGACCCGCGCTATCAGCCGGCGCGCGATGGCCTGGCCCGGATCAGCATCCGTGACAACGCCCGCCGCCAGATGGCGGCGCAAAAGGGGCGCTGAACGGCCCCAGGGCATTCGCCGTGATCATCCCGTGCACCCTCTTGCCAGCGCGCGCGGCGTTCTCTAGGGCGGGCGTGACATTTAATCTGCCGTTCACGAAGGGACACATCCATGAGCGACACCGCCGACCGGGTTAAGAAGATCGTTGTCGAACATCTCGGCGTCGAAGCCGAAAAGGTGAACGAAGACGCCAGCTTTATCGACGACCTGGGTGCAGACAGCCTCGACATCGTCGAGCTCGTCATGGCTTTCGAGGAAGAGTTCGGCGTGGAAATCCCCGACGACGCTGCCGAGAAGATCAGCACCGTTGCCGATGCGATCAAGTACATCAACGACCACAAGGGCTGATAGCCTTTGGCCGTTGGCCTGCAGCGCCGGACAACAGCTCGAGCCTGGGCAGTCTGACGGCGAATGATGGCTTTTGACAGGCTCAGCCTCTATGGGGCTGGGCCTGTTCTTATTCTGCAAGTTGGAGAGACGCATGCGTCGTGTCGTCGTTACCGGTCTTGGCCTCGTTACCCCGCTGGGCGCCGATGTCGAAACCACCTGGGCCAACCTGATCGCCGGCAAGTCGGGCGCGGGACGCATTACCCGCTTCGATACCAGCAACCAGAAGTGCCACATTGCCTGTGAAGTGAAGGGCAAGGACCACCCCTGGGGCTTCGATCCCGACAAGCGCGTCGATCACAAGGTCCAGCGTCAGGTCGATCCGTTCATCATCTACGGCATCGATGCCGCTGGGCAGGCGCTGGAAGATGCGGGCCTCGTCGACATGGACGATGACCTCAAGCTGCGCACCGGCTGCTCGATCGGTTCGGGCATCGGCGGCCTGCCGGGGATCGAAAGCGAATCGATCGTCCTGCACGAAAAGGGCCCGGCCCGCGTCTCGCCGCATTTCGTCCACGGCCGCCTGATCAACCTGATTTCCGGCCAGGTCTCGATCAAGTACGGCCTGATGGGGCCGAACCACGCGGTCGTCACGGCCTGTTCCACCGGCGCGCACTCGATCGGCGATGCCGCGCGGATGATCAAGGACGGCGATGCCGACGTGATGCTGGCTGGCGGCGCCGAAGGCACGATCAACCCGCTGGGCGTGGCTGGCTTCGCCCAGGCCCGCGCGCTCAACTGCAGCTTCAACGACCGGCCGGAACAGGCCAGTCGCCCCTATGACAAGGACCGTGACGGCTTCGTCATGGGCGAGGGCGCGGGCGTGGTCGTGCTGGAAGAGTACGAGCATGCCAAGGCGCGCGGCGCGAAGATCTATGCCGAAGTGGTCGGCTATGGCCTGTCGGGCGATGCCTATCACGTCACCGCGCCGCATCCGGAAGGCAAGGGCGCCGAACTGTCGATGCGGATGGCGCTGCGCAAGGCCGGCCTCGCGCCGGGCGACATCGACTATGTCAACGCCCACGGCACTTCGACCATGGCCGACACGATCGAACTTGCCGCGGTCAAGCGCGTGCTGGGCGATGACCTGTCGGGCGCCTCGATGAGCAGCACCAAGTCCGCCATCGGCCACCTGCTGGGCGGCGCGGGTGCGGTCGAGACGATCTTCTGCATCCTCGCGATCCGCGATCAGGTGGTGCCGCCCACCCTCAACCTCGACAATCCGGACGAAGGCACCGAAGGCGTCGACCTGGTGCCGCTCCAGGCGCGCAAGCGCACCGTGCGCGCCGCGCTCAACAACTCGTTCGGCTTCGGCGGAACCAATGCCAGCCTGGTGGTCAAGGCGGTCGAAGACTGATGACCATGCGGCGAGGGTGTCTGCCGGCCCTCGTGGCCGGTCTGCTGATGCTGGGCGCGCTGGGCTGGCTGCTGGGCGGCTGGTTCATGTCCGGCCCGCTGAAGACCCCCACCGCCTTCGTCGTGCCCGACGGGTCGAGCCTGGGCAGCGTCGCGGCCAAGCTGGAAGGCGAAGGCGCGATCGATTCCGCCTCGGCTTTCCGCTGGCGGGCGAGGCTGTTCGGCGGCGGCGCTCCGATCAAGGCGGGTGAATTCATGTTGCCCAAGGGCGCCAGCCCTTCGCGGATTCTCTCGATCATCCAGGGCGACGAGATCCTGCGCCGCTTCGTGACAGTGCCTGAAGGCATGCCTTCGATCATGGTCTACGAACGGCTGATGGCGCACCCGGGCCTGACGGGCAGCATCGCGGTGCCGCCCGAAGGTTCGATCCTGCCCGATACCTACGAAATCCAGCGCGGCGAGAGCCGCCAGGCCGTGCTGCTGCGGATGCAGGCAGCGATGCAGCGCACCCTGGCCGAGGCCTGGGAAAAGCGCGGCCCGAACATCGCCGTGAAGACCCCGCAGGAAGCCCTCGCGCTCGCCGCGATCGTCGAGAAGGAGACAGGCAAGCCGGAGGAGCGGCGGATCGTCGCCGGGCTCTATTCCAACCGGCTGCGCCAGGGGATCATGCTCCAGGCCGATCCGACGATCATCTACCCGATCACCAAGGGCAAGCCGCTGGGCCGCCGCATCCGCCAGAGCGAGATCCAGGCGGTCAACGATTACAACACCTATTCGATGGTCGGCCTGCCCAGGGGACCGATCACCAATCCCGGCAAGGCCTCGATCGAGGCGGTGCTGAACCCGGCGCAGACCAATGTGCTCTACATGGTTGCCGACGGCACCGGCGGGCACCAGTTCGCGACGACGCTGGAGCAGCACAACGCCAACGTCGAGCGCTGGTACACGATCCGAAAGCAGCGCGGCGACTTCTGATCGCAGCGGCGTCCGGGAGCTGATCTGGCACGACATTGCCTATTCTCGTCGCCCCGGACCCGATCCGGGACCGGTGGCGGCTAGGCTCTTCCGCCGCGTCCGGCGGCCAGCGGTCCCGGGTCTAGCCCGGGACAACGCTTCCTCAAGGCTCGACGATCGGGAAACCTGCCGGCACCGGATCGAGCGCGTTCAGCCAGCTTTCCACGGCCGGGCGGTCGCCCTCGACCTTCAATCCTGCCATTTCCAGCTGTTCCAGCGGCAGCTTCATGAACAATAGCCCCAGCAGGAGGCGGCGAGGGCCGGTCAGCGTGGCCTGGGGCGAGGGCAGGGGCGTCATCCGCCCGATCATCGTCGTCTCGGTCAGCTCGACGCTGGCCTGTTCCTTGCGGTCGGTCAGGACCAGGTTGATCCCCAGCTTGCGTCCGCCCGCCTTGGCCGGATCGAACCGGGTCGAGGCCGTGTCCAGCAGTTCGCGGGTCGGCACGGCGGCGATCATGTCAGTTCCCTGGCCAGAGATGGCCCCGCCCTTGTAGCCCTCGCGCAGTTCCTTCGCAGCCATCAGGAACTGGTTGCGCCAGATCGCGCTTTCCGCCTGGTAGCCCTGTTGCTCAAGGCTGTCGGCCAGCAGCGCGCGGGCCTGCTTGTTGGCGGGATCGCTGAACACCAGCTGACTGAGCAGGTCCGAAGACCAGCGATAATCGCCAGTTGCCATGGCTTTGCGGGCGGTGGCCAGGGTCTTCCCGGCCCCGCCCAGCGCCGCCACGAGGCGTTTCGCCCGCTCGACCGGAGGGTGCGGCTGGAGATTGGCCGGGTTGCCATCGTACCAGCCAAGGTAGAACTGGTAGACCGCCTTCGAATTGTGGCTGTAGGTGCCGTAGTAGCCGTGGTTGAACCACTCTTTCGCCAGCGCGGGGGGCTGGACCAGGGCCTCGGCGATCTCGGCCTGGGTCGCGCCCTGGTTCATCAACCGCACGGTCTGGTCGTGCAGGTAGCGATAGTTGTCGCGCTGCGCGGTCAGCGATCCGACCACTTCGCCCGTGCCGAAGCGCGGCCAGCAGTGGCTGGAAATCAGCGTGTCGCTCTTCGGTGCCCAGGTCCGCGCGGCTTCATCCAGAAATCCCGCCCAGGCCCGCGTGTCGCGCACCTTGGCTCCGCGCGGGGTCAGGATATTGTGGAGCGAGCAGGTCGACATCTCGGCCGAGAGGAAGCTGCGCGCGGGCACGATGTAGACGTTGAGTTCGGACGGGGCCTCGCTGCCCGAAACAATCTGGAATTCCAGCGTTACGCCATCGATCGTGCGCGTCTCGCCGGTGCGGGCGATGGTGTCGGTGGGAGTGATCAGCGTGATCTCGCCGGCAGCGAGCGCCGGGCCGATCCCGCTGCCCATCTGGCCCTGCGGCCCCGGCGTCAGCGCGCCGCCGAACTGGTAGCCCGCGCGGCGGCCCATGGCGGCGCCCGCAATCACGCTTTCCGAGACGGTTTCTTCCATGAAATGGGCCGGGGCGATGATCGCCACCTTGCCCGCCGCAACGTCCGCCTCGTTCACCACCCCGCGCACGCCGCCGTAATGGTCGCCATGGCTATGGCTGTAGATCACCGCCGTCACCGGGCGGGGCCCGAGCTGCTGGTTGACCAGTTCCAGCGCGGCGGCGGCGGTTTCCTTCGCCGTCAGCGGGTCGATCAGGATCCAGCCGGTCTGGCCGCGGATGATCGTCATGTTCGACACGTCGAACCCGCGCACTTGCCACACGCCTTCGCTGACCTTGAACAGCCCGTGCTTGCGCAGCAGGCCGGTGTGGCGCCACAGCGAGGGATTGACGGTATCGGGGGCTGCCCGGCCCATGAAATCGTACGATGCCAGGTTCCACACCAGTTTGCCGGCGGCATTCCGGATCACGGGATCGGCACGCGTGGCGATGAACCCGCGCGCCGCGAAATCGGCGTCGCGCCCGTCCTCTGCGGGGAGCCGCGCCGCAACCGCGCGCTGGGCTGCAACCGTTGCGGCGCTGGCGGGTTTGGGATCGAGCGACGGAGCGCCTGGCGCCGCGATTGCGGAAGTGGCGGCAAGCAGCGCCGCGCTGGTTCCAAGGAATAGTGCAGTGGACTTCATGGTGTGTTCCCTCCCGCCGCAAAGGTTAGTCGTCCGCCCAGCGCTGACAAGCGTGCTAATTGAGCGAGTGAGAGGGAAATGCGATTACAGTGACGCATTATCGCCGCTTCCCCGATCAGGCGATCCCGGCTAATACCCCGCTCGACCAAAGGAGATTTCACAATGCTTGGACGTACCATCCCCGACGTGACCCTCAAGACCCGCGTGCGCGACGAATCAATCGGCGGGCCGAACCCGTTCCGCTGGCAGGATCTTGCCGTGCGCGAGGAATTCGCCGGCAAGAAGGTCGTGGTCTTCTCGCTTCCCGGCGCTTTCACCCCCACCTGCAGCAACGAGCAGTGCCCCAACTATGAACGCCTCTACGATGTGTTCAGGGCGGCGGGCGTCGACGAGGTCTACTGCCTGTCGGTCAACGATGCCTTCGTCATGTACCAGTGGGGCAAGAACCTGGGCCTCGAAAAGGTCAAGCTGCTGCCCGACGGTTCGGGGCACTTCACCCGCCGCATGGGCATGCTGATTGACAAGGATCACCTCGGCTTCGGCATGCGCAGCTGGCGTTATGCGATGATCGTGGACGACAACACGATCACCCATTGGTTCGAGGAACCGGGCATCAACGACACCGGCGCGGACAGCGATCCCTATGGCGAGACCGCGCCCGAGCGGCTGCTGGGTGCGCTGACCGACGAACCCGTGGCGGCCTGAGGCTGAACGGGCTAGGTGCGGGCGGTGGATTCCGATACCCCCTCTTCGCCGTCCGCACCGTCCTTTCCGGGCGAGCCGCTGCCCGATTCCGCCGCGCCGTTCATCGTCACGGCGGAATTGCCGGCAGACGTGCTCGCCTGGTCCGATGCCCTGCGCCGCGTGCACTTCCCGCCGGAGCGCAACTGGCTGAAAGCCCACGTCACCCTGTTCCACGCCTTCGCGCCCAGCCTGCGCGAGGAACTGCTGGGAGTGCTGGGGCGTTTCGCGGCGGAGTTCGCTCCTCCAGCGGCGCGGATCGAGGGGTTGATGGACCTGGGCGGCGGCACGGCCCTCGCGATCCGCAGCCCGGGGATGCTGGCGATCCGCGCAGCCATTGCCGATCACTTCCACGGCGCGCTCACCGCCCAGGATCAGGGTACGCCGCGGCTGCACATCACCATCCAGAACAAGGTCCAGCGCGCCTCCGCCAAGGCGCTTCAGGCGGAGCTTGGCCCCCAGCTCAGCCAGCGCGATTTCGTCTTCCCCGGGCTAGGCCTGCACATCTATCGCCGCCCCCACTGGGAAGAACTGCGCACCTGGCGCCTGCGCGGCAAAGAGGGTGGTTGACCCCGGCGAACTTGCCGCCTATGTGCGCCGCCTGCCCGGCGCCTTCGCGGCCCGGTTGCCTCTCGGGGCGGAGTAGCTCAGCTGGTTAGAGCAGCGGAATCATAATCCGCGTGTCGGGGGTTCGAGTCCCTCCTCCGCTACCATTCCTTG
>Ga0208938_1001236_pt1 | contig 15342 bp, 16 predicted proteins | sample AD_UKC125_MetaG_FD_184434 | JGI IMG/M metagenome (GOLD analysis project Ga0208938, IMG submission 184434) | Active sludge microbial communities of municipal wastewater-treating anaerobic digesters from USA - AD_UKC125_MetaG (SPAdes) (version 2) | ecosystem: Engineered > Bioreactor > Anaerobic >...
AACAGCTCGTCTTCGATCTGGTCGGCCCGGTTGCCCGCCTCGGCCCCCGAGACCAGCGCCTGGACGGCGAAGTTCTCGATGGTGTCGGTGAGGTCACGCTCGGAGGACCACCGGTGAGACACCAAACCGACGATCAGCTCGATGGCCTGCGCTCCGGCCTTGCCGGTCAGCAGCCGGCGCACGAGCTCACCCTTGGCGCCGGCATCGCGGGTCGGATCGGTCAGGGCCCGGCGCAGTGAGACACTGGAATCCAGTGCCGCGCCGATGCCGAACAGGTCCTCAGCGAGCGCGGCCGAGCCGGACGCGCCGGCTGCGCCGCTCACCAAGGCGTCGAGGGCTTGTTGGCCCGCGGCGACCGCTGCACGTGAGGATCCTTGCATCAGGCGTCCTTGCCGATCGTGACCGGCGTGATCTCGCCGGCCTCGAGTTCGGCCAGGAAGCGCTCGACGATGCCCTTCTGGCGGGCTTCGTCGTGCAGCGACTCACCGACGATGCGGCTGGCCAGGTCGGTCGACAAGCGACCCACCTCGCCCCGCAGCGAGACGACGGCTTGCTGGCGCTCGGCCTCGATCTGCTTCTGCGCACTGTCGACGATGCGGACGGCCTCGGACTGGGCCTGGGCGCGCATGTCGGCGACAATCTGTGCACCCTGGGCACGCGCATCCTCACGGATCTTGTTGGCCTCGCCGCGGGCATCGGCCAACTGCGCGTTGTAGTGGTCGAGCGCTGCCTTGGCCTCGGCCTGCGCCTTCTCCGCTTTGGCGATGCCGCCTTCGATGGCAGCGGCGCGCTCGGCGTAGATCTGCTCCAGGCGGGGCACAACCTTGGTCTTGACGATCCAGTAGAGGATCGCGAAGGTGACAAGGCTGAAGAAGAACTCAATCGGGTGGGGGATGATCGGGGCTGCGGTCGCCCAGAATCCGGTCCCCTCGCCCTCGCCGCCGGAGGCGGGGATGATCACGACGTGCACGAGCTTCTCCTCACGAGATGGCGCACTGGGGGGTTACAGGAGCAGAAGGTGCGCCGTCAGGCCTTGAAGACGAACGCGAGGGCGATACCGAAGATGGCGAGCGCCTCGGTGATGGCCATGCCGAGGAAGGCGATGGGCTGCAGCATGCCGCGGGCCTCGGGCTGGCGGGCGACACCGTTGATGTAGGCCGCGAAGATGAGGCCGACACCGATGCCGGGGCCGATGGCAGAGAGGCCGTAACCGAGGATGGCAATGTTGCCGGTCATGTCGTTTCCATTCCTTTTTCGTTGGTCCCGGCCGGGGTGAGCCCGTCGGGGTCAATCGGGTGGTCGGTGCAGTTGAGCTGTGCAGCTGGTGGAGCAGGTCGTGCAGTCGGGCGGGTCGTGCAGTCCGGCGGGTCGAGCGGGGCGGGTCAGTGCGAGTCCGCGACCGCACCGGCGATGTAGAGCGCTGCGAGCAGCGTGAAGACGTAGGCCTGCAGGAACTCGACCAGCATCTCGAAGAGCGTCATGACGAACGCGAAGATCCAGGTGACCCCGCCGGCGGCGATGAGGATGCCGCCGGACTGCAGCATGTACCAGCCACCGGCGATGAACAGCGCCATGAGGATGTGGCCGGCAAACATGTTGCCGAACAGTCGCAAGCCGAGCGTGACCGGCCGGGTGAACAGGTCGGTGATGAGCTCGAGGATGAAGATCGCCGGGATCATGCCCTTGGGCAACCCCGCGGGGACCAGCGACTTCCAGTAGCCGAAGAAGCCGTGCTTCTGCATGCCGACGATGTGGAAGATGATCCAGATGATCAGGGCCAGCGCGAGCGGGAACCCGATGCGGCTCATCGTCGGGTAGTTGGTGAAGGGCAGCACCCCGAAGAGGTTGTTGACCAGGATGAGCATGAACATCGTGAACAGCAGCGGCACGAAGCGCATGAACTCGTGGCTGCCGATGAGGTCCTTGGCGATGCCGTTGCGTACCAGGCCGTAGACGCCCTCGGTGGCCATCTGTCCCTTGCTCGGGACGATCGCGCGCTTCTTGGTCGTGGCCAGCAGGAACCACGCGACGAGGATCACCGACAGCACGGCGAGGAACACCGGGCGGGTGATGGCGGTGGCGTCGTGGCCGATCAACGGCTCCCAGAAGATCCCGACACCGGGAGGGGTGTACCCCTCGCCGCCACCCTCCATACCGAGAGCGAGGATGCTCACAGGACTCTCCTTCGAGTGCTCAGAACCGGGCCTTCGCAGCAGGCGAAACCGGGACGATCGTGGTGGTCGCGGACGGCCCTGACAGGCACCGTCGAACCACAGCGGAAGCGATCTGGTTTCAGTGGGTACCGTACCGGAACCAGATCAGGTAGAGCGACAGAGCCATCCCCCCGCAGATGCCCAGAACGGCGATCCACGAGGTGTCCAGCCACCGGTCCAGCAACCAGCCCAGCCCGCCGTAGACGGCCGGTCCGGTCAGCAGATAGGCGATCGAGCGCCATGCGGCGTCCGCTTCGCGCTGGTTGACCCGCGCCAGCGCATCCTTGGCGGCCTGTTCCTGCTCTTTCCGGGCCGATTCGGAGGGTTCCGGGGTGGCTGGGGTGGCGTTCGTCACGACGAGTCCTTCCGACCGTCAGGGTCCGAATCGGGCCGAGGTTCGCCTGGTCCGGACCGGCAGCGGTGACCAGAATCACGCCTGCCGTCCACTCTGTGGCGTGTCGCCGGCGCTGTCTGTCGAGCTGGGGGTGAAGGCGAAGATCCGCAGCCGCTTGTACGCCCGCATCTCGAAGAAGAGCCACACCAGGGTGCAGATCGTGATGGTGACCCCGACGGCATACCCGTTGACCCACGACGCGTCGCGCAGCAGGAACATCGCCACTCCGAGCGCAAGTACCTTGGCCGTATAGGTGACCATGACGATCGCCATGACGGTGGTCGGCGCGAGGTGCGCCGTGCGCTTCATGACGACCAGGCTCACCGTGAAGAACGCAATCACGAGGAAGGCGCCGAAAGCCGCCGACCAGCCGGCCTTGGCTCCCGAGAAGAGCGCGACCGCCACGCAGACCACCGCGACGATGCCGGTCGGGACGATCGACCCTCGGAGCAACTCGGCGAAGGCGTCGCTCTGACTGCCGGCGGACTGGCCAGAGGTCGTCCGCTGGGGCTCATGCGTCGGGGTCATCGGCTACTTTCGATGTAGTCGGCCAGGAGGGCTGAGAGCCGCTCACGTGGGCTGCGGCAGCGCTTGTGAAAGCTATCACAAGCACCGAGAAGGCCACTACTCACGGCTTCGGTGCCTTGGGCGGGAACCACCGGGGCAGGTATGCCGTGCACACGGCAGCAACCACCGTGGCGACCAGGATCGCGACGACAGTGAGCCACCCGCGGAAGAAGGCCAACGACACCGTCCCGAGGGCCAGGACGGCAGCCCACAGATAGAGAATGAGGACAGCGCCGCGGTGCCCGTGACCGATGGCCAGCATGCGATGGTGCAGGTGCTTGGCGTCCGGTTGCCAGGGACGCTGGCCGGCCCGGGTGCGTCGCAGCACCGCCAGCAGCATGTCGAGGAAGGGCAGTGACAACACCGCCAGGGGCGCGAGGATCGGCAGCAACGCGGCCGTGAGCTGGTCGCCGCTCACCGAGCTCGGATCGACACTGCCGGTCAGCGAGATCGTGGCTGCCGCGAGCAGTAGCCCCAGCAGGAGCGCGCCCGAGTCGCCCATGAAGAGCCGGGCGGGATTGAAGTTGTGCGGCAGGAAGCCCAGGCAGCACCCGAGGGTCGCCGCGGTGACGAAGGTAGCGGTCGAGAAGACGTTGGGCGGGTCGTAGGTGTGCGAGAGCACGTACGAGTAGACGAAGAAGGCGAAGCTCGCGATGGCGACGATCCCGGCGGCCAGTCCGTCGAGCCCGTCGATGAAGTTGACCGCATTGGTCGTGGCCAGCACGACGAAGACCGTCACCGCCACGAGCACCGGACCGGGCAGCACCGTGCTCGTGCCGAAGAAGGGCACCGACAGCAGAACCACGCCCTTGTAGGCCATGACGCCGGCCGCGAGCACTTGCCCGGCCAACTTGGCCCACCAGTCGAGTTCCCTGATGTCGTCAAGCGCCCCCACCGCCACGACGATCGCCGCACCGAGCAGCACTCCGGTCATCTGACCGCTGGCGTAGACGCCCTTGAGATAGGGCAACTCCCGCGCGATGAGGGTGGCCGCGGCAAAGCCGAGGAAGATCGCCACTCCCCCGAGCCGTGGGATCGGGACCCGGTGCACGTCCCGATCCCGCAAGGGGGTCACCGCACCGAACACGACCGCCAGGGCCCGGACGAGCGGGGTCGCTGCATAGGTCACCGCCATGGCGATGACGGCGATCAGCAGATACTCGCGCACGCTCCGGCTCGGCCTTCAGCCACCGTCCGCGTGTCAGGCCGGACGGGGGTATGCCGGGAAGCGGGTCACGAGGTCGGTCACCTCGGCACGCACTTGGCGGCTCACCGCGTGCTCGGGGTCGGCGTCGCCGGTGGTCACCGCGGTGGCGATGAGACGCGCGATGTCTTTCATCTGCTCCTCGCCCATGCCCTGCGTCGTGACGCACGGGGTGCCGACGCGGATGCCGGAGGCAATGCTCGGCGGCGCCGGGTCGAAGGGAATCGCGTTCTTGTTCAACACGATTCCTGCTGCGTCGGCACGCGCCTCGGCGTCCTTGCCGGTGACGCCCACACCCTGCAGGTCGTGCAGCGACAGGTGGGTGTCAGTGCCCCCGGTGGTCGGGCGGATGCCGTGGTCGCCGAGCGAGGTCGCAAGGGTGGCGGCGTTGCGCAGCACCTGCGCGGCATACGCGGCGTATTCCGGGGTCGCGCACTCCTTGAAGTTGACCGCCTTGGCCGCGATGGTGTGCATTTGCGGTCCGCCCTGCATCATCGGGAAGACTGCCTTGTCGATGGCCGCTGCGTGCTCGGCCTTGCAGACGATCGCCCCGGAGCGCGGCCCCCGCAGCACCTTATGCGTTGTGAACGACACGACGTCGGCCCACGGGACCGGGCTGGGGATCGCCTTGCCCGCCACCAGACCGATGAAGTGCGCGGCATCGACCCAGAAGATCGCGCCGATCTCGTCGGCGACCCGGCGGAAGAACTCGAAGTCGATGAGCCGCGGGATCGCCGAGCCTCCGGCGAGGATGACCTTGGGCCGGTGCTCCTTGGCCAGCGCCTCGACCTGGGCGTAGTCGATGTCCTCGGTGTCCTTGTCGACGCCGTAGTGCACGGCGTTGAACCACTTGCCCGAGAAGGACACCTTGGTGCCATGGGTGAGGTGACCACCGTGCGGCAGGCTCATCGCGAGGATGGTCTCGCCCGGTTTGAGGAAGGCGCCGTAGACGGCCTGGTTGGCGCTGGCCCCGCTGTGGGGTTGCACGTTGGCGTGATCGGCCTCGAAGAGGGCCTTGGCGCGGTCGATGGCGATCTGCTCGGCCTTGTCTACCTCGGCGCACCCGCCGTAGTAGCGCCGCCCCGGGTAGCCCTCGGCGTACTTGTTGCTCAGCGTCGACCCGAGCGCGGTGAGCACCGCTGGCGACGAGATGTTCTCCGAGGCGATGAGCTGCAGACCACCGCGGATGCGGCCCAACTCGGACAGCAGGACCCCGGCGATCTCGGGATCGAAAGCGTCGAGGGCGGCATAGTCGGACCCGTAGAAGGGGGTGTCGCTCATGGGGCGGGCTCCTGGCGGACGGAAGTGGTCGTGACACGCGCCCCCAACTGTATGCCGTCCGCTCACCTGCCCCGCGGCAGTCGCCGCAGGACGGCGCGAGCGGCGCGATGGGCAGCGACCAGAGCCCGATGGTGGTCCCGGTAGGGGCTGTCCGGGTACCGCTCGGCGAAGGTCGCCAGGTCCTGCTGCTTGATCGCCATGAACTCGGGGGCACGTGAGGTCAGCGCCATCATCGTCCCCAGCGACGCCCCGGTGAACTCGAAGTTGAGCTCCCGCTGCCGCGAGAAGAGGTAGTCGTCCCCACACCACAGCTGCAGGTCGGCCGGGATGGGGTGCCAGTTCCCCCGGCGCAGGAACATCGCGGTGCCGAACCCGGGGCGCCGGAATGCGATGGGAGCGAAGCGGATAGCTCTGCCCTGGCGCCCTGCGTCGGCCAACGGGCCCACGGACACCGGACTCGGCCCGACGATCCCGGCCCCTCGGTCCAGCCGTTGGGCCACCGCCGCGAGCAGGCCCGGTGGCAGCACGATGTCGTCGTTGGCGATGAAGAGCAAGGGGGCGCTGGACTCCTGCACGCCGAGGTTCCACGACCGATTGACCAGCAGGTTGCGACCCGGCGAGATCACCCGCACCCGCGGGTCGTCGTGGCGGAGGTCGCCAGGTGCGTTGTTGACCACGACGACCTCGTGGACCAGGGGGTCGGCACAGACGGCATCCAGCAACGCTGCCAGCAGCGGCGAGCGCTGCAGGGTGGGGATGACGACCGCGAAGCGACCGCTCACCGGCGGCGCCGACCCGCGATCCGCGGGCCGGTCCGCGACAGGCGGCCCGAGGCCTCGGTCCCCGCAGCCGCCGAGGTCCCCGAGGCCACCGGGGCAGCCGCCGACCCGGCAGGTGCAGCATCGGCTGCTGACTGCTCGGCCGGCATCCCGGGCCAAGCCGAGGACACCTGCTGGGTGGCGTGCCGGCGCACCTGAGCCGCCACCTCGTCCACCTCGTCACCCGTGATCGGGCCGGGCCGGAGCACGATCGGGTCGACGCCGGTGCAGTCGACGATCGTGGAGGCGGGTCCGCCGGCGGCGGCTCCCCCGTCGACATAGACGGACACCGCGTCACCGAGTTGCTGCTGGGCGGCGGCAGCGGTTGTCGCGGGAGGCTCGCCGGTCGTGTTGGCGCTGGTGACCGCCATCGGGCCGACGGCGCCGAGCACCGCCAGGGCCACGTCATTGTCGGGCACCCGCAGCGCAACGGTGCCATTGGTCTCCCCCAGGTCCCACATCAGCGAGGACTGGGCGGTGAGGACCACCGTGAGTGGGCCGGGCCAGAAGCGCTCCATGAGGGCCCGGGCATAGGCAGGAACATCGCGAGCCAGGCCCTCGACCGTCGCGACGTTCGGGATGAGCACCGGCGGAGGCATCTCTCGCCCGCGCCCCTTGGCTGCCAATACCTTGCCGACCGCGGCGGCATCGAAGGCATCGCAGCCGACCCCGTAAACCGTGTCGGTGGGGATGACGACGATATCGCCGGCCCGCACTGCCTCGACCGCCGCCGTGACGGCCACGTCCCGGGATCCCGGGTCGGTGGCGTCGACTACCGAACTCATGACGGCGATCCTAGGTCGCCCCGGATCGCTGCGGTGACCCGCGGCCGGCCGGTGAGGTCGGGATGGTCCTCGGCGCCGGTCCAGCAGCCCGCGCCTGCCAAAGCCCGCAGCAGCCCGGGCCCCTGGGTCTCGGCATGCTCCATGAACAGCCGGCCTCCGGGGCGCAGCAACCGGGCAGCGGCCGCAGCCATCGCCAGGGGCACGGCCAGGCCGTCGGCGCTGCGTCCGTAGAGGGCCAGTTCCGGGTCGTGGTCGCGCACCTCGGGGTCGATCGGCACCTGCCCGTCGGGGATATAGGGCGGATTGCACGTCACCACGTCGGCCTGATGCAGCAGCTCCGGGTATGCCGTGCCGGCGTCTCCCAGCCGCACCTCGACGTCCAAGCCGAGTCGGTCGCGGTTGGCCACCGCCCAGCCGTGCGCCAACGGGTCGATCTCCACGGCATAGACGTGCGCCGAAGGGCACTCGGCCTTGATCGCCAGGGCGATCGCCCCCGATCCGGTGGCGAGGTCGACCACGATGGGCTCGGGGTCCTGGGTTTCGACGCTCGCAGTAAGCGCGGCGAGCGCGAGCGAAACCAGCATCTCGGTCTCCGGCCGGGGGATGAAGACGCCCGGCCCGACGGCGAGGGTCAGCGAGCGGAAGTGGGCGGTGCCGGTGAGGTGCTGCAGCGGGACTCTGGTGGCACGTTCGGTGACGAGCCCGGCATACCGGTCGGGCAGGTCAAGGCCACCGAGGACGAGCAGCCGCCGGGCCTCCCCCGACTCGACGCCGAGCACGTGCGCCGCCAGCAGCAGGGCGTCGACGGGAGCGGAGGCGATCCCGGCGGCGTCGAGCGCCCGGGTCCCCCAGCGCACCGCCGCCCGGATCTCCCGAGGCGGCGCGCCGTCCCCGTCGAGCGGATCAGACGGGTCGTGCGGCATGGGCGAGCTCACGTGGACCCGCCGACTGCAGCCATCCGTTCGGCCTCGTCGGCGCCCATGCATGACTCGACCACCGGGTCAAGCTCGCCGTTGAGCACGATGTCGAGGTTGTAGGCCTTGAAGCCGGTGCGGTGGTCGGCGATCCGGTTCTCGGGGAAGTTGTAGGTGCGGATCCGCTCGGAGCGGTCGACCGTGCGGACCTGCGAGCGGCGGGCCTGGGAAGCTGCGGCGTCGGCCTCCTCCTGGGCGAGTTGGCGCAACCGTGCCTTGAGCACGCGCAGCGCGGACTCCTTGTTCTGCAGCTGCGACTTCTCGTTCTGGCACGAGACCACGAGTCCGGTCGGCAGGTGAGTGATCCGCACCGCCGAGTCGGTGGTGTTGACCGACTGCCCGCCCGGGCCGCTGGAGCGGTAGACGTCGATGCGCAGGTCGTTCGGGCCGATCTCCACCTCGTCGTCGGCGTCGTCGAGTTCGGGCATGACGAGCACACCGGCCGCGGAGGTGTGGATCCGACCCTGGCTCTCGGTGACCGGCACGCGCTGGACTCGGTGCACGCCACCCTCGAACTTCAGCCGCGCCCACGGCGCCTCTCCAGGACTCGGGGTGCCCTTGGCGCGCACGGCCAGGCGGACATCCTTGTAGCCGCCGAGATCCGACTCGGTGGCATCGAGCACCTCGGCTCGCCAGCCACGCTTCTCGGCGTAGCGCAGGTACATCCGCAGCAGGTCACCGGCGAAGAGCGCTGATTCCTCACCGCCCTCGCCCGCCTTGACCTCGAGGATGACATCGCGATCGTCGTCGGGGTCGCGAGGCAGCAGCAGATGGTGCAGTCGCTGCTGGGCCTGCTCGACAACGGACGTCAACGCGGGGACCTCGGCAGCGAAGGACTCGTCGACCTCACCCAGCTCGCGGGCCGCGGCGAGGTCGTCGAGGGCCACCGCCAGTGCCCGGTATGCCGCGACGGTCGGCGCCAGCGCGGCATACCTCTTGTTGGTGCGGCGCAGCGCGTTCTGGTCCGAGTGCAGCGCCGGGTCGGCCAGGGCCGCCTCGAGAGCGGCGTACTCAGCGACGAGCGGTTCGGCGGACTGCAGCAGCGGATCGGTCGTGGTCATCGGGAGTCCTTGGGGCAGAAGCGAGTCCGGCGCGGCGGCGCCGACTGGAGCACACGACAACGCCGGCTCGGCTGCGCGGACCCCGAGGGGTCACACGCGCCGAGCCGGCGTCACGGTCGCTACTTGCCGGCCTTCTTGCCGTAGCGGGCCTCGAAGCGGGCCACGCGCCCACCGGTGTCGAGGATCTTCTGCTTGCCGGTGTAGAAGGGGTGGCACTGCGAGCACACGTCGGCGTGGATCACGCCGTTCTTCGCGGTGCTGCGCGTGGTGAACGTGGTGCCGCAGGTGCAGGTCACCTGGGTCTGCCCGTAGGCGGGGTGAATGTCCTTCTTCACTGGGATCTCCTCGTCGATGAATGTGGTCCGGGTCGGCTGGCGCAGCGCCGTGAATCCGCCGTGAACCGGGCCAAGGAGTAAGTGTGCCAGACCTGGCGCACGCCGGCTAAACCGGCTGGTGACGGTGGGCATTCCCGCGGACATCCCGAGGGCCTTCCGCGCTGCGGCAGTAGCGTTTCCCGGATGGAGCGCTGGGTGGGTGTCGCGCACACCGGGTTCGTGCTGGCGGGGGTCTTTGCCTTCGCCGTGTCCGGAGCGCTGCAGGCGGTGCAGAAGCGCATGGATGTCGTGGGTCTGGCCTCCCTCGCGGTCGTCACTGCGCTGGGAGGCGGCCTGCTGCGTGATCTGCTCATCGGCGCGGTGCCGCCAGCGGCGCTCACCGACGGGTGGCTGCTCGTGGGCGCGCTGCTCGGTGCTGCCGTGGTTTTCCTCGCGCATGGCCGGGTGCGACTGCCGCGGCGGCCGATGCTCGTGTTCGATGCCATCGGGCTCGGATTGTTCTGCGTCGAGGGCACCATCAAGGGCCTGGCCTTCGGCCTCGACCCGTATGCCGCGGCCGTGGTCGGCACTCTCACCGGCGTCGGCGGGGGCGTGGTGCGAGACATGCTCTCGAGCGAGGTGCCGTCGGTCTTCCGGCAGGGGTCGCGGCTCTACGTCGTCCCGGCCCTGGCCGGTGCCAGTGTCACGGCGGGGCTGGCCGCGTCGGCCTGGTGGTCGGTCTGGGCCTCGGTCCTCGTCGCGGGCTTGGTGTCCGCGGTGCGGATCGCGTCGCTGCGCTTCCACTGGAAGGCCATCGCCCCGCGGGACGTGCCACCGGCCTGACCGTGGCGTAGCGTGGAGTCGATGCGACACGGTTGCGTCATTCCCTATGCCACTGAACGTGAGTTCGTCGAGTTGGCCGGCCTCGCCGAGTGGTCCGGCTGGGACGCGGTCTTCTCCTGGGAGTCGGTCTGGGGCCAGGACGCCTGGGCGACCCTCGCAGCCGCCGCCGTGCTCACCTCTCGGGTGCGCCTGGGCACGTTGCTCACGCCGGCAGCACGGCACCGACCGTGGGACCTGGCCAGCCGGGTCGGCACCGTCGATCGGCTGAGCGCCGGGCGCGTGACAATGTGCGTGGGTCTCGGTGCACTGCAAGGGAATTGGCTGGCCTTCGAGGCCGATGAAGGACGCGCAACCCGGGCTCGCAAGCTCGACGAGTCGCTGGCGATCTATGCCGGACTGATGGCCGGACAGCCGTTCAGCTTCACGGACGAGCACTACAGCGCAGCGCCGGTCACCGAGTTGGTGCCGCCGGCTCCGGTGCAACGGCCACACCCGCCGGTCTGGGTCGTCGGCGCCCTCCACCTCGACCGTTCGGAGCAGCCCTCGCTGGACCGCGCCGCACGCTGGGAGGGACTGCTGCCTGCCGTCGTCGACCCGGCATACCGACCGATCACGATTGCGGAGACCCGGCGGGCAATCGACCACGTGATGACCCGTCGGGCCGAGTGGGGTCTGCCGACCGAGGGCTACGACGTCGTCATGGAAGGTGACACCTTCGGCGGCTTCCGATCACCGACGGGCACTCCCGCGGACTGGGAGGCGGCCGGCGCCACCTGGTGGGTCGAGAGCTGGTGGGACCTACCAGACGCGCCGGAAAGCGTCGCCGAACTGCGCCGCCGCATCGCGCAGGGCCCGCACCGCTGACCGCGCGACGCCCGCCCAACGCACGTATGCCGTCCGCTCGGGTGAGCGGACGGCATACCTGTCAGGAGTTCTACTCGGCGTAACGGTCGCCGTCAGTCGTCATCGTCGTCGAGTTTGATCGAGCTGGTGCGCTGCACCTGCACGAGGAACTCGACATTGCCCTTGGTCTTCTTGAGCCGGTCGATGAGCAGCTCGATGGCCTGCTGCGGGTCGAGGGCGGAGAGCACTCGACGCAGCTTCCACATGATCTTGAGTTCCTCGGCACCCATGAGGATCTCCTCGCGGCGGGTGCCGGAAGGGTTGACATCGACGGCGGGGAAGACGCGACGGTCGGCCAACTGGCGCGACAGGCGCAGCTCCATGTTGCCGGTGCCCTTGAACTCCTCGAAGATCACCTCGTCCATCTTGGAGCCGGTCTCGACCAGCGCCGTGGCGAGGATGGTCAGCGAGCCGCCCTCCTCGATATTGCGCGCGGCGCCGAAGAACTTCTTCGGCGGGTAGAGCGCCGAGGAGTCGACACCACCGGACAGGATGCGCCCGCTGGCCGGGGCCGCGAGGTTGTAGGCGCGGCCCAGCCGGGTGATGGAGTCGAGGAGCACAACGACGTCGTGGCCCAGCTCGACCAGACGCTTGGCCCGCTCAATGGCCAGCTCGGCGATCGTCGTGTGGTCATCGGCCGGACGGTCGAAGGTCGAGGCGATGACCTCACCCTTGACCGTGCGCTGCATGTCGGTGACCTCTTCGGGTCGCTCGTCGACGAGGACGACCATGAGGTGAACCTCGGGGTTGTTCGTCGAGATCGCATTGGCGATGGCCTGCAGGATGAGGGTCTTGCCGGCCTTGGGCGGGCTGACGATGAGACCGCGCTGGCCCTTGCCGATCGGAGACACCAGATCGATGATCCGGGTGGTCAGGACGCCCGGCGTGGTTTCCAGGCGCAGTCGCTCCTGCGGGTAGAGCGGGGTGAGCTTGGTGAACTCGACCCGGTTCTTGGCCAGCTCGGGGTTGGCGCCATTGACGGTGTCCAGGCGCACCAAGGGGTTGAACTTGGCGCGGTTGTTGCCTTGGGCCGCCTGCTGGATCTCACCGTCGCGGGGAGCCTTGACCGCACCCGTGACCGCGTCGCCCTTGCGCAGCCCCTGCCGACGGACCATACCGAGCGGCACGTAGACGTCGTTGGGGCCGGGCAGATAGCCCGAGGTGCGCACGAAGGCGTAATTGTCCAGGACATCGAGGATGCCAGCGACCGGCACCAGGACGTCGTCCTCGCTGATCTGCACGTCCTGCTCGGACAGGTCCTGACCGGATGGTGCCAGGCCCGTGCCTCGGCCGCGCTTACGGTCGCGACTGCGCTGGCGGCTGCGACGACGCCCGGAGCGGCTGTCACCGTCGTCGTCGTAGCGGTTGCCCTGCTGCTGACCCTGCTGGCCCTGCGGGTTCTGCTGCCGCTCGCCCTGCTGCTGTCGCTCACCTTGCTGGCCCAGGGAGTTCTGCTGCCGCTCGCCCTGTTGTTGACCTTGCTGCTGGCGGTCACCCTGCTGACCCGGTTGCTGACGGTCGCCCTGCTGCTGGCGGTCGCGGCGGTCATACCGCGAGGTGCGGTCCTGGCGCTCCTGGCGCTCCTGCCGGTCGCCCGCAGATGCAGCCGCCGGCGCAGCCGAATCCGACTCGACGCGGGCGGGCGCGGCGTCGGCCGCAGCCGCAGTCGGTGCGGCGGACGCGGACGACTCTGCCGCAGGGCGGGTGGTCGTCGCCGGCGCGCTGGCCCGACCACGGGTCCGCCGCGTCGCGCCACCCTGGGCGGACGATGCACCCGCCGCGGGGGCCGCCGTGGCGGCCGGTGCGGAGGTGGCGCCGGCAGCACCATTGCCGGACTGTCGGGCGGCGATGGCCGAGACGAGGTCGTCCTTGCGCATCTTGGTGGTGCCGGTGATCCCGAGCTTGGACGCAACGCCCTTGAGTTCGGCGACGTTCATCGCGGCCAAGCCGGAACGGGGCGCGCGGACTTGCGCTACAGCCCCGGTGGTGTCTGTCACGAAGGATCCTTCCCCTCGTTCGTCGGCCCGCGGAGAGGGGGCCGGGTGTGCGGCCAGGTGATGCCTGGCCATGGATGACCTCATTCCGCAGCCGAGCGCAGCGCGCTCACGGCAGCATGACTGCCGATGTCAGGAAGAGGATGCGCCCGCTATCGGAGCCGTCGGTGCCGAAGCTGAATGGCCCCTCCCGCGCGGTGCGAGCCCAATCTAACACCAAACCCACCGGCATACGGCCAGACGGCACACCCTTGTCAAGCAAGCGTCCATCGGCGCGCAGCTCACCGCGCGCTGACGGTCACCCCATGGGCCGGTATGCCGGGCACGAGCCGCCGCCAACTGTCGTCACCAGCGGTCACGTCGGCAGCTCGGTCGTGGGTCGTCAGCACGAGCACGCTCGGTCCGGCACCGGAGATCGTCGCCGCGTGACCGTCGGCCCGCAGCCGATCGACCAAGGCCATCGAGCCGGCATACGAGGGCCGCCTGGCCTCTTGATGCAGCCAATCGCGGGTGGCGGGCACGAGGAGTTCGGGCCGGCGCGTGGCCGCCTCGACCAGGAGCGCGGCGCGGGCCGAGTTGAGCGCGGCATCGCGCAACGGGATGCGCTCGGGCAGCAGGGCGCGGGCCGTGTGCGTCGCCAGGGTGGCCTCGGGCACGAAGACGATGGCGGTGAGATCGGGATGCAGCGGGAGCCGGACGGTCACGGTCGGGGACACTGCCGCCCCGGGATCGACGGCGTCGGGGGTGAACGAGAGCGTCATGCCCCCGAAGACGGCGGCCGAGGCGTTGTCCGGGTGACCTTCGAGTTCGCTGGCCAGGGAGTTGACGGCGTCGAGGTCGATGTGGATATCGCTGCCGGCGGCGCGACTGGATTGGCTGGATTGGCTGGATTGGCCAGGTTGGCTGTTCCGGCCGCGCTGGTCGACCCAGGCCGCCAGCCCGTGGGCCGCCGCGACCCCCGACACGATCGCGGTGGCCGACGATCCCACCCCCCGACCGTGGGGGACCGCGTTGCGAGTCTGCAGGAGCAGGCCCGCCGGCGAGTCGATGCCGAGCTCACGCAGACCGCGCACGAGCGACCGATAGACCAGATGGGACTCGTCGCGCGGCACGCCCTCGGCACCCGACCCTGCGACCTCGATGCGCAACCCCGGATCGTCGGTGACGGTGAAGTCGAGTTCGTCCCACACCCCCAGGGCCAGCCCGATCGAGTCGAAACCCGGGCCGAGGTTGGCGCTGCTCGCCGGGGTGCGCACCCGGATCGCAGCACCGCTGGGGACGACCGTCACGTCGGTCAGCCTTCCAGGCCGAGCGCCGCAGCGGCGGAGTAGGCGTCGACGGGGATGCGGGTGGGGGTCACCTCGGAGCCGTCGGCCTGGCGCAGCGCCCATTGCGGGTCCTTGAGACCGTGACCGGTGACCGTGCACACGATGCGGACCCCGGGCGGGACCGCCCCGGCCTCGGCCGACATGAGCAAGCCGGCCACCGACGCGGCTGAGCCCGGCTCGACGAAGACGCCCTCGTGCGCCGACAGGATGCGGTGGGCGCCGAGGATCTGCTCGTCGGTGACGGCCTCGATGCGCCCGCCCGAGTCGTCGCGCGCGGCGACGGCCTGAGCCCAGGAGGCCGGGTTGCCGATCCGAATCGCCGTGGCGATGGTCTCGGGCTGATCGACCGGGTGGCCCAGGACGATCGGCGCCGCTCCAGCAGCCTGGAAGCCCCACATCTGGGGCAGGTGGGTGGCCGGGCCACCCGTGGCCGCTGCTCCAACTCCGCCCGGGGTTCCACCGGCATACTCGCGGTAGCCCTGCCAGTAGGCGGTGATATTGCCCGCGTTCCCGACCGGAAGGCAGTGGATCTCGGGGGCGTCGCCGAGGGCGTCGACGATCTCGAAGGCGGCCGTCTTCTGGCCCTCGATGCGCGCCGGGTTGACCGAGTTGACCAGCTCGACCGGATAGGACTCGGCGAGTTTGCGCGCGACGTTGAGGCAG
>Ga0208938_1001243_pt1 | contig 15309 bp, 11 predicted proteins | sample AD_UKC125_MetaG_FD_184434 | JGI IMG/M metagenome (GOLD analysis project Ga0208938, IMG submission 184434) | Active sludge microbial communities of municipal wastewater-treating anaerobic digesters from USA - AD_UKC125_MetaG (SPAdes) (version 2) | ecosystem: Engineered > Bioreactor > Anaerobic >...
CTGCAGCCATTGATAGCTTGACAAATCATAAAATAAAGACGGATTTGCTTCCGGTATTGACTAAACGGGATTCTTTTGATTTGGAAACAGCGAAGAAGGTGGTAAAGGATTATCTCAACGAATTACTGGTTTTAACACCTTCAGAGAAAGAATTCCTTGATCACTTTGAAAAGAAAGTATATATACCTCAGTTATTATTTGAAGATCCAGAGATTATAAAGCGAATAGAAAATCATCCTATGGCTCTGTGGAAAACCAGGAGGTAATTTATAATGTTTCGTAATTTAATGATTATGCCATTGTAACCCTTGTGGTCTGTTATGCAAAACCCTGTTCGCGAAGACGCCAATAATCTGCATTTTGATCATAAGCTATTCAATGCTTTGATCAGCATTGATTCATATCATTACTTTGCAGGTGAGCAGGGATTTTTCCAGGAAAAAATCCTTCCTGTTATGAAAGATGGTGGAGTGATCTTAATCGGTATTCCTGGCTTGAAGGAGGAATACTCAGGCCGTTCCGAAGAGCTTTTATCCGATTGGCTTGGGAATGAAGCCCATATGTTTAAAAGCCCCAGAGCATGGAAAAAGCTTATTGGCAGCCATGACAGGATTGAATCAGTGGTAACATGGGAAATGGCTTGCTTTGAAGAAGCATGGAATGAGTGGCTTGTGATTGATAATGAGTATGCACACAGCGACAGGCAATACTTTGAAACAATTATCAAGCCTTATACTTGCTTTGTTGGCATATATGTAAAGTTAAAAAGGTAATGGATGTTAATCTGGAACTTTGAAAACAATGGATATATATTGCCATGCAGCATATTCAAAAAAACCCGGATCCGTACCCCCTGATAAATCCAAGGATGCAGCAACGGTATCTCCTTCGCCCTCTTCTGCACCGGAGCCTGCAATAAGTCATACAGCCGTTACCATTCATCCCGGAGAGACCCTGACTCTTTCAGTATCAGGTGCCGAAAGCATACGATGGACGTCATCAGACCCATTTGTAGCCTTGAAACAGATCGTCAGTGCTGATCGTCGGTTTCCTGCGTGTTCTCGGCGATCCTGTAGCCAACGCCGACCTCTGTGAAAATGTACCTGGGGTTCGTCGGATCATCTTCGATCTTCCTGCGAATGCTGGCCATATGGACACGCAGGATTTTGTTATCCATGAGGGCTGATGGTCCCCAGAGCTCACGCAGGATCGATTTATATGTCAACACACGCCCCGGGTGTTTGCCCAGTAAAGCTACGATCCTGAATTCGTTCGGGGTCAGATGGACATCTTTCCCGCGAACACACACCCTTAACTTTTTATAGTCGATTTCCAGCTCTCCGACACGATAACAACCGTCTATTCCGATTTCTTTATTCTCTGCCGCGGTAAGTGAATGCCTTAATGCTGTTCGTATACGGGCAAGCAATTCGATCGAACTGAATGGCTTCGTTATATAGTCATCTGCCCCGGAGTCCAAAGCAACCGCTTTGTCTTCATCCGAGCTTCGTGCAGAAATCACGATGATCGGGGTCAATGTCCATTTCCGGACACTCGTTATGATATCGATGCCATCCATATCCGGAAGTCCAAGATCGAGCAAAATGCAATCGGGACAGTGAGACGCAACCATATGGAGTGCCAATTTTCCATCGGTTGCAGTAACAGTTTCATATCCGGCGGCGCTGACTGTTGTTTCCAGATAATTCAAAATACCCGGATCGTCCTCAATAATCAAAATTTTCTGAAATACCTTACCCGACATGCATATCCTCCTTACACGGCAGCGAGAATTCAAATGCAGCACCGCCATGACGACTCTTCCCGGCAAACAGTTGTCCATCATGCGCTTCGATGATAGATCTGCACACAGACAATCCTATTCCCATGCTGCGCCGATCATCGCTCCTGCTGCGTTTGGACAGATATGTCCCGTCAAGGATCTGGGGCAATATTGACGCCGGAATGCCGCATCCGTCATCTTCGACAGAGATGAAAACCATACCATTCTCTTTCCTGAGGTGGATCCAAATTTTCGTGGCGCCTTCCGCATGCGCACTTACATTGTCGAACAAATTGATCAATACCTGTTCGATCAGCATCGCGTCCATCGGGACAAGAATGATATCCCGGAGCGTATCCGACTCCACAGGCAGAGAACCCGGAAGACGATGATATTTCGTAATCGCGCTGCCGATGATTTCCTCCAGTACTTCATCCTCTTTTTTGATCATACTGTGATTGCTGACACGGGTGACAGACAACAGATTTTCAGTTACACGGACAAGCCATTCTGCATCTTTGCGGATACCCTCAGCAAGACGGATCTGATCGGCGGCAGATAATTCCTGTTCCAGTATTGCCGAACTTGCTCCGATGATGGCAGTCAGAGGCGTGCGCAAATCATGGGCGATCGCACGCAATAAGTTGGAGTACATTTTTTCCCGTTCAATGTCAAACCGAAGCCGTTCCTGCTGTTTGAGCCGTGTGGTCAGTGTACTTATCAGTACAGATACGATCAGCATGACCGCAAAAGTCAGAGGATATCCTGTATAACTGATACTGAATGCCCAAAACGGATATGTGAAAAAATAGTTTACGCAGAATGTGCCTATGATGGCAGCAACTATTCCCCAAATGTACCCGTCTGTCCACCGGGCCACAATGACCACAGCCATTATAAAAACAGCCATAGCAAAGAGATTGTTATCGTCATCGACGGATGACAAAAGCTCCGCGAGTCCGATTGTCGCGCCAAGCGTTAACAGAAGGACAAGCACATTTCTAATTATTTTATTTTCCTGCAGAAATGCTTTTAACCTGTCCGTAATACTCACCCCCGAATGGATACAGATATTGTATCATGGCATCACATATCCCGTAACAGATAATTTTGTGCTGTGAGCTATTCTTTGCGAAAAATTAGCTGTAGAATGTTGCATAAATGTTGTATAATATGACAGGTTACGAGTCGACAGCAGGAAGAATGGAATACACTTCTCCGGCGGTTATCTTCTGGCTTGGAGCAAACCGATGCGGCGCTGCTGGACCAAAAGAAAAAAGAAAGGAAGGAAGAAAAATGTCTCCCACTTGGATAATCACTGTACTAAGTATCATTGTAGTAACACTGGCATATGTGGTCTGGAATTATACGCGGATCCGCAAAATGCCGGAGGGAACTGCTGATATGGTCGAAATGGCTGCAATTATCCGTTCCGGCGCAAATGCATTCATGAAAACCGAATATAAAACCATTGCGATTGTTGTCGTTCTGGTTGCATTGGCTTTATCACTTTTTGTAGAAAAAACGAGCGGCATTACTTTCATTGTAGGTGCCGCCATGAGTAGCTGTGCCTGCATACTTGGGATGAAAAGCGCAACATATGCCAATGTAAGAACAGCAAATAAGGCACGGGAAAGCATGTCCATAGGTGATACTGTTAAGGTGGCGCTGTGCGGGGGCAGCATCTCCGGCTTGAGCGTACAGGCTTTTGGTATGCTTGGCCTTGCTGCGGTCCTGCTGATTTGGGGCGGAGTCAACCATCAGACGGAAGGCAGCGGTCTGCTGCTCCACCTCCAGGGAATCAACGCTTCTGTGATGCGCGTGTCAACATACTCGCTCGGATGTTCTCTGGTTGCCATGTTCAACCGTGTCGCAGGCGGCAATTATACAAAAGCTGCAGATATTTCCGCTGATATCCTGGGGAAAATCCGGAACGATCTTCCTGAGGATGACAGCAGGGTTCCGAACGTAATTGCCGACTTCATCGGTGACAATGTCAATGATATCGCCGGTAACTGCTCAGACCTTCTTGAGAGTTTTGTCGCAACGATGTCCGCTACCATTATGATTGCCGTGATCATGTTCCAGAAATTCGGCATCGACCAAATGTTCAATCCGACTGTGATCTTCCCGATCGTCCTTGCGGGAGCAGGTCTGTTGAGCTGCCTGATTGGTATGCTGTATGCGAATGTGAAAAAGATGGGAAACGAACCTTCTCATGAATTGAATCTTGCCACATGGATCTCCGCAGGACTGACGGTCATTCTTGGTCTGGGAGCATCCTGGCTTATCTTCGGAAAGATCGATGCTGCCGCATTTGGAACATTCGGATGGAAAGCAGGCTGGCTGAGCCCGTGGATCTGCGCGGTGTTCGGACTTGCCAGCGGTGTCGCGATCGGATCCATTACCGAATACTATACATCTTCTGACTTTAAACCTACCCGGAAACTTGCTGAAATGGCACCCGAGGGCGACGCCTTTGTTATCACCAAAGGTGACGCGATCGGTAGCCGCAGCTGTCTGCTGCCTATTGTACTGATCGGCATTGCTCTCTTCGTCAGCGGAAAAATAGGCGGTACCTACGGTATTGCCGTTGCGGCTCTCGGCATGCTCTCTTTCGTTGGCACGACAGTTTCCATTGACGCCTTCGGACCGATCGCCGACAATGCCGGTGGCCTGGCGGAAAGCTGCCACCTTCCCGAAAAGGTTCGCGTGATCACGGACAAACTGGATTCCGTCGGTAATACGACTGCAGCTATAGGCAAGGGTTTCGCCATTGGCAGTGCCGCATTTGCAACGGTCAGCCTGATCGTTTCCTATGTTGGAAATTACACCCCCGTAAACTCTGAAATGATTTTGAATATTGCCAGCTTCACTGTGGTTGCCGGTGCGATAATCGGCGGTGCCCTGGTGGAATACTTCAGTGCGGTCCTGGCGGACAATACGATCGAATCAGCACGTGCAATGGCTGTTGAAGGAGATAAGCTTCTGTCTGTTCCCGGTGTCATGGAAGGCAAAGTCCGCCCGGACTATAACCGTATGATCGAGATGGCAACGCAGGGAGCACTCCGCAAGATGCTGTTCCCTTCCGTACTTGCAATAGTGATCCCTGCGATCAGCGGATTTATTCTCGGTGTTGAATTTGTTGGGGGCTTGTTGATCGGAGCTACGATCGTCGCCATCCCGCGGGCCATATTCATGGGGAATTCCGGCGGAGCGTTCGATAATGCGAAAAAGTACATCGAATCCGGATCTCTGGAGGGGCACGGCAAAGGAACAGCAGCGCATAAATCAGCGGTTACCGGCGATACTGTCGGCGATACACGCAAGGATGTCGTCGGTGTTGCACTTGATATCTTTATAAAGACGATGTCGACAGTCGCTAATACACTGGTCAACGTTTTCCGGAACTTCACACTCATCCGATAAAATATCGGCGAATCGAATGCTTTTTACCCCATACGCCGCTGCAGTCTGCCTGATACTTGCAGATTGCGGCGGCTGTTCTGCTTTTGTCCTTATTTAATTGAAAAATGCAGAACAGTTTTATATACTTTATTCTGAAAGATAATGTGGAAACAGGCAGTCACTGCAGATGCATGGTTGACGGCGTGTTTGCAAAAAACCATCAACGGAGGATACCATGACAACAGATGAATTGCGGGACCAGCAATACGCTAAGACTCTGCAGCGGCTTATCCGGATGGAGACAGTCTCTGTAGCTGGAGACAGAAGTACAGAAAAATTCGTGCGATTTCATTCGCTTCTGAGAGAATTATTCCCGAATCTGTTTGAGAAGTCGGATGTTGAAAATTTTTCAGGAAGCCTTTTGATGCGTTGGCCTGGAGAATGTTCCGAAAAGCCGATCCTGCTGATGAGCCATCACGATGTGGTAGAAGCGGTTGGAAGCTGGAGCCATGGACCGTTTTCCGGTGATATAGAGGACGGGAAACTATGGGGCCGTGGTTCTTTAGATACCAAGTGCAGCCTCTGGGCTATGCTGCAGGCTGCCGAAGAACTGGCTGCTGAGGGCTTTCGCCCGAAACAGGATATATGGTTTGTATCTACCTGTACAGAAGAGACGGACGGTTCCGGTGCGGATACCATTTCGCAGGAACTGCAGAAGCGCGGTGTGGAGTTTGCCATGGTGCTGGATGAAGGTGGCTTTATTCTCCATGACCCCATCGGAGGTGCCGATCACGATTTTGCCATGGTAGGAGTAGGGGAAAAAGGCTGTGCGGATTTGAGATTCGTTGCCCGTTCCAAAGGCGGACATGCTTCCATGCCGGGAAAGAATACACCTCTGGTGCGGCTGGGCAAGTTTATGGCTGAGGCAGAGCGTTCGGCACTTTTCCCGCCTCGTATGGATGCAGTTACGGAGGAAATGCTGCGCCGCTTTGGACGATATATGACCGGTATTCCGGGTGTATTGTTCCGAAACATTCGCTTCTTCAAGCCTCTGCTGACCAGAGTCATGCCCAGGGTGTCCAATGCAGCCGGTGCCATGCTGAAAACAACCATCGCCTTTACCATGGCCGGCGGTTCCCAGGGCAGGAATGTGCTGCCCCAGGAAGCCTGGGTCGTTGGCAATATGCGCTTTTCTATCCACCAGGGGCAGCAAAGTTCCTTTGAGGCCATCCGAAAGGTGGCTGCAAAATATGATATTGAAATGGAGATCCTGGACCCCGGATTTGAGTCGCCGGTTTCCGATTTCCGAACGCCGGAGTTCCGCAAGATCGAGCAGGCAGTATCGGCGATTTTCGGTGATGTTGTCACAGTGCCTTACATCATGACCGGTGCCAGTGATTGCCGCTATTTCAGCCGTGTCAGCCGCAACTGTTTCCGGTTTGCACCCTTTGCCATATCGAATGAGCAGCTGGCCTCCATCCATGGCGTCGACGAAAATATCACGATTTCCGGGATCCATCGGGCAGTGGATTTTTATAAGTACATAATAAAGGAGATTTGATCCATGAAGGAACAGACGAAAGAGGGCAGCCTGAATTTCAGCGTTAAGTCCTATATCACAGCCCTGACCGTTATTTTTGCACTGATGGTTCTGACCTATGTACTGACGTTGGTGATTCCCGGCGGGAAATTTGAACGGGACGCTGCGACAGGAGAACTTATCGAGGGCAGCTTCCGTTACGTTGAAGGCGGTATTCCATTCTGGAAATGGATCCTTTCACCATTTCTGGTCCTGGGCGCGCAGGGCAGCGGAACCCTGATCGCCGTCATCATATTTTTGCTGGTCATCGGCGGTGTGTTCAACGCGCTGAGCGAGCATAACCTCATGAAGTATATGCTGGATAAGATCGTCAGCAAGTATGGCGCCAACCGCTATCGCTTGCAGGCGATCCTGATTTTCTTCTTCATGGCCATGGGCGCTATGATCGGCTCCTTTGAAGAATGCGTTCCGCTGGTTCCCATCGTAGTGGCACTTTCTGTCTCGTTGGGCTGGGACCGTCTTACCGGTATGGGCATGAGCCTGCTGGCTGTGGGCTGTGGCTTTGCCTCCGGCGTGTGTAATCCTTTCACGGTAGGCGTTGCCCAGGAACTCGCAGGACTTCCCATGTTCTCCGGCATCTGGCTTCGGCTGTTAAGCTTTGTTTGCATCTTTCTGCTGGTATGGCTGTTTGTTCGGTACCATGCGAAGAAAGTGGAAAAGCCGGTCCAAATGACATCTGCCCAGGCACTGGTCCGCGATTGCAGGATGGATCGCGGCATTGCGTGGTTTGCCGGCATTTTGGGCACTGGTATTGCCCTGGTACTGTGCTCAGGTTTCCTGACCTTCCTGCAGGATTACACCATGATCATTGTGGCAGTGATGTTCCTGGCGGGCGGCATTGTGGCAACGTTGATGTCCGGTATGAGCGGAAAAGAACTGGCGAAGTCCTTCGGCAGCGGCGTTGTCAGTGTGCTTCCGGCTATTTTGTTGATTCTCATGGCTTCCTCCATCAAGTATATCCTGGAGACAGCCCATGTTCTGGATACTATACTAAACGGTGCAGTAGGCCTGGCTGGCACCATGCCCCGCTGGGTGGTGATCCTGTTCGTTTACTTTATTGTCCTGATGATGGAATTCTTTATCAGCTCCGGCAGTGCCAAGGCATTTATGCTGATCCCGCTGATCGTTCCGCTGGCGCAGCAGTTTGGCATCAGCGCGCAGCTTTGTATCGTAGCCTTTGCCTTCGGCGATGGTTTCTCCAATGTGTTTTACCCAACCAACCCGGCGCTCCTCATCAGCCTGGGTCTTGCCGATGTCAGCTATGGCGATTGGTTCCGATGGAGCTGGAAGTTTCAGTTCATGAACCTTGTCATGACTTCAGGACTGCTGTTCCTGGGCATGGCAGCGGGTTATTGATGATAGATGTGCATGAACCCATTGGCATGTTTCCTCGTCAGTTACTGTGAAAACAGCACGCAGACATCAAATCTGCTGGTCCAAAGAAAGGAAAATCTATGTTTATATACAAAAGGTGTACAGAAGCAGGCTCAGATGCCATATATGAAGCTTTTACCGCTGGTTTTTCAGATTATATCATCAAGATCGATATGTCACAGGATGATTTCCAAAAGCATTTTTTTGGACCGGAGGGTAACAGCCATGAATATTCAGTGATAGCTTTCGATGATCGTAAACCGGTAGGGCTTATCCTGGGCGGCATCAAGATCTATGAAGGTTTGAAAACCCTTCGATGCGGAGCGCTTTGCGTGATCCCGGATCACAGGGGAACCGAAGCAAGCCACAAACTGTTCGAGCTCCACAAAGAAATAGCCCAGGAAAACGGTTGCAGCCAGTTGTTTCTTGAGGTCATCGCAGGCAATGAAAGGGCAATAAATTTTTACAGGAAAAAAGGTTACGAAAAAGTGTATGACCTTGTTTATTATTCCCACAGTGATCCGCCTGCGATAAATACTGATCTTCCGTCCGGATTTACAGTAAAAAGAACAGACATCGATGCTTTACGAAACTTCAGGCGTGAAATCCGTGATATACACATTAACTGGCAAAATGATTTTGATTATACCAGACACTTTGCTGAGCAGGTATATTATGGAGTATTTAAAGGTTCGAACATGGCAGGAGGACTGAGCATCCATCCTGCGGGGAGAGTTAATTTCCTGTGGGTCGATCCCGTATTACGTAATAAAGGTATTGGGAGAGGGCTTATCAGTCATGCGGTCAGGGAGCTTGGTCTCAAAAAGCTGGCAATAAGCTTTCCTGAGAACCCATCGCTCACGGGTTTTGTAAAACGCCTGGGCTTTGTGAAAGAACCGATTACACAGTACGAAATGTATTTGCCTATGTAAATGTGTCGTCCTGACAGATTGAGTATAAGTTAATGTGAGACGCTGCTGAGAAAGGCAGAAGAAGGGGCTTGTGAACACTGCTGCAAAGGAAGCCTTTTGAGTGTATACAGATATGTTTTCCCGGATAAAACCTGCAGGATGGAGATAATCGAAAGTGCTGCCACCGGAAGCAATACCTGCACGATGGTTACCATGTACGAGTAACTATAGGACATTTTTGTGTCTTTCATACCTTACACTGAACGGAAGCAGTGTGATCGGGATATCGCATCCCTGCCGGGGCGTGCCGCTTTAAAGCAGCATTATCGGATGCTCTTGTACAATCCGAAGCCAGCAACTGATCCATTATCAACAACACAGCAATCAAGGAAAAGATAAATCGCTCCATATCATGTATCATTTAGTTACCGTACGTACGGCATATCTCCATGAAAGGAGGATCGGATGGAGCAGGCAATAATCAAGGAATATAAGTTTATTGATGAGCATCTGTGTGATGAATTTTCCCTTGATGAATTAGCGCATTTTGTGGGGTATTCATCGTACCATTTTGCTCGTAAATTCAAAGAAATGACCGGCAAAACTGTAATGGAGTATGTCAGGGAAAAGCGTATTTTTGCAGCGGCCGATGAAATAAAAGCCGGAGCTAATATCTGTGATACTGCGATGAAATACGGCTTTGATACCCATGCAGGTTTTACGAAAGCTTTTACGAGCATATATGGCTGTACTCCTGCGCAATGTGCACAGCATACTCGAAAACTATGCATGAAAGGAGCGATCGATATGGATAAATCCAAAATAGTCATAAGACCCGTCTGCAAAGATGATGTCCAGGATCTATGGGAAAATGTATATATCGCAATGACTCCCAGGCAGATAATGGAGGAAAAAGTACTTCCTGCAATAGAAAGGCTGAACAGGGGCGAAGGCGTTGAGCTTGTTGCACAGGTCGACGGCAGAGCAGTTATGTCGCTGCCGATGGTAAAGCCTTTCTGGATCCCGCTTGGCGTGTTGTTTGACAATAACTATACTCTGACAGGCGGACCGGAAGACGAGATCATGGAGAAGTTACTGGAAGAGATGAAAAACCAATGCAGGAAGCTCAATGTTTCAACTCTTATCTCGCCTCAGCGCGAAGGGAGCGAAAGTGCAAAAGCCTTTATGCATTTTGGTTTCGCGGAGGCATGGAAATCTGATGGCTGGGTATATTTAGCTATGTCCGTCTAACTTTATTATCGTACGAGTTAAAGCATGATAAACAGTTAAACTCATGTTTACTGATCAATTAACAAGGCGCTTTACAAAAAGCGCCTTGTTAATTGTGAAGTTACAGGATTTACAGAATCGCATCCGGTAAGGTTATGCCAAGCGATTTTCTTGGTTAAGTTGCCGAACAGTTGCAAATACTTAATTTAAAGGAGTGATCCGATTTGAAAGTTGCCATTTTTGATACAAAGCCGTATGATATTCCCGGCTTTGAGAAATTTATTGAAAATACAGGCATCACGATCAAGTTTTACGAAGCAAAGCTGTGCCCTGATACAGTGCAGCTTGCTGAGGGATATGACACAGTCTGCATATTTGTTAACGATACGGTAAATAAAGAAGTAATCGATAAACTGTACGGGTATGGTGTGAAACTGATCGCACTTCGCTGCGCCGGATACAACAATGTGGATATAAAATATTGCTACGGGAAAATACATGTGGTCCATGTACCTGATTATTCTCCCTATGCAGTCGCCGAGCATACCATGGCATTGCTGCTGACCCTCGTCAGAAGGACCCATAAGGCTTACAACAGGACAAGGGAATTCAATTTTTCACTGAACGGCTTTACCGGTTTTGATTTGCACGGCAAAACAGTCGGAATCATCGGCACCGGGAAAATCGGGACTGTCTTCGGTGATATCTGCCGCGGATTCGGGATGCGGACGGTCGCTTATGACCCGTATCCCAAGGAAAATGCAGGTTTTGAATACCTGCCCCTTGATGAGTTGTTTGAGCAAAGCGACATTATCTCCCTTCACTGTCCGCTGACCTCCGAAACGAAGCATATGATCGATGAACAGGCAATTGCCAGGATGAAAAAGGGCGTCATTATCATCAACACGTCCAGGGGCGCCCTGATAGACTCGGAAAGCCTGATCAAAGGGATCAAGGAGCGTAAGATCGGTGGTGCATGCCTGGATGTCTACGAAGAAGAAGAGGATATATTTTTCAACGACCTGTCCGGCCATATCATGGATGATGATACGCTGGCCAGGCTCATTTCCATGCCGAATGTTATCGTGACCGGGCACCAGGCTTTTCTGACCGAGGAGGCCCTGAACAACATCGCTCAAACCACGGTCAGCAATATTATATCCTTCTTCAGTGACGGAACCTGCGAAAACGAGCTTTGCTATCGGTGCGGAAAAGTGGAGAGATGCAAATATTCAAGGGAAAGGAAGTGTTTTTAATTAAGTTTATTCACGCTTGAATAAATACGGAAACACATTCAGGCAGGCAAAGCTCCACCTGTGGATAAATTTGACCTTCGTTATCTACCAGTTGTACTGCGAAAAAGGATTAGGTGCAATCATAAAACACGGTTACAAAGTCATAATCAAAGTAAATTTGGTAGGACCAAACTTAGGACAAAGGGGTGAAAAGGGACGCTCCATCATTACGGATCCCCGCATTTTAAGATATGTTGCTGAAAAAGTCCGTGACATCCCGAATCCATCACCCGAATGGAAATGAATACTCTACTATAATAATAAAGCATGCTTTCCGAATTAACAGATACAGGAAACGCATATTAGAATCAAAGCTGCAATGAATGCAGCTTTGATTTTACCCGATGCGAAGTTTCATATTGTGGTCATGTATTCTTTATTGCTTATCAGATACGAAGCACAAGGCTTGCGATATTAAAGTATATCAGCAGTGAAATCGCATCAACTATCGTCGTAATGAACGGACTTGCCATAACTGCAGGGTCAAATCCAATTTTCCTTGCCGCCATTGGAAGAATACATCCTACAAGTTTGGCAACAAAAACTGTAACAATAAGTGTGATACAAATTACCAGGGCTACATAAATGCCCGTCCCGTCGAACAGCATCAACTTCAGGAAATATACCAGTGCAAGCGTGATACTGCACAGGAAAGCTACGCGGAATTCCTTCCAGACGACCCGGAAAACATCGCTGAAACTCAGCTCGTGAAGGGACAGGCTTCGGATCACCGTAACAGACGTCTGGCTTCCGGAATTGCCGCCCGTATCCATGAGCATGGGAATATAGGCAGTAAGGATGACATAGGCTTTCAGCGCATCTTCAAAATGCGATATTATCATTCCTGTGAATGTCGCTGAAATCATAAGTATAAGCAGCCATGGTATACGGCTTTTCCATATCTCGTACGCGGTTTTCTTAAGATATGGCTTGTCGGTGGGAGTTATAGCTGCCATTTTCTCGATGTCTTCCGTTGTTTCCTTCTGCAGGACGTCAATAGCATCGTCAACGGTCACTATTCCGACTATTCTTTTTTCATTGTCCACCACAGGCAGGACCGTAAGGTCATACTTTGCAAAAAGGTTTGCCACAGCTTCCTGGTCTTCAGTCGTGCTTACAGAAATCACATTACGATTCATTACATCTTCGATTTTGGCATTTTCATCGGAAAGAATTATGGTTCTTATTGTGACAAAGCCGATAAGATGCCTTACACTGTCTGTTACATAGCAGGTTTCAATGGTTTCACTGTCCAGTCCCTTTTCCCGGATACGTTTTATCGCTTCGCCGACTGTCATGCTGGCATGCAGGGTTATAAACTCGGTGGTCATTATACTTCCGGCAGAATCCGGTGGATACTTCAGTATTTCATTGATCAACTGCCGGGTATTTGCATCCGAGTTTTCCAGGATGCGCTTTACTACATTGGCCGGCATTTCTTCCACAATGTCGACCATATCGTCAATATAAAGCTCATTGACGACTTCATGCAATTCTGTATCGGAAAAACTTCCGATAAGTACTTCCTGCTGATCATAATCCATTTCAACAAAAGTCTCTGCGGCCAGGCCCTTGGGCAAGATCCTGAACAACAGCAGGATATTCTTTTCTGAAAAACTTTGCAGAAGTCCTGCGATATCGACAGGGTTCATGGAAGAAAAAATATCTTTGAGTTCTTTGTACCTCTTTTCTTCCAGAAGATTGAGAACAGTTCTCTCTAAAGACTTTTCGTTTACCATCAGTCTTGCCTCCTTTCAAAGTATTTACGGACAAAGCAAATATGCCCGACCTTGACAGGAGTAAGACACAACCGACCGAAGCGTCAACGACACACGGACGCTGCCGCATTATGTTCGTTGCGACTTCGATCAGGTACTGTGCCGATACTACTGCCAGCGTCCATAGTCTCGCTTCGCTCCTTTCGGAAATTTTTTAAAAGCATAAAAATATAATGTTTAATGGTAAAACATTTTTATGTCCTGGTGTGAAAGTACCAGGAACATGAGAATCGCCTGAGAACATTTAACGATCGCTATTGGAACCCAACAGAGACACTATCAGTTTAGGTCATAGCATATCCATTGTCAAGCATTAATCCCATGCTTGTCTTGATCAGCAGTATTTTTAAATATACTCATTATAAAGTGAAAACTGCCAGGATCTAATAATAAAGCAACTGCTTTTATGTACATGTATTGACGGCAAGACCGGGAAGGATTGTTGTGCCGCAATCTAGAATATTTTACTGGCAACAACGTGATGTTGTATGGAGGGTCAGCAATGACAGGAAAAGCGTTCAACACCCCAAGTGGGGCAATTCGCTATTGGGTATGGGATGTCCCGGGTGAAAGACAATAATCAATGGCAGGGTTTTTCGAAATTACACGGAGCATGACATAGAGCAGTTGAACCTGGTCGCAGGCCTCAGGAAACTGGACTTCTCCATTTCCGATATTGTTACCATGAGGGATGAGCCCGGAAGGATCCCCGAGATACTGGAAAATTACCGGGAAAAGACCGCCACAGATCTTGAATTCAGGACCGGGGTGCTGGAACGGCTTAAACAGGTAGATCCAAACTCCATTTCATCCATCCGGGAGCTTGGCGAATACCTGAAGGGAATCGCAGAAAAGAGGCCGCTCCCGGCATCTGATGTGGAACTGCAGTTTTACAGGATCGATGGCCTGACAAGGGAAGAAATGGAGAGAGAAGTCCGTGACTACTATGAGCGGCTGTCCCTCGGGCAAAAAAGGGAAGTCAGGAAAATGAAAACAGGCAGCGCAGTCCTGTATGCTGCATCTGTTGCTTTGATCCTGATCACGGGACTTCTTACCTGGAGGAACATTTATTACCTTGGCTATATACCGTCCTACCGGGACGATTCAGGCTGGAAATGGGCCCTGATACCCATGTTTGTGCTGCTGTTCGGCGCCATATCGTATATTTTTGCCAGGATGCTGAGGAATTTCAGGTATATGGATGGGCTGGCAGCAATGTCAGGTTTGCGCAGTTTTCGGACTCTTGCAGCGGTTTTGCTGGGCGTTCTTTTGATCTTGATCTTTATACTGGAAGGGAGCCATAAGAGCCTGGAACGAGCAAGAACAGAAGCCGCTGCGGCAGCGCGGCAGGAATGGTACGAAATATACCGTATGGCGGACTGGGTCCAAACGTATTACCTGGATGCTGACGGGAATGAAACGGGAGACAACGTCGGTTCCACATTTTATGTAAACCAGACGTGCTATAATTTCCCCTACAACAACGCGGACCGTCTTCACACGAGGATGTATGACCTGTTGACAGGAGGCTATGACCTGGTTTTCAGGGAACTCCGCAATGATGCCTCAATGGCTCCCCCGGAGGGAATGGAGGAACTGAAGAAGATACTGGCGGAGATCAACCGGGAATTCCTGCAGATCAGCAAAGAGATACTGGAAAAACCAGACCAGGAACTGGCTGAACTTACCCGGCATGACAGCCAGGCCGGGGCAATGCTCCGGGACAGGATCAATGCCTTTGTTGATAAATACCTGGAAGAGACAGAAAGGCTGTTTAAATCGATTTATTGAAAAGTCAGAACACCATATGTTTCGCATGATGATTTGGGGGGATGTTATGTGTCACATTCGTATAGCTGAAAAAAACGATGTGGATGTATTAAACAAAATAGCATATGAGTCGGAAGCCTACTGGGGATATGACCCCGGA
>Ga0208938_1001245_pt1 | contig 15305 bp, 8 predicted proteins | sample AD_UKC125_MetaG_FD_184434 | JGI IMG/M metagenome (GOLD analysis project Ga0208938, IMG submission 184434) | Active sludge microbial communities of municipal wastewater-treating anaerobic digesters from USA - AD_UKC125_MetaG (SPAdes) (version 2) | ecosystem: Engineered > Bioreactor > Anaerobic >...
CGGTTTACGAAAGTAATCACCTCGTCGCCGGGCCCCAAGCTCAGGCCGTTCGCCAAAACCAGGCGGGCGTTGGCATTGGGTTTGACAATCTGGGTTTCGATTCCATCGTGCACGACTGCAATACGGGGCCTGAAGGAATCTGGGAAGCCGTCCGCCTGCCACCGGGTCGGGGACAGCCCGGCGGCGGCCTGCAAAATTTGAGGCAACAAGTAAAGGTTCTTCAGCGCCAGCCTGCAGGCTCCCGCGGGATCGGGGTTTGCGAATTCAGGGTCGAAATCGGCATCCGCACCAGTAGAACGGTAGAAATACTCGCAATAGATCCCCAGTCTGGCGTCGGGCCAAACCTCTTTGAGGAAAAGGCTTTCCCCCCATCCTGGGTGCGCGACGATACAGTCGGGTCGATAGCCGCCCGCCTTCAGGCGCATGGCCGCCCGGAACGCGGCTTCACCGCGAATCACTTTCGTCTCGATGTCGACGACCCAGGGATGAATGCCGGGCGAACTGCCCCGTGCGGCGGAATACCCCACCAACCGGACACCCTGCCACGCGGCCGGCTGATCGGGCCGCATCGTCAGGGCAGTGACGCTATGGCCACGCTTGGCCAACGCCGGCCCCAGGTGCTTGAACTGCCCCGGGAAGTTCTGATGCACAAATAGGATTTCCATGTTTGCACCCCTTATCAAACACCGCATTCAATCAGGAACCGCACGCTCCGCTCGACTCGGGGAGAGTTCATATAGGAATCCGGTATACTTTGTCCTATATGAAATCGCAATTGCGGATTCCGCTTCACACATCGCCCGAGCAAGCCGCGCGTCTTCAAGCGTTGCAGACGGTGTTTGCGCAAGCGTGCAATTCGATTGCGCCCCTGGTCCAACAAACAGGCATTTGGAATCGCGTGGCGCTACACCATCTTGCCTACAAGGCGCTGCGAGCGAAGTATCCCGCCATCGGCTCCCAAATGGCTTGCAACGTCATCTACTCCGTCTCCCGGGCCAGCCGGCTGATCTACCAGCACCCGTCGAGTCCATTTCATGTGAGCCGGCTGGGTGGCAAGGCCCTTCCGCTGCTGCATTTCACAAACGCTGCGCCAGTTTACTTCGATCGGCACACCCTCAGCCTCAAGGATGGCCAGTTGTCGATGTTCACGCTCGATGGTCGCATGCGGTTCCAGCTCGCGTTGCAAACGCAGGACGAGGCGCGGTTTCATCATCAGAAGCTCCATGAAATTGTGCTGGCCCGCAGAAGCGATGGTGTATTTGAGCTGTGCTTCCTGTTTTCCCCAAAAACAACCGCCAAGAAAAATCAGCGAAACCCCGCGTTGACAGATACCACCACCGATGAATTGCCGGACTATGTGACGGTCGAGGAACAAACATGAACAAAAACCCCGGACCTGATAGCGCCCCGCGCGCTGAACTGCGAAAAGCCGTTGACAAGCTGCGCCCCTATTTTGTGCGCGCTGCGGCCCTGAGCGTTTTTGCAAGCCTGCTGCTGCTGGCCCCCAGCGCCTACATGCTTGAGGTCTATGACCGCGTCGTCAACAGCCGAAGTCATACGACGCTCGGCATGCTGACATTGCTGGTCATTGGCACCTTCATTGTCATGGAGATCCTCGAATGGGCCCGCACCAGTATCTTGCTGGAGGCAGGCACAGCGCTGGATAACGCCCTGCGGGCACGGGTTTTCAACCTGACTTTCGAGGCCAACCTCAAGAAAGCGAAGGGCGGTACCGCGCAAACATTGACCGATCTGCGCGTCGTGCGCGACTTCATTGCCTCGCCAGCCGTGACGGCCATGATGGAAGCCCCCATCGCGTTGTTGTTCCTGGTGTTGATCTTTGCGGCAAACCCGTGGCTGGGATGGTTTGCCACCCTCGGCGCACTGGTTCAGACATGGATCGCCTTTTTCAACCAGAAGCGGTCTCAGCCCCCCCTGGCGGCGGCCAACATGGCATCCATCAGTGCACAGCAATATGCGGACAGCACACTCCGCAATGCGCAAGTCATCGAGTCCATGGGAATGCTCAAGAACATCCACCGGCACTGGTATGAGCGGCAGCACAAGATCATCTTCTTTCAGGCTCAGGCGTCGGACATCGCGGGCACCTCGAATTCCCTCACCCGTTTCTGGCAGCTCACCATCAGCTCGGGGCTGCTTGGGCTGGGCTGCCTGGCCCTTCTCAACAACTCCCTGAACGGTGGCTCCGGGATGATGATTGTCGCCTCGATCCTCGGTGGACGCGTTCTTGCTCCTCTGGTGCAAATCGTTGCGCAGTGGCAGAGCGTTGTCAATGCCCGATCGTCCTGGAACCGGCTTGAGGACTTGCTCGAAACCTACCCGCTGAAGTCGGCCGGCATGGCGTTGCCGCCCCCGCGCGGGCAATTGTCCGTCGAGAACCTTTACGCTGGCCCGCCCAACACCGGGCTGCAGATCCTGCGCGGCCTGACCTTCGATTTGCAGCCGGCGGAAGTACTTGCGGTCGTCGGACCCTCCGCATCGGGGAAGACGACACTCGCACGCATGCTGACAGGACTCTGGCCCGCGCTTGCAGGCAATGTTCGCCTTGACGGTGCCAGTCTGTATCAATGGAACAAGGAAGAATTGGGCCCCCATGTCGGATATCTCCCTCAGGGCGTCGAACTGTTCGATGGCACCATTGCAGAGAACATCGCCCGATTTGGCGAGGTCGATATGGCTTTGGTTCACTCTGCCGCGCAGGCCGTTGGCCTGCATGACCTCATCCTCGAAATGCCGGAAGGCTATGACACGCCGGTCGGTCTCGACGGCGCCACGCTGTCGGGCGGGCAACGTCAACGAATCGGGCTTGCCCGCGCGGTCTATGGCCAACCTGCGTTCGTGGTGCTCGACGAGCCCAATGCCAGCCTGGACGAAGCGGGAGACAGGGCACTCGCACAGGCGATCTCGTACATGAAGGCAAAGGGCACGACCTTCGTCATCATGACCCACCGCGCCAGCATCCTCGCCGTCGTGGACAAGATGCTCGTTCTGCGCGACGGACAAAACCAAGCCTTCGGCCCACGCGACGAGGTCCTGGCAGGGCTGACCAAGAACGCGGCGGCGAGAACCGCCCCGTGATGCCCAAAACCGCCCCGCTGGCCACCACCAGAACCCGATTCAAGCGACAACGAGCCGCACCATGAGCACATATTCCTACTTTTCGCGCAGCGAACTCACCCGGGCACTCTGGTCTTTCAGACACGAGTTTCTGGTCGTCGGCCTGTTCAGCCTGATCGCTAACGTGCTGATGCTCGTTCCCACCGTGTACATGCTGCAGGTATACGATCGCGTGATGGTCAGCACCAGCCAGCTGACGCTGCTGGTTGTGTCGCTCATCACCTTGTTCCTCCTTGGTGTACTGGCCTTCTCTGAATGGGCGCGCTCACGACTGTTGATTCGAATCAGTGTTCGCCTGGAAGACATGCTGAGCACGCGCGTCTTCAACGCAAGCTTTGAGTCTTACCTGAATGAAGCCCGGGCGCATCCTGCCGGCGCGCTGGGTGACCTCCTGCAGGTTCGACAATTCCTGACCGGGCAAGGGGTTTTTGCGTTTTTCGACGCACCGTGGACGCCCGTCTATATCGGTGTGCTTTTTCTGATCCACCCCTGGCTTGGGGTGCTGGCGATCGCGTTCGCGCTGGTACAGGCCGCACTGGGCTGGTTTGGTCAACGCCATATACACGCTCCGAGCGAAGTTGCCAGTGAATCCCTGAACAAAGCTCAAAGCTTTCTCTACAGCAAGCTGCGCAATGCCGAAGTGGTCGAGGCCATGGGCATGACCGGCAACCTGCTGCGCCGCTGGGAAGCCCGATATGCCGCCTATATGCAAAAGAACGGCATCGCGACGGCCACCCAGACCCGCATCGTCGGCTGGAGCAAATTCGTTCGTTACAGCCAACAGTCACTGGCGCTTGGCATGGGCGCACTACTGGTCATTGACGGGCAGCTGACCGTCGGCGCGATGATTGCCAGCAACGTATTGATGATTCGGGCGCTGACGCCCATCGATCAGATGGTCTCCGCCTGGCGCAACTATGCGGGGGTCCGGGCCGCGTTCCTGCGGCTTGAGCGCCTCCTTGAGGACTACCCCGAACGCGACGCCGCGCTCAAGCGCACGGCCCCTTTGGGCGAAATGCAAGTGCGCAATCTCAATGCTGGCGCCAGGGGCCGCACTGAACCTATTCTGAAGAACATCAACGCTGTATTTTCGCCGGGCACCGTGACCGCCGTGCTAGGGCCGTCCGGGTCCGGCAAGTCGACGCTGTCGCGGGTCCTGGTTGGCATTTGGCCTGATATCCACGGCGAAGTCCTGTTGGACGGCCGCCCGATCAAGGACTGGGACCGAGACGAACTTGGCCCCTACATCGGCTATCTCCCGCAAGACATCGAGCTGTTTGAGGGCACGATTGCCGAGAATATCGCCCGATTCGGCGAGATCGACTCTGAAAAAGTCATTGCGGCCGCACGCTGCACCGGCTTGCACGAAATGATCTTGCGATTCCCCTACGGTTATGACACCCCTGTGGGTGAGTCCGGCGGACTTCTATCTGGCGGCCAGCGGCAGCGCATTGCGTTGGCCAGGGCGGTCTATGGCAACCCTCTGATGATCGTTCTCGATGAACCCAACGCTAACCTGGACGATGCCGGCGAGGACGCATTGATGAAAGCCGTTCATGCGCTCAAGAACAGTGGCAAGACCATCGTCCTCGTCACCCATCGTCCGAGCGCCCTTTCAATGGCTGACCGGCTGCTGGTGCTGCGCGAGGGCCGGGTCGAAGCCTTCGGCCCGCGTGACGACGTACTCGCCGCCATGCGCGCCAGGCTGGGGGACAGGTCGCCCGCGCCGCCACGGCCGGCACTGACCGCCGGACAACCCGCGCCGACCTGAGCCAAGTGATGTTCCCCACCCGTTTCCCGAACCCGACCCATTGAGGCACTCCATGTCCGATCAACTCTCCCCCCTGGTTTCCTCCGAAAAGGATGCGCCGCTTGCAGGCCTCACTTCCATTCTCCGCAAGGGGAAAGAGGATGAGGCGCCCGATTACGCCAACACCGGCCGTGCGACCCGCATCGGGCTCTGGGCCCTGGGCATCGGCTTTGGCGGTTTTTTGCTGTGGGCTGGGTTTGCCCCGCTCGACGAAGGTGTGCCCGCCCCCGCCATGGTGTCCATAGACACCAAGAGAAAGCCCGTGCAGCATCAAGTGGGCGGGATCGTTCGGGAGATCCTGGTGAAGGAAGGATCCATCGTCAATGCAGAGCAAGTGCTGTTTCGTCTGGATGACGCCGCCGCGCGCGCGACATCCGAAAGCAGCCGGCAACGGTATCTGTCCCTTCGTGCCATGGAAGGCCGCCTTCTGGCCGAGCAGCTGTCAAAACCTGCCATTACCTTTCATCCGGACCTGCTGGCTGCTGAAAAAGCGGACCCGATCGTTGCGCAGCACATGCAAAACCAGCAGCTCCTTTTCAGCACACGCCGCTCGGCCCTGGCGGCAGAATTGCAGGGCATCGAGGAGAATATCCAGGGCCAGGAGGCCATGATCCGCGCCTATGCGGGCATGATGGAAGGGCGCAGGAACCAGTTGCGCCTCCTGTCCGAGGAGCTGGCGAATACCCGTGACCTGGTGAAGGAAGGCTACGCGCCGCGCAACCGGCAACTCGAACTCGAACGCATGGTTGCCGACGTCAATTTCGCCTTGACCGAGCTGGCCGGCAGCAACACGCGTGCCATGCGCAGCGTGGCCGAAATGCGTCAACGGGCCATCCAGCGCCGGCAGGAATTCCGAAAGGAAATCGACTCGAACCTGGCCGACGTGTCGCGTGAGGCGCAGTCGGAGAGCGCCCGGCTTGCTGCGGCGACCGATGAGCTTCAACGCACGGTGATCAAGGCCCCTGCTGGCGGGCAGGTGGTCGGCCTCGCCGTGCAATCCCCGGGCAGCGTCATTGGTCCGGGCTTCAAGCTCTTGGACATCGTGCCCCCTGATGAAGCCCTCTTGCTGGAGGCCCAGGTACCCGCGCAGATGATCGACCGCATCCACACCGGCATGAACGTGGACATTCGTTTTTCAGGGTTCTCGCACACGCCACAACTGGTCGTTCAAGGCAAGCTGCTTTCCGTTTCCAAGGACTTGCTGGCCGTTCCACAGTCAAACCTCACCTATTACCTGGCGCGCGTCACCGTGACGCCCGACGGCATGAAGCAGCTGGGCAAGCGCCAGCTTCAACCGGGCATGGGTGCGGAAGTCATTTTCGTCACCGGCGAAAGGTCGCTGCTCACCTACCTCCTTGGCCCCCTGACCAAGCGAATTGCCGCGTCCCTGAAGGAGGAATAAAGCCATGTCTGCCCGTAGCACCCGCTCCCTTTGCGCGCACCCGTCGCCCGGCTTGCCGGCGCGCCACCGACTTCGACCGCTGATTCTTGCCTTTTCACTGCTGTTGCCCGCCAGCGTGTGGTCCGTGGACCTCAAGCAGGCTTTTGATTCCGCCCTCGACGGGGACGCACGGATCAGGGCCGCCCGGGCCACCGTGGAGGCGACTGCAGAGCGGCTGCCGCAAGCCCAGTCCCAGCTCTTGCCACAGATCACGGCCAGCACCGGAAGAAACCGAAACGCCCAGGACACCATCTCCAACAATCTGCTGGGCGATCCAAAGACAACCCGCTACTACTACGACAGTTATGCGCGGAATGTGAGTTTTCGAATGGCGCTGTTGCGCCACCAGCAATGGGTCGGCCTGGAGCAGGCCAGAAAGATCATCGACGATTCGCTCGCCATCTTCGACGCAACGGTGCAAGAGCTGTCGGCGCGCGTGGGGCAGGCCTATTTCGAAGTCCTGTTGGCCCAGGAACAGCTCGAGATGGTGAAGAGCGAAAAAAAGAGCACCACAGCCCAGCTCGATGCAGCCCGCAAAGCGCTGATCGCCGGAAGCGGCATGCGCACCGACGTTGACGAAGCGCGCGCCAGGCTCGACCTGACACTGGCCCGCGAGCTTGAGGCCGCGCAAAGCGTCAACTTCACCCGCAGTCAACTGCAGGTCCTCATCAACCAGCCCATCGGCACCGTGACGCCGCTGGATGCTGCGTTCCTGAGTCGGAGTCCGCAAAAGGTCGACAGCCTTGAGACCTGGGTGGAGCGCGCCACGGCGAGCAGTCCGGAGATCCGGTCGCTGGCGGCCCGCGCCGAGGCGTCCCGTCTCGAGGTTTCCAAGGCTGCTGCGGCCCATTACCCCACCGTCGACATGGTGGCCCAGTGGTCCAACAGCCTCAACGACCAGGTCACCAACTTGAATTCCGCGTACAAGGTTGCGTCCGTTAGCTTCCAGTTGAACCTGCCCCTGTACTCTGGCGGCTATATGTCGTCGGTTGAGCGCCAGGCGTCGGCGCAATATGTCAATGCGCGAGAGCTGCATGAGGCCGGCTTGCGCGACCTCGGACTGCGCGTGCAGAAGGAATACCGCGGGGTCACCGAAGGCCTGCTGCGCATCCATGCGCTGGAGCAGGCCGTTCGCTCGGCAAAGGTGGCGCTGGATTCGGCGAGCAAGTCCTACGCGGCCGGAAGCCGGACCCTGCTCAATGTGCTCGATGCCGAGAACGCGCTGAGCATTGCCGAGCAAAACCTCGCGCAGGCGCGTTACGCCTACCTGGCCGCGCGCCTGAGGCTGGGTGCCCTGGCGGGGGAAGGGCCGGTCACCATCGACCTGCTCAATGGCTGGCTGTCCGCAGGCCAGCGTTGAACGCCGGCGATCCACCCATCGGCACACTGACGGCCGCAGTGCTCCTGATGGTCCCAAGGTCCCCATAGACCACGGGACCTAGGGGAAAAAAGTCAGCTGAAACGGATCACCGAGTCGCCTGTGAACACCCCGCCCAGCGCGCCGTCCGGTGCGTCCGCCGTGGCTTGCCTTGCCGCCCCTGCCTGGCGCAAGGCGTCGGCGAAGCGGGTCAAGGCGTCAAGATGGTGGACCGATGTGATCTGCGCATAGGCCAGCGCCAGCGCGTCATGCTGGCGCAATGCAATGAAGCCTTCATTGTCCAGCGCATTCAGGCGCGCCTGGTCAACCATGTACAGCTCGCCCAGCGCCGCGAGATCCTGGGCCGGACCACTGGGCCGTGTCTTGAAACTGAACGGGACCAACACCTGCGCCGCGGCCAGCAGGCGGGCCGCCCTTTCTGTGGCAACCCGGCTGTCCTCGACCTGCCCCAGCAGCTGCAGCATGGCCTTCAGGGCGGGCGTTATGCCCTTGCCGGATTCATCGAAAAAGGCTTGTCCCTTGCCGGCGTTTTCGACAAGGCCGGTGCTCTCATCGACGCACAGGGCGGGGTGTTTCTGGCCCGGCATGCGAACCAGCCAGAAGGGATGGGCGCGCAGCACGGCCGGGACATACCCCGCCAGCCATTGCCCGTTGCTGGCCACCATCAAGGAGCGCTGGGGCTCAAGGCCCGTCACGGCGACCAGTTCATAAGTGTCCTGCTTCTTCAAGAACGCCAGCGGCAATGAACCTGCGGCGCGCGAGGCCTCCGCCTGGACAACGGATATCAGCGGCTGGCCGACGGCAAAGCGGAGATCGTTGGCCTGTCGCCAGGTCTTGCCACGGTGGTTTTCGGGCGTGACCGCCAGGAGTTGGATTTTGGGTTGAGTCATGATGGCTACAGTTATTAAATGTGAATTGACGGCGCTCGATTGTCAGACAAAGGATTGTCGCAGCGGTTTGGCGCCCCGCGCGCTCAGACCATGTTCAAGCGACGGTAATGCGGCCAATCTTCGCGCAGGAAGTACTCGATCCGCCGCTGCCATTCCTTTTCGTATTCAGGGCCCTCGGTGAGGGTCACATCGTTCCGGCGCAGCTGGATGTTATGTCCGAGACGCAGGGGCCGCAGCCGTTGCTGCACATCGCTCAAGGTGGGCGCCTTGCTGCCCGCCTCGAAGCATTCGATACAGGCGAGCGCGATGAGCGCCTTGACGCCATCCAGCGCCGCCGCCTCGTCGTGCAAGGGCACCGCCAGATGCCGGTAGGGCGCGCCCGCGCAGACCGCCCGGATGACGGCCCGGTTCAGCTGGGCCGCACTGGCCGCAGTCTCATGGTGCAGCGCGAGCCAGCCGCAAGACAGCATCATGGAAACCAGCTGAACGGTATCCGGTAATGCACCCTTGGCCAGCGCGCGGTGCAGTTCGCCCACCGACAGGCCTGCGGTGCCCAGGTGATAGAGCACCTCCATGCAGCGGGCACGGTCCATCTGGACCCGGCCAAACCCGATGTCGATGCCGATCCGATTTTTGTCGGTTTGCGACTCGGGACCCGGTGGCTGGGTGAACGGCGATGCCGCCAGCCGCACCTGTTCCACCCGGCGCGTGCGCTCGGTCGTCCAGAGCGGGGCCCGGCCCTTGACATACAGATCGCGCCGAAACGCCTGGCACAACGCAATGTCGCGCAGGGTTTCGCGCAACACCGGGTCGCTCTCCTCGGCGATCAAGGCCTGAACCGCCTCCGGCATCAGCGCTGGAAACACCTCGGGCAGCGTCGCCGTGCCCAGCCACTCCAGCTTCACCGCGGAGGCCTGCGCCATCATGTCGGCGACGTACTGGGGTTGCCAGCCCTCGTTGTTGTACTCCTGCGTCAGATAGGCCTTGTCCTGCTTGCGGGATGTTTCCAGCCGAGACGCCAGCGCGGGATACACAGCAAACGTTCGGGCCTTTGACTGCTCCAGCCGGGCGAAGGTTTCCAGCGTCTGCTCCACGGCCGCCGCGCCTGCCTGGCCGCGGTGGTGGCGCAGCATCAGCAATTGCTGGAACGGCAGCACGGCCGCCCAGCCGGCCATCACGTTGTAGCTGGTGTAATGCAGGCCCCCGGGCTTCAGCAGGCGGCCAGCCAGCCGCCACAGGCCCGCGCGCACCTCCGGCGTGACCCACGAGGCGATGCCGTGCGCCACCACGAAATCGACGGCGCCGTCCAGCAGCGCTCCGGTCGCGTCCCGCAGCGATTCGGGTGATGCGGCCAGCGAACCAAAATCACCCTCGATGAACGTGACGTTATGGACGCCGCTGTCTTGGGCCAGTTGACGGGCATGCGCGACATGGGCCGGCATGAAATCGACCCCGATGAACTGGCTGTCCGGGTGGCAGGCCGCCTGCAGGATCAGCCCAAAGCCCTGGCCACAACCGAGATCAACATAGCGAAACCCCCGCGTGGGAACGGCAACACCTTGCAGCAACGCCGCCCACGCCAGGTAGTTCGGCGCCATCTCCCGGTAGTAACCAAATGTATAGCCCGTATCGGCGAAGTAGCCGCGCTGCCAGGAATCGTCTGAAGTCATGTGCTCTCTCCCATGAATGAAAAAAAGGCCGAACAAGTCGGCCTTTTTTTTGGACAGCATCCCGTTGCCGGGATGCCTAGCGTCGCTCACCTGATCAGATGAAGACGATGTCGTTGGCGTTGATCGAGCCGCTGTTACCGGTTTCACCCAGCAGGATGATCTCATGGCTCGCTGCGCTATAGGCGCTGAAGCCACCGCGATCGTCATTGCCAAAGATAACATTGGAGTCGAACCTGTCAGCCTGACCTGTGAACAAGAGCTGGAAGTCGTTTCCGGCCGCGTCTGCCGACAGAGCAACCTGGAACTGGCCGGTGGTCGCGTTGTAGGTGCCGCGGCGCATCACGACGACCACATCGTCATTGTCTTGATCGACACCCATTTCAAGGGCCTCAGAGTCCGCCGAGATGTAGTACACCATGTTGAACCCAGAATCATCAGGAGCGTCGGTCCAGGTTGGTGCACCGTTCTCGATCAACAGTTTGTCCACACCGGTTGCGAAGTCAGAGATGACCACATGACTGCTGCGATTGGTGGAAAGACCCGCTTCGTTCCAGCCAGTTGGCAGGTTGTCGGTATCAAAGACGAAGGCAAAGACGTCGCGGCCAGCCGTGCCGTTGCCGCCCACGTCGTCGCCCCACAGGGTCTGGGGCGTGCCACCGGACTTGGTGGTGCCACCGATCAGGATGTCGTTGCCGGCACCACCGACGAGGGTGTCGTTACCGCCCGCGCCAGTCACCGTGGTTGGGCCCACGTTCGGAATGTAGTCGCCGAACAGGATGTCGTCACCCGCGCCGCCTTCGATCGAGTCCGCGCCGTTGTAGCCAAACAGCAGGTCGCTGCCACCGCCACCGAGCAAGACGTCGTTGGCGGACGTGGCGTGCACCACGTCATCCTCGGCGCCGCCCTTGAAGGTGAAGCCCTTGGTGGCGTCCGACGTGGTCGGATCGTTGGCAATGACCGCGAAGTCATAGAAGTTGACGTCCAAATCGCCATTCGGGAACAGGTTGTTTCCGTTGGGTCCGGTGAAACCGTTCAATGAACGACCGTCAACTTCGTAGTCGGAGTCAGAGTTCAGCACGCCACCGAGGTCAACTAAATGGGCATTTGTCCTCGTTGCATTCATCTTGCTCACGTCCACCGTGCCCATTACCTGGTCTTCAAAGAAGATGCCGGGAACATAACTGGCCGAACCACTGATCGTCAGCGTGCTGCTAGCAGCCTGCTTGTTCAGATCCAGACCAACCAATTCAACGAACTTCTGTGTCTGTGTCTGTCCACCCTCCCCGTCCTCGGCATCAAACATAGCCATGCCCACGCCGCCGATGAAGTCACTGGCACCGGTGAGGCCGACCGTCATCGAGCTGACGCTGCCCGCTTGCAGCCAGTTGTACGGAACACCCGCCCATGGTGGTGGGACAATGCCGGACATATCAACAATGACGTCATTGCTGTCGAACGCGTTCTGTCGGTTCACCGCCAGGCTGAACAGGAAGTTGGGGCTACCGAACAGGTGAATGTGGGCGGAGCGACCCGCCGTGATGTTGATGTTGTTGATGTCCGCCGACGGGCCATCCCACACCTCTTCCTGGCCGGGAAGGAGTTGAATGCCGCCGAAGATGCTGTTGTCCGCATCAATACCCCACGATTCGATCGTGGAGCTCGTGCCAGCGTCCATCCTGATGCTGCGCAGGTTGGCCGGAGCGTCTTCGTCACCGAGCCAGTTGTCGCCAATCAGGCCGATCGTGATGTCGCCATCCGGTGCCGACTTCAGCGTCAGGTCGTTCAGCTCAGTGGCCTGCTGCATGAACGCATACGGCGCGCTGAAGGGGTGAAGAACCAGCGGGTTCTGGCTCAGCGGAACCAGAATGGTGCCGAAGCCCACATTGATGTCACCCTCGGCCTTGGTCTCGATGGTCACGTGCTGCACGTCGTTGCTCTGGTCCAGCACCGAATAGAAGGGCCAGTCACCGAGGTAGATCGGCAGAATATTGAGGTTGGACGTTGACTCGTTCACGATGTTGAACGTCGTGGTCGAGCGACCGTTGCCCGCGTTGTCATCCAGCACGATGCCCTTGGCAATCGTCACATCGCCCTCGACCGTGGCCTTCTGCGTCAGGAAAACGCGATCGGCATTGATGATTTCGATGGAGTTGGAAGAGCCCACACCGATGGCAGGACCCGTCAGGGTATCAGCCGTGCCCTTGCCGATGTTGATGGACAGGTTGGTGGGCGACTCGAAGCCGTCGTAGTCGATTTCCATGCCGGCGGCCAGGTTGCCACCGATGTTGACGGTGGTCAGCGTCTTGTCCATCTCTTCGAAGACAGCGCGATTCGCGGAGGCCGCCAGATTGATGGTGTCGAGACCGTCCACCAGGGAACCATCGAACAGCGCGGCCGCATTGAAGGCCGCATTCAAGGTCTCGACGCCCGTCATGGTGGGCATGCGGTCGAAGTCGGTGGCTGTGGTGAGGTTGATCGTCACCGCATCTTTGCCGTCGCCACCGTTGACCACGTCGCCGTCGCCGAGCTGGTCACCCATGTTCAGCTTGTCGTCGCCCTTGCCCAGGTTGATGAGCGTGGCCGTGGCGGTGTTGGATGCGTCAAGGATCAGATCACCCAGGAAGGCGCCGGCACCGATGGTGGTGAGTTGCGCGTCAAGCGGGGCCGTGATCGTGAAGTCGCCCGTGGTGATACCACCGACAATATTCAGCGTCTTGCCGCCCGTGAGGTTGGTCACGAACTTCAGCGTCGAGGGTGCCACCAGCGTGTCGGCCACGTTCAGCTCGACGGTCTCGGCCACTTTGCCCGAAGCCTTGCCGGAAGCGGTGTCGTCCTGAATGGTCAGGCCGCCGGTGAACTCCGAGACCATCACCTTGATGAGCGTCGGATCGTCGGTGTTGGGATTCTGATTGACAGGATCCAGCGCTTGCGCATCGTAGGCCAGCACGACGTCAGCCGTGGTGTCTTGGATTTCGATGTCGATGCTGTTCGAGCTGTCTTCCTGAATGTCATACACCGTCAGGACGCCGGACGACTTGTTGCTGACGGAAATTTCCTTCAGGTCGCTGGAGTATTGCGTCACAGCCAGGAACACATTGCTGATGCCGCTGATGTTTGCCTCCAGGCGCTCAATGCCGGTTACCGACACGTCGTCAAACGTACCGGATTGCAGGGTCAATTGCAGCGTGTCGTGATCGCCACCACGGCCATCGACCCTGTCACCGTTTTGGTAGGTCGTCTGGGTACCGATGATCGTGTCGTCACCGGATGTGCCGTTGGTCAATTCGATCGCGGTGGTCATGAAGATCTCCGACCCAGGCACGATCGCACCCGTCCACTCGGCATAGTTATCAGCAACCAGCGCGTTCCAGGCCGATGCGGACGAACCAAAGGTGGGGTCGTTATACAGCGTGGACAGGATCTGACCCAACTGCAGGGTCACAACCCCGCGATTGGCAATGCCAGCGGCGTTCAAGTAGTCAATGAGCGCCTGGCGCAGGCCGGGCTGGTTCAGCCCCATGTTGCCCATAACCAGGTCCGCGTATTCGGGTGTTGTTAAGCTATTAAAGCCAGCCCCCAACGAATTGGCATAGGCATTCAAATTGGCGTTGGCCGCACCCACCTGGCTAGCGAACGCGGCAGGCGTCAAGGTGTAGTCGCCGCCAAACAGCGCCAGATTCATCATGGTGACGTAGGACGGGGTTCCAAGGACGGAAGGAGCAGTTGACATAGAAGGTTCCTCAGTTAATTTTCACGAAGTAACAAGTTAAACACCGGAGTCGTTGCGGCCAGACCTCTTTGCTGTTAAGGCATTGACGTTTGTCGCAGCAACCCACCCTTGCAAGTTACCTATTGATTATCACACAAGAAGCCACTTTGATGGCGCCCCGGTGAACCCAATTGGCCTACCTGAACTTTTAGTATAGGCAATTCGGCTTAGCCATCCGAGTGATTTCAGTCACACCTATTGCTTGAGGCGCGGGTGTTTGGCAAAAATACAACAGCCTCGGCTCTCGTCAAAGGCCTGCGCTGTCGCCCGTTACCACGCCGTACGCAGTACGACGTACGGCCCGGCGTTGGCAAAACTGAACAGGCGCAGGTTGGCACGTTGTTGAAACCAGTCCACACCCCACAGCAGTTGCCAGTTGGGCGTCAGTTGTTGCTGGATCTCAGCGCGCACATTGAACTGCCGGATCTGACGCACCCTTCCGTACTCCAGCAGCGGGCTGTAGCCCGTGGTGTCTTGCGTTCCCGTCACTGCGGCCACGACCAGCAGGTTTCCCGCCCGCTCAAGCCCGGCCGGCGCCCACTGGCGATTGAGCCACAAGCGGCTGAACCGGGCAGCATATTGAAATTGATCACCGCCGGGGCGTGGCTCCTGCTTTGCTTGGTCGCGTCCAACCACCGCACCGAGTTGCCAATAACCGCCATGCGCCGGATAACACCGCCACTGCCCGCTGACACCCCCATAAAGGCCCGAGAGCAACCGGTTGCTGGTCATTTCGCGATTGAAGGCTTCAATTCCCACGCGGCTGCGGCAGTTTGGCGCTGGAGTGGCAGAGAGCATCTGCCATCCGGTCAAACCCGGCAGTTCGATGCCTGCGGTGATGATCTGCGATTGGTATCGAACGCCCGCAGCCGTGCGGATTCCGAAAATCGATAGGCCTTGATAGAAAGCCATCATCGAAGTTCCATTGCCCAGGCTGTTTGTTCCGGCTATCCGCTCAACGGCGAATTCTGCTTGCTGAGAGCGGGAGCTATCGGCCAGTACGCTGCGAAATCCCTGCACGCCGCCAAAGAAGTCGTAAAGAACGTCGGCGCCCGCGTCATAGCGCATGGCAAGGCTGGCGTCGGCACGCGCGTAAGAGCCGGGACGCGCCAAGTAGCTGCCTTCCAGGGGCAATTCAATGGGGAGGCCGGGGATGGTGAGGATCAGGGATGAAAGATTGGGCGATCCGAGCGGGTTGGTGGCATAGCC
>Ga0208938_1001246_pt1 | contig 15301 bp, 9 predicted proteins | sample AD_UKC125_MetaG_FD_184434 | JGI IMG/M metagenome (GOLD analysis project Ga0208938, IMG submission 184434) | Active sludge microbial communities of municipal wastewater-treating anaerobic digesters from USA - AD_UKC125_MetaG (SPAdes) (version 2) | ecosystem: Engineered > Bioreactor > Anaerobic >...
GTCCGGGTGGTGGAACTGCTGCGCTCGGCGGGCATCGCCGCCGTCGTGGTGGGCAGCCACCCGCAGGATCACCACCTGCGGCGACTGCAGGCCTTCGAGGTCCCCTGCATTTTCGGGAGCCCGCGTAATCAACAGCGGTTGTGGGAGGCCGGCCTGGCCGGCGCGCTGGCGGTCGTCTGTGTCGAGGACGACGACCTACGCTGCCTTGAACTGGCCCTGCTCATCCAGGAGCTCGACCCCACCAAACGCGTGATCGTCCGGCAGTCCAACCCGGCCGTCGGGCGCGCCGTCACCTCCGCACTGTCCCGCGGGTTGGTCGTCAACCCGGCGGAACTGGCCGCCTCGACCTTCGTGGAGTCGGTGCTTGATGAGCGCATCCACCGCATGCGGATCGGGGTGGACGACTACGTCGTGCGTGAACTCGAGGTGACCGGCTCTGGACGTCTGCAGGACCTGTTCGGCGATCTGGCACCGATCCTGGTGATCCACCTCGACGGGACGCAGGCGGTGTGTCCGAGCCGGGACTACCCGGTGCAGACCGGGGATCTGGTGGCGCTGGTGGGCACGGAGTCGGAACTGCTGAACATGAGCAGCGTGCCCGCGCAGCCGTTGGGTCTACCCGCCAAACCGCCCCATGGTGGTCGGCATCCGTGGCAGGCCGTGGTGCGGGGGTTAGGCTACGGGGCGAACCAGGGCCTGAAATGGACAGTGGCGTCCCTGGTGGTGCTGGGCGCGGTGTTCGCCGCTGTCCTCGCCGTCGGGTATGTCGATACTGCCGGGGACAACATGGATGTCTTGGACGCCGCCTATTTCTCCATGGAGACTCTTGCCACCATCGGGTACGGCGACTTCGCTCTCGACGGTCAGCCCGCCTACCTGCGGGTGGTCACCATGGTCGTGATGGTGCTGACCACCATCCTGCTGGCGATCCTCTATGCGTTGGTGACCGAGTTCCTCGTCACGCGCCGGATCGCCGCGACCTTCGGCCTGACCCGCGTCACCGGGATGCGCAACCACATCATCGTCGTGGGCCTCGGGTCGCTGGGCCTGGCCGTCATCGATCGCCTGGTCAAGATGGGCCAGCAGGTGGTCGTGGTGGAGCGCGACCCGACCAACCGCCACATCCCGCGGGCACGAGCACTCGGCGTTCCCGTGATCGCGCAGGACGCGACCCAGAAGGAAACGCTGATGGCGGCCAATCTGCTCTCGGCGCAGGCCGTCGCCGTGCTCACCTCCGATGAGTACGCGAACATCGAGACGGGTTTGGCGGTGCGCGACAGCCTGCGCGATCAGACCCCGCTGCTGCCCGTGGTCATGCGCGTGTTCGACCGGCGACTCGGGGCGATGCTGGAACAGCGTCTGCACTTCCACCACGTCCGCAGCGTGTCGGCGGTGTCGGCACCCTGGTTCGTGGCGGCCGCCCTCGGACTGCGGGTCATCGCCACCTTTGCTGTGGACCAGGAGCCGTTCATCGCGGGCCGCCTGACGGTGCGCGCTGATGGTGGGCTCGCGGGTATGTCGATGTTGGACCTGCCGATGCGCGCCCGGGTGATCGCGTTGACCCGTGAGGACGGGTTGGAGCACTTGCCGCGCAGTGAGACCACGTTGCGAGCCGGTGACGATGCATATGTCGTGGGGCCACCGGAGGATCTGCTGGGGCTGCTGAGTCGCAACCGCTCGACTGCTGAGCTGCCGGGCTGAGGGCGTCAACCGCCGTCCTGCGCCAGCCGCGCCGTGTCCTCGTCGGTCCAGCCGGGAGGTTGCAGGATTGCCGCCCACGCGTGAACCGGATCGGTGCCGTAGACGTGCCCATGTCCGGCGGGCACACCCTGGCTGTCGATCATGTCTGCGGTCAACCCCGCGAAAGTGATCACGGGCAGCCAGGGCACCCAGGGGAGCACGCCCGGGCCGCGGGGTTCGGCCAGCCAGTCGGGGCGGATGATCAGCGTCGACGGCGACCACCACACGACGGGGTCGGAGGCGTTCTGCAGGAACACCACGCGTGGCCGGTCCCAGCGGGCCGACAGATTCAGCGCCGACGGTTGGTTGGCCCAGCGCAGGTGCCGGCCTTGGTCGAAGACGGGTTGCACCTGTGGCGAGCCCTTGTCACGGGCGGCCGTGTAGGTGCGCCACAGGGGGCTGAAGTTCGGCGGGCCCTGCCACATGGCCCCGTCGGTACCGGCGAGCACCGCCTGCAGATCGGGGAACGCTGAGCTGCTGCCATAGGCCCCCAGGCTCTCCCCGAACACCACGATCCGCGGTGGCCTGGCTTCCTGCGCCGCACGCCGTTGGATCGCCGTCAGTAGCGTCTGCGCCGCGTGCACGGCATTGGGCTGATCGACCAGGAAGGACAAGAAGCTGGGAAGCAGCGAGTACTGGGTCGAGACGGTCGCCACATTGCCGTTGAGCATGTACTCGATCGGGGTGACCTCGCCGGAATCGACCGTTCCGGAGCCAGCGGAGGTTCCCACGGCGATCACTGCTCGCTGGAATGCGCCGAGGCGTTCCAACTCGGCCACGGCCAGCGCGGCCCGCTGTTCATCAGTCGGCGCGGACTCCACCCCAACGAAGGCCCGGATGGGTGCCAGTGCCGCGCGGCTGTTGAACCGCTCGATCTGTGGCGTCGGGGTGACCCCCGCGACGAACTGCTGACCTTGTGCCCCCAGGTCTTGCCAGGGCAGCGTTGATGTCGGCCCCCCGGACAGATAACGACTGGTGGGGGCGGGCAGATCGCTGTGGGCGTTCTGGGCACTGAACAGCGGATGCAGGACGGACACCAGGATGTTCGGCAGTCGCATCACACCGACGATCACGACGACAGCGGTGACTGTGACCGCGGTGACGGCTGCCAGTCGGTGCGGAAGAACGCGGCCGAGGAGTCCGCCGAGCCGCTGTGTGAGCCACCGGATCGCCCGGGCCAGTGCCAGCCAGATCACGAACACCACAAGGGCTGCCAGCAGGGCCACCAGGATCCACGACCACGCGGGCGGGGACGTTCCCGTGACCTGGGCCAGGTCAGCCTGCCAGCGCCGGCCAACCGCCAGTGCGAAGAGCGGGAGGACCAGCCACCACAGATCACGGCGCCGAGCAGTTGCCTGCCACCGCAGGCCGAGCAGAGTGCCCAGCAGGTAGCCGATCGCCGCGCAGGACCCGAGTAGGAGGCCCTGAATGAGGCCGGCGCGCGGCACTAAAGAGGGCAGCACCGCCAACGACCCGAGGGTGCATGCGGCGACCATTCCGAACCGCGACAGCGGTCGCCACCTGCGCATCCCGTGCTCGCTCCTTCATGGACGATCCCGTGGGAATGCCCTCCCGTGGGTAGCCGCACAACTCATCTACGCTAACCCAGGCGGTCTTCCGACCGTACTCATTGTGCTGGCGTGATCAACGTCCACGGCGAACCACCGGGGACGGCCTCGCCGGGTCGCTGGCCTTTGGTCCACCACTTCGCCTCGTAGGGGACCTGATCCAACTGCACTCGCTGCCCCTTGGTGTAGACCGTGCCGGGTTTCCAGGCTGGGTAGGTCCCGGCCGGCAGTGTCGGCAGCGGGGCCGGGGTGTCACCGGGCATGACCGGTCCGATCAGGCTCCACGGATCCTCACCGCCGGCGGGAACGCCACCGGGAGCCACGCCGGAAGTCCAGTACTTGGCCTGGTACACCTTGCGCTTCCACACCACGCGGGCATCCGCGGGATATGTCCCCTGTGGATCCCAGATCGGGAACGGGCTGGTCGCCGGGTCATCCACGATGGCCTGCTCTGGGGTCGGCGCGGCCGGCGACGCTGTCGGAGATGGTGCGGAGGCCGTGGCTCCCGCCGCCAGCGTCAGGGCGAAGCTCAAACCGTCCTGGTTGATCCCGCTGCAGTTCGTCTGGACGACATCCACGGTCTTGGGTAGGGGCGGTTGGCACGTCTGATCGCGGTTCAGCGACCAGGTGGACAACAACCCCACTCCTTTGCTCACGGCAAACTGGTTGACCACCTGCGCGTCGTCCATGGTGAAGACCTCACCGGGGACATCGTTCTGACCGATCATGACTGTCACACCGACCTGCTGCCATCCGGACTCAGGAAGCATCGCGGCCACCTGTCCCTGCAGCGCGGTCGCCCCCGTGTCGACGGCCGATGACATGGCCTCTGATGCCGCCTTGGACCCGCCGAAGTTCATTGCCATCCCGTTTACCCCGGCCAGCGTCACGCCCCCGTCGACCAGCGTCTGCACGGCCGCCACGCCCTCGGCGGTCAGCCCGTTGGTGTCGATCGGCAGAGTGACCCATACCTGCAGAGCACCTCCCGCATCCTTCTGGACCTGGGCGATCGCTTTCGCGCGCCGCTGCTGGCTGGGGATGTCAGCCAGGGCCGGACCCTCGATATCCAGATCGATGCGGTTCAGGGAATAGCGCTCGATGACCGACTGGTAAGCCCGGACCAGAGATGCGGGGTCGGTGCACGACACCGCCAGCTCGGAGTTCAGCAGGCCGCCGAAGGAGACCGAGGCCGTCCCGCCGATCTCGCGCAGTTGGGCGATGCGGCGATCGAGATTCAACTCGCTGTTGGCCGCGTCGAGGGTGTAGTAGGTACCCCACGTGGGCGTGCATGGATCATCCGTGGCAGCCACGATGAAGGAGAGGATGACGTGGCTCTGCGGGGCATCAGCCGGCGTCTCAAAAGCGTAGGCCGGTGTCGTTGTGACGTCGACGTAGCCGGCGAAAGTCGGTGTCTCGGGTACCACCGGTGTCTGCAGACCGTCGGACAGGAACCAGCGCAGACCGAGGCCCGCGGCGACCACCGCCAGCAACAGCACCGCCACGCGCAGCACGGAGATTCGGGTCTTAGAGCTGCTCATACCTGTGAACGCCCCTCTTCCGGCAGGCGGTGCGAGGGCACCTCATCTGTGCGGCGATCGTCGCCGGCCCAGCGCGTGGGTGCCCCGTGCCAGTCCGGCACCGTCTGGCTGCGGCGTGGATCTCCCGGACCGAAGAACAGGACCGCCTCCCAATCGTTGTCTGCCGCTTCTTGCGCTTGTGGCGGCGCCGGCTGTTTGCGAGGCACATGGATCCATTGCCACGCACCGACCACCATGTCCACCAGGGAGTTCCGCACTCCGATGAAAGCGATGATGGCGTAGGTCGTCAACACCCCGTTCGCTGCCGCGAACACGGCATTGGTCGTGTTGCCCAGCACCAGTTGCCGGGCGAACGTGTAGAACGAGAATGCGGCGATCGCATAGGCCGCCAGGACGTAGGTCGCGGGGGCGGCCGTGCGGTCATTGACTTTTGGCGTGCGCGCGAAGGGGATCTTGGCCTTGGTCGCTGCCTGCTGCAGGGATTTGAAGACACCGGCGAGATTGACCGGCAGCAGGATGAGGTTGAAGCCGTACATCCGGAACACGTCCGTGCGCTTGTAGCCGAGGCGGTGGAAGTCCGAGGCCAGCGCCAGGAAGTAGGGCAATGCTGCGGCGAAGATGACTGGACTGAGCAGTCGGCTGTCGAAGGGCAGTACCAGTAACGCCACCAGACCCGCGCTCGCCCAGGCGATGGACGCCATGTAGTTGACGCGCAAGCCGATCTCAGCGGCCTGCACCCGGTGCCCTTGCTTGCGCCGGGCGCGGATGTGACGCCAGAACTTCGGGATGATCAGCAGGCCACCATTGGCCCACCTACCACGCTGAATCACCAACGATCCGAAGTCCGCCGGGGTGGCACTGTACGAGAGTCGCTCGTCGTAGTTGAACAAGGTCCAGTCGTGCGCCACGAGGTCGATGCTGGACTCGGTGTCCTCAATCACGGTGCGGTCCTGGATGTACCGGCGCACCTCGCGGCCGTTCTCGAAGTCGATCACCTCGATGTCGTTGAGGGCAGCTTTGCGGATCACCGCGTTCGCACCGACCCAGAACGTCGCGTGGAAGTAGGTCAGACCCTGGTGAACGAGGTGCTGAATGTCGGTCGTGGCGCCGGCCATCCGCTCCAGCCGGGTGCGCGCCCCGCGGAAGGCGGAGTAGGGGGTCTGGATGACAGCGATGCGTTCGTTACCGGGTTCTTCCAGGCAGTAGACAAGGCGCATGCAGTACTCGCGCAGCAGAACGCTGTCGGCATCCAGCGTCAGCACGTAGTCGCTGTCCGGGACGACGAGGTCGGGGTCCGCGGCGAACTCGGTGAGAATCACACCCTTGGGGCTGACATCCACGGCGAAGGATCGGCCCATAAGTCCCAGGTAGGCATTGAGGTTCATGGCTTTGTTCGCCTCGTGGGACAGCGAGATGTACGTCTTGCGCTCGAATGAGGTGACCTCGGCCGCGAAGGTGCGCTGCAGACGCTGCTGCAGTTGGTAGAGCCGGTTGCGCTTGATCGCTGCGCCCTCATCGGCAGCCTGCCGCAGAGCCCCAGCGATCGCTTCGAAGTCTGACGCCAGGCCCCCGAGTACCTCGTCAGCGACGAAGTCGTCTCCGGTATTCGCAATGGGGTAGACCCGTTGTTCGTCGCGCAGCCAAGCGCCGGCCCACTCATACTCCTGCGCGACCAGGATGATCTCGTCGTGATCGGCGCTGCCCCGTCGGTCGACCGTCGGGCCGCGGAAGCGTTGGGCAGGCTCCTGCAACCATTGGGTGATCTCACCCGGAAGTGCCCGGCAACCATCCAGACTCTGTCGTGCGTGCTCACCCGTGGGGTTCGGGGGGTCGTCGATGAGCAACACGATCCGCAGGTTTGGGAACTCCTGCAGCACCGCCGACAACAGGGTCGAGCGCACGACGGCGGGTTCCTCGGCATAGGAGGGGACCAAGACGGTGATGCTGGGAGAGATGTCCGCAAAGTGCTTGTCCAGATCAGCCCGTGGCACGCGCTGATGGGTCCGGGATCGATACAGGGCGCCCTGTCGAGCCGTCAGGTACATCAGCGCCGAGAAGGTGAGCAGGGACATCAACAGGATGTAGAAGACCGACTGCCGCACCGCGGGCATGGGGTCGACGTCATTGTTGGCCAGACCCATCACGACTGTCCGCGCCATGTAGGCCAGCCACGCGAGGATGGTGGCGGTGATCGCCAGACCCCCCAGCCAGGTCAGGAAGTTGCTCGCGGGCGGCTCCACTGCCGGCAGGGGTGGGCGCGGTTTCTCGGCGCCCCACTGTGCTCGTCGACTGTGTCCGTCGGCGGATTGTTGCGTCATGGGGAGCGTTTCGGTCTGCTGCCTTGCCATTGCCGAAGTCCTTCGTTGGCGTCGATCATGTCCTCACGTCCCGTATCGGCGAGAATTCGACTGGCCTTGACCCTCGACATGGGATGTTCAGGGCCGCAGCCACCCCGAGCACGATGCCTGGGGGGTCGGCGATGGGAGACGTCGAAGCGGGCAGGTTGGTGTGACAGTCGGTGCTAGCCTTGGCCTTGCCGGACAACGCATCGAGGAGGTGGTACCCGTGAAGACAACGACATGGGCGCTCCTCGCAGGAGTCACGGTCGGGCGATAGGTCGTCCGGGAGCGCCGTTCATCGGCATTCCCGAAAGGTTCGACCATGCACTTGCGCTCCGAACAGCATCTCGACGGCCAGATCGTCGAACGCCGCTTCACTCTCGAAGGGATTCCAGGCATCGTCTGGACGCCACAGCCCGCGCCCGAAGCCGTCCCGCTCATCCTGATGGGACACCCTGGCGGGCTGCGCGAAATGTACCCACGACTGCTGGGGCGCGTCCGGCACGCCATCTGTTGCGGTTTCGCGGCGGCAGCTATCGAAGTCCCCGGCAGCGGAGACCGACCGCGCATGCCTGTGCTCGAAGGGGCCCGCACGGCATTGCGTCAGGCGATCCAGTCGGGCGACGGCGTCAGCCCCGACATCGTCGACCAGCTCGTTCTGCCCCTGGTCGACACAGCGGTTCCCGAGTTGCAGGCAGCCCTTGACGCGCTGCTTGAGATGCCCGGCATCCGCGGCCCCGTCGGATTCTCCGGTGGGATCATCTCTGTGGGCGTTCGGCTCGCCCGCATCGAGCCTCGCATCAAGGCGGCCGGCCTGTTCGCAGGCAGTTTCATACCTCGTCAGATCATGGCGGAGGCTCACGACGTCGTGATTCCCGTGCACGTCCTGCTGCAGTGGGACGACGAGTTCAACGACAGGCAGGCCGCACTGGATCTGTTCGACGCCTTCGGTTCGCAGCAGAAGAGCCTGTCCGCGAACATGGGTGGACACCTGGGGGTTCCGGGGTACGCCGGGGAAGAGGCGACGCAATTCTTCGCCCGGCATCTTGTGTAGCGCTTCATGATCGACGCGCGCCTCGCAACAGCAAACGCCGCCGAGCGACCGGATGGTCGCCCGACGGCGTTTGCTCAACCAGATCTAGATGTCGTAGTACATCTCGAACTCGTGGGGATGCGGGCGCAGGCGGATCGGATCCACCTCGTTGGTGCGCTTGTAATCCACCCACGTTTCGATCAGGTCGTCGGTGAAGACGTTGCCCTCAGTGAGGAAGTCATGGTCGGCTTCCAGGGCATCCAGCGCCTCGGACAGGCTGCCGGGGACCTGCGGGATGTTCGCCGCCTCGTCCGGCGGCAACTCGTACAGGTCCTTGTCCACCGGGTCCACCGGCTCGATCTTGTTCTTGATGCCGTCCAGACCTGCCATGAGCATCGCGGAGAACGCCAGGTACGGGTTACTCGACGGGTCGGGCACACGGAATTCGAGCCGCTTTGCCTTCGCGTTGTTCCCGGTGATAGGGATGCGGATGCACGCCGAGCGGTTGCGCTGCGAGTAGACCAGGTTGACCGGCGCCTCGTAACCGGGCACCAGACGGTGGTAGGAGTTCACCGTCGGGTTGGTGAACGCCAGCACGGCCGGGGCATGCGCCAGCAGGCCGCCGATGTACCAGCGGGCCATGTCGGACAGGCCTGCGTAGCCGAGCTCGTCGTAGAACAGGGGCTGGCCGTTCTTCCACAGCGACTGATGGACGTGCATACCCGAGCCGTTGTCACCGAAGATCGGCTTCGGCATGAAGGTCACGGACTTGCCAGCGGCCCAACCGACGTTCTTGATGACGTACTTGAACTTCATGACGTCGTCGGCGGCCTTGGCCAGCGTGTCGAAGCGGTAGTTGATCTCGGCCTGGCCAGCGGTGCCCACCTCGTGGTGTGCGCGCTCGACCTCGAGTCCAACCTCGGCCAGCATCAGGCACATCTGATCGCGCAGATCGGCGTAGTGGTCGACCGGGGGGACCGGGAAGTAGCCGCCCTTGTACGGAGTCTTGTAGCCGCGGTTCGGCGAGCCGTCAATCTCGAACTCGCGGCCCGAGTTCCACTTACCCTCGATGGAGTCAATGTGGTAGTAGCTGGCGTTCTGCTTGGTCTCGAACCGGACCGAGTCGAAGATGTAGAACTCGGCCTCAGGCGCGAAGAAGGCGGTGTCGGCGATGCCGGTCGACTTCATGTACGCCTCGGCCTTGGCAGCGATGTTGCGCGGGTCGCGGCTGTACAGCTCGTCGGTGAAGGGATCGCGGATGGACATGTTGATGATGAGCGTCTTCTCGTCCCGGAAGGGGTCGAGGTACGCGCTGCCGAGGTCCGGGGTCAGCTTCATGTCGGACTCGTGGATGGCCTGGAAGCCACGGATCGAGGACCCGTCGAACATCTGGCCGTCGGCGAAGAAGTCCTCGCCGACACTCTCGGCGGGCACGTTGAAGTGCTGCATCACTCCGGGCAAGTCGCAGAAGCGAACGTCAATGAACTTGACGCCCTCATCCTTGACGTACCGCATTACCTCGTCTGGATTGTTGAACATCAGACTCCCTAGTCGGTGGGTGCGTTAACACCTCGACCATAGGGTGATCGGATTTCCCGCCAGTCACCCGGTTGTTTCCGATGTGTTACGTGGATTGCGACAAATCGGGCGCTGCCGGTAGGTGATGTGGGTTTTCGGCCTCCGCGGGGTCGGTTTCCTGCATTGCCTGGGGCTGGGGTGCGGGGGTGGGTAGGTGATGCGGGTTTTTGGCCTCCGCGGGGTCGGTTTCCTGCATTGCCTGGGGCTGGGGTGTGGGCGTGGGTAGGTGATGTGGGTTTTCGGCCTCCGCGGGGTCGATTTCCTGCACTGCCTCTGGTGTTAGGCAGCCTGTGGCGCGGCATCCTCGATCAACTCACGCAGCATGTCCATGAATACGTGGGGCTCGTAGATCAAGGTGAAGCTCAGAACGCGCAGGAAGGCGTCACCGCGAACGACCAGATCGTTGTGTCGGTCGATGTCGGCCAGAAACGCGTCCGGATTGAAGTGGTGCATCCCCTCGATCTCCACGCGAAGGGTCTTGCCGGAGCGGGTCTGGAACTCCGCGTCGATGAAGCGGACCCGACCGGCTCGGTCCCGGCGCATACTCTGGCGCACTGGCTCGGGCAGGCCATGGCGACGACACAAGCGGGCGAAGTCGTGCTCATTCATGCTGCTTATCCCGTCGGAGTATTCGCTGACCATCATGAGGACGAGCCTTCTTCGTCGGCAGTTGGCTGGCAGCGACGCAGCCAGCCGGGGACCGTGAGCGAGGCGCTGCTGCAGCACCGACAGGACGATGAACATCGCCTCCCGGTCGCTGCGGGCCCACGACGCGGCTTGCCATGTCGCCGTGTGGATGTCGACGCGCGGCGGTCTCGCGGCAGGCCCCCCGATGTCGCGCACTCGATGCAGGGAGATCCAGGAAGGGGTCCGCTGGCGCACAACGTTCGCCGGGGTCACCACCTGCACCGGTGGCCGGCTCGTGGCCACCCATCCATGCAGTTGCAGGGCTGTGCGCCCGGCCAGGCGGGCCATGGGGCCACCATGCAGAACCGCCACCCACAGTTGCGCGCGGTCGCTCAAGGGACCTCGTCCGGCGAAGAAGACCTGATGCGTGGGGGCCTGCCATTCACCCCTTCGCACCGCCCGCGCGGCACTGCGCCGTTCTAACCTGGTCATCTGCCAGCGGCCGATGACGTCGTGCTGTTCCTTCAGCAAGGCCGCTGAGCGTGGCTGGAGTCTGGGCATGGTGGGAGTCTTGCTGAGTTCTCGCGCCCAGCCCGCCGTCCCAGGCGAATCTGTGGACAAGCGCTGCGGGAAATCGACCAATCAGCGGCGCGGTTCCTACATCACCGCCCGTAGAACCGGTCCACCTCGCCCAGTGCCTCGTCCAGGATCGCCAGACCCTCGCGAGCGTCCTCCTCGCTAGTCATGCACGGCGGGACCACGTGCAGGCGGTTGAAGTTCGTGAACGGCAGCAGGCCACGCGACAGGCACGCCCGGCTCAGCACGCCCATAGCCTCGCTGGTGCCTCCGTAGGGCGCCAGCGGTTCCCGGGTGGCGCGGTCGGTCACCAGATCCAGTGCCCAGAACACCCCGAGCCCGCGCACCTCGCCGATGACGCGATGTTTCTGCGCCAGCTCGGCCAGACCCGGGCCCAAGACGGTCTCACCGAGGGTCTTCGCGTGCTCGACGATGCCCTCCTCGCGCATCGCGGAGATCGTGGCCAGCGCCGATGCGCAAGCCAGCGGATGGCCGCTGTAGGTGAGCCCGCCGGGGAACACCCGCTCATCGAAGGTCGCGGCGATCTCGTCGCTGATGATGACCCCGCCGAGGGGTACGTAGCCAGAGTTGGAGCCCTTGGCGAAGATCACGAGATCGGGGTTGACTCCCCAGTTGTCGATGGCCAGCCACTCGCCGGTGCGCCCGAATCCAGCCATCACCTCATCGGCGATGTAGACGATCCCGTACTTGTCGCACAAAGCCCGCACCCCGGCCAGGTATCCCGGTGGCGGGACCAGCACGCCGGCAGTGCCGACCACGGTCTCGATCAGGACCGCCGCGACGGTGCCCGCGCCCTCGAACTGGATGACCTGCTCCAAGTGGGCCAGTGCCCGCTCGCACTCCTGCTGTTCGTCGGTGGCCCAGAAGGATGACCGGTACAGATAGGGACCGAAGAAGTGCACGTGACCGTAGGCGAACTCGTTGGGCCAGCGTCTCGGGTCCCCGGTGGCATTGATCGCGGCACCGGTGTTGCCGTGGTAGCTGCGATAGAAGGACAGAACCTTGTGTTTGCCGGTGTGAATGCGAGCCATGCGGATCGCGTTCTCCGCGGCATCCGCCCCGCCGTTGGTGAAGAAGACCTTGTTGTGCCCAGCCGGGGCCACGTCGAGGATCGCCTGCGCGGCTTGCCCGCGCACCAGCGAGGCGTGCTGCGGGGCCAAAGTGACCTGAACGGCGGCCTGATCCTGGATCGCCTGCACCACTTTCGGGTGCTGATGGCCGATGTTGGTGTTGACCAACTGGCTGGAGAAATCGAGGTAGGAGTTGCCCTCGAAGTCCCACAGCCTGCTGCCCGAGCCGGACTGGAACACCAGGGGTTTCAAAGCTCCCTGTGCGCTCCAGGAGTGGAAAACATGGGCACGGTCCAAATCGAAGGCTGCAGCGTTGTTGGCCACGGAATCAGAATCGGTCATGGGGTCCAGAGTACGTATTTGTCGGTAGAGTCGCCATATGCCCGCCCTGCTCTCACCCTCGTATCGGGAGGCGTGCCTGTGGCGGGAGCAGGTGTCACCGCCACCCACCTGCACGGCCGACCTGCCCGCGCGCGCCGACGTCATCGTGATCGGTGCGGGGTACTGCGGGCTCAGTGCGGCGCGGGCGGCGACCGAGGCAGGCGCCAGCGTCGTGGTGCTCGAGAAGGAAGCGCTCGGCTGGGGTGCGTCGAGCCGCAATGGTGGGATGGTCATCCCTGAGCTCAAATCAAGTCCGGCCGCGCTGGAGAAGAAACTCGGGTTGTTGGGTCGTCGCCTCTACGCCGAGGTTGATGAGGCCTTCGACCTGCTCGAGGATCTGGCACCCTCACTGGACTGTGACTACGCGCGCACCGGCCAGCTCTACCTCGCGCACACACGTCGGCACACGCGGGAAAACGAGGCGCTTGCCGCGGAACTGCCTGACGTCACGTTCCTCGATCGCGCGGCCGTGAGGGCACGCACCGGTAGCGACGCGTTTGACTCCGCGGCGTACTTTCCGCGGGTAGGGGCGCTGCATCCTGCGAAGTACCACGTCGGGCTCGCTTCCTTGAGCAATGCCGCCATTCACGACCGGACGGCGGCAGTGGGTATCCACCCAGGCTTCACCGTCGAGACGACCCGCGGCGAGATCCGCGCGGACCACGTCATCCTGGCGACGAACGCCTACGCCGACCCGGCGGTCCCGGACCTGGCCAACAAGGTTGTCCCCATCAACTCCTACATCATCGCTACGCAGCCGCTGCCGGTCGAGACCAGGGAATTGATCGGCTCCCAGATGATGGTCGACACCAAGAAGTTGCTCTTCTACTGGCGGCTGTCTCCCGACGGCCGGATGGTCTTCGGTGGCCGGCGTTCGCTGGACAATGCCGATGTCAGCACCGCCCGCGACTATCTGTATGACGCGATGGTTCGCATCCATCCCCAGCTCGCGGGGGTGCAGATCGATTACGCCTGGACCGGCTACGTGGCGATGACGCTGGACCGGCTGCCGCATGTCGGCACCGTTGACGGCGCTTGGTACGCCACCGGCTGCAACGGCACGGGCGTGGCCCTGAACTCCTGGCTTGGCCATCGCCTCGGTCAGGTCGTCACCGGCCAGGCGCCACCCCCGGCGTTCGCCGAACTTCCGCACCCATCCATCCCCCTCAAATCCCTGTCCTCGGCGTACCTGCCCCTGGTAGGCAAGTACTTCGGGTGGCAGGACCGCAGATAGGAGCACCATGATCGATCGTGACAAACTCGCTGAGGCCCTGGCCGCGGAGCGGGCTCTGCACGCCGAACGGACCCCGACCTCACGCGAGCTGTTCGAAGCCGCCGACCACCTCTTCGGCCGGGTTCCGATGACGTGGATGAACAAGTGGTCGGGCGGGTATCCGCTCTACCTGGACCGGGCGAACGGCAACCGCATCGTCGATGTGGACGGTCACGAGTACGTCGATTTCGCCCTGGGTGACACCGGTGCCATGGCCGGCCACTCGCCCCGCCCCACGGTCGAGGCGGTTCAGCGGCGGATCGGGGAGTTGGGCGGTATCACCACGATGATGCCCAGCGCGGACGCCGAGTGGGTGGCTGCCGACCTGACCCGACGATTCGGCTTGCCGTTGTGGTCGTTCAGCCTCACCGCCACCGACGCCAACCGGTGGGCGCTGCGGGTCGCGCGCATGGTGACCGGTCGGCCCAAGGTGATGGCCTTCTCCTACTGCTACCACGGGTCGGTGGACGAGACGTTCGTCATCGCCGGTCCCGATGGGCAGACACTGCCGCGCGGGGGCAATGTCGGGCCGGCAGTCGAGGTGGCGCAGACCACGAGGGTGGCCGAGTTCAACGATCTGGCCAGTGTCGAGGCGGGCCTTGCCCATGGCGATGTGGCAGTGCTCATCATGGAACCGGCTCTGACCAACATCGGCATCGTGCTGCCCGAAGCCGGCTTCGTCGAAGGTGTCCGGGAATTGTGCACAAAGTACGGGACCCTGCTGCTGATCGACGAGACGCACACGATCTCCGCCGGCCCCGGTGGCTGCACGACGGCATGGGATCTGCAGCCGGACATCTTCGTGATCGGTAAGAGCATTGGTGGCGGCATTCCGTGTGGTGCTTACGGCATCAGTGAGGTAGTCGCGGACGCGGTACGCAATCACCCTGACGCGGACCTCGTCGACGTCGGGGGAGTCGGGGGCACCCTGGCCGGCAACGTGTTGTCGACCGCGGCGATGCGCGCGACCCTCAGCGAGGTCTTCACCGACGCCAACTTCGAGCACATGATCGGCCTCGCCACGCGCTTCACCGAGGGGGTCGAGCAGGTTCTTCAGGGCCAGGACGTGCCCTGGTCGATCGCGCAGCTCGGCGCCCGCGCGGAGTACCGGTTCTGCTCGCCGGCGCCGCGCAACGGTACCGAGTCGGCAGCGGCCCACGACGACGACATCGAGGAGTACCTGCACCTGTACCTGAGCAACCGGGGGGTGCTGATCACGCCGTTCCACAACATGGCGCTGATGTGCCCGCAGACATCGGCCGCGGACGTTGACCTGCACACAGAGCTGTTCGGGCAGGCGGTGGCGTATATTGTCTGAGTTCAGCCGCGCGCGGTGGGAGCGCTTGCGCCGCGCATCGGCCGGCGATGGCTGCTCAGGTGATCCGCCGGTGGTACGTGGCCATCGCCAGACCGTAGGCCACCACCAGAATCCCGGCGCACCACGCCACTGCCAGCCAGACGTTGGCTGGCTGGCCGGCCAGGAGATCCCGGATCGCGTTGGCGATCGGGGTCATCGGCTGGTGTTCGGCGAAGGCCCGCACCGGGCCGGGCATCGAT
>Ga0208938_1001248_pt1 | contig 15295 bp, 16 predicted proteins | sample AD_UKC125_MetaG_FD_184434 | JGI IMG/M metagenome (GOLD analysis project Ga0208938, IMG submission 184434) | Active sludge microbial communities of municipal wastewater-treating anaerobic digesters from USA - AD_UKC125_MetaG (SPAdes) (version 2) | ecosystem: Engineered > Bioreactor > Anaerobic >...
CGCGGAATCGCCACCCGCTACGACAAAACCGCCCGCAACTACCGGAGCGGGATCCTGCTGGCCTCGATCGTTCTGTTCTGGTTATGAACGATTACCAGACACGCCCTAGTAGGTCAGCGCCTGGGTCCCGTCGGTCAGCAGCGCCTCCACCAGGGTGGTCGCTCCGGCGATGACGGCGCCCGGCCGCAGATCCGCAAGGTCCAGACCACGCCGCGCGGCGCACTGACTGCACACCGTCACCGAGTCCATGCTGTCCAGGGCCGAGGCCAACGCCGGGGCATGCGCGAGGTCATACGCGGGCTCCCGCCCGGGGACGGCCAACAGTGAAGCAGGTCCGGACAGCCACAGGTGCACGACAGCACCGGCCGCCACGGCAGTCATCCCAACAGTGAGCGCGGCGGCCACCCGCTCCGGCTCATCGGAGCCGAGTTGGATGACCAGTCGATCCACCGCCGGATCAGACCTTCGTAGTCGCGTCGCTGAGGTCGATGATGCTCGGCCGGCCGGCCCACTGCGGCTCGGCCGCCTCGCCCATGCGCCGCTGCCCCGTGGGGATGGCGGACTCTGGGATGAACCGCTGGATGCGCAGGTAGATCTCGCAGCCGAGGCAGAAGCCGAAGACCGCGTTCAGCGCGGCAGCGAACAGTGCGAAACCGGCGAAGATCCACACGCCCAGCGGCCAGGCGAACATCGCGCAGACGAGCGCGACGAAGGCGAACGCCAGACCCACTGCCTGCGCGAACTGCGGGGGCAGGGCGTCCTCCATCTCCTTGGGCGCCTTGAGCCGCGGGCGGATGAGGAACCGGAACAGCAAGCCGTAGGGCTGCGCGCCGGGGCCGAGGATGGCCCCCATCGCGAAGACGAGTGTCTGCAAGCTCAGCAATGCGGTGGCCAGCGGGCTCGGCGCGGTCATGATGACAGCGGCGAGCACGATGACGGTCAGGGCAGCGGAGAACCGGGTGCCACGGGGGTCGATCACGGATGACCCTTTCACGATTTGTCGAAGCGGTACGTAAAGGGTAAATCGTCCGGTGGGAATGACCGGTGAGCGCCCCTTGTTGTGTTCAGCGTGTCTGGAGTCTGGGTTTTGGCCGTCGTCCTCATTCTGATTGCCGCGTTCGGTGTCTGGAAGCACCTGCGCGACGGGCGGATGCGCACGCACGCGGACCGGCCGGCATTGACCGCAGCTCAGGTGGGGGTGCCCCTGGGCGAGCAGGCGACGCTGGTCCAGTTCACCTCCGCGTTCTGCGCCCCCTGCCGGGCAACCCGGCGGATTCTGCAAGAGGTGGCCGACATGGTGCCCGGCGTCAAGCACGTCGATCTCGACGTCGACGAGTACCTCGACCTGGCACGGGACCTGAACATCGCCCGCACCCCGACGATCCTGGTTCTGGATGGCCACGGCGCCATCGTGCGTCGAGCCTCGGGTCAGCCCCGCAAGGCCGATGTGATCGCCGCCCTGGGCGAGGCGATCCCCGCCTGAGGTGGTCAGCGTCTGATGTTGAGGCGCGCACACGTGCACTAAACTGGCCGCTGGCGGAAGAGGTGCCCCGTGAGCAATGTCCTGCTGATGACAGATGCGGTCGAACCAAGCGACTACATCTTGCCCGCGCTGGGTCTGCTCGCCCATCAGGTGCGTGTGCTTCCCGCGGAGATGTCCGCCTTGTTGGACCTCCCGAACGGTGATCTGATTCTGATCGACGGCCGCCGCGACCTCCCCGGTGCCCGCAGCCTGTGCCGGGTACTCACCGCGACGGGTTCCGATGTGCCGGTGCTCTTGATCCTCACCGAGGGCGGGCTGGCCGCGGTGGCAGCGGACTGGGGGGTCGATGATGTCATCCTCGACGCTGCCGGGCCTGCCGAGGTGGAGGCCCGGTTCCGGCTGGCGATGGGCCGCCTGGTCGCTGGTGAGCACGGTGCGGAGCCCGAGATCCGCCACGGCGAGCTGTTGATCAATGAGTCCAGCTACACCGCGACGGTGCGTGGCAAGATCCTTGACCTCACGTACAAGGAGTTCGAATTGTTGAAGTACCTGTCGCAGCACCCGGGCCGGGTGTTCACCCGCCAGCAACTGCTGCAGGAGGTCTGGGGTTACGACTACTTCGGGGGCACCCGCACCGTTGACGTCCATGTGCGGCGGTTGCGGGCCAAACTCGGCCCCGAACACGAGAGCCTCATCGGCACTGTGCGCAACGTGGGTTACCGGCTGGTGCCGCCGCGGTCCGATCGGGAGCCAGAGCCGGCACCGTGACCTGCACCATCACCTGGCAGGAGACTCTGAGCCCTGCCGACATCACCGCTGTCGACGCCATGCTGGATCGCGTCAGTCTGGCCGATGGGGTCTCCAGCCTCTCCGAGCACACGTACCTGCACATCCTGGCGGGAGGCGGACCGGGGGAGGATCACGCGCTGGCCCGGCTGGATGGCGATATCGTCGGCTACGCGTTCCTCGATGACGGCATCGGGGAGTTGCTGGTGGATCCCGCCGCGCGGGGACGCGGGATCGGCAAGGATCTGCTGGCCCAGCTTCTGCAGAGGAACCCGCGCACGCGCATCTGGGCCCACGGCCAGCTTCCGGCAGCCACCCGCCTGGCCCAAGGTGCCGGCTTCGTGCCCGTGCGCCGGCTGTGCCGATACACCCGCAGCCTGACGGGGGTACCGACCCGCAACATCCCCACCGGCTTCACCGTGCGCGCCTTCACCGACGCCGATGCCGACGCCTGGTTGGCCCTCAACGCCGAGGCCTTCGTTGATCTGCCGGATCAGGGCGGGTGGGCACGTGCGGACCTCGAGCAGCGACTGCAGCAGCCATGGTTCGACCCGCAGGGATTCCTGCTGGCCTTCGACGACATCGGACTGGCCGGTTTCCACTGGACGAAGGTGCACCACGGGAGCATCGGCGAGGTGTATGTGCTGGGGGTAGCGGCCCGAGCGCGCGGCACCGGTCTGGGGGCGGCGCTGACCTGCGAGGGCCTTGCGCATCTGCAGGGCCAAGGACTCACCGACGTGATGCTGTACGTCGACACCAGCAACGCGGCGGCGGTCGCGATGTACACGGGTCTGGGCTTCGAACGCGCCGATTGTGACGTGCAGTTCATGCCTGCGAGCTGAAAACCGCGGCCCTGAGGCGATTTGGGCGACGATCACCGGCGCAGAGCCCACCGGAACGGCAAGATATCTGGGAGACTGAGGTTATGACCAGCACCGTCCCTCACACCGCGACCTCCGAAGTGGGCGAGTTGCCCGAGAACAGGTTCATCGACCGGGAGTTGAGTTGGTTGGCCTTCAACCAGCGTGTGCTGGAACTGGCCGAGGATCCGGAACTGCCGCTGCTGGAGCGAGCGAAGTTCCTGGCGATCTTCTCCAGCAACCTGGATGAGTTCTTCATGGTTCGCGTTGCCGGGCTCAAGCGCCGGATCGCTGCCGGCATCGCCATCCGGGCGGCCAGCGGCCTGCTGCCGCGGGAAGTGCACGACGCCGTCCTGATCCACGCCCATGACCTGATGCGCCGGCAAGCGGACTGCTGGCGTTCCGAGGTGCGCCCGGGACTCGCCGCTGAAGGCATCGAGCTGGTGCGCTGGCCCGAGATCAGCGACGACGAGCGCAAGCGGCTGTCGCAGATGTTCCGCGACAAGATCTATCCGGTTCTCACCCCGCTCGCGGTGGATCCCGCCCACCCCTTCCCGTACATCTCCGGCCTGAGTCTGAACCTGGCTGTGGTCGTCGGTAACCCCACGACCGGCACCGAACTGTTCGCCCGGGTCAAGGTGCCGCCGAGTCTGCAGCGGTTCGTCAGCCTGGACGACGACCGTTTCGTCCCACTGGAGGATGTGATCGCCCAGCATCTGGACCTGCTGTTCCCCGGCATGCAGATCCTGCAACACCACGTGTTCCGCGTGACGCGCAACGAGGACCTCGAGGTGGAGGAGGACGATGCCGAGAACCTGCTCAAGGCCCTCGAGCGGGAGCTGTCGAAGCGTCGCTTCGGCCCGCCCGTACGCCTGGAGGTCGAGGAGACGATCGACCCGCAGATCCTCGACGTGCTGGTGCGTGAACTCGGCGTGGCCGAGAACGAGGTGTTCATGCTGCCCGGGCCGCTGGATCTGCGCGGTTTGTGGGCTTTCGTCGGGCTCAACCGTGAGGACCTGAGCGATCCGACCTTCGTACCGCGCACAAATCGGATGTTGCACGAGAACAAAGAGAGCGCCAGCGCCCCCAACGTCCTGGAGGCCATGCGCCGCCACGACATCCTGCTGCACCACCCCTACGATTCGTTCTCCACCTCGGTGCAACGCTTCCTCGAACAGGCGGCGGCCGACCCGAAGGTGCTGGCGATCAAGCAGACGCTGTACCGGACCTCCGGTGACAGCCCGATCATCGATGCCCTCATCGACGCGGCCGAGGCCGGCAAGCAGGTCCTGGCGCTCGTCGAGATCAAGGCCCGCTTCGATGAGAGTGCCAACATCAAGTGGGCGCGCAAGTTGGAGCGCGCCGGCGTGCACGTCGTCTATGGCCTCGTCGGGTTGAAGACGCACTGCAAGCTGAGCATGGTCGTGCGGGACGACGGCGACCGGCTGCGCCGCTACTGCCACCTCGGCACCGGCAACTACCACCCGAAGACCGCCCGTCTCTACGAGGACCTCGGCCTACTGACGGTCGACGACCAGGTGGGGCAGGACGTCGCCAATCTGTTCAACCAGTTGTCCGGCTACTCCATGCACACCGAGTACCACCGGCTGCTGGTCGCCCCGCACTCCGTGCGCTCCGGCCTGTTGGAACGCATCGAGCGCGAAGTGCGCAACCACGAGCAGGGCTTGCCCGCGGGCATCCGCTTCAAATGCAACTCCATCGTCGACGAGAAGGTCATCGATGCGCTCTACCGCGCGTCCTCGGCCGGCGTGCCCGTCGATGTGCTGGTGCGTGGTATCTGCGCCATCCGGCCGCAGGTGCCGGGGATGAGCGACAACCTGCGGGTGCGCAGCATCCTCGGCCGGTTCCTGGAACACAGCCGTGTGTATGAGTTCACCAACGGCGGCGACCCCGAGGTCTTCATCGGTTCTGCTGACCTCATGCACCGCAACCTCGACCGGCGCGTCGAGACCCTGGTGAGTCTGCGGGTTCCTGAGCAGATCGCCTACCTGAGCGAGATCATCGACAAGGCGTTGGACCCGAGTACGTCTGCCTGGGACCTCGGTCCGGACGGCCAATGGGTGCACAACAGGGCGACGGCGACCGAACCCTTGGAGGACTTCCAGGCGTACTTGATCCGGCGCAAGCATCTGCGAGGAGGGTGACCCGCATGCCCGATCCGTCGCTGGGTGAGGACCCCACTCCTCCCGATACCCGCGCCGCCGACTTGCCCGACGATCCAGCCGATGAGGTGATGATGCCCCCTGAAGGTCTTGAAGTCATGCCCCCCGTGGACGTGGTGAGCGTGGATCACGCTGAGCCGTCCGTGGAGCCGCCGCAGGACTACGACTCCGAGGAGTTCGCCGATCCTGTGCGCCGCCTGCGGGTACACGGCCTGTTCCGGCTGCCCGATCTCAGCGATGCTGGCGTCACCGATGTGCAGCGGGGTGAACCGCAGACGCTGGAGCGCACGTACTTCGACACCGAAGATCTTCGCTTGGCCCGTTGGGGTGTGACGCTGCAGCGCGAGACGGCAGCCGACGAGGCGGGCTGGGTACTGCACCTGCCCGATGGTGACCCGGTCTGTGCCGCTTACAGCGACGAGGTGCCCGAGCATTTCCTGGAACTCACCTTGGCGTTCGCGCGCAGTGCATCCCTGGTGCCGGTCGCGACGGTGCGCACGCAGCGCACCGTGCTGACGCTGGCCGGTGAGCAGGGCCAGATCGGACAGATTCTGGACGACACCGTGAGCCTGCTCGACGGCGACGACATCGCCGCCCGCTTCCGTGAGGTCGAGGTCCGCCCTGCCCTGCCGGCGGTTCTGCGTGTACTGCGAAGCGTGGGTGCCGTCGTCGAACAGCAGTCAACAGCGGACGTCGCCTTCGGACCGCTGGCGCATGAGCCATGTGATGTGCCTGAGCCGGTGGACGTCGACCGTGCGGACTCCGCTGGGGCAGCCGTCACCGCCCACATGCGCAGACATGCCCGGGCGCTGCTGCTGCAGGACGTGCGCGTGCGCCGGGACCTGCCCGACAGCGTGCATCAGATGCGGGTGGCCGCGCGTCGACTGCGCAGTGGGCTCAAGGTCTTCGAACCCTTGCTGGACTACGAGTGGGCCGAGGCCCTGCGGACTGAACTGGGCTGGATCGCCGGTGAGCTCGGGGTCAGCCGCGACACGGAGGTGCTGCAGGCTCGCATCGACGAGCATGCGGACGAGATCGGCGGGGAGTATGCCCGCATGATCCGAGCGGTTGTGGATCCGGCCCTGAACGAGCAATGGCGTGACGCCCGCGAACACGCGCTGAGCGCGATGGTGGGGCAGCGATATCGGGCTTTCCTGGATCAACTGGTGGACGCCGCCGCGCGGCCGATGCTCAATGAGGCGGCCAACGGCACTGCCGAGGACGTGCTGCCGGGCCTGGTCGACAAGGCCTACCGCAAGCTCGCCAAAGAGGTGAAGTTGCTGGAGATCAACGGGCCGTCCGAGCCCTGGCACGAGGCGCGGATCCGGGCCAAGAAGGCCCGCTACGCTGCGGAGGCGGTGGCCCCGGTGCTGGGTGAGGACGTCAAGAAGTTCGGGAAGGCGTTGGCGCAGGTCACCGAGCTGCTCGGCGATCATCAGGACGCGTGGGTCGCGCAGAACACCCTGAAGGTGCTTGCGCAGCGCCCCGAGGTGGACGGTATGAGCGGCTTCAGCCTCGGGCTGCTGCACCAGTTTGAGTTCGAGCAGGAGATGTTCAACCGCAACGACTTCGTCGAGCTGTGGCCTTCGATCAAACATGCCCACAAGAAGGCGCAGTTGACCTGATGGCGCGGGGGACGGTGATACGGGCAGCGGGGGTGGTGCTGCTTCGGGAAGGTCCCGAGGTGTGCGTGCTGCATCGTCCGCGGCAGGATGACTGGTCCCTCCCGAAGGGAAAGCTCGACCCCGGCGAGTCGCAGGTGGAGGCCGCCCGCCGCGAGACGATCGAGGAGACCGGCTCGGATGTGGTGCTCGGTGTTCCGCTGCGTACGCAGAAGTATCTGGTCGACGGGCGGCCCAAGACGGTTCATTACTGGGTAGGCCGGGAACGCGATGGCGGTCCAGGCTTCGCGCCCAACAAGGAGATCGACGAACTGCGTTGGGTGAGCGTCAGTGAGGCGCTGGACATGCTGACGTATCCCCGCGACGGCGACCTGGTCCGGGAAGCCCTGACCGCCCCCGCCAGCACGCCGCTGATCGTGCTGCGCCACAGCGAGGCGATGCGGCGCACCGCCTACCGGGGCCGGGTGGACGCCGAGCGGCCGCTGACCGCGCGCGGTGCCGCCGATGCCCAACGGTTGATCGAGGTGCTGGGCGCCTTCGATGTGCGCAAGGTCTACTCCTCGGACGCTCTGCGCTGCCTGGATACAGTGCGGCCGTATGCCCATGTCACGCACGCCCCGGTTGCTCAGGAACCCCTGCTCACCGAGGAGGGGTTCAGCTCGGCGAGGACAGCCGCGTTCAAACGTGTCGATCAGATTCTCGGTGATGGTGCGCCCGTCGTGATCTGTTCCCACCGGCCGGTGCTGCCCGACCTGCTGGAGCACATCGCCGGCCGGCTGGGCGCCGAGGCCCCTGACGTCGAACTGGACACCGGGGGGGCGGTCATCTTCCATCGGGTCGGGGCAAAGGCCGTGGCGGTCGAAGTCGTCCGCAGCTGAGCGTGTCCCTCTGGTTGGCACCCGACCACGATCAACCAGTGCTGGACACCCCACGCGGTTCGTTCCGGTCATGTGGATGCCGATAGCGTGGCACTGGTTGTGAAATCGGGTCTGCCACGGTGGCGTCGAGCAGACCTGGACATCGGGTCAAGACCGACCGCATACACCCGTGAAGCATTTCCGGAGTGTGAATTCCAGCCAAACAGTTGAGGTTGGCCCCTCGGAGGGCCGTTCGGCGTTCCGCAGACGTTCACCGCCCGGACACCCTCACCTCAGAGTCGCGTCACGCGGGCTCCCTACCGTCAGGACCGGTAAGAGTTAACGACACAAGGGAGACAAAGGGTGAAAATCGCCCGTTCCGCCAAGGTAGCGGCACTCGCCGCCACAGGGGCTCTGGCCCTGGCCGCATGTAGTTCCGGGGACTCCGGTGGCAGCGAGTCACCGGCCGCAGCCGGCAGCATCGGTGGCATCGACTGCGCCACCGGGAGCATCAAAGCCTCCGGTTCCAGCGCTCAGAAGAACGCCATGACCGAGTGGATCAACGCCTACCAGACCGCGTGTGAGGGCGCCACGATCGAGTACTCGCCCTCCGGGTCGAGCGCCGGCCGGGCTGACTTCATCAACAACCAGATCGCCTTCGCCGGCTCCGACGCCGCCATGGACAGCGATGAGCTCAAGCAGGCCGCCGCCCGCTGTAACGCGGCCCCTCCGATCAACGTCCCGATGGTGGGTGGCGCGATCGCGCTGACCTACAACCTGGAGGGTGTCGACAACCTGGTCCTGACCCCGGACGTGACCGCGAAGATCTTCAACAGCGAGATCACCAACTGGAATGACCCGGCGATCGCCGAGATCAACTCTGGTGTGACCTTGCCAGATGCGCCGATCGCACAGTTCCACCGGTCGGACGGCTCGGGGACCACGGACAACTTCACGCAGTGGCTGCAGGCAGCCGCTGGCGATGACTGGCCCTACGAGGCTGGTTCAGACTGGACCGCCAAGGGCGGGCAGGGCTCCAAGGGCTCCGACGGTGTCGCCGCGAGTGTCAAGTCGACCCCCAACTCCATCGGGTACGTCGAACTCTCCTTCGTGGAGACCCAGGGCCTGAAGGCCGCCAGTGTGGACAACGGCGGAGGTCCTGTCGCTCCGACCGCGGACACCGCGACTGCCGGTCTGGCCAAGGCCAAGCTGACGCCGAATGCCGACGCCGGCCCTGGCGACATGACGATGGAGATGGACTACACGCTTGCCGACTCCACCGCCTACCCGGTGCTGCTGCTCACCTACGAGATCATGTGTCAGTCCGGCAACGATGCGACAACACTGCCGCTGACCAAGAGTTTCCTGAGCTACGCGGCCAGCGCTGACGCCCAGGGCATCTTGACCGAGATCGGGTACGTGCCGCTGCCGGCCGAGCTCGACACCCAGGTCGCCGAGACGGTTGCGGCGATCTCCTAAAAGGACACTTGTGAACACATCGCTGAAGCCCCTGGACGCGCAGGCCTCGCGCGTCCAGGGGTCTTCGGTCCGCGTGGGGGACCGGATCTTCCGAGGCATGACCCGCGGGGCAGGCATCTTCGTCCTGATCCTGATGGCCTCCATCGGGGCCTTCCTGGTTTGGAAGGCAATCCCCGCATTCCAGAACAACACCGGCAACTTCTTCACCACACAGGAGTGGTTCCCCGACTCCGATCCGCCCGTCTTCGGCATCGCCGCGCTGGCCTTCGGTACCGCGATCTCCAGCCTGATGGCCATGCTCATCGCTGTACCGATCGCCATCGGCACCGCCCTGTTCATCGCCTTCTACGCCAACCGCCGAGTATCGACCTCCCTGGGCTTCCTCATCGACGTGCTGGCTGCCGTGCCCTCGATCATCTACGGCCTGTGGGGCCTGCAGGTGTTGATGACCCACATGGACGGGATCACGAAATGGCTCAATGACTACCTGGGTTTCATCCCCCTGTTCCGTAACGAGCTCGGTATCTACACCAAGAGCATCTTCATAGCATCCGTGGTGCTGGCGATCATGATTCTGCCGACCATCTCCGCACTCTCGCGCGAGGTCTTCCTGCAGGTGCCACGGGCTCACCGCGAGGCGGCTCTGGCCCTCGGTGCGACGCGCTGGGAGACGATCCGCATGGCGGTCATCCCGTTCGGCAAGCCCGGGGTCATCTCCGCCACGATGCTGGGTCTGGGCCGAGCACTCGGTGAGACGATCGCGGTCGCGCTGATCCTGTCCGCCGCATTCGAGATCAACTGGCACATCACCGAACCCAGCGGCAACACCTTCGCGGCCAACATCGCCCTGAAGTGGAATGAGGCCGGTCCGATCGGACTGTCCGCTCTGATCGCCTCCGGCCTGATCCTGTTCATCATCACCTTGGTCGTGAACATGGTGGCCCGGTCGATCATCGCCAAGCACAAGGAATTCTCAGGGGCGAACGGATGAGTATCTCGACGACAGAAACTGAGGAGTTCGAGGGGCTGAGCTCGCAGTTGGCGATGCGCCGGCTGCCGCGCTTCGCCGGGCTGTACTCCGCGTTCATCGCCGCCGCGCTGACGGCGGTCATCGTGGGACTCACGCCCGCCCAGGGTGTGGCCGGCTCCGTGGTGATCTGGTTCGTGCTGTTCATGGTGGTGCAGACGGCCTGGAGCTTCGCGGTCGAAGGCCGCCGCTTCGCCTCCGACCGACTCGCCACGACGTTGATCTCGACCTCGTTCCTGATCGCGCTGGCGGCGCTGGTGTGGATCATCACCTCGGTCACGATCCGCGGTCTGAAGGCCTTCTCCGCAGACTTCGTGACGACCACCATGCGCAACGTCTCGCCGCTACGCGAAGGTGGCGGTCTGTGGCACGCGCTGATCGGAACCTTGGAGCAGGTCGGCATCGCGGCGCTGATCGCCGTGCCCATCTCGATCCTGGTCGCGATTTACCTCGTCGAGTACGGCACCGGCAGGTTGGCGCAGTGGGTCACATTCTTCGTTGACGTGATGACCGGTGTGCCGTCGATCGTCGCCGGTCTGTTCATCTACACCTTCTGGGTGTTGACCTTCGGTTTCGAGCGCTCCGGCTTCGCCGCATCGCTGGCGTTGACCATTCTGATGATCCCGGTCATCGTGCGGTCGACCGAGGAGATGCTCAAGATCGTGCCCAACGACTTGCGCGAGGCGTCCTACGCCCTCGGTGTGCCGAAGTGGAAGACCATCGTGCGCATCGTCATCCCCACTGCATTCGGCGGCATCGTGACCGGCATCATGCTGTCCATCGCCCGGGTAGCAGGGGAGACCGCACCCTTGCTGCTCACGACGTTCCTGTCGCAGAGCTTGAACACCAACCCCTTCAGCGGGCCGCAGGCATCGATCCCGACGTTCGTCTGGGATCAGATCTCCTCTGGCACACCCGCCTCCATCGACCGTGCCTGGGCGGGTGCCCTGGTGCTGATCATGGTTGTGGTCATCTTCTACGGACTGGCCCGCCTCGTCGCCAAACTCACCGCCCCCGCCAAGGACTGAAAGGAAAGACATGGCCAAGCGCATCGACATCAAAGACCTGGACATCTACTACGGCGACTTCAAGGCGGTGGAGGGCGTCAACCTGGCGATCGAACCCAAAGCCGTCACCGCTTTCATCGGGCCGTCGGGCTGTGGGAAGTCGACCGTGCTGCGATCGATCAACCGCCTGCACGAGGTCATCCCGCGTGCCTACGTGGAAGGGCACATCCTGCTCGAGGGAGATGACATCTATGCCCCCGACGTGGACCCGGTGAACATCCGGGGCACGATCGGCATGGTCTTCCAACGGCCCAATCCCTTCCCGACGATGAGTATCTACGACAACGTCGTCGCGGGTCTGAAGCTGGACAAGTCGAAGGCGAAGGGCCGCAGCCTTGACGAGGTGGTGGAGACATCCCTGAAGGGCGCCAACCTGTGGGAAGAGGTTAAGGACCGGCTCAAGAAGCCGGGCGCCGGGCTGTCCGGGGGGCAGCAGCAGCGGCTGTGTATCGCCCGGGCGATCGCGGTGGAACCGCAGGTCCTGCTCATGGATGAGCCGGCCTCGGCCCTCGACCCGATCTCTACCCTGGCGATCGAGGACCTGATCCACGAGCTGAAGCAGAACTACACGATTGTGATCGTCACCCACAACATGCAACAGGCGGCGCGCGTTTCGGATACGACCGCCTTCTTCAACCTCGCCGGGGTTGGCCAGCCGGGCCGGCTGGTGGAGTCAGGTGCCACCGAGCTGATCTTCACCTCCCCCAAGGAGCGGGCCACCGAGGACTACATCTCGGGTCGCTTCGGCTGACCGGGCTCAGGCCTGGCTGAACAGCCGGCCGAGGTCGCGAATATTCGCCTCCTCGGCGCGGAACCACGCCCACTGGCCGCGCTGCTCGCGGGAGATGAGGCCAGCTTCGACGAGCACCTTGAGGTGGTGGCTGACGGTCGGCTGCGAAAGGCCGAGTGGCTCGTTGAGGTCGCAGGCGCACGCCTCGCCTTTGGAGCGGATGATCGACAGCAACTGCAGCCGCCCGGGGTCGGCGACCGCCTTCAGTACCCGCGCCACTTGCTCGGCCTCGGCACGGGCCAGCGGGCCCTGCAGACCGGTGGCACAGCACGCTGCGAGATCCACGGCACCTCCCTGAGATGTATTGACAACTATCAATATAGGCTTCTACTGTAAGTATTGACAACCGTCGATATGGGAGAGGCCGACCATGACTCAGCAGCATGTCGATCCGGCCGAGAATGCCGTGCTGGAGCGGATGTCCGTGCTGGACCGCTGGCTACCGCTGTGGATCGGCGCCGCGATGCTGGGGGGCCTGCTGCTGGGCCGGTTGCTGCCTGGCATTCAGGACGTGTTGAGTGCTGGCGAGATCGAGGGCACGTCTATCCCGATCGCGATCGGTCTGCTCGCCATGATGTACCCGGTGCTGGCCAAGGTTCGTTACGAGGAGATCGGCCACCTCACCGGCGATCGCAGACTCCTCGGACTGTCCCTGCTGCTCAACTGGGTCGTCGGGCCAGCCCTGATGTTCTTCCTCGCCTGGACCTTCCTGCCCGATGAGCCGGAGTTCCGCACCGGGCTGATCGTCGTGGGCCTGGCCCGGTGTATCGCCATGGTGCTGATCTGGAATGACCTGGCCTGCGGTGATCGGGAGGCGGCTGCGCTGCTGGTGGCGATCAACTCGGTGTTCCAGATCCTCGCGTACGCCGCCCTGGGGGTCTTCTACCTGCAGATCCTGCCCGGGTGGCTCGGCTGGCAGACCGCCGATGCGCAGTTCTCGACGTGGTCGATCACCAAGAGTGTGCTGATCTTCTTGGGCATCCCGCTGGTCGCGGGCTATCTGACGCGCCGGATCGGGATCGCCCGGCGTGGGGAGCAGTGGTACACCGGGACGTTCCTGCCCCGGATCGGGCCGATCGCGTTGTACGGGCTGCTCTTCACCATCGTCGTGATGTTCGCACTGCAGGGTCAGCGCATCACGTCCGATCCGCTGGCCGTCGTCGGCATCGCGATCCCGCTGCTGTGCTACTTCGCCATCATGTGGTTCACCGCATTCTTCACCTCCCGCGCCATCGGTCTGTCCTACCCCAAGACGGCCACCATGGCCTTCACCGCCGCAGGCAACAACTTCGAACTCGCAATCGCCGTCAGCATTGGCGTCTGGGGTGTGACCAGCGGGCAGGCCCTGGCCGGCACGATCGGCCCCCTGGTCGAGGTCCCGGCGCTGGTGGCCCTGGTCTACGTGTCCCTGTGGCTGCGAAAACGCCTGTTCACCACCCCCACCTTGGATAAAGCATGAGTGAGAAACCGTCGGTCCTTTTCGTCTGTGTGCACAACGCCGGCCGTTCGCAGATGGCGGCCGCCTACCTGACCCATCTCGCGGGTGACCGGGTGGAGGTGCGCTCAGCGGGCTCCGCCCCGGCCGAGACGGTCAACCCCGCAGTCGTGGCCGCTTTGGCAGAGGAGGGGATCGACATCTCCGCCGAGGTGCCGAAGGTCCTGACCACTGACGCGGTCAAGGAATCTGACGTGGTCATCACCATGGGCTGTGGTGATGTCTGCCCGATCTACCCCGGCAAGCGCTACGAGGACTGGGTGCTGCAGGACCCGGCCGGGCAAGGAGTCGCCGCCGTGCGGCCCATCCGCGACGAGATCCGCAGCCGTATCGAAACCCTCATCACCGAGATCGCACCAGGAGGTGCCGTATGACCGAGATCCGAGAGACCGTACGTCAGCATTACGCCGAGGCCGCCCGAGGAGCTGGCTGTTGTTCGCTCGAGGGCGAGTCCAGCGTGTTCGGCGCATCGCAGTATGACGAGGCAGCCACTTCGGTGCTGCCCGAGGAGGCCATCATCGCCTCCCTCGGATGTGGCAACCCCACGGCCTTGGCCGCCCTGCAGCCAGGCGAGACCGTGCTCGACCTCGGCTCCGGTGGGGGCATCGACGTCCTGCTGTCCGCTCGCCGGGTGGGCCCGGAAGGTAAGGCCTACGGACTCGACATGACCGACGAGATGCTGGAACTGGCCCGGGCCAACCAGGCCAAAGCCGGAGCCACCAACGTGGAGTTCCTCAAGGGCCACATCGAGGACATTCCGCTGCCTGACAACAGCGTCGACGTCATCATCTCCAACTGCGTCATCAACCTCTCGGGGGACAAGCAGCAGGTGTTTCGCGAGGCGTACCGGGTGCTCAAGCCGGGCGGGCGCCTGGCGGTGTCCGACGTGGTGCTGAGCCGGGAACTGCCGCCCGAACTCAACGCTGTCACGTCGCTGTGGACGGGCTGCATCGCCGGTGCCCTGACCGAGCGCGCGTGTGAGGAAGGGTTGGTCGCAGCGGGTTTCAGCGCGGTGTCGGTCGAACCGACGATCGTCTTCGACGCTGACGCGCTGGCGGAACTCGCCGGCGGCATCCCCGTCGAGCACTTCCCGGCCGGGGTCGACGTCGCGACGACTGTGACCAGCCTCGATGGCGTCATCCGCAATGCCACGATCCGGGCCACCAAACCCGGTGGCCAAGCTGCGCCGGCGATCCGGGTATTCGAGCCCGCGTTGTGTTGCAACACCGGCGTCTGCGGCCCGGATGTGGATGAAGCGCTCGTGGCGTTCACCGCTGATCTGGCCCACCTGCAGGGTCTGGGGGTCGACATCGCCCGGCACAACCTCGCCAACGATCCGATGGCGTTCGCCGATGATGCGGCGGCGAAGGCATTCCTGCAGGTCGCCGGCTCGGCCGGTCTGCCACTGACGACAGTTGACGGTGTCACGGTGATGACGGGGGTGTACCCGAGTCGGGAGCAGTTGCTGCGGTTCGCCGGGTTGCCCGCGGCGACCGGTCTGCTCACCGTGATCGAGGACGAAGGTGGATCCTGCTGCGGAAGTGGCGGGTGTTGTTGATGCAGTTCCTCGAGGCGCCGCCCCGCTTCTTGTTCTTCACGGGTAAGGGCGGGGTCGGCAAGACGTCGATCGCGTGCGCGGCGGCCGT
>Ga0208938_1001250_pt1 | contig 15289 bp, 20 predicted proteins | sample AD_UKC125_MetaG_FD_184434 | JGI IMG/M metagenome (GOLD analysis project Ga0208938, IMG submission 184434) | Active sludge microbial communities of municipal wastewater-treating anaerobic digesters from USA - AD_UKC125_MetaG (SPAdes) (version 2) | ecosystem: Engineered > Bioreactor > Anaerobic >...
ACGCCACCTCCTGTCGATTGACACTCAAGGGCGGAAGGTGGCGGGTGCCGGAACTGAATGTGCCTGAAGGCGACAAGTCGCCAACGGCCTGTTTCGCGTGCGCTCTCTATCGACGCAATCCGGGGGGCGCGTCAGTCCGGCGGGTCAAGTCAGACGCGGGGGCGAGCCGCCAAAAACCATCACGACCTCTACCCAACACCTGCCACCCCGAAGTCTCTTTCATCTTCAGGGGGGATGCCAGCCACCATGTTCGTTAGGCGGAAATGGAAGTGCGGCCTGGGCGGGCGTTGGCATCACGGGCAACATGTGCTTTTGTAGCCGCGCGATCAGTGGATCAATCGGAATGGCAAGCGTTGGTTGCGAAAGCAGTCCTTCAGCGCTCCAAGAACTGGATTCGTGAAGACTCGCCGTAGTGGAGGTGATAAACACGATAGCGCCATCCATTTCTGGCGTATTTGCACTGGCGAGCAGGTTAAACAGTGCATCGACGCCGGCGCTTACCGAACCAATGTGAACTCCCAGCGAGCTCACCAACTCGTTCGCGACAGCTAATCCCAGCAAGTCAGCAAAGCTGAAACGTGCAGCCTTCCCCGTCTTTGAAGCGAGGTAGGGAACTGTTTTGCGCCAATGCCGAAGCGTCTCTACAGACACGCCGGTGAGGGTGCGCATCTGGTCCTGAGTGAACTGGATAGCAGTAACAGCGGACATTTGCGTTGCCGACAACGGAAAACGGCCGTTATTTTCCCGCCTTTATCTGTTTTAGACAACAAGAATAGGCGCGCCATCAACTATTACCCTCATTGGCTGATATGCCTGTTGATCCGGCCAAATGAAGTTTGAAGTTTCAAGCGGCATGTTTGACACGCGGGTCTTGGAAGAAGCTTTTGACGCGCTCGGGTGATTGTTCAAGGGTTGTCATGTGCGCGGTTGCCGCGAGCTTGAGTTTTGCCTTGGTGCGCACCGGCACTTTCGTCCCGATGGCATGCTTGAGGTTGGCATTGAGGATCTCTTCCGGATTCAGTTCCGGGCCATGGCTGGGCAAGTAGAACAGTTCGATCTTGTCCTGACGCTCTGCAAGCCATGCCTTGACCGGTTTGCTGTGGTGGACACGCAAATTGTCGAGAATCAAGAACACCTTCTTGCCAGCCTCCTTGACCGGCGCTTCAAGGAATTCGATCAGCTTGTAGGAGTTGAAGGCCTCGTCAATGATCATCCAGCACGTTTTGCCCTAATTCGTCACCGTGGCAATCATCGACAGTTTCTGCCGCGTGCCGCCCACCGTGTAGGTGACTGGCGTTTTGCCTGCCGGCGCGTCGCGGCGACCACGCACATCGGTATTGACCAATGCCGTCTCGTCACCCCAGTGAATCTCGCCGCCTTCGGCCTTGGCACGCTTCTCAATGTCCGGGTATTGCTCGTTGAGCCAGGTTTGTACGGCTTCCGGCCGTTGCTCGTAGGCCTTCTTGATCGGTTTCTGTGGGGTGAATCCCCAGCGCGACAAATAGTTGCCGACACCGCGTACCGACAGCTTGATGTCGTATTCCCGTTCGATCAGTTGCATGACCGCCGCCCGGTTCCACAGCGCGAATTCCATCTTCAACTGCTCCGGGCGCTTATCAATGTCTCTGGGGATGAATGCCAATATTTCAGGCATTATCGTGCCGGGTCAATAGTCGATTGTGGTTAGGGTCGGGGGGCTGTTTGCGCAGCACCTTCCGACTTTCCCGGTGATAACCCGCACCGGGAGCGGGTGAAACTCTTACGCAGCCCTTTGCATCGGGCGCACTTCCTCGGCGATCTTCCCGCCTGCTTCCTTTTCCACCTGTTTCAGGTCGAAGGCGGTCTGCAGGTTGAGCCAGAATTGCGCGGTTGTGTCGAAGAAGCGAGCCAACCGCAAGGCGGTGTCCGGCGTCACCCCCCGGCGCTCGCGCACAATGTCGTTGACTCTCGGCGCCGGTACGTGCAGCGCCAGCGCCAACGCATTGGCGCTCATTCCCAGGGGAACAAGGAATTCCTCCCGGAGGATTTCACCGGGGTGAATCGGGCGCATCTTGTTTGGAGCCATGCTGTACCTCTCTTTCAATGGTAATCCACGATTTCAACGCAATCCGGGCCAGCCGCAGTCCAAACGAAGCATACGCGCCACTGGTCATTGATGCGGACGCTGTATTGGTCGGCGCGATTCCCGCGTAATGTTTCCAGGCGGTTGCCTGGGGGTGAGCGCAAATCCTTTAACTCCACCGCATCGTCCAGCATTTGCAGCTTGCGTTGCGCGACGCTTTCGATGTTCCGAAACCGTTTGGGGCTTGCCCCTTCATAAAGCGCTTGGGTGTCGGCGCACCGGAATGAGCGAATCGTCATGCGGAGATTATATAACGCTTGTCGTTAAACGCAAGGGGTTAAATTCAGACAAAGGCAAGTACGAGACAGCTTCAAAGGTCCATAGACCGTGTTCGCGCGGTCGGCCTTCATGCGCGCGGCCGGAATCGTCCAGGTCGCGCGATCCCAATCAATCTCTTTCCAAGTGGCGCCGATGAACTCGCCCTTGCGAACCATGGTCAGCCGCATGAACTTGACCGCCAGGCGCAGCGTGGGCAGCGTGGCCGTGTGCTGCAAGGCGTCAAAAAACGTCTTGATTTCCCTGCGGTCGAGATTGCGCTCACGAGGCTGGAAGGTGGCGATGGTCTTGCGCTGAATCGAATCCACCGGGTTGGTGACTTCCACCCCCTTGCCGATGGCGAAGCGATAGACCAGCAGCACCAATTCCCGCGCATGCACGGCCGGCCCCGGCCCGCGTTCGGCCTTGGCCTTGTCGAATAGCTCGGTGAGCACCTTCGGTTTGATGTCGTCGAGGTTCTTTTTGCCGAGGGGCTTTTCCAGCAGGCGCCGATAAATCGACTTGCGCAGCGCCAGGGTGGAGTCTGCCAGTTGCTCGCCCCCGCTCTTGGGGTCGGCCTTGAACTCGAAGTACTTGTCGGCCCAGGCGCCGAAGGTTTGGGCGTCGGCGGCCTCGGTGTGATTTTCCACCTTGGTCTTGGAAGGAGACTGTCCAGCGGCCACCATTCGCCGCGCACGGTCGCGCAACATTCGGGCATCTGCAAGAGACAGCACGTCGCCAAAATCTAGGACGTCGAGTTCCTTGGCCGTCCTGCTGGGCGTGCCGTCCTCATAGCGGCCAATGGTGAGCGTGGCCCTTTTACCGTCAAAGCGGTAGTCGTACCGGAACGAACGAGTGCCAGAAGTGGCGACGGTGACGTACAGGCCAAGGGCGTCGGCAACCTTGTACGCCTTGTCCCCTGGCTTGAGGCTCTTAAGTTGTGAGTCGGTCAGCATATCGGTTCCTTTTGCTGCCTCTCGATACCGTCAGAAGGGCCTGACGGTATCGACTCGGGCAGTTTCGAGACACCGAAAATTTACCGACCTAAATACCGTCACCCAAATAAATCACTACTGGAACGGCTTGGAACGTTGTGGAACGAAAAGCCGTTGATTTACCTGGGGAAAACAGGATTTTTGGAACGTTGTGAAACGGTGCTGACCGATATTGCTTTATTCCCATTCAATCGTCGCCGGCGGTTTGCCGGAGATGTCGTACACCACCCGGTTGATGCCGCGCACTTCGTTGATGATCCGGTTCGAGACCTTGCCGAGCAGGCTGTGGGGCAGTTCCGCCCATTGCGCGGTCATGAAATCCTGCGTTTCGACGGCACGTAGCGCAACAACGTATTCGTAGGTGCGGCCGTCGCCCATGACGCCCACCGATTTCACCGGCAGAAAAACGGTGAACGCCTGGCTGGTTTTTTCGTACCAGCCGGCGGCGCGCAATTCGTCGATGAAAATGGCGTCGGCACGGCGCAACAGGTCGGCGAACTCCGGTTTTACTTCGCCGAGAATGCGCACGCCGAGGCCAGGGCCGGGGAAGGGGTGGCGATAAACCATGTCGTGCGGCAGGCCGAGGGCGATGCCGAGTTCGCGCACTTCGTCCTTGAATAGTTCGCGCAGCGGTTCGAGCAACCACAGGTTGAGTTGCTCGGGCAGACCACCGACGTTGTGATGACTCTTGATGGTGTGCGCCTTCTGGGTCTTGGCACCCGCCGATTCGATCACGTCGGGGTAGATCGTGCCTTGCGCCAGCCAGCGCGCGTTTTTGAGTTTGGCCGCTTCGGCCTGGAAAACCTCGACGAACTCGCGACCGATGATCTTGCGTTTTTGTTCCGGGTCGGTAACGCCTTGCAGGTGTCCCATGAACTGCGCGGTGGCGTCGACGTGAATCACCTTGACGCCCAGGTTGTGCGCGAAGGTTTGCATCACCTGCGCGGCTTCGTTGAGGCGCAGCAAGCCGTTGTCCACGAAAACGCAGGTCAATTGGTCGCCGATCGCGCGATGGATCAGCGCAGCGGCCACCGAGGAGTCGACGCCGCCTGAAAGACCCAGGATGACGTCTTCCTTACCGACCTGCCGACGGATTTTTTCGATGGCCTCGCCGACGTAATCGGGCATGTTCCAGTCGTGTCCACAGCCGCAGATGTCGCGAACGAAGCGGCCAAGGATTTCCTTGCCTTTCAAGGTGTGCGTGACTTCCGGGTGGAAAAGCACGCCGTAAAAGCGGCGGCTTTCGTTGGCCATTGCCGCGATCGGCGTCGCCGCGTTGCTGCCAATGACCTGGAAGCCCGGTGGCAGGACGGTGACCTTGTCGCCATGGCTCATCCAGACGTCGAGCAGGCCGTGCTGCTCGGCGTTGCGACGGTCTTCGAGTCCTTGCAGCAGCGGGGAATGGCCGTGGGCGCGCATTTCGGCATAGCCGAATTCGCGGGTGCTCGAACTCTCGACCGTGCCACCCAGTTGCGCGGCCATGGTCTGCATGCCGTAGCAGATGCCGAGAACCGGCACGCCGAGTTCGAAGACCACCTGCGGCGCCTTGAAGTCCGCGACCGCGTATACGGAGTTCGGACCGCCCGAGAGAATGATTCCTTGTGGCTTGAAATCGCGGATGAACTGTTCGCCGACATCGTAGGGGTGCAATTCGCAATACACGTGCTGTTCGCGAACGCGGCGGGCGATCAATTGCGTGACTTGCGAACCGAAATCGAGAATCAGGATTTTTTGATGGGACATGCCGAGGCCTCAAAGCCGTGGGTGCTCATGGCGCACCACTTTCACGATGGGTCGATTGCCGTTCAGTCGACGTGGTAATTGGGGGCTTCCTTGGTGATCTGCACATCATGAACGTGCGATTCGCGGACGCCGGAGGCGGTAATTTCGACAAAAGATGCCTTGTCGTGCATTTCCTCGATGGTCATGCAGCCGAGGTAACCCATCGACGAGCGCAAGCCACCCATCAATTGATGGATCACCGCCAGCACCGAACCCTTGTAGGGCACGCGGCCTTCGATACCTTCGGGCACCAGTTTGTCGATGTTCGCCGTCGCGTCCTGGAAGTAGCGGTCCGCCGCGCCGGCCGCCATGGCGCCGATCGAACCCATGCCGCGATAGGATTTGTAGGAACGCCCCTGGAACAGTTCGACCTCGCCGGGTGCTTCCTCGGTGCCGGCGAACAGGCCGCCGAGCATGACCGCATCGCCGCCGGCGGCGATGGCTTTCGAGATGTCGCCAGAGTAGCGGATTCCGCCGTCGGCGATGACCGGGACGCCGCTGCCCTTGAGCGCGTCGTATACCATCTGGATGGCGGTGATCTGCGGCACGCCAACGCCGGCGACGATGCGCGTGGTGCATATCGAACCGGGTCCGATGCCGACCTTGACGCCATCGGCGCCGTGTGCCAGCAACGCCAGCGCCGCGTCGGCGGTGGCGATGTTGCCACCGATCACCTCGACCATCGGCAGATGTTTCTTGATCCAGGCGACGCGGTCGAGCACGCCTTGCGAATGGCCGTGCGCGGTATCCACGATCAGTACGTCGGCGCCTGCCTCGGCGAGCAGCTCGGCACGCTCTTCGGTGCCGGGCCCGACGCCGATGGCGGCACCCACGCGCAGACGGCCGGCGCTGTCCTTGCTGGCCTCTGGATGTTCGGTGGTCTTGATGATGTCCTTGACGGTAATCAGGCCGCGCAACTGGAACGCGTCGTTGACCACCAGTACCCGTTCCAGGCGATGCTTGTGGATCAGCGCCTTGCCTTCCTCGATTGTCGCGCCTTCGCGCACCGTGACCAGGCGGTCGCGCGGGGTCATGATGTTGCGGACTGGCTGATCGAGTTTGGTTTCAAAACGCAGATCGCGGTTGGTGACGATGCCGACCACCACTTCGCCGTCGACCACCGGCACACCGGAGATCTTGTGTTGGCGGGTCAAGGTCAGCACATCGCGAACCGACATGCTCGGTGGCACGGTGATCGGGTCCTTCAGAATGCCGGATTCGAAGCGCTTGACCTTGGCGACTTCCGCCGCCTGTGCCTTGGCGCCGAGATTCTTGTGCACGATGCCGATGCCGCCTTCCTGGGCGAGGGCGATGGCCAGGCGACTTTCGGTCACCGTATCCATGGCCGCCGAAACCAGCGGCAGATTGAGGCTGATGTTGCGGGTCAGGCGCGTTTTCAGGCTGACATCGCGCGGTACGACATAGGAGTGGGCGGGAACCAGGAGGACGTCATCGAACGTCAACGCCTTTTGGATTAAACGCATGGCCTTTGATCCGGGGTCACAAAAAAGTATTATACAGCTTGCTCTCCGACCACTGAACGACCATGAAACGCCTTGTCCTCGCCGCCGTTCTGCTGTGCCCGATTCTTGCCGCCCAAGCGCAGATCTATCGTTGGCAGGACGAGAACAACAGAACGATCATTTCCGATCGGCCGCCGCCCGGAAATGTCCGCAATCAGAAGAAGATCGAGGCCGAAAAGCCACCGGAAGGCGACGCCGGGAAAACGCTGGCCGATCGTGACATGGAATTTCGCAAGCGTCAGAAAACGGCGCGCGATAACACCGAGAAGGCGGAGAAGGAGCAACGCGCGAATGCCGAGAAGCAGGAAAACTGCGAGGTGGCGCGACGGGCGTTGAAAGTTCTGGAATCCGGCGAGCGCGTGGCGACACGCGACAGAAACGGCGAACGGGCGTTCATGGACGACACGCAACGTGCCCAGGAGGTGGCCCGAACGCGGCAAGTGGTGCAGGAGAGTTGCAAGTAAAACGCGCAAAACGCGTGGAGCGCATTGCTGTTTACTCGCTGTCGGCCTCGCCGGCGCCTTTTTTCATGACCTTGCCCTCGGCCGCGCGTTGCTTGCGTACTTCCTTGGGGTCGGCGATCAGCGGCCGGTAGATTTCCACCCGGTCCTGGTCGCGCAGCGCCGCGTCGAGCTTGGCCAACTTGGCGAAAACGCCGACCTTGTACTTGGTCAGATCGATTTCCGGGTGTTTTCGCAGCAAACCGGACGCGTCGATCGCCTGGCGAACGGTGCTGCCCGGCGGCAATTTCAAACCGACGATCTGTTGCGTGGTCGGCAAGGCATAAACGACTTCGATGCGCAGCGTGTCAGACATTGTGCATTCCATAAACCTCGTCGGCGCGCTGGACGAACGCGTCGACGAAGGTGTTGGCGATCTGGCTGAACACCGGACCGATCACCTTTTCGAACATCTTGCTGGAAAACTCGTAAGAGAGCTGAAATTCGATCTTGCAGGCTTGGTCGGCCAGTGGCTTGAAATGCCACAGGCCGTCCAGGCGGCGGAACGGGCCGTCGATCAGCCGTATTTTCATCGACCGCGGCCAGTCCTTATCGTTTTCGGTGGTGAAGTGCGATTTGACGCTGCGGTAGTTGATATGCAGCGTCGCCACCGTTTTGCGGTCGTCCCGGAACTTGCAGTGGGTCTGGCTGCACCAGGGCAGGAACTTCGGATACTCCTCGACACGATCGACCAAGTCGAACATCTGCCGCGACGAACGCGTGATCAGTACCGATTTGGTGACCAGGGCCATCCTCTGCCGTGCCTCGTGTATCCTGTAGAATCACGGATTCTAGCACTCCAGAAACGCAACTCGCGAGAAACGGCACCATGAGCATCGTCGCCAACAAGAAGGCTTTCCATGACTATTTCATCGAGGAGAGGGTCGAGGCCGGTCTGGTCCTCGAAGGTTGGGAAGTCAAGGCCATCCGCGCCGGGCGGGCGAGCATCAAGGAGTCTTATGTCGTTGTCCGCAACGGCGAGGTCTTTTTGTTCGGCATGCATATCACACCCTTGCTGGCGGCCTCGTCGCATGTACGGCCGGACCCGGTCCGCACTCGTAAATTGCTCTTGCACAGCAAGCAGATCGGCAAAATGATCGGCCAGGTCGAACGTGCCGGCTATACGCTGCTGCCGCTGGATCTGCATTTCGAGCGCGGCCGGATCAAGGTGGAAATCGGGTTGGCCAAGGGCAAGAAACAGCACGACAAGCGCGAAGCCGAGAAAGAACGCGACTGGGTTCGCGAGAAAGCCCGGCTGATGCGCGTCAAGGTTTGAGCGCGCGCGGTCGGCGAATCGCCGGCCGTGGTGACGGTCTCAACTGAAGTAGCGCAACGAGCGCTGCTGGCGCGTCGCGGTGTTCGCGGCGTTATCCAGCCGCTGACGAACGTAGTCGATATGCGCCTGCGCCGCTTGCCGGGCCAGCGCCGGCTCGCGACCGACAATGGCGTCGCGGATGGCGCGATGTTGCGCCATCAACTGTTGGCCGGTTTCGGCGCTGAGCGCGATTTCCCGCAGCGTGCGCCGCACATGCTCGTGCAGCAGGCGCATCACGCTCGAAACCAGGTGCGCGTACAACGCGTTATGCGCCGTCTCGGCGATGGTCAGATGAAAGGCGACGTCGGCATCGACCTGCGTGCCGCGGTCGCCACCGCTGTAGGCGGCGTCGAGGCGCCGATACACTTCGTCCAACCGCGCCAGATCGCTGTCGGTGGCGCGTTCGGCAGCCAGTTCGGCGGCCGACGCTTCCAGCAGAAAGCGGAATTCCAAAACATCGTTCTGTAAAAATGGATGCTGGTCGAGCAATTGTTGCCACGGATCGATGAAGCCGGCGTCGAGCCGATCGGTGACATACGTGCCGCCGCCTTGCCGGCTGACCAGCAGATCGCGAGACACCAGCTTCTTGATGGCTTCGCGCAACGAGGGGCGAGAAACGCCGAGTTCGAGTGCCAGTTCGCGCTCGGCCGGCAGTCGGTCGCCAGGCTTCAGCGAACCTTCGAGAATGCGTGTTTCCAGTTGGTGGGCGATGGCGTCGGGGATGCGCGGCAGGTTGAGTTTGGTGTAAGTCATGCGGTTTTCCGGGACGGTGCCGTGGATGAGAATTATTGCAGGAATTGGCAGGTCTGACCAGTTGTCATGGCGAGGGTGGTCGGTTTGGCTCACCGCTTGGGTAAATGCCTTAACCGTATTGACAACGCAGAATGCTGGCCATAAAGTAACCGAAAAATTGGTCTTACCACTTTTTCGGTGTTTGGAGTTGACGTTTCGCTTCGCTTTCCCGCTTCGATTTCCAGATCACAGGAGGCAGCCATGCATGAGACCGGCGCTCGTCGCTACCCGGAAAAACCGGCCCGGGTTTACCTTTTCGGAACGTGCCTGATCGATATGTTTTGCCCGCGGGCGGGCATGGATGCCTTGAATTTGCTCGAGCGCGAGGGGATAGAGGTCCATTTCCCGGCCGACCAGACCTGTTGCGGGCAGCCGGCGCACAGCAGCGGTTTTCCCGAACAGGCGCGAGCGGTGGCGCTGGCGCAGTTCGCGTTGTTTCCGGAACCGTGGCCGATCGTTGTGCCTTCCGGCTCCTGCGCCGGCACGATGCGTCATCACTATCCGTCGCTGTTCGAAGACGATCCACGCCTGCAGGCGCAGGCGCGGGCGTTGGCCGAGCGGGTGTATGAATTGTCGGAGTTTTTGACGGAGGTGGTGAAAATACGCCTTACCGACCGGGGTGCGCCGTTGCGCGTCGCCTTGCACACCTCCTGCGCGGCACGCCGTGAAATGGGTACCCATCGGCACGGTCGCGCCTTGCTTGAGCAGTTACCGGGAGTCGATCTGGCGGTTCACGGTCACGAGTCTGAATGCTGCGGCTTCGGCGGCACCTTCTCGCTCAAGCATCCGGCGATTTCCTCGGCGATGGCTGGCGACAAAGTGGACGCGCTCAAGGAAACCGGCGCCGAAACCTTCATTTCGGCGGATTGCGGTTGCCTGCTCAACCTCAACCATACCTTGCAGAAGCGCGGCGAGATCCTCCAGGGACAACACCTGGCCAGTTTTCTCTGGCAACGGACGAACGGCGAGGAGCGACAATGAGCGCGCGCGACAACATTCTGCGACGTTTGCGCGCCGCGCCACAGGGCCCGCTACCGTCGCCACCGGATGTGCGAGGCGTTCAGGCGGCGCTTGCCGCCGATCGGCCGGCGAGCACGCGCGCCGAACGCATCGCTTTGTTTTGCGAGAAAATGGCTTTCTGGCGTGGCGAAGTGGTGCGTGTCACCAGCAGTGACTGGCCACAAAAGCTGCGCGAGTTGTGCATCGCCAAGGGCGTTCGTTCGCTGCTTTACGGTGAACAGGGCGCGCACGCGGCGATGTTGCGCACGGCCGGTATCGTCGGGTTGAAGCCTTATCGACGCCCGGTCGAGGAATGGAAGGCGGAACTCTTCGGCGACACCGATGCGGGCTTCACCGCGACACGCGGCGCCATCGCCGAAACGGGGACCTTGATCGTCTGGCCGGATGCCGACGAACCGCGCCTGCTGTCGCTGGTGCCGCCGATACACTTCGCCTTGCTCGATGCCGGCCGGATTCACGACACCTTGTCGCAGGCGATCGACGAGCAGGACTGGCGCAGCCAGATGCCGACCAACGCCTTGTTGATTTCCGGTCCTTCGAAAACGGCCGACATTCAGGTGACGCTGGCTTACGGCGCGCACGGCCCGAAGGAATTGGTGATTCTGCTGCTGGTCAACGAGGAGGAATTGCCATGAGCGCACCGGCGTTGCATGAATTGCAATTCGTTCCCGCCAGCGAATTCAAACGGCGGTCCGCGACGGCGGTCGACGATGCGCATCTGCGTCAGAGTTTCCGTGGCGCGATGGATTTCCTGATCGGCAAGCGCGCGGCGCAGTTTCCCGATCCGGCGGCACTCGAACGGCAACGCGCGCTGGCCGAGCAGATTCGTCAATACAGTCTGGCCCGCCTGCCGGATCTTCTCGAACAACTCGAACGCACGCTGACCGACAACGGCGTCAACGTGCATTGGGCCGAAAACGCCGAGGACGCCAACCGGATCATCATCGACATCGCCCAGCGACACGCCACCCGGCTGATGGTCAAAGGCAAGTCGATGGTCAGCGAGGAAGTCGAACTCAACCATGCGCTGGCGGCGGTCGGCATCGAGGCGCTGGAGAGCGACATGGGCGAATACATCGTCCAGCTCGACGGCGAGAAGCCATCGCACATCATCATGCCGGCGATTCACAAGACCAAGCAGCAGATCGCCCGCCTGTTCGCCGACAAGGTACCGGGCGTGGCTTACACCGAATCGGTGGATGAACTGATCGGCATTGGTCGCGCGGTGTTGCGCGAGAAATTCATGAGCGCCGAAATCGGGCTTTCCGGGGTCAATTTCGCCGTTGCCGAAACCGGCACCCTGTGTCTGGTCGAAAACGAAGGCAACGGCCGGATGTGCACCACCGTGCCGGACGTGCACATCGCGATCACCGGCATCGAAAAAGTCGTTGAAAAACTGGAGCATGTGCCGCCGCTGTTCGGTTTGCTGACCCGCTCGGCCACCGGGCAGGCAATCACCACCTATTTCAACCTGATTACCGGCCCGCGCCGGCCGGGTGAAAAGGATGGTCCGCGCGAAATGCATCTGGTGCTGGTCGACAACGGCCGCACGCAGGCCTATCGGGATCAGCAACTACGCTCGACCTTGCAGTGCATTCGCTGTGGTGCGTGCATGAACCACTGTCCGGTGTATACCCGTATCGGTGGTCATGCCTACGGCACCACCTATCCCGGCCCGATTGGCGAGATCGTTTCGCCGCACATGCTTGGACTGAACGCCACGCACGTTCTGCCCACCGCCTCGACGCTGTGCGGCGCCTGTGGCGAGGTATGCCCGGTGAAAATCCCGATTCCCGAACTGTTGGTCCGTCTACGGGTCGAGGGGCAGCACGACGCCCACCCCGGCCGGCCACCCCTGCGCGGTCAGGGCGCCGCCAAGAGCGCGCTGGTCGACGCCGTCTGGGCGGGTTGGGCCGCGTTGTACACCCGGCCAGCGCTCTATCGCGCCTTTGGCTGGCTGGCGACCCGGTTCCGGGCGCTCACGCCGTCGCAACAAGCCGGTTGGACGTTCAGCCGCACGCCAATGAAGCCGGCGGCACGCACCCTGCATGAGATGATGGCGGCACGTCGGCGGCGGTAAGCGATACGGCGGCGACAGCCGACCACGAATCGGTCGCCGCCATTCGGTTTCCCGGAACTTGGTTCGTCCCGGGAATTGAGGACGCTTGCGGGCATCAAGGACTTGTTCAACGGCGAGTTGGTTGGCTACGCGCGGGATCGCCGCATGACACAGAACCTGGTTATGCAGGCGCTTTTCCGGGCTGTTGCCGCCAAGCGCCCAGACAAGGGGCTGATTCACCATTCCGATCAGGGTGGCCAGTATCGATCACATGCTTACCAGAAACTGCTTCGCCAGTTCGGTCTGCAGGCATCAATGAGTCGCACGGGCAATTGCTGGGATAACGCACCGATGGAAAGTTGCTGGGGCTCATTGAAAACCGAACTCGTCCATCACAGCCGATTTGCCATCCGCGAACAGGCCAAATCCGAGGTCATGGAATACATCGGAATCTCTACGACAGAATTCGGAAGCAGGCACGATTGAGCCATCTGTCGCCCGCCGCTTTCAGTCAGCACTACTATGCGATGCAGATCGTCGCTTAACCCGTTGGACTCCATCATTTGCAACCGACCTCATCTGGGGCAGTTCATTCCCGTGACGACTCAAACGGTCCTCTGGAAAAGTCCAGACGTCACCGCCGATTCCGTCCGAATGGCCATTACTTCAGCGTGTCCTTAGGCCCACCCGCGCTCACGTGAATAGCAGCTTGCCGCCTGCGATGACCAAGACGCCTGCAAGGAAACTCTTGATTGCCGACGCAGAAAGTCGCGTGCTTCCCAACCGCGAGCCGACGAGACCGCCGACACCTGCAGCGACAAAGAGCGCAACGAGGAAGGGCGGAAGACTCCGGGTTGCGGAAAGGTTGCCCAGGATTCCTGATACTGAGTTGAGCAGCACGAAAGGGGCTGACACTGCTGCGGCCTGTTTTGGCGCTGCCCAGCCCAAAAACAGAAGAAGAGGTGTGAGGAAGATACCGCCACCGGTACCCGTGAGGCCGGACAGCAGGCCGATGGCTGCACCTGCAGCCAGAGCTGCCCACAGTGGAGGCTTGGACGACGCTGCAGGTTGTTTGGACGACGACAGCGCAAAGTGGGCGGCAGAACTGAGCAGGGCCAAGCCGAGCAAAACCTTAAACGCGTTGGTTGAAAGCGTGATGTAGCCGCCGACGTAGGCAGCAGGAATGGCCAAGACTACGAATGGCCAGAAGAGACGCCAGCTGAAGTGGCCAGCGCGCACGAATTGCCAAGTGGCAATAGAGGCCACGAGAATGTTAAGCGCAAGGGCGGTGGGCCGAATGACCACTGGTGCGAGGCTGAGGAGCGACATCCAAGCGATGTAGCCTGACGCGCCAGCGTGACCCACGGAGGAATAGAGTACCGCGATGGCGAACACGCCAATGGCAAGCAGCAGTACGAACTCAGGGGGCATGCGTCCAGTCTAGCTGGGGGGGCGATTGACGGGTCCAACCATCATGATTCAGAGTCTCGCTCCCAACCATGAAAGCCGCGCGATGGGCGATGTGGGGTAGGAGACGGTGGGCGAGAGGTTGATTAACATTTGGTGGTGATACCCCGCAGTCTAACCGAACCCGACTGGGCAGTCCGTCCCCCCGATTGTTCACTGCGCGGTTTGTAGGATGCACGGTAAAGAAGCCGGCGCCGATTTTCGACGCAAGGCACAACTGGCCGGGTTGTTCGCCTTGTCCGCCGTCTCCCATGGTGCATTTTAACCACGGGAGAGGACTCATGGACACCCTTCACAAACGGGTCGCTGGCATGGTAATCCCCTCATTTTTAGGCAGATTCTTCATATTTTCGTTGCGCTTTCAGTGTTGAGACTATGCATCACGCGTCCTCTACCATAACGCTCCCGAACTCGCCGGTCAGGCCCTCGATGAACATGCCGAGGAACTTGAAGTACTCCCCGGATCGATGCGCGTCGATTCCACCTCTTACAATGATGCAGTGGAACTCGAATGGTGGTTCGCCGTCTTTGTTCCTAAACAGAAAACTCTCTCGCTCTTCATCGAGGTCCGCGACTGCTCCAAGCTCACGCAAAAACTCTTCCACAAGAGTTTCTGACTGAGCCGCGAATTGAAAAGTCTGCCGAAGCCCCATGGTGTGATGCCTAACGTCTAGCTTGAGGGGCGCGGAAACAGGCGGCGAAGCCGGCTGTTGGAGCGTCCCTCTCGAAGCGTTTGTTGGGCAAGTTAATTTGCAAACTTGGCGTTGTAGCGGTTGCCAAACTTCTGCGATCTGTCGAGGATGATTTCGACGTCACCTATGCGTTGCAAGCCGGATAGCCATTTCCACTGGCTTTTTCCCTCGCGCTCGGTTTCTCCGGCTTTTACAGTGAATGCACCGCGCAATGAGCGATAGAGTTTTCTCAATTCATCAACAGATGCTTTTGGATTGGCAGCTAACCGAGCTGCACGATCAAGACCAGAAGCAAGGTCTTGGGTAATGCTCCAGTGCTGTGTCTCATATCGGTTTTCGATTTCTAGGGTCTTGTCGCCAATAAGGCCTTTTACGTAATACCAATCCCTGTCTTCAGTAACCCGTTGGGTATCGAATCGATAATAAGACCGTTTTGAAAGGAAGGCATGTCCAACATCGTCTTCAGGCCACAACTCGTAAACATCTATTCCAATGAGATTTCCTGAACTGTATTTCGGCTCAATCCTCACCTGGAGTTTATCGTCAAGCAAGCCGGTTTCGTTGAATGTATGTGCCGCCGATGCGCTAATAGAGATAGAGCACAAGACAGCTGCAGTGAGTGGTCGATATGCCATGCGCATTATTAACCCGGCAATCAAATAGTCTGACTTGCGGCATACTGGACAGCCGAATGATTGAAATAAGCCATAACCCGTTCAGGTGTTTTGCTGAGAAATTCCATGAATTGGCTCGCCTTTTGCAGCAAC
>Ga0208938_1001253_pt1 | contig 15259 bp, 11 predicted proteins | sample AD_UKC125_MetaG_FD_184434 | JGI IMG/M metagenome (GOLD analysis project Ga0208938, IMG submission 184434) | Active sludge microbial communities of municipal wastewater-treating anaerobic digesters from USA - AD_UKC125_MetaG (SPAdes) (version 2) | ecosystem: Engineered > Bioreactor > Anaerobic >...
GGTGGTCAGCGCCGGGGATGCCGGCCTTGGCCGCAATCGCACCGACCGTGGCGGCCTCGTCGCCGCTGATGACCTTCAGCGCCACATCCTGGGTGAGGAAATAGGCGACCGTCTGCGCAGCATCGTCGCGCAGTTGCTGATTGATGACCACGATGGCCGCCGGGTCGAGCACAGGCAGCGGGGAGTCCGTCGAGACGTCTGTCGAGGTCGAGGCCAGCAGCAGCACGCGGGCGCCGGTCGCCGCCCACCGGCTGATGTCCACGCCGGGGTCGAGGATGTCCGGGGCCCCGATCACCCACCAGGTGGCACCCAGCCGGGCGGCGGACCATTTGCGCGCCGACGAGAAGGGGATCGTCTGATCAGGGGTGGCCGTCTCGGAATAGCGGGCCGCCAGCGCCTGCATGGTCGGATTCGGGTTCTCCTCGGCATGGGCGAGGGCGGCCAGGGCCGGCGTCGGATCCCCGGCGAGCACCACGACCTCTTGCACGCTCATCCCAGGGGCGGTCAGGGTGCCCGTCTTGTCCACGCAGACCACGTCCACGCGCGCGAGCGTCTCGACCGCTGGCATGTCCTGCACCAGTGCCCGGCGTTGAGCCAGGCGCATCACCCCCACCGCCATGGCGATGCTGGTGAGCAGGACCAGACCCTCGGGCACCATCGTGACGACGCCGGCGATCGCGCCGCGGATGGCTTCCTTGAGGCTTTGGTCGGCCTGCAACTGACTCCACGTGAGCAGGGCGCCGACCGGAATCAGGGCCATGCTCACGTAGCGGATGAACCGGTTGATGGAGTCCCGCAGTTCCGAGGAGGTGGTCTGGAAAGTGCGCGCCTGCTGGGTCAGCCGACCGGCGAACGAGTCCGCGCCGACCCGCGTCACGCGGTAGGCCGCCGAACCCGCCACCACGAACGAGCCCGACATCAGCTCATCGCCGGTGTGCTTGGCGACCGGGTCGGCCTCGCCCGTGAGCAGGCTCTCATCGACCTCGACGCCCTGGGCGGTGAGCAACGTACCGTCAACAGCGATCTGGTCCCCGCTGCTGATGAGGACCAGGTCGTCGACGACGAGATCGCGCAGATGGATGGCGGTCTGAGTGCCATCGCGGATCACCACCGGCTGGGCCTCGTTGAGCAGCGACAGTTTCGCCAGCGTGCGGGCACTGCGGTGCTCCTGCACCGTTCCGATCAGCGTGTTGAACACGATCACGAAGCCGAACAGGGAGTCCTGCCAGGGGGCGACCAGGATCATGGCGACCCACAGCGCGCCGATCAGGCCGTTGAACCAGGTGAGGGTGTTGCTGCGCAGGATGCTGGCCAGGCTGCGGCTGCCCGTGTCCTTGACGTTGTTTACCTGGCCCGCGGCGACCCGTTCGCGGACCTCGGCGGAAGTCAGCCCGGGGTAGGCCAGCGAGGTGTTGATTGGCCCAGGCTATCGGCGGCGCATGCCGTTGGTGGATTTCGCTGTTTACGACAGTTGATTCACTTTGCGCTATGAGGCTCATGGCGGGAAGTGAACCAACGTGCGGAAACTGGATATCATCGCCCCCTCCGTTCAGGATCGCCCTTCCCGGACGGGCGCATCTGCACGAAAAGGGCGAAGATCACTCAATGGCGGCTGGCATGGGGTGCTCCGCCCGCGAGAGCAGCGCCATGGTGATCCCAGCCAGGACCAGCATCGCCCCAGCGACTTGGATCCACGTGAGCTGCTCATCGAACCACCACCAGCCCACCGCGGCGGATCCGACCGGCTCGAGCATCGCGATCACGCTGACCACGGTGGCCGGCACCCAGCGCATGGCCGCGGTCTCCGCTGCGAACGGCACCACTGTGCCCAGCGAGATCACCCACAGCAGCAGCAGGCCGATCGGCACCACCAAGGCCCCGAGCGCCGCAGGCAACGTGACCGGCGTGCTCAGATCGACCTGCCAGGGCAGCTGGATCTGCGCGACGAAGCCAGCCGCGACCAGCCAGCCCACCGCCGCCACGGTGAAGCCCCAGAAGCTCACCACGAAGGGGTCGTGATCGGCGACGAGGCGTTCCCCCACCAGGAAGTACACCGCAAAACAGACGCTGGCGCCGAAGGCGTAAATCACCCCGACCGGGTCCAGGCCACCCAACTGGGCGCCCGCGGTGATGGCCAGACCAACGAAGGTGATCACCAGTGCGGGCCAGAGGATCGGCGTGACCGGCTGCCGGCGCACGAAACGTGCCCACAACGCCACCCACAGTGGCGCCAGGTATTCGATCAGGATCGCCAGGCCGATCGGGATCCGGGCGATGGCCTCGAAGTAGAACGACTGCAGCAGCCCCAATCCCACGAGGCCGTACAGCAGCATGGTCGGCCAATGGGCGCGGTCGACCCGCATGCGCCGTCGACGCCCCGTCATCAGGATCAGGGCCAGCAGCAGGACCGCGGCTCCGATGGCCCGCACTTCGGCCAGCGTCCAAGCCCCCACGCCATTGGTCAGAACGAGCCGGGAGACGCCGGCGTTTATGGAGAAGGCCACCACGCCGACCAGGACAAGGAGATAGCCCAGTCGTACGCGGCTCACATCAACAACCAGCGCTGGAGCACCTCGCGGCAGCACTCGACGTCCGCCAGCGCCACCTCCTCGTCCTCGCCGTGAGCCAGGGCCGCGTCCCCCGGCCCGTACTGCACCGTCGGAATGCCCGTCGCGAGCAGCTGCCGTAGATCGGAGCCGTACGTACCGCCGATGATGGCCGGCGGCTGGCCGGTCACCTCGGAATGTGCCACCGACAGTTGCCCGATCAGTGGGTGCCCGGTATCCAGACTTGCCGCGGCGAAGCGACCTCCGGGCCACTCGATGTGCGCCCCGGTGTCCGCCAGCGCCGCCTCGAAGTCGGCCATCGCCTCTGGTAGCGACTCACCCAGACGCACCCCGTACCGGCCCTCGAAGCTGACCGCGGCCATGACCGTTGATGGCCAGTCGCCGCCGGCGATCCGCCCGACGCTGATCGGATAGGCGATCGGCCAGGACGCCAGCACCTCGGGCACGTCGGTGTTGCGCCGGCTCTCCAGATCGCGAAGCCGAGTCAAGATGTCCGGCACACCCTCTAGGGCGTTGTGCCCGTCCCATCGCCGGGCTCCGTGCGCCGCCACCCCGTGCACCGTGATCCGGAAGGTCAGTGACCCCGCGTTGGCCGGCATGATCGTCAGATTCGTGGGCTCCGGGATGACGCACTGCTCGGCACTCAAACCGTGCCGCAGCGCGAGAAACGCGCCGATCCCACCGTCCTCCTCGCCGCTCACCGCACACACGGCCACATCCCCGCCGGCCTCGAGCGCGGCGAACATCCCGGCGACCAGCCCGGCCTTCATGTCGACAGCGCCCCTACCGATGACCCGGTCGCCGGCCATGACTGGGACGGGCCCGCCCGGCACCACGTCCGTGTGCCCGAGGATCAGGTGCCGCCCACTGCTGCCGGGAGGTTTGCCAATGACGCCGGTCACCTGGCTGCGGGCGACCTCCATACCGGGGTAGCCCGGGTCTGCCGAGTGCTCGGCGGGGTCGTCGTGCCACATCTCGACGTCCCACCCCCAGGCAGACAGAGTCTGCGCCACCCACACCTGGGCCTGCGACTCCGCGGCGGTGCCCCCAACGGAAGGGATCTCGAGCAGTTGCAGCAACGCTTCGCGCATCGTCTCCACGGGTACAGCCTGCCACCGGGTGCGAGTCGTCCGGCCCCCAAATGGTCCCGCCGCCAGCGAGCGCAATTGGGCACAAGGTGCGATTCGGCGTCGGCGTGTCGCCGCAACAACTGCCAATCGCAGCCGGTCGCACAATGCAGCCCGGCGGGCCGACTTGACACATGCACTGCTATTCAGGAAACTTGAAACAAGCGAAGGGGAGTATCCACGCGCGGTGGTCGTCATTACGACTTCACATGAAGTCCGGCGCCGCGGACCGGGACCTGGTCGGAAAGACCTTCGGATGTTCTTAACGACCGAAGGAGTCATCTGTGAACGTCCCCCTGTGGGCCTGGTTCGGTGTGCTCGGCGTGATCCTGGTCATGCTGGCCATCGATCTGTTCGCGCATCGCAAGGCGCATGTCATCGGCATCAAAGAGGCGGCGAGTTGGTCGGCCCTGTGGGTCGCCCTCGGAGTCGCATTCGGAGGTGTCATCTGGTGGTGGGCCGGCGCGGAGTATGCCGGGCAGTACTACGCCGGCTACCTCATCGAGAAGTCACTGGCCATCGACAACGTCTTCGTCTGGGCCATCATCTTCAGCTACTTCGCCGTGCCCCGGCAGTACCAGCACCGGGTGCTCTTCTACGGCGTCATCGGCGCGCTGATCTTCCGTGGCGCGTTCATCGCCGCCGGCTCGGCTTTGATCGCCTCGTTCGCCTGGATCCTGTATGTGTTCGGCGCCTTCCTGTTGATCACCGGCTACACAATGATCAAGAAGCGGGCCGACCACATCGACCCGTCGAAATCCAAGGTGATGGGTCTGTTCAAACGGTTCGTGCCCTCGACCGACGAGTACCACGGCCAGAAGTTCTGGATCAAGCAGGGCGGTAAGTGGATCGCCACGCCGCTGCTGGCGGTCCTGGTGCTGGTCGAGACGACCGACATCATCTTCGCCGTCGACAGCATTCCGGCGATCTTCGCGGTGACCCAGGAACCCTTCCTGGTCTTCACGGCCAACGCCTTCGCCATCCTCGGCCTGCGGGCCATGTACTTCCTGCTGGCCGACCTGATGCATCGCTTCGTCTACCTGAAACTGGGCTTGGGTCTGGTTCTCATCTGGGTGGGTATCAAACTCGTACTCCAGGTGGACATCTACAAGATGCCTACATGGCTGAGTCTCGGGGTGGTCGCCTTGATCATCGCCACAAGCATCGCGGCCAGCCTCTTCGTCACCCGCCGTGGAGATGCAACACCAGAAATGGATAGTGTTGCTGACGGCGATGGGAGGCCGATTGATGACGGACACGCGGAGGAAGTGGACCTTTCTGACCAATCACGGTCACGTACTGGTCTACGTGCACCGTAATTCCGATGCTCGTGTGCGTGATATCGCGACAGCTGTAGGGATCACGGAGCGTGCCGCGCAGACCATCCTCGCCGATCTTGAGAACGACGGGTACTTGCGCAAGACCAAGGTAGGACGTCGCAACACCTACGCGGTGAACACCAAGGGTCAGTTCCGGCATCCGGAGGAAGCAGGTCACCGCATCGGTGACCTGCTTTCCCTTTTCCAGTAGGAAATGCCGATCGTCGAGCGCAATCCGTTGCCGCGGATCGCGCTGCGCACGCGTGCCGAACTACGGGCCTGGTTCCAGGACAATCACGGCGATCATCGAGGCTTCTGGCTGGTGAGCAGCCGACCCGGACCGGACATCCCCTACGACGACCTCGTCGAGGAGTGCCTCATCTGGGGCTGGATCGACAGCACGGTGCAGGTCTTCGACGAGCAGAGCAGTGGCATCCGGCTCACCCCGCGCAAGCCCACCAGCGTCTGGTCGGCACTGAACAAGGCGCGCCTGGCGCGGCTGGAGGCAGCGGGGCTGATGCAGCCGGCCGGCATCCGTGCCGTCGAGGTGGCGCGAGCCAATGGCATGTACACGTTCCTCGATGACGTGGACGCCATGGTCGTCCCCGACGATCTCGCAGCGGCCCTCGGCGACGCCGGCGAAGTGTTCGAGAGTTTCTCGCCCGGCCGGCGCAAGCAGGCTCTCTACTGGGTCAAGTCCGCCAAACGTCCGCAGACACGCGCGGACCGGATTGCCAAGATCGCCCAGGCAGCGGCGGACGGTACATCGCTGTTCTGAGTCACTATCGATCCGACAGCACATGCGCGGACTGGTCGAACAGCGCACACCAGTCGGTCAGCCAGGTCACGACGGTCGGGCGCGGGTCCGGTCCGGTCCCTTGCCAGTCGCTGGGCATTCGCAGGTAGGCGTCGATGCTGGCCCGCAGCAGGACCACCGAGTCGGCCGTCGTGAAGTCCGGTGGCATGCCAGGTGAGAAGTCACCGGGTTCATTGCGATCAGCCCAGACCTCGGTGGCAGCCAGCAGGCGCGCCCGGACGTCCGCCGAGCAGGCGATCAACGGGCCGACCAACGGCATGGGGATCGGCCGGTCGTCGCCGCGCTCAACCACAATCTGGCGCACGAGCGGAGCGAGGCGTCCGGAGTAGTCCACGTGCCGGATCGTGTTGCCCATGGCGGTCCACCACGGCAATGCGATGGTCTTCGGCGGGCGCTGTGCGATGGACAGGTCCAGCGCCTCCCGGGCACGGTCCAGCGACTGCCGCGAGCGGAGGTCGAACTGCCGGAAGAGTCGGTCGTCGATAGCGCCGTCGGCCAGCCAATCAGCCGACGCGACGTAGAAGTCGCAGGAACTGGTCATGGCCTCGCGCATGCGCTTGTACAACGTCTCAACGACCCCCCGCGGCCAGATCAGCGCGCTCGCCAACAGGCTGATCGCCAAACCCAGCACCACGTCAACCCACCGGGCCTCGGCCAGGGCGACACCGCTGGGCTCGATGATGGAGACGAGCACGATCACGGTGAGGGTGAAGGCAGCCTGGCTGGCCGCGAACGAGGTGGTACCGGGCGTGTAGCCGGCGATGAACAGCACCACGGGCAGCAGCAGCCACCACACCAGCGGCTGATCACCGACGAGGGTCAGCACGCCGGCAGAGATCGCCACACCGACTGTCGTCCCGACCAGTACCTGCCAGGCCTGTCGGCCGGTACCCAGGGCGTCGAACCGAAGGGCGCTCAGGGTGCCGAGAACGATCCAGAACGGGTGCTCCAGGCTGACGCTCTTGGCCACCGCCACACTGATTGCCAGCGCCACTGCTGTGCGCAGGCCGTTGCGCAGCCACGGGGAGTCCCACGACAGGTGGGCGCGAATACGACTCCACGAGGTGGCCCCAGGGGTGTCGCCGGGGGTGGGATCGCCGGGCCGCGGTGAGACGGTGATGGTCAGATCCATGATGCGTGAGGCGACCAGCGTGGTGATCCGCAGCGGAAAGGCATCATCGATCTGCTGGCGCAACACGGTGGTGTCAGTAGTGTCCCGGTGATCCGCGAGCCACTGCGACATGTCGTCCAGGCTGCGTGCCCGCAGATCGGTGAGACTGCGTGTGGGCCAGTCGGCGTCGCCGTGGGCGAGCCGGTTCGCGCAGGCCCGCAGCACCTGCGTGACCCGTCGGCACTCATTGGCCATCAGATCCACGAGGTAGGGATCCCGCTGTGGGCTGACATCGCGCCAGCGCTGCAGATAGCGCAGACGGCCCACCTCGTCGACGAGTTCAGCAAGGGCCCGCTCGGCCTCCGTCACCCCGGATGGGCGCAGCAGATCGCCGTCGTACCGGGCATGCAACGTGGTCAGAGCCTCGGTGGATCGGTCGCGGGCCGCGCTCAGGGCCGCCTTGTCGTTGTCTACCCAGCGGGCATCACAGGCGTCGGCGATCGCCTCCAGGACTCCAGCGATGCCTTCCCTGAACGCGCGCTGCGATTGTGCGGGCCACAACAGCACTGCCGCAGTGGCTGCGACGAGCCCGCCGTACACCCACCCGGCCAGACTGGGCAGCAATGTGCTGGGGGCCACCGCCGTCAGCGCCAGCACCACTGCCAGCAGCAGCACGCTCTGCGCCGCTGCGACCGGCCCACGCAGAACGGCGGCCACACCCACGATCAGCGCGATGAGGAACGCGGTGATGATCGAAGCGAGCAGATTGCTGCTGGCCCAGACGCCGACCACGATCAGTGGCACCCCCGCTGCTGTCGCGATCAGGTATGACGTGAAGCGTCGCCGCAGCGGCCCCCCGAAGTCGGCGAAGAGCGTCAGGGACAGGCAGGAGAATGACGCCAGCAGCGTGCCCCGGCTCAGAAATGGGATGTGGAGCGCGGTGAAGAGCGTCGCTGGCGCGATCACGGCGATCCGCGTGGCGCGACGCAGCGCCCTTTGTCCCGGATCGGCCGCCAGTCCCAACACGCCACCGATTACAGCAGACATTGCAACGTTTCGGATGGCAACGCGGCCCCAGACGTGACCGCGCAACCCGTGGGGTGCCGCCGCAGCTCCCGGGGCACCCCATCGCGTCCGTCCGGCAACAGGGAGGCGGATTACCGGGCGGCGGGTGGCGGTGGTGGGGCCACTTTTCCGGGGTCGTTGTCCTGTGCAGCGGGTCGAACGGGCAACAACGTGGGAAAACCTCGGCCGCCGTTGGCCTGGACACCGTTGTCGGATTGCTGCGCTGGGGGAGGGTCGGCCAATCGCCGCAGCCGTGGCCACTTTTCCGGGGTCGTTGTCCCGCGCAACCCGTCGAACGGGCAACAACGTCGTGAACTTCGCCCCGACAGTAGTCAGCGGCCCCAGCTCAACCTTGCAGGACGAACGCGCCCCGCACCTCACCGGACTCCACCCGATCCAATGCCATGGGAGCCGCCGCCAACGGCACCACTTCAAACTGGGTCGTGACCCCAGCAGCAGGCACCACCGCCAGGAAGTCCCGGACATCGTCGCGGGTCACATTGGCCACCGAGCGCAGACTGCGTTCCCACCACAGGTCGTTGTAGTCCAACTGTGGGATCCGGTCGAGGTGGATCGCGTTGATCGCCACAGTGCCGCCCTTGTCCAGAGCCCGTAAGGCGCTGACCACGACATCGCCGCTGGGTGCGAAGGTCACGGCCGCATCCAGGCGCTGCGGAACCGCCTGGTCGTACGTCCCGGCCCACACCGCACCCAGCTCAAACGCCCTGCGCACCTCGGCCTCGGATCGGGTCACGACATAACACTCACAACCCCAGAACCGAGCGACCTGAATCGCGACCGTCGCCGAAGCGCCGAATCCGAACAGACCGACCCTGGTGCCCGCCGAGTGTGGGCCGAGGCCGGCGACCCGCAGGCTCCGGAAGCCGATCACCCCGCCGCACAACAGGGGTGCCATGGCTGCCGGGTCACCCGGCGGTAAGGGATGCACAAAATCGCGGTGGGCGGTGACCAGCTCCGCGTAACCCCCGTCCCGGTCCCAACCCGTGAACCGGGCGTCGTCGCACAGGTTCTCGCGGCCGCTGCGGCAGAACCGGCAGGTGCCGCAGGTCTGTGCCAGCCAGACCAGCCCGACCCGCTGTCCGGTCTCGACGTCGGTACCGACCACCTGGTGGCCGGGGATCACGGGCAGGCGGTGTGCCGGCAGGTCCCCGCGCAGGATCTGCAGGTCCGTGCGGCACACAGCGCTGGCCTCGACGCGCACGAGTACCTCATCGGGGCCGGGGGTCGGGTCGGGGACGCAACCGGCGACGATCTGGTTGACCCCGGTGATGGTGACTGCGCGCATGGCTCCAGTCTGCGGCCAGCCCGGATCGGTTGTACTCAGAAAGACCGGACCGAAGCCCGGGTCACCCGATCGCGCACCGCCTTACTCAAGGCGGAGGAGTCCGCAGGCGCCAGCACCCAGATGTCCGAAAGTCCCATCCCGTCGGCATCCCGCAGACCTCGGTAGAGAACGCTGGCGAACTCGCGCGGGGTGGCCGGGATGGCCAGACGGACGACCCCGGGCGGGGTGTCGACACCGGCCAGCGCAATCAACCCGGCCCCAGCCGTTGGAAGCCCGCGCTGATGCACCCGCGCGTTCGGTGCGTAGTGAGACGCGAGTCCGCCGGGGGCGCGGACCGCCGAGTGGGCCGCATCCACGGCCACACCTCCTGCCGCGTGGATGTCCGCCAGCTCAATGGCGCCCCAGCGCAGCACCCGGGGGGCGGACCCGGTGCAGTCGAGGATGGTGCTCTCGACCCCCACCGGACAGGCACCCCCGTCGAGCACGAGGTCGGTGTCCTCGAGCCGGTCCCCGAGGTCAGCAACGACATCGCCCGCGGTCACCGGTGACACGTGCCCGAACCGGTTCGCGCTCGGGGCAGCCACCGCGCCAGCCGTCTCGATCAGGGCCAGCGCCACCGGGTGGGCTGGACAGCGCAACCCCACGGTGTCCTGACCGCCGGTGAGGTAACGGCCGGTGCTTTCCGCGGCTGGCACCACCAGGGTCAGGGGGCCCGGCCACAGCGCCGCAGCAAGGTCGCGAGCATAACGCGGAACCTGCACGGCCCACGCCGCGATGTCCTGCGGCCCCCCAACGTGCACGATCACCGGATGGTTCAAGGGGCGGCCCTTGATCTGGAAGACTCGGCCCACCGCCACGGCATCCTCGGCCCGGGCGGCCAGTCCGTAGACGGTCTCCGTGGGCATCCCCACCACTCCGCCGGCGCGCAGACAGGCGGTCGCGCGATCGATGGCGCGCGCATCCACCTGGCCGTCCCGCCAGGCGCTCACCGGGTCACTGGGCATAACCACCGGTCCACGACGTTGCTTCGAATCCGGGTGCATTCCTCGTACCCGATGGTGCCGATCGCCGGATCCACTTGGCTCGGCGGCCGGCCGGTGACCACCCAGATCCGGCCAGTGAGCTGCTGCTCGAGCCAGCCCTGCAGAGGCGTGCCGATGAAGTCCTTCTGCACCACGTGCACCGGCACATCGGCGGGCAACCGTTGCGGCAGTAGGAAGGTGCTCGGATACTGGCCGTCGACCAGCACCACGTCGCCGGGCGACACCCGGTCGAAGGCGCCCGGCTCCACCGCGTACCACCGGCCGCCCCACTCGACCCGCCGGCTCTGCGCGGACTGCGTCCACAGACCCGCCCCCACAGCCACGATCAGGCAGAGCACGAAGGTGGTCTGCGGGGACAGCCACAGGCTCAGCGCCAGCACGATGAGGACACCGGTGAGCAGTTCGGCCGGGATCGCGTACCGGATCACGCCGAACACCGCCAGCCAGGCCATCACGCCCACCAGCGTGAACACGACGACGGCCCACGCCGGGCGCCCCAAGCGGCGGGCTCCGGCCACCAGCAGCAGCAGGCCGGCGGCCAGCAGCAACCACCGTGGATCACGCACCGCCAGATCCAGTACCTTCGCCTCACCCGTTGCCGTCTCGTAGGGCCAGCGCAGCCAACCCTGCCACCCCATCACCCCGTAGCGTTCGTCGGTCAGGTTGTCGGCCGGGTACCAGGGGCTGGCGAAGAAGCTGTTCCAGAACGGGAACACCGGGGACTCGTAGGTGCGCCACAGTGACCACGCCCACCACCCGCCGGTGATCAGGGCGCCCAGGACCGCTCCCAGCAGCCACCACAGAACCGATCGCCACCGGATCACCAGCACTGCGGCCACCATGGCCAACGCGAAGGGGGCGCTGGTGTACTTCAGCCCAACCGCGGCCCCGGCCAGCAGCCCGGCCAGCAGCGGTTGTTCCCGCAGCGTGAGCAGCAGCCCGCCCAGCAGCAGGGCCGCCAGCCAGACGTCGGCGTAACTGGTTCCCAACTCGCTGCGGAATGCAGCGCCGACCGCGCCCAGCACGGCCGCCAGCGTGCTCGTCGACAGCAGCCACGCCCCGTCGTACGGCAGCACCCAGGTGGCGATCCGCCGGGTGAGCACCACGGCGATGCCGGCGATCGCGCCCAGCGCGGCCTGCGCGGCCTGTGGCTGCAGGGCGTTGACGATCAGGTAGAACGGCACCTGGGCAAGCGGGTTCTGGAACCGGCCGCCGTACAGGTCAGGGTCGGTGAAGCCGCCGTTGAACAGCTGCCACGGATACCAGTAGTGATACTGCAGCTGGTCCCAGTTGGCGTCCTGGGTCAGGCTGGCCGCGATCGCTGTGCAGGCGGCAACCAGACACAGGTCGACCAGCCAGCCCCACCAACGCACCAGCCCATTCTCACCCGGTGGGTGCGCGCGGCGTCAGCGCCCCGAGCGGTAGATGTAGACCGGGGTCCGCAGTGGGGTGTGGCGGTAGATCCATTTGGCGTCTTTGAGCGAACGCACGTTCACGCAGCCCAGCGAGGATCCGTTGTACCCGTCGCGGCGGAAGCCGGGGGAGAAGTGCACGGCCTGGCCGCCGCTGAAGAACAGGGAGAAGGGCATCGGTGTACCGGAGAGGTCGCTGATCAGGTAGGGGACTTTCGCGTAGACCCCGAACTTGCCGTTGCGCGTGGGTGTCTCGGAGGAGCCGAAGCGGACGTCGGTGACCAACTGCTGCTTGCCGTTCTTCATCGCACGCAGAACCAGTTGGTGCTTGTCGACGCAAAGGACCCGGCCGGTGCGGCAGATCTTGGGCAGCTTGCCGTTCCCGTAGAGCTTCTTCAAGTAGGTGGCCTGCTTGCCGGTCACGGTGCCGGTCGGCCAGTACCCGAACTTGGACTGCCAGGACTTGTAGGCAGCGCGTGACTCGGCGTCCCAGACTCCGGTCAGCGGCGCGGTCTTGCCCACGCCCGTGAGCTGCTTCTGGATGACCTCGACCGCCGGGCCCGCCATGTCGGGGCGGATCTTCGCCTCGCCGGCGTAGACCTCCGCCAGACGGGGCGCCGGGACGGGCGTCGGCTCCGGCGTCACGGGGGTCTCGTCGGCGGGAAGCAGGAAAACGGCAGCGGCCAGTGCATCGATCACATACCTATAGTCACCCGCGCCACTGCCGCTGAGCAATGTGGTCTGATCAAATCGTTACTCTGCTCACCATGGCCGACCGCGATCCGCTGCTGCCAATAGACCCCGATACCGGGGATGTGATCGGCCACGAACCCGTGTGGGATCTGCTGCTGGTGATCGCTGCGGGCGGCGCCCTCGGTGGCGGTGCGCGCTACCTGCTGGGCACCGTCATCCCGCACGCGTCCTTCCCCTGGTCGACGCTGGTGGCCAACGTGGTCGGCTGCGCGCTGATCGGCGTGCTCATGGTGGCGTTGCTGGAGGTCTTGGCGCCCCGCCGCTACGCGCGACCGTTCCTGGGGGTGGGGGTGCTCGGCGGTTTCACCACATTCTCGGCCTACACCGTGGAGACCCACGCCCTGCTGGCTGCCGGTCGCGGCCCGGCGGCGCTGGCCTACCTCTTCGGGTCGCTGGCCGCTGGCTTGCTGGCCACATGGATCGCGATGAGCGCGACCCGGAGGCTGCGGTGATCCTGCTGCTGGTCATGGCCGGGGCCGCTGTCGGCGCGCCTGCCCGGTGGCTGCTCGACAGATCGATCCAGACCCGGCACCCGAGCCTGTTCCCGTGGGGGACCTTCACGATCAACATGCTCGGGTCGCTGCTGCTGGGATTCGTGGTGGGGGCCGCGGCCTGCGCGCCACTGCTGTCGCTGCTGGGCACGGGGTTCTGCGGAGGTTTCACAACGTTCAGCACCTTCTCGTTCGAGGCCGTGCGCATGACCGAGGAGGGCCGGGGTGGTCGGGCGCTGGGCTACGTGGCCGCGAGCCTTGTGGTGGGGCTGGCCGCAGCCACGCTCGGCTGGTACCTGGGGGATCTGGTCAGCCCATCCGGCCGATGATCAGGTCGGCCACCAAGCCGGTCCATCCGGTCTGATGGCTGGCACCGAGGCCGGCGCCGTTGTCACCATGGAAGTACTCGTAGAAGTACGGGGCGGTGTTCCAGCGCGGGTCATCCTGGAACTTGCTCGTGTCCCCGAAGACCGCCCGCCGGCCGTTCTCGTCTGGCAGGAACACCGAGATGAGCCGCCGGCGCAGTTCCTCAGCTACCTGGCGCATGTTGGCCATCTCGCCACTGCCAGTCGGGCACTCCACCTGGAATGAGTCGCCGAGGTACATGTAGTAGCGCTCAAGTGCCTCGATGACCAAGTGGTTGATCGGGAACCACACAGGCCCGCGCCAATTGGAGTTGCCGCCGTACATGCCGGTCTGGGACTCCGCCGGCTCGTAGTCGACGCGAAACGAGTGGCCGTCGATCTCTACGGAGAACGGCGCGTTCTGATGTCGCTTGGAGAGGCTGCGCAGGCCGTAGGGGGACAGGAAGGAGTCCTCACTGAGGACCTCCAGCAGAACCCGGCGCAGCCGTTCCGGGTCGAGCACCGTGAGCAGGAGTTTGTGCTGGTCCGGGGACCGGTAGACGAAACCGGCCCGGCCCATGTCAATGGTGTCCAGGCCGCGCCGCCGCAGGAAGTCAGCAAATCGCTCATAGAGACGGGCGTTGCGCTGCAGTGCCTGGTCGGTCTGGATCCAGGCGGCTGCCAGGATCGGGATGAGGCCCACGATCGAGCGGACGCGCAGGGCCTCGCGGGTGCCGTCGGGTCGGGTCAGCTGGTCGTAGAAGAAGCCCTCCTGCCAGTCCCACATGCCGCTCTCGACCATGCCGTCGGTGATCGAGGCGAAGTGCTCTGCGAACTTCAGCGCCATCGAGTCGTACACCTCGTCGTCCTCGGCAAGCCGCATCGCGATCCGCAGCATGGTCAGGCAGTAGAAGGCCATCCAGGCGGTACCGTCGGCCTGGTCGAGCTTGCAGCCTTCGGGCAGTTGGGAACGGTTGATCGGCCCGACGTTGTCCAAGCCCAGGAAGCCGCCCTGGAAGACGTTGTTGCCCTCCTCGTCCACGCGATTGACCCACCAGGTGAAGTTCATCAGCAGCTTCTGGAAGACCTCGGCGAGAAACGCGTAGTCGGTGCCGCCGTCGATCTCGAACACCCGCAGGGCCGCCCAGGCGTGCACCGGGGGATTGGTGTCGCCGAAGTTCCATTCGTAGGCCGGCAACGCGCCGTTGGGATGCATGTACCACTCGCGGCACATCAGCAGCAGTTGGTACTTGGCGTAGCCGGGGTCGACATGGGTGAAGACCACGGTGTGGAAGGCCAGGTCCCAGGCGGCGAACCACGGGTACTCCCAGGCGTCCGGCATGGAGATGACGTCGTACGCGTCGACGTGCTTCCAGGTGTGGTTGCGGCGGGTCTCGGGCGGTGGTGGCGGCGGCTCGCCCTCATCGCCGGCCAGCCAGCGTTGCACGTCATAGCGGTAGAACTGCTTGCTCCAGATCATGCCCGCGAATGCAGCGCGCATGGTGGCGAGCTCGTCGGCCGGGCAATTGTCCGGGGCGAGGTCGCCGTAGAACTCATCGGCCTCCGCCTGCCGGGTGGCGAACAGGGCGTCGAAGTCGCTGGTCAGGCTGTTCGGTTGGCGTTTGTTGTCCGGCGACTTCCACAGCCGCAGGCGGATCTCCTGCGTCTGCCCGGCGGGTACGTGCAGGCGGTACCACCAGGCGGCTTTTGTGCCGCGCAGTTCAGGGTTGACACTGTCGTCGCCGAGGCGGATGTGGCGGTCGATGCCGTCCTTGGGGAAGCGGGTGACGTTGGGTGTCTCGAACAGCAGTTCCTGGTTGGTCTCGTTGTTGCAGACCAGTGGTGTGGGCTGGGTGCCGTCGGGCAGCGGCCCGGGATCCAAGTGGTAGGTGCCCGATCGCCAG
>Ga0208938_1001254_pt1 | contig 15247 bp, 13 predicted proteins | sample AD_UKC125_MetaG_FD_184434 | JGI IMG/M metagenome (GOLD analysis project Ga0208938, IMG submission 184434) | Active sludge microbial communities of municipal wastewater-treating anaerobic digesters from USA - AD_UKC125_MetaG (SPAdes) (version 2) | ecosystem: Engineered > Bioreactor > Anaerobic >...
TCGGGGGCGCCTCGGCGATCCACGTAGGTCAACGAGCGGGTCGACGACGGGTCACGGATGACACCGGCTGGATAGTCGCGGGCCACGACGCGGCTGTACAGCGTGGTCTCGGTCGGCAGCCCGGAGGCGTCGAGTTGAGCGACCACCAACTCCTCGTTGAGCAGTTGTGGCTCAGGTTTGGCCGCGGCCGGTGACACCGACATCATGAGTACGACTGCCAGGGCGCCCAGGCGTCTCACGTCACTGCCTCCCCACCTGGATGGGTTCCGGCTCGGTCGTCCGGTCCTCCTCCATCGTGATGGATCGGTCGGGGAAGAGGCTGTCGCACACGCTGATCACGACCATCGTGACCACCGCTGGCAGCAGGCTGGCGGTGAGCAGGGTGGCGATGCTGTCGCTGAGATCCAGCATCTGTGCCACGCCCATGGCAACGGCCCCGAGCACCATCGGCAGGGCGATGCTGCGGGCCACCGCGACCACGGCCAGCAGCGCACTGGCCACGATTGCCCAAGCCGTGATCGGCGTCGCAGCCATCTCGGCGGGTGGGACGATCGCTGTGATCACCGTGCCGACCAGCAGCGCCAGCACCGCGCCGAGGGTGTAGGAGAAGGCACGCAGCCAGCGGTTGCCGCGGCTCACCGTGGCCGGGAGCAGGGCCAGGACCGCCCCGAGGACCGCGCTGATCGCCACAGCCGGACTGAGGGCATCGACCACGGAATCCAGCCGCGTCACCAGACCCCAGGCGAGGACCACTCCGAGGAACGCGCCGAGAACGGAGACCGGCCGGTACCAGGCCAGTGGGGTGCGGCCGGGTTTGGGAGCCGATTGGGCGTTAGCGGCGGCATCCAGAGCCCGCGGATCACCTTCGACGTGCAGCGGTGGTAACAGTTGATCCAGCCAGCCTGGCAGCCACCATGTCCCCTTCTGCGCCAGCACCATGATCGCTGGCACCAGCAGGCAGCGCACGATGGTCGCGTCGACGGCCACCGCGGTCGCGAGGCCAACCCCGAACATCTTGACGATCGCGTTGTCGGACAGGATGAACGACCCGAACACCGTGACCATGATCAGGGCGGCGGCAGTCACCAGTCGGCCGGTGTCCGCCAGCCCCCTACGGACAGCGACCACCATGTCGCCACTGCGTTCCCAGTGCTCGCGGAACGCGGTGAGCAGGAACACCTCGTAGTCCATGGACAGCCCGAACAGCACCGCGAACATCATCATCGGGACGTAGGACTCGATGGCGACCGGCCCCTCGAGGCCGATCAGGCTGGCCCCCCAGCCCCACTCGAAGACCACCGTGACAACGCCATAGGCAGCCGCGATGGACAGCAGGTTCATGCACGCCGCTTTGAAGGGAATGAGCAGGGAGCGGTAGGCCACCATCAGCAGCAGGAATGACAGCGTCACCACGCCGGCGATGAAGAACGGCGTCCGGGCCGCGATGATCTCGGAGAAGTCGGTGATTGCCGCGGTGACCCCGCCGAGGTGGGTGCCCATACCGGTGCCAGCGACGCTGGCAGGGAGCACGGAGTCGCGCAGCGAATGCACGAGTTCCTCGGTGCGGGGATCAGCCGGACCCCATTCCGGGACCACCCGCACCACAGCAACCCCGCCGTCGGGACTCACCACCGGGTCATCGGCGCTGGCCACGCCATCGGCCGCGGCGAGGTCGTCGCGCAGGGTCTGCAGCCGGGGATCGAGCGTGCGGGGATCGGTACCCGCAGGGACATCCGCGTCCTGCGGCGCCTCAGCGATGGCGAACATCTGGGTCACCACGGCGAACGGCCCGTTCACCCCGGGACCGAACCCTTCCTTGACCGAGTCGTAGGCCTGGCGGGCAGTGGTCTCCGGCGGCAGGATTCCGGCATCGTTGTACCCGAGCTGCAAGGTCAGCGTGGGAGCCGCCATGATCAACAGGACAGTGGCGGAGGCGATGGCATAACGCCACGGTTTGCTGGTCACCTCGTCGGCCAGGCGCCCCCACCCGGTCTCGTCGAGTTGTTCGTCGGTGATCGCATCGAGGCGGCCCTTCTTCGGCAGCACTCGGCCGCCCATCACGCCCAGAATGGCGGGGGTCAACGTGATGGAGGCGATGACGGCGATCGCCACGACGATCGCAGCGGCGTAGCCCAGCCAGGCGAGGAACGAGATGCCGGTGAGCACCAGCCCGCACACGGCGGCGATCAGGGTGCCGCCGGCGAACACCATGCCGGCCCCCGCTGTTCCGGCAGTCCTGCCGACGGCATCCGGCACCGGGTAACCCTGGCTGAGCAGCGTTCGGTGCCGGGTGAGCAGGAACAAGGCATAGTCGATGCCGACGCCGAGGCCCAGCATGGTCCCCAGGGTGGGGGCCACGTCGGGGATATAGACCAGCCGGCTGAGCAGTCCGACCGCGGCCAGCCCTAGCCCGAGGGCGAACATCGCGCTGATCAGCGGGACGAAAGTCGCCCCCCACCGTCTCAACGTCAAGAACAGGATCAGCACAGCGGATATCAGGCCGAGCGCCTCACTTCGCTTGGTGTCCGGCTGTGACAGTTGCCGGCCAAGGAAACCGCCAAGTGCAACCGTGACGTCCGGGCCGGCAGCCTCCTGCGCGGTGCCGAGCAGAGTCGCTCCAACCCCGGGATCTGTGGCGAAACGCTCGTTGACGATGACCGACACGATGGCTGTGTGACCGTCGTCGCTGAGCAGATCGGCGCGCTGCGGTGAGTTGGTCACAGACGTGACTTGGGGCAGGGCGGCAGTGGCGTCGGCCACGGCGTCGATGATCTGCTGGCCTCGATCGCTGCCGAAGTCGAGCTGCGGATTATTGAGCACCAGGAGGTTGGCCTCCGCCGAGGACCCTGGGAAGGCGCGGTTCAGAAGATCCTGCGCTGTGGACGAATCGGTGCCTTTGAGGACGAAGGAGTCCGTGGACTCCCCGCCGAACAGGCGGTTGGCTCCCATCACCACGAGCGCGACCAGCAGCCAAATCCCGATGACCTGCCATCCGCGCTCGGCGCACCGGCGACCGAGGCGGTACAGGAACTCGGTCACAGGCGAAGGATAGTTGGCGCGGGCGTGCGGTGGTGGGCTGGCCGCTGGATGGGGAGCCTTTTCAGCGCGCCGCGATGCAGGCGACCGACCGGTCCACACGCTCGTGGTCACTGTTCCGGTCTTGTTGGGCCCGCTGGGCAGCGATGTGACCAATAAGGCCGGAAAGGGTCACGGTGCGGTGGATCGGTTCGGCCCCCTGTTTGTCTGAGACGGCGCGGTCGTGACCCCCGCGATTGCCCCACAAGTCAACGTGCCATTGTGGCGTCGGGAGGTACGACATGGAGTCAACCTGTTTCGACGTCACCATCGAGGGCAAGGTGGGGCACATCCAACTGTCCCGGCCAGAAGCCCTGAACACCATGATCCCGGCGTTCTGGACGGACTTGCCGGCGCTCGTCGGTGAACTCAGTGATCGCGGGGATGTCCGAGCGATCGTCATCTCGAGCACCGGTAAGCACTTCAGTGCGGGTATGGACCTGTCGGTATTCACAAGCAGCGGCCTGAGCATGGACGGCGAACCAGGCCGCCGTAACGCCACCTTCATGCTGCTGGTCAAGCGCCTGCAGCAGTCCTTCACCGCCCTGGAGCAAGCGCGGGTCCCGGTTCTGGCGGCCATCCAGGGTGGGTGCATCGGTGGAGCTGTGGACATGGTGTGTGCGGCGGACATGCGTTATGCCAGCGCCGACGCCTACTTCGTGATCCAGGAAACGAACATCGGGATGACAGCGGATGTGGGCACGCTGCAGCGGTTGCCCAAGCTGATCCCGGATGGCATCGCCCGTGAGCTCGTGTACACCGGCCGGAAACTGAGCGCAGCCCGAGCGGCCGAGGTCGGTCTGGTCAATCAGGTGTTCCCTGACCACGACGCTCTGGTCAGCGGGGTACTCGAGATCGCCGCGGAGATCGCGTCCAAGAGCCCGCTCACGATCTGGGGAGCCAAGGAAGCCCTCGTCTACGCCCGCGACCACGCCGTGTCGGACAGCCTGCACCAGATCTCGTTGTGGCAGACCGGTGCGTTCCAGCCCGCCGACATGATGGAGAGTTTCGCTGCCAAGGGGGAGAAGCGCGCCCCCGACTACGCTGACCTGCCAGCAGCGCCGAACGGCATCTAGCTGGAACCGTTTACGCCCGCACCTACGAGTGCGACGATGAGCCATGAACATCGGCATTCTGGGAACGGGCATGGTCGGGCAGGCGCTTGCAGCAGGCTTGTCACAGGCCGGGCACCACGTGGTGATCGGAACGCGTGATCCCGCCGGCAAACCGGCGCCGGACGGCGTGGACCTCGTTCCGTTGGCGGTCGCGTGTGAAGCCGGCCTGGTGATCAACGCATTGAACGGTTCGGTCTGCGTCGGCGTGCTGAGCAGTCTCGCCAGCGACCTGGCCGACAGCGTCCTGCTGGACGTGGCCAACCCGCTCGACTTCAGTGCCGGCTTCCCACCGACCCTGTTCACGCCGCAGACGGACAGCCTGGCCGAACAGATTCAACGGGTGCTGCCCGCAACCGCAGTCATCAAGAGCCTGAATACCCTCACCGCGCCCTTGATGCTGGACCCGAATGCCCTGCCGGCCCCGTCCGCGGTCTTCCTCTCCGGTGATGATGTCGTCGCCAAACAACTCGTGCGCGATCTGCTCACCTCCTTCGGATGGGAGCAGATCATCGACCTCGGCGGACTGGCGACCGCCCGCGGTGTCGAGATGCTCATGCCGATGTGGTTGAACCTCATGCAGGCCATGGGTGATGCGCAATTCAACTGGGCCATCATCCGCTGATCGAAAAGATCACGAAGTGGGCACGTCCCCTTCAGCGTCACCGATTGTCTGCCGAAGCATCCATTGCGGGGACACAATGGAGGGGAGATCGGTATGCGTAAGGCACTTCTGGCGGGCGCTGCGGTAGCGGGGCTGGCGGCGGCGATGGTGACAGGTCCGGCCAACGCCAAAGACCAAGGACTGTGCGAACTGCAGTTCAACAAGAAGACACTCAACGCGATCAGCGAGATCGCCATGGTCGATGCCACCGGCAAGGCCACGAACGTCGCCGATGGCCTGTTCACGTTCCCAGGCAACGCCTTGGATCAGGACACCATCGCGTGCAAGGGTGGGCTGAAGCTCATCCGCGCCGACGCCAGTCTGAAGATCAAGCAGCCGGTGTTCGACCTGGCCAACGAGAGCGTCGCGGTCACTGTCGTGGGCGTCGGCCCGGACTACGAGTTGCTCGACATGGCGAACCTGAAGCAGGGCAAGCGCGTGGTGAAGGCCAAGGTCAACCTGGCGCTGGGGCAGGCAGCGCTGCTGAACCAGGCATTGAAGACCGACATCTTCACCGATGGCATGCGGATCGGGCGGATCGCCTACTCGCAGCAGTGAGCACCACGTGGGATGTAGGGGGCGCCACACGCTGTCGTCTCCTACGCCCGCGCCCTTCCACTAGATAGGATAAATCGTATGAAAACCGCCATTGTGATCGCTGGTACGGCCGCTGTCCTTGCCCTGACCGGGTGCTCCTCATCGTCCTCGGACACGACCAGCAGTCCCACTCCGGCGCCGACGTCGGCGGTGGCCAGCCCGACCGAGACGGCTGCGAGTCCGATGGCCAGTGAGATCGGCCCGATCATGGTCGCGCCAGATGAGACGGAGGTGACGGCCACAGTCGGCCGGTCCATCAACTTCGATGTCGGCGCCAAGCCCGGCAACTGGGACATCCAGTCCAGTGACCCTGCTGTGGTGTCCGTCACCAAGGGCGGCAAGCAGGGCGATGCGGTCTTCAATCCCGGTGCTGAGGCGCTTGCTGTGGGCACTGCGACGGTGACCCTGACGGACAGCACCAGTGAGCTGGACGCCTTGGTCTACACCATCACGGTGACCGAGTAAACCGGGGCTCGTTCCGGGCTGCTGGCTCGGGTACGGCACGATAAGACAACCGCGAGTTTCCTGAGGATTGTGATGCGCCGTTCCCTGTTGATATCTGCTGCCCTGCCTGCTGTTGCCGCCCTGGCTCTGGCCGGATGCGCCAGCGAAGCCGAAACCACCACCAGCAGTGCCAGTCCGACGCCCGCCAGCAGTGCTGACTGCACTGCTGAGAACCTGCAGACGCTCAACGCAGGGACGCTGACCATCGGCACGGACAAGCCGGCCTACCCGCCGTACTTCGAGGACGATGACCCGAGTAACGGCAAGGGCTTCGAGTCCGCAGTCGCCTACGCGGTGGCTGATCAGCTCGGGTTCAGCCAGGACCAGGTGACCTGGGTGACCGTCCCCTTCAACAAGTCGTACGCCCCGGGGGCCAAGGACTTCGACTTCGACATCAATCAGATCTCGATCACCCCGAAGCGGCAGAAGGCGGTCGACTTCTCGCAGGGCTACTACACCGTGAACCAGGCGGTCGTGGCTCTGGAGGACTCACCGATCGCCAACGCGACGTCCCTGCAGGAGCTCCAGCAGGCCAAACTCGGCGCACAGGTGGGGACGACCAGTCTGGACTTCATCACCGAGACGATCCAGCCCACCCAGCAGCCCATGGTCTACAACGACACCAACGATGCGAAGAGCGCCCTGGAAGCTGGGCAGATCGATGGCATCGTGGTCGACCTGCCCACCGCGTACTACGTGACGGCCGCCGAGTTCGACAACGCCAAGATCGTCGGGCAGTTCCCTGCCCAAGAGGGCGGCGAGGAGTTCGGCCTGTTGATGGCCAAAGGCAGCCCGCTGGTGAGTTGTGTGAACTACGCACTGACCAACCTCAAGGACTCGGGGGAGTTGCAGCAGATCCAGGACGAGTGGCTGGTCGGCAAGGACGCCCCTTACTTCACCGAGTAGCCGCATGACGACCCCCGCCGAGGCGCCGCTGGAGGCCCCTCTCATCCCGTATGTGGACCCACAGCGGCATGCGCGGGGTAAGCGCAAGGCCCGCCGCGATGCCGTCATCGCCAGCCTGTCCACGGTGGTGGTCTTCGCGGTGCTGGCTTTCCTAGTCACGGCCACCCCCGGGTGGGACGCCGTCAAGGAGACGTTCTTCAACTGGGATGAGGCGGTGGCGGCGTGGCCGACCCTGCTCACCGCATTTGCCCTCAACATCAAGATCTTCCTGATCGCCGAGGTGTGCATCCTGATACTGGCCCTGGTCATCGCCTTGGGCCGCGGATTGCGAGCGCCGGTGGCCCTGCCGATCCGGATCCTGTGCACGGTGTACGTCGACTTCTTCCGTGGCGTGCCCACGATCCTGGTCATCCTGCTGCTCGGGTTCGGGGTCCCCGCACTGCAACTCAAAGGGGTGCCGAACTCGCCGGTCATCTGGGGGACGGTCGCACTGATCCTGTCCTACACCGCCTACGTCGCGGAGGTCTACCGCGCTGGGATTGAGAGCATCCATCCGTCCCAGCGGGCGGCGGCCCGCTCACTGGGGCTGTCGTCGGTGCAGACCACCCGCTACGTCGTGCTCCCGCAGGCGGTGCGCAGGGTGGTGCCGCCGCTGCTGAACGATTTCATCGCACTGCAGAAAGAGACAGCCCTGGTCTCGCTGCTGGGGCCGATCGAGATCCTTCGGGCGGCTCAGATCAGTGCCTCGGCGAACTTCAACTACACGGCCTACGTCGTGGCGGCGCTGTTCTTCGTGGCCATCACGCTGCCGCTGACACGCTTCACCGACTGGTTGCAGAAGCGCGACACCCGCCGGCGAATGGCGGGTGTGCGGTGACGTTCATCCGGGTCGACGACGTCCACAAGGCGTTCGGGGACAATGCCGTCCTGCGGGGTATGTCAATGGGGGTCGACCTGCATGAGGTGGTGTGTCTGATCGGGGCCTCCGGGTCGGGCAAGTCCACTCTGTTGCGCTGCCTGAACGGTCTGGAACCGGTGGATGCCGGCACCGTCTGGGTGGGCGACATCGAGGTGACCGCGCACGACGTCGATCTCGACGAGGCCCGCCAGAAGGTCGGCATCGTCTTCCAGCAGTTCAACCTCTTTCCGCATATGTCCGTGCTGGCCAACATCACGTTGGGCCCCCGCAAAGTACTGCGGCAGGGCGCGGGTGAGGCCGAGTCGAATGCCCGCGAGTTGTTGGAACGCTTCGGCCTCTCGGACAAGGCCGATGACTACCCCGATCGACTCTCGGGGGGTCAGCAGCAGCGGGTGGCGATTGTGCGGGCGCTGGCGATGAAGCCCGAGGCGATGCTCTTCGATGAGGTCACATCTGCCCTCGACCCGTTGCTGGTGGGGGAGGTGCTCGACGTGATCCGGGAGTTGAAGAGCGAGGGGATGACCATCATCATGGCCACCCACGAGATGGGTTTCGCCCAAGAAGTCGCCGACCGGGTGTGCTTCCTCGCCAACGGTCAGGTGCTGGAACAGGGCTCGCCGGAGCAACTGTTCGGCAAGCCGCAGCAGGACTTGACCCGCGCCTTCCTCGCGCGCGTCAGCCGGTGAGGAACTGCCGGCGGTACTGAGCTACCGCCGCGCTCAGGGTCGGGTACATGTGATCATGGCCGATCACCTCCGCGACGCCATGGTCCTCCATGGGCATGCGTACGTCGTTCTTGACCCGAGCCAGCCACAATTGGATGCCGTCCGCTTTGAGGGTGTCGTAGAGCTCTTCGAGGACATTGAGGGCGGTGGTGTCGAGTTCGACGTTCGCCTCCATGTTCAGGATCACCACCCGCGTGTCCGGTTCGATGGCTCCTGTCACCTTGTAGAAGAAGTCGTAGGCATTCATGAAGAACAGCGGCGCGTCATACCGGAAGGCCACCATGCCGGGAACTGTGACCGTCGCGGCATGGTCGTCGACGTCGTGCATGCCCGGTACGTTGGGGACGAATCCGAGGACGCCGTCATGGGGCCGTGACAACCGGGCGATGAACTCCCCGATCGACAGCGCGATCGCCACGATCACGCCGGGCAGGATGCCGAAGGCCACCACGCTGAAGGCACACGCGCCGGCGATGGCTGCCTCCGACCAGCGGAAACGGGCCAGGGCCCGCCACTCCTTGGGCATCACCAGTGTGAAAGCCGCGTACAGGATGACACCGGCCAGCGCGGCGATGGGTACCTGTTCGATGACGCCCGGAATCAACAACGGTCCCGCGATCAACACCGCGACGACGAAGATCGAGTAGAAACGGGTGGTCGCGCCGGAGGAGTACGCGAGCGCGGTGCGTGACGACGATGCCGACATCGGGTATCCGCCGACCATGCCCGTGGCCAATTGGGCGGCGGCCAGGGCGCGCATCTCGACCCGGGAGTCGGGGCGGGCCTTGCCGGCGAACGCCCGAGAGGTGATCATGACGTCGGTGAACGACACCAGGGCGATGCTCAGGGCGGGCAGGATGAGCAGGCCCACGAGTTCCAGGGAGATGCCGCGCAGGTCCAGGATGGGGACCTCCAGGGACACCGGGCCCACTGTAGGCACGTCCATCCAGAGGCTGACGATGGTGGCGACGATCAAGCCAATGAGGATGCCTGGGATCTTCTTGTCGATCTTGGCTGAGATAGCCGCGATTGCGACGACGATGATGGCGATCGACAGGGTCTGCGGATCCGGCATCTGCCAGTCGGTGCTCAAGAGCCCGGAGAGGGTGTCGCCGTCCACGTCGTAGCCGAGGATCTTCGACAACTGCGACATGACCATGAGGGCTGCTACGCCGGTGAGGTACCCGACCAGGATGGGGTGGGAGAGCAGGTCAGCGAGGAACGACGCCTTGACCAGCCAGCCGATGCCAAGGATGAGGCCAACGAGGGCAGTCGTGATCGCCAGGGCGGTCGTCAGGGGGACGTCGTACTGCGAGACCGCTGGGGCCACGGCGGCCGCGGCCATCAATGCCACCGCCGATTCCGGGCCCAATGACATGTACGGGTTGCGCCCCAGGAGCATGTAGGCCACGAGCGGCACGGCCGCGATGGTGAGGCTGACCGACGGGGACACCCCGGCCAACGATCCGTAGGCCATGGCCTGCGGGATCATGTACGCGCCGACTGACACACCTGCCAGCACATTGCGCATCGAGAAGATAGAAGCCACAGCCACCCGCGTAAGGCTAGCGTTCACGTGGGCGTTAACTCGCGTTCATACCCGTTAACTGACGTACCAGTCTTCACCGTGTCGTGTTTGTACCGATACGAGACCCGTTCGGCTCGTCGCGGTGGGGGGTGCGGCCGCGGCGGGGGTGGTGTTGGTCACTTGGCCGGTAGTCGTGGGCTCGGGTGGTGGCGGTGGTGCCGAGGGGTCCGTGCCAGGTGATGGTGCGCGCGTAGGTGGTGTCGGTGCTCAACTGCCAGGTTTCGAAGGTTTTGATGCGGTGGTGGTAGCGGCATAGGCAGGCCAGGGCGTCGGTGTGGGTGAGGCCGTTCTGGCGGTATGGGATGACGTGGTCGGTGTCGGTGTATTCGGCGGGGCGGGTGCAGCCGGGGAATCGGCAGACCCGGTCGCGTAGGCGCACGGCGGTGCGCACTCGGTCGGGGATCTGGTAGGTGGTGGTGCCGGTGTCCATGAGTACCCCGGTGAGGGGGTCGGTGACCAGCCGGGTCCAGCGGGCGTCGGGGGACCAGGCCAGGTGCAGGGCGAGCCGGCGGGTGCAGGGCGAGCCGTTGAGGTCCGCGCCGTTGGTTTCCACGCCCATCAGCATGTCGGCGGGGATCTGCACCTGCACGGTGACGTCCCAGAAGCAGTGGTCGTTGATGAACCCGATCAGGGCGTCGGCGCGGCGCTGGTCGAGGCTACGAGTCTCGCCTTGGCCGTACGGGTCGGCGCAGGCCGGGTTGTCGGCCAGGTCGTCGATGCCTTGCATGAACGCCGACGCGGTATCCACGCTGACGTAGGCACTCACGAACGCCATGCCGTGCCCGGCCAGGATCACGCTGACGTGGCGGCGGGCCAGGGCGTCCTGGCGCTGTTTCTCCTCGGGGTCCTCGTCGCAGGTCATCCGGGCCAGCCGCCGGTGCAGCTGGGCGGGGGTGTGATCGGTGGCGTACCCGATCGCGATCGTCTCCAGCTCGGCGCGGCGCGGGTCGGGCACGTCATCGAGCAGGGTCACGATCTTGCGGGCCTTCACGGTGTCGATCAGCCCGTCGTGCAGCGCGTGCCACACCAGCGGCCGGGCGGTCAGCTCGTAGCCGGTGTCCACGAGGTATTCCGCGGACCGTCCCGAGATGCCCAGCATCAGCCCGATCTCGGCGGTGGCCCCGTTGACGTATCCGCGGTTGGCGTCGATGATCCGGGCGTGCAGCACCCGCAGCAACGCCGCATCCTCGGCCTCCTGGCGCCGGCGGGCCCGTACCCGGGCGTGCAGCGCGTCGGTGATGTCCTGGTCATCGAGGCCCTCGAATGCCGCGAGCAGCCCGGCCAGGTCCGGTTGCGGGGGCGCTGTACTGTCGATCACACCCCAAGCATAGCACACATGTTCGATAAAACATTACTGTGGGCAGATATTGTGGACGGCGTCTTTCAATGCCGGAGTGAGTTTTGCAGGCGTTGGGCAGGGGCATGCAGCGTTGGGCGGAAGGTGCGATTTCGCGCGGCGTGTCGTAGCACCAAGTGCCCAGTTGCTGGGGTGCAGTCCCGTCGGCGGGCAGCCCACGCCCACTGTCTACTTCAGGTTGATGGCCGCCGCGTAGAAGTAGTGGTCGGACTGCCAGACTGGCTGCTTCTTCTGCATGTACTTCTTGCCGTCGATCTTCGTCCACACGGCTTGCGCCTTGCGGTTGAGGATCAGGTCGATGCGGGTCGGGATGACTGGATCGCCCGACGCGAGCCGCTTGTTGCTCTTGAGATTGCCGACCTGGCAGCAGGTCGCACCGACTGCCTCGCCGTACTTGCCGCCGGCCTGCTTCCAGGAGTCCTTGAAGTAGCTCTTGGTCAGGTTCCGGTAGGTCGGGCTGTAGTAGCCGTTGGCATCGGAGTTGAAATCGCCGGCGAGAATGATGCGGCCCTGCGTCTGTTCTGCCTTCGCCTGCGCGATCCTCAGCATCTGTTTGCCCTGCGCGACCTGGATCTTCGACGGCCAGTTCTTGAAGCCGTAGCCGCCCTTCTTGCCCTTGCCGTCCTGCGACTCCACCTCAAGATGGGCCGTCATGACCGTCACCGGCTTGCCCTGCCACGTGAAGGCCGCGCTGGCCCAGCCTCGGTTGAAGGAGAGTTTGGACCCGGCAACGGTGAAACTCTCCTGCGTCGTGAAGTTGCCGCCGTCGGCATTGCCTGTGAACACGAGGTCCGAACTCGCTGTGTTGTACAGCACCGCGTCGCGGTCCTTCAGGCGCACCTGGCAGCGCAACGCACCGGTGTCATCGATCGGGAAGAACTTCTCGCAGCCGGGGACCTTGGTGTTGACATACGGAATCCCCACCTCGGGGGAGTAGCCGAGGTCCGCGTTGTTGACCAAGCTCGCAACCTCGAACCGCAAACCCTCGGCGCGCAGCGCGTCCTGCAGGATCGGCAGGTAGTCGTAATTCGGCAGGTTGGCGCCACTGGTGCTCTTCGTCACCCAGTTGGTCAACTCGTTCAGCGTGATGACGTCGGGATTCTGCGCCTTGACGGTCTTGGCGATCCACGTCGCGCGCAGTGCGAAGTTGGTCTTGACGGCGGTGTCATAGACAGCCGCGGCGGCGTTCAGGAAGCTGATCGGGTCTTTGGCCGCGGCGGCGATCGCGTCGCCCAGTGGCGCGCCCAGGTACAGGTTGAGGGTCATCACCTTCAAGGTCCCCTCGGGCGCAGGCTTCGCCGTGGCAGGTGTCGCCCCCGCAACGCCTGCCCCTACCAGCGCGGTGACAGCGGCCGTAGCAGCGATCCGTCCAACTCTCATGTGCACTCCCCTTGATGGACGACATCACCCCTTCAAGAACGGCGTGATGTCGTGCAGAACGTTGACATCCTCGATCGTCGACGGAACTGGTTCCTCCCTGCCATCAGCGATCCCTCGCATCGTACGACGCAGAATCTTGCCCGAGCGTGTTTTCGGCAGACCTGGCACGATCACGACCTCTTTCATCGCCGCCACAGGTCCGACCAGTTCGCGCACGGCCTTGACGACCTCATCGCTGAGGGTCTTCGGATCGATGTCGGCGCCTGCCTTGAGAACCACGAAGGCCCGCGGTGACTGGCCCTTCATGGCGTCGTGCACGCCGATGACTGCACACTCGGCGACGTCCGGATGGGTTGCCACAGCCGCCTCGATCACGCCGGTGGACAACCGGTGTCCCGCCACGTTGATGACGTCATCGGTGCGTCCGAGCACGTATAGGTAGCCGTCAGCATCGACATAGCCCCCGTCTCCGGTGGTGTAATAACCGGGGTAAGCCGACAAATAGCCCGCGACGTAGCGCTCGTCGGCATGCCACAACGTGGGCAGGGTGCCCGGGGGGAGGGGCAACTTGATGACGATGCTGCCCTCGGTACCCGCCGGCACCGGGTCACCTTGGCCGTCGAGGATCTGCACGTCGTACCCAGGTACTGCCACCGACGGTGACCCTTCCTGCAATGGCAAGGGTTCGAGGCCGCGAGGGTTGGCCGCGATGGGCCAGCCGGTCTCGGTCTGCCACCAGTTGTCGATAACCGGCACGCCAAGCACCTTTGTCGCCCACTGATACGTGTCCGGGTCCAGACGCTCACCGGCCAGGAACAGGTTCTGCAGACTCGAGATGTCGTGCTCGCCGATCAGGGTGCCCTCCGGGTCCTCTTTGCGGATGGCTCGGATTGCGGTGGGGGCGGTGAAGAGGCCCTTGATGCCGTGCCTGGCGATCACCCGCCAGAAGGCGCCAGCATCCGGGGTGCCGACCGGCTTGCCCTCGTAGACGACGGTGGTCGCTCCCACGAGCAGTGGTGCGTAGACGATGTAGGAGTGGCCGACCACCCAGCCGACGTCACTGGCCGCCCACCACGCGTCGCCCGGACCGATGTCGTACACGTTCGTCATGGACCAGGCCAGTGCCACGGCGTGCCCACCGTTGTCGCGGACCACACCCTTGGGCTTACCAGTGGTGCCGGACGTGTACAGGATGTAGAGCGGGTCGGTGGCGCGCACGTCGGTGCAGCCGACCGGTTGCGCCGACGCCACCAGGTCGTCCCAATCGTGGTCGGCCGGACCCATGTCTGCTCGTAGCTGTGGGCGCTGCAGGATCACGCAGGCCTGCGGGCGATGCTTCGCCTGCTCCAAGGCCTCATCCAGCAGGGGCTTGTACGCGACCACGCGGCTGGGCTCGATGCCGCAGGACGCGGCCAGAATCACCTTTGGCTGCGCGTCGTCGATCCGGGCGGCCAGTTCATGCGCAGCGAAACCTCCGAAGACCACGGAGTGCACAGCCCCGATACGGGCACAGGCGAGCATCGCGATCAATGACTCCGGGATCATCGGCATGCTCAGGACAACGCGGTCACCGGCCTGCACCCCCAGGCTGGTCAAGGCGCCGGCGAATGTGGCGACCTTGGACAACAACTCGGCATAGGTCAAGGTGGTGTAGGTGTCTGTGACGGGGCTGACGTAGTGGACCGCCGGCCGTTCGCCGTGCCCATTCTCCACATGCCGATCCACTGCGTTGTAGCAGGTGTTGAGCACCCCGTCGCTGTACCAGCGATACAGCGGAGCCTCGGTGTCATCAAGAATCAGGGTGGGTTTGGCGGTCCATGTGATGGCTTCTGCGGCGTCTCGCCAGAAGCCATCCGGATCAGCCAGGCTGCGCTCGTACGTGTCGGTGTAAAGGCCCATCTGCTCTCCTAGCGTGTCCGCTCGAGCGTTGCAGAGGCCGTGGGCTGATCGCTACTGCTTACCTCATGGGGTAGACGAACGGGCGGAGCGGGTTGACGAGCGGCCGACCGTCCCCTTGCGGTCCCGGTGATGGCGGTCTTCGTCGAAGCGAGTCCCCCGGACCACCAGGGCTAGGAACGCCAGGAAGACGAGAACGTGAATTGTGCTGAACATGATGTCCTCCATTGGCTTACCCGTATGTAATCGGTGCCTCGGCACGAATACTAAAGGGTTAATAGGTCACGAATCGAAGGTTAAACCCAGGTGAACAAAATCGTTCACAGGGGGTCCCGGACACGCCGTCGGCACAGGAACGCCGTGGAGGATGCACCAACGGTCGCCGAGGCCACCAATGGGGCTATTCGCAGTTGACCGTGGGGCCTTGTTGAGTCAAGCGTCGGCGCCGCCGTGTTTGGTGGGCGCTGCGTAGCAGGATACGGGTTTGGTAGTTCTCGGGGTTGCGAAAGCCCCGGCCGGTGCGT
>Ga0208938_1001261_pt1 | contig 15192 bp, 16 predicted proteins | sample AD_UKC125_MetaG_FD_184434 | JGI IMG/M metagenome (GOLD analysis project Ga0208938, IMG submission 184434) | Active sludge microbial communities of municipal wastewater-treating anaerobic digesters from USA - AD_UKC125_MetaG (SPAdes) (version 2) | ecosystem: Engineered > Bioreactor > Anaerobic >...
TTAATTAAGCTGCCATCTTTCGTTTGATACAAGCCTCTCTTTATCCTTTTACCACTAAAGCTATGTTTACCGCTATTGCCTTTATCGTGAGTTGGCATTATGTCTCCATCAAATCACCTCCTTAAAATATAGAAAAAGCTATTCCTGTATTATTTTTATAATATATAATACAAAAATAGCTTTATATTTATAAGCAATTCATCCCCCACTTACGCACTCCTTATGGTATGTCTACAAGAGTCTAAAGAAGTGGGGGTATTCTTGCTATTTAGCTAATTGATAAAAATAATCTTTAAAGTTGATTTAATAACTTCATGTTATATTTAGTATATGAATTTTACCAAAAATTAACTTCAGTGTATAAATTTAAGTATTCTCTGCATTCATTAATCATAAGAATTAAAAAAGGAATCCACTCTCATAGTAAAGGAGAGGATTCCTTTTTCTAACAACTAACAAATAAGCATTTAATATACTCCTTTTATTATTCTTATATTAACATCCATTACAAACTCTTCTATCCTCTTCATGTCTGGTTCAATTGGTAAAGATGTATTTTTAGCTGCATAATCAAATCTTTCTTTATGTTCCTCCATCATTTCAAAGAAACTATCATCATAAGTTCCATCACTTCTTCTAAATTTGCCATTTCTAATATCTAACAATAGCTCTCTATCTTCTTCTCTGTATGTTACTATTTCTTTTCTTTCTAATATATCAATTGCCATTAAATATAGTCTAATTAAATGCATTGCATGTTTATCTAAGCCTTCTTCACTTTTCTTTTTGTTTCTATAATTTAACTTGCCATAAGTTTTTAATATATTTTGCATTTCGTTTAATATGCCAGCAAAATCTCTTAATGGATAATTTTCTAAATTAATATCTACAAATATTTCTGAATCTAGATTTGCTTTTTTGCTTTTGCCTATATTTAAAACAATTGAGCCTGGTTCAAATTTTGTATATCTTTCTTCAAATGATAACATAGCACTTTTCAATGAATTTAGAATATGATTTTCTTTATCTGTTTGGCTTAATCTATCTCTAGCCAAAGCACTATTAAGCCTATTTAGTTGTTGGTACGCATAACCTCCAAAGGAGTTAATACATTTTTTTGATAAAAATAATTTACTGTTTTGCAATAAGAATTTCCCTTCTTTACTTAAAAACAGATAGTGCTCTGGTTTACAACCCAACATTTCAATTGTATTTGGATTGCAATTAATAAGCAATCTAACTAATTTATTAAAACTATAGATTACTGTATCTGTATTTAAATCTATTACCTCTTCAAATTTAGAAAACCCAATTAAATCTGAGGGTCTCTCTAGAGCACACCCACGAATATCTATATCGCTGTTTTCGTTATTAGTACCATATGCATGGCTCCCTCCTAATGTTAAAAGTATAATCCTATTTTGCAAGTGTTCGTTTTCCTTTAGAAAGTGGTACTCATCTCTGGATAATAATTCCTTAAAATTAACCATTACAGCACCTCCTATACATTGTTGTAATATATTATAGTCAAAATAACAATATAATATTGATTATTTAAAAAACACAAATATCACGATTTTCAATAAAAAAACCTAAGAGTTATTGCTACTCTTAGGTTTTTTGTTTAAAAAATTGTTTCTTTTTTTGCAAACGATATTGACTATAGTCCGTGTGTGTGATATACTACACTATAGAGTGAATACATAAGAGATAATAAAAACAAAATAAGGAGAGGTGTTAATAGAGTGGTTGATTTACTAAAAAATGTTTTAGAGGGTATTAAGAGAATTAGAGATTTAGTAGAACATGATGCTTTAGACGAAGACAAATATCCTTTAGAGATTTTTAGAGCAGAAGCAGGAATCATACAAGATTTAATAGATGATTTACAAGAAGCTATAGCTATAAACGATAAATAATTTGAATTTATATTTTGATTCATACAATACTTATTATTTTTGTTAGATATACTTATTAAGGCAAGAGCGTTAAATCGCTTCTTGCCTTTTAAATTATAAATGAAATATGAATTATGTATAATATAGAAGCAATTAAACAAAAAGGAGAGATTGTTCTCAAATTATAAAAGGAGGAATGTATATGCATTTTACAGTAGCAGTTATAACAAATTCTATGGAAGGATTCTATGATGCTTTAGCTCCTTTCCAAGAAAATAATATGGGGACTTGCCCAAAGGAGTATATGGAATTTTATAATGTAGAAGAAGAATACCTGAAGGAATATGAAGAAGGTGAAGATGAAAGAATTGTTACGCCAGATGGCAGATTATTGTCTCAGTGGGATAAAGAGTTTAAAGTTGTTTTACCAACTAATATCCCATTTAGTGAGTACAATTACGATTATGGAAAGTTAAAAGCAGGAGAATCTGTTACGCATAGAATTCCAGAAGAATTCGAAAAAAGAAATGTACCTTTTAAAGAAATTTACTCTACATTTGAAGAGTTCATGGAAGAATACCATGGATTTCAAGGAAGAGACGAAGAAATGGGTGCCTATGGATACTGGTATAATCCAGATGCAAAATGGGATTGGTATCAGTTAGGAGGAAGATGGAGAGGTCTACTTCTTGTAAAGGAAGATGTCCCACATTTAGTAGGTGGCCCTGGTGTATTTGGGGATGATTTAGAAACAAGAGAAGTTCCCGAAGGGTATAAATGGGCTGATGTAGCAAAAATAAAGGATATTGAGTGGGATATGATGGAGCAAATAGCAAAAGAGAGAGTTATGAAGGACTGGAATAAGGTAATGCAAATAGAAGATGAAGAAGAAAGGAAATCACAAAGATTTCTGCATGGAATTCATGATGAAGATACAAAGGAAAGCTTTGTAGAAAGAACTTCTAGGTTTGCTACTTTTGCTGTTCTAACTCCTAATGGAGAGTGGTATGAAAAAGAATATGGGTATAATGAAAAAGAATGGGATGAAACATTCTTTGATGAATTTATAAAAGATGCAGACCCAGAACTTTATTTAGCAGTTGTAGATTGTCATATTTAGAAATAATAAGAGGCCGATATGTCATACGGCCTCTTTTGTTGTCTTTAAAACATAAAGTTGGTTAAATAACTTTATGCTGTTTTGTTATTCCCTTGTTATGTAACTTGAGATGAATATTAATAAAAACCCAATTAATAAAGCCTTAGTCCATGCAATAAAGATTTCTTTTAGCCATCCAAAAGGGTTGTCATCTTCAAATGTGTATTGATTAACTTTATAGGGATTATAATATATTATTTTTTTGTCAGTAATAGTGCTTTTATCAGTTGTTGTATATATGACTCCATAATCTTTTCCATCAATTGCTGTAAACACATAGGTTGCTTTATATTTGAACATTGAAGTAAAAATGCTTCTGCCACTATTCATGTTTCTTATTACTGAAACCAACTTTCCTTCCACCCTTATTCCAGTATCTATTAAAACTTTTTGTTTTTCATACTGAAAGAAAGATATAACTGTTAAAACAATTAGCAGTATTATTAATATGTAAAATGAATGCAGTCTATTTAATCTCATAATTTCTGGCTTCTCCATTAAAAAAATTCAAATCACTTTATAATACAGTTCTTAGGTTCTATTTATAAAAAAACCAACAAACTCATTCGAGTTGTCTGTAATTTTAATCATAACAAATAGTGCAATTAAGCCTAATAATATGACTCTGACTAATAATAAAGTTCCTGGTACTCACTTTCCCTCTTCATAACCTTATAATCTTATAAAGTTATTATATTATTATTTATTGTTTATAGCCAATATTTCATCATAATGTATATGCTATAGTTTATATGTTTTTCCTTCTATGCGTAAAATATTTAAGGTACTAAAGTTTCTGAATAATTTACTGTCGCCTTCAATACCCTTCATTTATAACTTTTGAAACTAAAAAAAGATTCGCCTGGCGAATCCTTTCTAGTTTTCTGTATTTGTTCCCTTAATATTATTTATAATTCTACTTATTATTTCAGCAAAAATATTTGCCCAAATAATAGCGTAAATAATTTGATTTTTCGTTTTGAATGCAATTATGCATAATATAACAAATATAATATCCTTAACCAAAAGCAATTTCCTCATCCATCCAACCGTCCTTCCTTTTTTATTTATATTATCCTTTAAATATATATGTATAACCTGACTAAAGTTATCTCCTTTATATATAGACTTTTATATTTACCATAAATATCTTATAATATATATAAGTACAATAATTATTATAGCGATTGATATTAACATGGTAATCGCTGTTTTAATTATTGCTATCCAAGTAATTATTTCAGTAAGAATAATCTTACTGAAAGCCTTTTTATCTTTCTTAGAAGCTTCTTTACCAGAGGAAGCTTCTTCTTTTTTGCCCATTTTTTCGATTTCTGTATATATATTTTTAACTATTTTGCCTACTTTATCGGCAAAGAAAAGACCTAGTATTATATTTGTTTTGTCCATTTCTGGAAATTTAAGTATTAGGCAAAATGAAATTATGAAACTAACTATATAGAACATATTTTTGACCTCCCTTCTCTATTTTTTATTTGTTAAAGATACAAAAAAAGATAAGGGAGGCTTTTTCCCATAAGGGATACTTAACCTCCCTTATAGGATAACTACAGCCTTTTTGACTATACAAAACTAAATGTATTTGTGCCTATTTTTTGGTGCTGCTATATAATACAACTTTTAATAAAAAATATAAAAAGAGCAGGGTTTTAATTTATTTCCCCACTCTTAATAAATTAACTCTTACTTTATCCTATCAACTTTAAGAATTCTTCCTCTGATATAATTGGTATATTAAGCTCTTTTGCTTTTTTGTTTTTAGAGGAATTACTTTCTATATCGTTGTTGATAAGATAATCAGTATTTTTTGATACACTGCTAGATACTTTTCCTCCTAAACTTTCTATCTTGGCTTGTAGCTCTTTTCGATTTTTAAAATGATTTACACTTCCTGTAACTACAAACACTTTTCCTTCTAATATTTTATCACCTGTAACTCCTTCAACTTCTTCTGTTTTAGTATTAATTCCAAGACTAATTAATTCTTTAATTACTTTAATATTTTCTTCATTCAAGAAAAAGTCAATTACACTTTGGGACATAACTTCTCCAAAATCTCTTATAGTTAATAATCTTCTCTTGAATTCATCAACATCTTTAGACGCTTCTATAATTGCTTCCATAGATTTAAATTCCTTTACCAAATCTTTAGAAGCACTTTCTCCTATATGTCTTATTGAAAGGCCATAAATAAGATTAGCTAAATCTCTTTTTTTAGATTCTTCTATTCCATTTATCAATCGTTCAAATTTTTTCTTTCCAAAGCCTTCAATGCTGCAAATCTCTTCTTCTTTAGTACGCAGATTATAAATATCTGGGATAGTTCTAATAATTCCTCTTTTAAAGAATTCTTCTATTGTTTTTTCTCCCATTCCGTCTATATTCATAGCTCCTCTTGAGGTGTAATGTTTTATCTTGCCTTCTAGTTGTGGCCCACAATTTAGTCCAGTACAATAAAGATTAGCTCCATCGAATTCTGTAACTGCACCACATATAGGACAATTCTTTGGAAATTCCTTAATAATTTCTGAACCCTCTCTTAAATCTTTTATAGATTGAACTACTTGAGGAATCACATCATTAGCTCTTGCTACTACTACTGTATCATTAATTCTAATATCCTTGTCCCTTATATTCCCATAGTTATGAAGGGTTGCTCTGCTTATATTAACTCCATCTATATTAACTGTTTCTAGTTCTGCCACTGGAGTTATTTGGCCAGTTTTACCAACATGGTCAGTAATTCCTATTAGTTTAGTAGTAGCATCCATTGATTTAAATTTATAAGCACAAGCCCATCTTGGATACTTTGAGGTGTATCCCAGTTGCTCTCTTAAAGTTATATTATCAACTTTAAGAACTAAGCCATCTATCATATAAGGCAGCGTCTTCCTGGTATTATTCTCATAATCTTTTATATAATCCAGTAGCTTATCTATTTCCCCCATTTCAAATGCTTTAGTTTCTACTACATCAAAGCCTTGCTCTTTAAGAAAGCCAAGCATGTCTACATCTCTTTCAAAGGTCATTCCTTCAGCATATACTAAATCAAAAACTATTGCTTTAAAGCCTTTACCAGCTACATTGCTGCTGTCTAATTGTCTCAATGCTCCTGATACTAGATTTCGAGGATTTGAATATTTGCCATCTATATTAATTCTTTCAAAATCCTCATAAGGAAGTATTGCTTCTGCTCTTACTTCTAATCTCTCTTTAAACGGAATTACTTTTGGAAGATTTACTAAATGTCTCGCATTATGCAATAAATTTTCGCCAATTTCACCATCGCCACGGGATACTGCTTCTACCAATCTCCCATTTTTATAAGCCAAAACTATTGTTATTCCGTCTAGTTTTTCTTGAACCAGTATTGTTCCTTTATTCTTATTTACAAAATCTACAACTTTTTCTTCAGTAGTTATTTTCTGCTGTGATAACATAGGCACCCTATGCCTTACTTTTTCTAAACTATCTACTATTGTAGTTATTATTCTTTGAGTAGGAGAATTAGCATCATAAAATTCTGGATGCTCTCTTTCTAATCTTTCTAGTTCTAAATATAATTCATCATATTCACTATCTGAAATTATTGGTCTATTTTCATCATACAACCTATCGTGTTTTGCAACTTCCTCTCTTAAGAATTCAATCCTTTTTAATGCTTCGCTTTTCATATAAAGCCCTCCTTTATAATATTAATCTTACACTTGCTAAAAAATTATTTATATAACATTTTTCTATACTTATAACTATGATTTATGAAAGGCCAACCAGTAAAAGGACTGCTTGCAATAAGCAATCCTATTATTATAATTCATATAATGCCAAATTCCATGCATTGCCTTGCTCGTAATAATAACCATAGCTTTGCAGAAGTTCGTTGAACTTTCTAAACAGTTCTCTATCAGTTCCATAGTTAATTACTGAATAAAAACTTCCTTCAAATGTCATTGTTATTGTATCATTATTAGCGTATTCTGTTATATTACTAGCTTTGTATCCTTCTTGTAATTCCCACTCACCATAAGGCTTCTTACCTTCAAATGTAGTAAGCCTTTTCCCTGAAAAATAAATAGCTACATCAATATGACAGCCATGCTCTTTTAAAAGTTCAGCTATTTTAAAAGCTAACTCCTCTATTTTTTTCTCCTTATCCATTATAAACCCTCCTTTTTAAAAATATAGGAAAACTATCCCTGTATTATTTGCTTTATATATGATACAGGAATAGCCTTATACTTATAAAAGTTTTGTTTTTAAAAAATCAACCGCATTTAGATTCTCCTGTTTTTTCTATAAAGTTAGTAAAGTAACTTTAACTAGATATGCGTAATTCTCCCACTTCAAATAATTTAATTATTAAGTGGGAGATGTAAGCACAAAAGCTGACGACTCAATGTTGTCAGCTTTTTTATATACTAATCTTAGTTTGCGTATTATGTATTAAGAAATTAAAGACAAAAGGATAGCTATTTAGCTAAATTCATTAAGGAGGTGAAATTAATGCTTAAAGCATATAAGTATAGGCTTTATCCCAATAGAAAACAGCAAGAATATTTTGCTAAATGCTTTGGATGTGCTAGGTTTATTTACAACAAAATGCTTAATGACAAAATTGAGCATTATAAACTCACAGGTAAAATGCTTAAAAATACTCCTGCACAGTATAAGAAAGATTACCCATGGCTTAAAGAAGTTGATAGTTTAGCTCTAGCTAATGCTCAGCTTGATTTAGAAGCAGCTTATAGAAAGTTTTTTAAAGAAGGAGCTGGATTCCCAAAGTTCAAAAGCAGAAAAAGAAGCAAACATAGCTATACTACTAACAACCAAAATGGAACAATCTATATTGAAGATGGATATATCAAGCTACCTAAACTAAAATCCAAAGTAAAACTTAAGCAACATAGAAAATTTGAAGGGAAGATTAAGTCTTGCACTATATCTAAAACCAAAACTGGTAAATATTATATATCTGTACTTGTAGAAGAAGATATAAAACCATTGCCTAAAACTAATACTAAAGTAGGCATTGATGTTGGAATATCTAGCTTTGCTGTTTGTTCAAATGGTGATGTTGTAAAAAACCCAAAGCATTTGAGAAAATCAGAAGCTAGACTTAAAAAACTACAAAAGAGCTTATCAAGAAAACAAAAAGGCTCTAATAACAGGGAAAAAGCTAGGCTTAAAGTGGCCAAGCTTCACGAAAAGATTAGAAATCAGCGAAATGATTTCATCCATAAACTAACTTCAAAGATTATAAGCGAAAACCAAGTTATAGTCATTGAAGATTTGAGAGTAAGCAATATGCTTAAGAACCATAAATTAGCTAAATCAATTCAAGAAGCTTCTTGGTATGAGTTTAGAAAGCAACTTGAATACAAAGCTAAATGGTATGGTAGAGAGCTTATAATAGCTTCATCTAATTATGCAAGCAGTCAATTATGCTCTAACTGTGGCTATAAAAATGCTGATGTAAAAAGTCTAAAGCTAAGAGAATGGATATGCCCAGTATGTGGAGCACACCATGATAGAGATATAAATGCTAGTAAAAACCTACTGAAGTTAGCTATGTAACTTTAGTACTAATGAGGTTGGAACAACCTTTTGAGCTTGGATAAACTTGTAGCATTGGCTACATTGACCAAGAAGCTCCCACCTCAAAATCCATTAGGATTTAGGTGGTGAGTAGTTCACACAACTATTATGGTAAATAATAGCATTTCTATACACTTATAGTCAATGCAACCTATATAAGTAAGACTTCATTAAGGCCATATAAAAAAGATGGCCATTTAAATTGACCATCTTTTTTATAAAGTTAATTAAGCAACTTCATTTAATAGATTTTCAAACTCTTCAGGCACATACCCCTTCATGTCTTTTATTGAATAAAAACCCCAACATGAATCAATTTGATTTCCTTCTTTATCTTCTACAATATATCCATATACTTCTCCTCTTAGATAAGAATCGTATATCTCTACTTCAGCAAGAAGTATTTCTTCTGCCCTTTCTATCATTTTTTTACTAACCCTTTTTGCTCCGAACTCTCTTCTTATATCTTTTTTAGTGGCAAAAATCCACCCAATTTGTCCAGAATCCCATGGGCAACTAAATGGGTTAGTGCTAATTGTAATACCACTATGGTCATACATGTATAGTGGCAACATTACTGCAACATCATAATCTTTTTCTATAGCTTCGGCTAACTCTTCCCAACTGCCATAGTCGCTTGGGTGATAATTATGGTTGTCTCCCAGGCTGTACCTTCTGTGGAAGCAAACCATTCTACCTAAATTATCCCATTCCCTTGGACTTTCTGGCATATCATCATAGCAAATCTTTAATACTCCTTGCTCCCCTTCTACCTTTTTATAAATTATTGACATTATGCATTCCTCCTTTTATATGTGAGAACTAATTCTCTCCTTTTTATTAAAGTTAATATATTATACAAACTCCAAACATTTTTCATAAATACTCCTATTATAAGTACAAAGCTCTATTTAAGGATAATTTTTGATAAAAAATGTTGACATTAGTCTATAATGTTGCTATAATATGACTATATTCACGCCTTATTCAGAAAAAATATTTAGAAAGGAGTGTTATATGATTTAAAAAATTTGATAGGTTTAAATCATTTAACATTATGAAGAAAGGAGTTTTTTGAATGACGAGAGGGAAAAAGAGTTTTAGAAAAAATATTTTAAAAACAATCTTACTTGCAATAGTATTTAGCTTAATGTCTTCAGCTCTAGCATTTGCTGAAACTTATACTGTTACTGTAGACAACTGGGAGGATTATAAAGAAGCAATTAAACGAGGCATTGAAAATCAAGAGGAAGTTATAAGAATAAAATATGTAGGAGACGAAAAATTTTCTTCAAACGAAGAAGTTATCGAAAAAATACAAAGCTTATATGAGGAAGCAAGAGCCGAATTAGGATATTTTGATAATCAGAATGTGTTTAAAACATCTCCTGCAAAGGGAAGTAGGCAGCTTGAAGATGGAACACATGCATTAACCTTAAGCCAATATAAAATAACATACAAAAACACATCAGAGGATGTTAAAGAAATTAACAAAATTATTGATGATTTTATAAGTAATAATATAAACGACGAAATGGATGATTACGAAAAAGTTAAAGCTGCTTATGATTTTGTTTTAGATAGTTACAAATACAAAAAACATGCAAATAGCAATAATGATTATGAAAATCTATTAAAAGAACGAAACATCTTATCAGGACTTAATGGAGAGGGTGTTGTATGTGATGCTTATTCTATGCTATTTGCAAAGATGATGGATTTATTAGGATACGAAAATGTAATAGTTACAGGGAATGCTGATGGCACACACCACGCTTGGAACTCAGTTAAAGTTGGTGACAAATGGTACCATGTAGACCCTACATGGGCAGACATGGAAGTTGATGAAGAAGTTCAAAAGCTATTAGAAGATAACCCTGACTTAGATGAAGAGTTTATAAGAGAATTTGTAGAACAAAAGGCTAAAGAGAAAAAAGATTTATACTTCCTTACATCTGATGAAGTTTTAAAAGAAACTCATGAATGGAATGAAACAAAAACTCCACCTGCTCCTGAAGCTTATAAGAAAAAAGAAGAAATAATAGAAGATGCTGAAAAAGATGGTGAGAATATTAAGGATGTTGAGGAAAACATAGAAGGGGATGAAGACATAGAAAACATCCAAGGTGATGAAGATGTCGAGAATATCGAAGATGATGAAGAAAAACCTGCTGAGAAGCCAATAACTGCTACAGAGATTAATGAAAATAGTATAAAGATAAGATTAATCAGGGCAGAAGATGTTGATAAAGACAAGATTATAAAACTTGAAGAAGATGAAGATTCTGGAGAAGGTTCATATGATGCAGAGAATACTCAACCAAGCACAACAACGAATTCGGAAGATACTGAAGTAAAAAGTGTAGGTGAAATAAAAATCGCACCAAGTAATTCAGGTAATTACAATACAAGAAATATAAAAATAAATTCAATAGATACAATTAGTCCAACAACAGGATATAAAATAAAATTTAATATAGTTGAATAATCCAGAAAGAGCTAAAGGGATGATTTTTCCCCTTAGCTCTTTTCATGATTTTTATATATTTAAAGAATTTAATCTATTTGACAAGCTTTGCTTATCTTGCCCTTCAGGTAGCTTTTCTACTTCTTCCATAGCCTTTCTTATCATAAACTCATAATCATAAGTTTCAGCTAACTCTACATAGTAAGTTGCTTCTATTATAGCTTTTTCTTCATCAATAATTACTTCTTCTTCAACTGAGTTAAGAACTTCGTTTCTCTATAAATTCTTATTGTTTTCAATAATTCCTTATTCTCTAAATTTTTATATTTTCTCAATAATTTACACCCTTCCTTATCCTTAGATTTAATATATTGATTGTCTTATACAATATATAATTATTATCCTTAATATTACAATAACCCTTGAGCAATAACTCAAGGGTCTATCGCTTATACTGCAACTATTAAGGTCTTATCAGTATCTTTTACTATAATTTTTTTATATCTTCCTGTTTTTGTTTGTACACGAATAATTGTGTGTACAATAAGTATAAAGTCTCCATCTTGGTAATGAACGTTCCCTACTATTGCCACGGTGTCATCTTTTGTAGCAATGTTAAAGACTTCACCATTTTTAAGACTTAATAAACTGTCACCTGCTTTTAACAAGATTGCTTCAATTTCTTCCCACTCAATATCCCTGCTTTCTGTGCTATACATTCTTTTCACAGCATGAGAAGTTAAAGCTACCTTTATTTCAAAAATCATAGGCTCTAAGCCCTCTTCCAAATCTTCTTTGCACAAAACTTCCTCTACAAAAATAGATTTAATCTCTGCAAAATCCTCATTCAATTCATAATAAGTATTTTTCATTTTTATCCCCCTTTTACTCTCCCTTAAATAATTAAAATAATTATGTATGCAATAATTTTGCTCCTTTTCTTTTGTCATTATATAGTACAAATATTTTTCCAAAATAATAACTAGCTAAAATTAAAAACAAAAAAACAACCCCTAACAAGGAGTTGTTATATATCAACAATAATTGGATTTGTTGATATGTGTGTGATTGTTATATTCTGTTTATCTTTAACCCCAATTATAAGGGTTTTTTTATTATTCATATCAAAACTTATTATTAAATCTTGCTCTTTATCAAAGTAATAATTAGATAAATTTATCTTTATAAGCTTTATTAGTTCTAGCTCATTAATACCTTCCTCTATTATCATTTTTTTTACATTGTCAGAAAAAGTTATTCTGTACATTTTCATTCCCCCTTCGCTTCTTGTTGCTTATAGTTTTATAATATACTATTTATTGCCTTTTGTCAATGAAAATAAAAAAATAGCGAAATGATAATTTTATATAACCATCTATTCGCTATTTTTATAATCATCTTAAGCTTTTTTCCTTTCCCTTTTTGAGTTGTTTTTGTTCTTTCTTTCTCTATTTTATTTGCTTCCTTATCAATCAGGCCTTCTTTATAATCTCTATTTACACAGCGAAAAAACACTTTTACCACCTCCTCGCTTATAAAAACAATTTATTTGGCTATGTAGAAATCAGGATTCTAAAATATTAAATACCGCATCCCCTATGCTTTAGTGACTGAATCATAAGGGATGCTCCGCTACATCTACACATGGTAGATAAGCTCTGTAGTTAATTGCTTAATATAATTTTAACAGAATTATTGACTATTGTTAATTAATCAACCTTTGCTTCATAATGCCTTCTTTTTAGTATTACAAGTGCACATCAACTACTTCAAAATCATCCTCAATTTGTTGTTCTATCTCTTCCAAAACTTTTTCTGTTTTGATATTAATTACTTCATCATCTAGTAATGGCTCCATTGTTTCCTCGCTTAAATCCCTAACCTCTAACAATGTTTTATTTTGGTTTTTCAGGTTAATCCTTAAAGCATTGTAAGTTATATAGCTCATATCTCCTCTAGTAAAAGTATCAGAGGCTTTGAAATATTCAACCTTATCTGAAGGCAATAAGCCTATTTCCATTGCTTTTTCTAAAGATTCATTCCATATAAAATCACCATTATTATCATAATAATCTAATGCTCTTAATATTAAAGTTACAAATTGCTCTACAGTCATCTTGTCTTCTGAACCTAATTTTGTTTTAGAAATTCCTTTAATAAGTCCTAAGTTGTAAAGGTAAGAAATCTCATCCCATGCCCAGCTAGGAACATCTTCGAAGGGGCATATTTTATATAAAACCGTAGAATTCACAAAATCTTCTAGCTTTTCAGGATTAATACCCAATAATCTGAAATACACTAACATTGCTTGTACCCTTGTTAACTCAGAGTCCAGCTCAAGCCCCTTATCTGTACCTTTTAATATCCCTAGGTCTTTAAGCTCTTCAGCATAGTTTTCAACACTTATAATTTGTATTTCCATATCTTCTACAGCTATTTCTTCTTCCGTTTCTGTGTTCACTTTCAATTCTACAGTTGTTTCTACTTCTTCTACAATTTCTTTCGCAATATGTTCATCATAAATTCCTCCTATTTCTTGTTATTTTTACTATATGTTTATTATAGCAATTGCGTTGACTATTGTCAATGCTATGTTAAATTTATTTTATAAAAACCCTTGAAGTTGTTTAACTAACTTTAAGAGATTGAGTGATTAATCGATAATAAGATTTTACACTTTGCATTAGAAAAAGTCCTGTAGAGGACTTTTTATTAATTGTTTACTATGAATTCTTTTAATGCTTCTAATCCATAGACATCAGCTATTTCTTCTGGATTCATTATCTCCCATTTCTTGTTTTCTTTATTTTTTCTTAATTTAAATACTATCATAGATGTTTTCTTTTCTAATTTTTTGTCTTGAGCTTTGTCTAGCACATATTTATCCATTTTTTCTCGAAGGTCATTTTCATCTATTTGTTTTCCTGAAAAAACATCTTCAAGCGTTGTAGAAACTATTTCGCCCATTACTTCTGATAAAAGACTCTTCATATCAATTGCAGTTATCTTTACAACAACTTCAGCATTATCTTTTTGAACATTAGATGATTCTATTTTCCATGATACATCTGAGAATAATTTTAAAAGTTCCGTACTGTTGGCAAAATTGCTTTTTTTAATAAACCTTTCAAACTCCTCTTTGTTTTCTTCTAATAAATAGCTATTAAATGCTTCTTTATCCATATTTTTTACTCCTTCTAAAAAGCCAACAACCGATTCTTTTGAGGAGCTTGAACTACATCCTAAAATCAATAAAGGCAAAATAATTATAATGGATAAAAGTGTTAATATTTTCTTTTTCAATTTAACCCTCCTTTTAGTCTTTTATTTGACCTTAAGCCATATGAACCTCTCCCACTTTCACTGCGTTTAGAAGTGGGAGTTTCTTGCGTATCGAATATTAGCTATTTTCTAATACACGCTTAACACAAGTGGGTTAGTCACAAACCCTATATCCCTTGACCCGAAGGCATCTGGGATTACTTTTATAATTATATTTAAGGCACCATTAACATCAGCATTGACAACCTTGCCAGTGCTGGTTTTATATAGCCCTCTTTCAATTCTTCTGCCACTAAACTTATGCTTTGTTTTGTCATCTTCATCATAGACAGGTATGGTATCATAGTCAAAGAAACTTACCTTTGAAGTGTAACTTTCTTCTGTTATGATTACTTTTATACCTTCTTCATAAGCTTTATATTCTATCATTTCTATGAATTGACTATAAGGTATTGTTACAAACTTTTGATTATTTACTTTGCCTATATTGATGTTGCATTTCCAATCTTCGTTTTTGCCTATAATGATAGTATCTATATCATTAGCTGTACAGTAATCAATAACAGTTCTTGAGGCTTTATGCATGAAGTCTTTAACTTTGGCATTACGCTTTTCATCCAACTTCTTAAGCCTCTTTGATGTAAATTGCCCTTCTTTTTGAGTTTTTCCTTGTCTTAATATGCTATAGTAATAAGCCCTTTGTTTGTTATAGTATTGATTTATACTCTTTAACACTTTGCCCTTAATAATAATAGGCTTTTTACCTATAT
>Ga0208938_1001263_pt1 | contig 15152 bp, 19 predicted proteins | sample AD_UKC125_MetaG_FD_184434 | JGI IMG/M metagenome (GOLD analysis project Ga0208938, IMG submission 184434) | Active sludge microbial communities of municipal wastewater-treating anaerobic digesters from USA - AD_UKC125_MetaG (SPAdes) (version 2) | ecosystem: Engineered > Bioreactor > Anaerobic >...
GCCTTCCAGGGCCACTACAGCCGCTTCACCAACATGGCCCAACAGTTCTGAGGTATGTGTCGAGATGCAGCCAAGATTGAACTCTTGCCCGATGAACTTGTCGAGATGCACGCAATCTTGTAAGAACGGCACTTGATTCTAAGAATTAGCCGACGTTATGCACTTCGGGCGTGTCGATGGGCAAGGGTTATGGATCATGGTGTCGAGATGCACTGGAAACTGTAAGAAGTGCCGTTGGTTCCATGAATTAGCCGACGTTATGCACTTCGTGCGTGTCGCATCACGGTGTTTGGTAGTCCCTCGAGCCGGACCCAGCGGGATTTGCAGACCAGAGCGCCGCCTGGATCCCGAGCTCGCTCGCCGGCCAGCCGACAGGTGGTCACCGGAAGTAGGCCCGGGGGCCACGTGGCTGAACCGCTCGAGCAGGGCATCGGCTCTGCGGACCCTTGCCCGAGCGGCGCGGGCAAGGAAGTGGCCGCCTGGAACGCACCCCGGATGGGCACGCTGATCTTCACTCACATGCCGATGTGCGGATGCTCACCCTTCGGCGCGATCCGAGTTGGTCGGCGATCCGCGAATGGGATGATTATTCAATGGCTCTTGACTCGGCACACGTAGCGATGCTGCCGTCATGGGGCTCTTGCATGCAGACGGCCGATGGCACCCCGAGCAATGGGTGATGAGACTCGGCGGTCACGGTCGACCGGCGTCCGTGTCATCCGCAACTGGGTGAACTTCTGGAGCGGGTGGGCCATCGTCGCTGGCCTAACGCTGATGATCGCGTTCAGCGACCCGCTCGCCGTGGCGTGGCCCAAGGAGGGCTGGACCGGGATGGACCGAGAGGCAATCGCAACCGTCCTTGGAACCGGGCTGGCGGTACTGGCGTGCCACACGCTCCTGGTCAAACCTCGAGTTCTGGTTCAGGGCGACGACATAGATGTTGTGAACCCGGTGTTTCGCTGGACGTTCACTCGCTCCGACATCGAGGTTCCCTCGCAGAGTCGCGAAGCGATCTACGAATCGCTAAAGGTCGACGGCAGGACGATCCGGGCAGTGGGTACCGAGCGCTCGACGCTGGCAGACATATGGGGGAAGGAGCACTACCTTGCGGCACTGGCGATCCAAGTGCCCGAGCCGGCTGACGGGGATGGCCCCTCTGGTGGGCTTTCACGCCGGTGGAGCATTCCATCCCCTATGGAAGTTGTGATCATCCTGCTGTACGTGGGGTATGTAGGCGTGGGCTGGCTCAGCGGTGCCGGGATCGTGTAGTCAGTCCGCGTGTGCAGCTTCCGCAATTGCCGCGGATAGTGAGACCTGCCGGCTCGCGCGCCCGAGGTGCGATGGCGCAGTACCACCGGCAGATCAAACGAGACGCGTCAGTTTGGTCTGACCAGGGACGCTGGAAAAGTCCACGAAGTACAGGTGGTCGCCAGTCCCCATGCGTTTGAGTACGGCCACGAGCGGGATGTCGTCAATGAAGTCTTCCTCGGCGACCTCCCAAGGGTCCTCGGGCGAGATGAGATAGACCGGCAGATGGTCGATGCCCTGTACTTCGTGAGTCTTGGCCATGCCGACATTGTGGCCGCACCAAGGCGCGAGCAGACGACCGCAGCCGACGGCCTCGGCACACGTCCGCTTCTGCCGCCGGGCGGGACATCGGTCGGCGCACCGATCACGCTGCTGCCGAGGCGGGGGCAGACTGCTCCATGTGCGAATTGACGCCCCTCTTCCCTTCCACGGCTACGTCGTGTGGCTCACGCGCGACCAGGGCGGCCGCGACTCGGGCCCGCCGCCGACCCCAGCCGAACAGGACTATGCCGCCACAGGTTTCGTACCGCCGAGCACCGCGGACACCGGCCTCGCTTCCGTGGTCCTTCGAGTTGAAGACCGAGTGGCCTGGCGATCACCAGCGGATGCCGGATGGCTCATCGTCGACAACGTTCCTCCGTATCGCGTGAGCGATGGTGAGGTCCTCGTCGTTACAGAAGGCCGACGGGCAGTCGCCTACTTCCACGTCGAGTCCGTGGACGAGGTGGTGGTCCCAAACGCTTGACCAACCGTTGTACGCAATTGCCTCGCTGAAGGCCTATCGGTTGGCGCGCCAGAACGAGGGTCGCCACCAATAGAGGGCGGTGAGGTCGGAGGGCCAAGCCTCTTGTTGCTTTGGCCATTCCTCAAATGAGTCATCAGCCCGGCTCACGGGCCGCCAGTCGTCGTCGCGGTGGTCCCTGCTTGTGGCCGAGCGAACGTAACTCTTGAGCCGATCCTCGGATGCGCCGGTGTTCGAGAAGGACTGTTGCGCCTCAATCAGCGACACCCTGTTCGCACCCCCGGGCTTGTCTGGCCAGCGCAACTGAACGGCGTCGTCCTCCCAGAAGCAGATCTCGCAGATCTCGTATGAGCCCGGCGAGCCACCGAAGGTGAGGTAGCCGCAGCATGGGCAGGGGAAGGACACAGGACCATCTTGGACGGAGCCGTGCGCGTGGTCACCAAGTTTCACGCACATGCCGCGACTCGGGTTGGGCGCGCGGTTGGCGTCAGCGACCGCCCGCGAGGAAGGCGCCGCCCCAGGCGACGTCGTCGAGGCGTTGCTTACGCGGCAGGTACTGCTTGGGGTCGCGCACCCGGCCGCACCGTCGGCACTGCAAGGCGATGACCTCGTGGTTGTCGGGGTTTGGGTGCAGGCGCCGGTCGTGGTGCTTCCCCAGCCAGCACCGCAGCGATGCCCGGCCACCGCAGAGCACTTCCAGCAACGCCCATCGAAGCCGGGGAGCTGCTGCCAGGATCGACAACGCGTATCCGAGCCGACGCCGGCGGGAAAGGGACAGCAGCTCGGCGTCGAACTCGTCGTCGTAGCGCGATCGACACTGGCTCGGCAGCAGGTGCACCGCCACCGCCAGAAGGGTGCGGGCCAGGTGGGTCATGACTGCGCCGGCCCGAAGCCAGGCACCAGGGGCGTCGGCCGTCGCGCCCTGAGGTGCGAGCGGCGCGCGTCGGCAGCCTCGATGGCCGCCTCGGCCTGGGCCGCGCCCGCGGCCGTAAGCCGGTAGAAGCGTCGTCTCGGCCGGCCGGCCGCCGAGGGGTCGACATCCTCCCAGCCGCTGTCGAGCCAGCCGAGCCCTTCGAGCCGCGCGAGTATCGGGTGCACCGTGCCGCTGGGCAGGACGGCGTGCGAACCGATCTCGAGGCCGTAGCGCGGGGTATCCGGGTCGGCGAGGAACACCTCGAGCACGGCGCGGGTCGGTGCAGTCATACGTGGGTGGTGCGTGACCATGGTCTAACTCTACCTAGGGCACCTGCACTTGTCCATGGATGCGCCAAACGCCCGGATCTGCCGCGCATCGTGCCGATGGGCGTTACCTCGCTGGACAGAACTCCAAGGCGCGAGGAACTCGATTCCCTATCTGCATCCGATCCGCCAGAGCGAGCATGTCGGCACGCTCATCGGATGACAGCGGCTGCGCGTCCTCGCTGAGCACGTCGGCCAACTGTTCCAAGGCCAGACCCAGTTCGTTGGCGTCGATGAACTCGGCGATCAGCGCGACGTCCTTGCTGGGAAGGCGGTCGCCCAGCCGGATCAGCAGGCCGTGCAGGAGGCCGGCGATCTCCTCGTAGTAGGCGCGATCCACTTTCGGATCGTGCCACAGCAGTACACGCTCATGCCGCGATGTGACTCACGTCGAATCTTCTTTGACGTCGCTGCAACTCGATGCGACCACGTCCACGTACGGCCCTCCGCTCCACCGTGGGGTCACGTGAGCGGCCCACACGCCAGCGAATGGATAGCCTTCTACTGTGCCAACAGATTCACTAGGTCGAGAGGAGCGGCATGGCTGATGTGACGGGACAGGTGCAGTTGAGCCCAGATGCGCTAAGCCGACTGCTGGATCAAGACGCTATGCGGGCGATCCTGAGTCCTGATGCCAAGGTCCCTGGGGCCTCCAATCCCGAGGTCCAACTGGCGGAGTTCTGGGAAGTCATTGACATCGTCCGATCGTGCGCTGGCAAGGTGTTCACCTCGCCAGCGGAAGCCGAAGCCGAGCTTTTCGGGACCGCGAGCGGTGGCGGTTTCGGCATTCGACAAGATCTTCGTGACGCGGTCTCTGGCCTTCTGGTGTCCATCGACGCCGCACCCAACCAAGGGGGAGTTGCGCCATCGGGAGGGCATGCAACCTCCGGTGGCAAATGGCTGGCTGCGGCCACTGTTGCGCAGGTGTCGGAGCGACTGGGCAACTACGTGTACGTACTCGTGGACCCCCGGGACTCCCGGCCGTTCTACGTGGGTAAGGGCATTGGTCTACGGATGATGTCCCACGGCCTGGAAGCCCTCGATGCACATGGGGACACGGACGGCAAGAAGGTGGCACGGATCAAGGAGATCCGCGCCGCCGGCCTTGAGCACGAGATATGGATCGTTCGGTACGGCCTGACGCGCTCGGAGTACACAGCCGTCGAGGCCGCCGTGATCGACACTTTGGGGTCGTTCCCCGTTGTGCCGTCCGCTAAGGCGTACCGCCCGCTGGAGCTACGCGAGGAACTCACCAATATGAGACGCGAGGACGCAAAGGGAAAGGGGATGATCCTTCTCGAGCGTCTAGTCGACGAACTTGCGGCCCCTCCTCTGACAACCGCTGCTCCCCTGCTGCTGATCACCCTGAGCGCTTGGACCGATGAACAGATGGACGTTGCCGGTGGCCGGACAAGGCACGGCAATGGCTTCAAGCGGGAGTGGTACGAGCCTGCCACACGGGACATGCACATCCACGAGCTCGAGATGTCGACCACGGCCTGGTGGAAACTCAGCCGAAAGTCAGTCGAGGCCAGAGGCATCCACCACGCCGTGGCAGTGCACCGGGGAGTGACCCGAGGCTTGTTCGCGATCAAAACGGACAGCTGGGCGTCCGCCAACGGTCGAAGCGGCTTCGTGGGTGAGCCCGTCTTGGCTGGCGATCTCTACGACGAGGTCGTGGGTCCTCACGGCCACCGAGTCACCACAAAGCAACGCGGCACCCAGAACCCGATCGCCTACTGGCCACGCGCATAACAACGTCCGCCCACCGCCTGCAAGCAGTCGCTGCTCTCGACCTGGCTAGGACAGAGCAATCGCGCTCCAACCGATGGATGCAGCTGCAGTCGTCTCAGGCGCTTCGCCGTTCCCCGCGCTGCTCGCGGCGTAGTGACGCACCCAGGACTGTCCGCGCGTGTGACCCAGCGTGCGCCGAGTTCCGTGCACGGCCGGCACCGAGCGAGTGGCGCCGGCTGGGGGCCTAGGCTGGCATCGTGCTAGCGGGTAAGACCGTGACCTTGCGCCAGGTCCGTGAAGTGGACCTGGACGCGCTGTACGACGCGCACACAAACATCCGTAACCGGGGTGCGTACTTCCCTCTTGGCGTCATGTCCCAGACGGCCTTTCGTGGCGAGTTCGGTGAGCACGGCTTGTGGCAGAAGAGCGAGGGATGCTCGTCATCGAGTCCCCAGTGGGCGAGATCGCCGGTCACATCGAGTTCTTCCGCCCGGTCTCCTACTGGGACGCGTTCGAGCTGTCGCTCGCGTAGACAAGAGCTTCCTAGCGTGGCGGTAGTGCGCGCGGCAGTCACTCGGCGTCGCCCTTGCGCGGCACTCGGTTCGGCAGGTTGGGGGTCGTCAAGCGCATACCCATCTGGTCCGCCCAGCGGGTCACGCTGTCCCGCGTCTCTGGCGTCGCCCGAGGGCCGACGCCAAGCCCCAGTCGAGGCCCCTGCCACAGCTTTGTCAGGCCGACTCCGACAAACGTGTGATCCGGCGACAACAACATGCCCAGCCGGTCAGCCCATGTGGAAAGGGAGCGGAGCCACAACAGTTGCGACAGCTGAGACGCGTCAATGAGGAGAATGGTCGGCATTGAGCTTCCCTGCACCGACTTTCGACGGTCCTCCAGAGCCGCCAAGACCAGGTCCTCGATGTCACGCATAGGGATTGTGAGGTCCAACCACCTCTCGTCGTGAACGATTCGGGGCATCCCGGAACGGCCCCCGTAGAGATCGATGCTCGCCACGACCGCGGGATATCCGTCTCGGGCGGGGCGGACGACGCCGTGAACATGCTGGTGGCCCTGGCGGATCGCCTGTTCAACCTCGACACTCAGGTCGTCCAACACCCGTCTGCGGATGGCGATCGGCTGCCCTGTGACCCTCGCGACCGGAGTGGGTATCCGTTTGCCCGAGCGTTTCCACTCGTGCCGCTCGGCCCCGGGGATTGCCGAGTAGACACCCTTTGAAATGGCCCGCCGCAGGTCGGCATCGGGGCTGCGCTTGCGGCGGGTGACCTCAATCCCGAAGCCGAAGTCCGGCAGCACCAGATCGGGCTGCGGCTGGCCGCCGGTCTTGCCGAACTCGAACGCCACGCCGTGGTCGACCAACCAGGCCCCGACACCCAGCTCGCTGAGCAGGTCCTGGTAGCGGTCAGGGCTCGTCAGCGACCGGAACTCCCGCCTCTTAGTTGCTAGGCGAAGGGGTTGCGCCATCACCAGTCGATGGAGAAGGTCCTCTACGCGCTGCCAGTCCATGGGACGGGATGTGTCTGTCAGCGCACCCGCCAAGGGGTGGTTAGGCCTGCACCCGAACATCCACTCCTCGAGGATCGTCGGCAAGGCCATGGATCGTTTCTACCTGACCGACACAGGTTCCACCCGGGTCGACCGACTCGCGGCTACTAGACGAATGCCCGTAGGTCCGGTGTCTGGCCAGACTCGGTCCAGGTGATCGGCGGGAGACTCTCTTGCGGTTTCTCACCGAAGTGACGCGGCCCCGTCGGAGGAGCGAAGCATCGCGCGGCCAAGTCTACGGCGTCTCACGTATTCGCTGCAGCCGCTCGGTCTCGAGTTCAGATGGGCCCGGGAATCGACGCCTAAGGTCCACTACTTCGAGGAGTGCGCGGGCCAGAACAACGGCGGGTGATAACACCCCGATGGCCAGGGCTATGTCTGCGCCTCCTGACCCGGACTGATGTGCAGATATGTGTCGTAGGACGCCCCGGGCCCAAGGGCGCCCGTGCGCAACTCCTGAGTAGATCCTCCAAGCGCGCAGGGTGTTGGTTCCAAGAGCGACATCTACCGCGTTGACGATCTCAGTTGTGGAGACTCGCGCCCTGATGTCCAATCCCAAATTGGCAAGGAGCCGAACTCCCTCCTTAGGGAGCGGCGAGCGAGCCCCCTCATCCGCCCCAAGAAGGTCGCTCATGTCTTGAAATCCCAAGGTGAGATACCGCTTGGCTCGCTCGTCGGATTCCTTCGGTAAGCACAACCACAAACCAGTGGCGAGGCACTCGATGGCTGAACGCGCCATGACGACGCAAGAACTCACCAAGTCCGCGGGCTGGTCCTCCTCCGAAGCGAAGGCAAGCGCCAGCACGGCCTCATGCATCGCCGAGGCCGTGCTGGCCAGATCGGCGACGAGAGCCGACATGGGTGGGCTACTGGGAAGGATCCGTGCCCACTCGTCGTCGCCTGCCCATTGCCCACCGTCAAGCGGCTGCCAGCCCCCCTCCACTGCGCCGGAAAACCACGCGATGAATTCCACGTCCGTGAGGTGCTGCATATCGACACCCTATGAGTGTCCGCTGGACGCGATTCCATCAGGACCCAGACGCGGCGCAAAGACGCACCTCCCGCCGGGCGTCTCGTGGCGGCAGAATCAGGACATGCAACTCTCACCGTTCGGCGTGAACGCCACGGCCGGGAGCCTCCGCGTCCCCGGAGGGGTCGGGTTGCATCACCAGTGGACCGAGGAAGGGGTCATGGCCTCGCCGGTGGTCAACGGCGCGCAGGTGCTTCACCTCTCGGTGGCGCTGTGCGTCCTCAATGGCACCTACCGTGAGGCCGAGCGGCTGGGCGTCATGCTGGAGGGCGTGGCGGTCCAGGCCGACGGCAGCTTCGATGCGGAGTGGCGCTCGAACGGCATCGAGTACTGCGTCACGCTCGACTCCACTGCGCCGGCGGAGGCATTGGCCCTCCTGCGCGCCTCGGTCGATGAGATCGCGGAGATCCCGCGGGCGATCCGCGCGGGATCTCCCGTCCGCAGAGTTGAGTGACGTCGTTGCTGCGACCGCTCAGGAGCGGGTAGCGCGCGCTTGCTGTCCGCGCCCACCGGATGGCGGTGACGAGTGATCACGCGGCGGTATGACGCATCGTGAAGGAGTGAAGGGCTGGGGCAGCTACTGGCCGGCCAGTTTGGCGACTGTCGGGGCCAACACGTCGGCGGAGCCGGCGCCCAGGACGATGTAGGAGAAGCCGATCTCTTCCCGCCGTCGTTGAATCTCTTCGGCAGCGGCTGCTGGGTCGTCGGGGAGGATGGCCAGCGAGTCCGCCTTACGCAAAGCGCCCGGATCGGTGTCTCGGGCCGACGCCATGAACGGCGCGACAGTGTCACCGACGACCGAGACGTGCAGGGCGAGCTCGATCTCTCGCCCGGCGCGGAACTCGTGGGCCATCTCGGCGAGGTGTTCACGTGTGTCGCTCGGCGACGCTGCGAAGGTGACCGTGTCGGCGACCTCCGCGGCCAACGCCCGCGCCTTCGGCCCGCGAACGGCCATGACCACCGGGGTGTGGGCATCGGGACCGTCTAGTTCCCGCAGTCTGGCCACCGTCTCCCGCACCACTTCCAACCGCTCCCCGGGCGCCAGGACCGGCATCCCGACCTCGTGAAGCTCGTCTTCGATCCCGGGCCTGCCAGTGCCGATACCCATCTCGAAGCGACCCTCGGTGAGCAACGACAGCGAGTGCGCCTCCCACGCGGTGCTCCACGCGGGACGCAGCGGCGATGCGTACACCCAGGTCCCGACGCGCAGGTTCGACCGCGCGGCTGCCATGGCAAGCGTCGGGCCAGGTGCGGGCTGCCACTGGGGGACGTCCGGCATCAGCACAATCGAGTACCCGCTGTCGGCCAGGCGCCGTAGCTGGTCGAACCAGGAGGCCACGTCGCTCAGCACCGGGGCGACGACTCCGAATCGAAACGGTCTGCTCATGGGGCGCGACTCCGTTCAAACGGGGGGCAGGAGAATCCGAAGGGTTTCGGCCTCAAGCTGTCGCGGGCGTCGTACCCGATCCACGTCCAACTCCGCGGCAATCCAGATTCCTGAAACTGACGTCGGAGCGCGGTTCGCCTCGATGAGGGAAGGGATCGACGCTCGGTAACTGGCCTCCGGGCCATCTGGGGTCGGTGGCAACCGGCCACAGATCCAGATCTGGTCGAACTCTGCCGGCACGAGATGGCCGGGCCCGAGTGGGGCACGCTGGCTCGCGCGGGGATGAGCCGCCTAGGAGACTGCTGAACAATCCGCGTGGCGCTGGGCGTTGCTGGTTCTGCTGCTGGGATCGTCGTTGGCGGGGCATCTGTTGCCGGCTGGGAGCGTGTTCGCGTTCTTGGCTGAGCACCGGGACGCGTTGTTCCCGCCGGAGCTGTTCACCGACTTGTTCCCGTCGGGGCGGGGCCGCCCCTCGGTCCCGCCCGAGGTCATCGCCTCGGTGTTGGTGTTGCAGTCGCTGCACGCGTACTCCGACCGGGAGGCGGTCGATGCGCTCACGTTCGACCTGCGCTGGAAAGCGGCGTGCGGGTACGCGGTCGACGCGTCCGGGTTCCACCCCTCGACGTTGACGTACTGGCGTCGGCGGCTCGCAGCCAGTGAGCGTCCGCAGCGGATCTTCGAGGTGGTGCGTGAGGTCATCACCTCCACCGGTGTCCTGGCCGGGAGGACGCGACGCGCGTTGGACTCCACCGTGCTCGATGACGCGGTCGCCCGGCAGGACACGGTCACCCAGCTGATCGCCTCGATCCGCCGGGTCGCCCGTGAGGTCGACGGCGCGCCCGCCTTGGTGTCCGCGCACTGCACCCGGTTGGCCGTCGTCACGGGCCAGGACTACACCGCCACGGGCAAGCCACGGATCGCGTGGGATGACCATGACGCGCGTGAGGACCTGGTGACTGCCTTGGTCAACGACGCCGTGACGTTGCTGGGCGCGCTGGACACCGACGCCATCGAGGCGGCGGGCGGGAAGCCAGCCCAGGCCATCGCGCTGTTGGCGCTGGTCGCCGGGCAGGACGTGGAACCCGCGCAAGGCTCCGACGGCACCGACGGGCGATGGCGGATCGCCCGTCAGACCGCCCCGGACCGGGTGATCTCCACGGTGGACCCCGAGGCCCGGCACGCGCACAAGACGCGCGAGCGTCGCCAGGACGGGTTCAAGGCCCACGTCGTCGTCGAGCCCGACACCGGGCTGATGACCAAGGTCGCACTGACCAAGACCAACGGGAGTGCGAACTCCGACGCTACGGTCGGCGCCGACCTGGTCACTACCGACCCCACCCTGGCCGACGGTGCGGACGTGCAGGTCCTGGGCGACTCCGCCTACGCCTCCGGGCCCATGCTCGCCACCCTCGCGAAGAGAAACTGGGAGCCGGTCCTCAAACCCTGGCCGCTGCGGCCCGCGGTCGCGGACGGGTTCACCTTGGACGACTTCACCCACGACCCCCACGAGCGGACGATGACCTGCCCGGCCGGGACCACCCGCGCGGTCAGCACCAAAGGCACCGTCACCTACGGCGTCGCCTGCAGAGGCTGCCCGCTGCGCCAACGGTGCACCACCTCAGCCAAGGGCCGCACGATCACCATCGGTGAACATCACCAGCTCCAACGCGAGCACCGGCAACGCGCTGAACACCCCGACTTCCAAGGCGTGTACCGCCAGCACCGGCCGATGGTCGAACGCTCCATCGCGTGGCTCACCCGCGGCAACCGGCGCGTGCCCTACCGGGGCGTGGACAAGAACAACGCCTGGCTGCACCACCGCGCCGCCGCGCTCAACCTCCGCCGCCTTCTCGCGCTCGGACTGACCCACCAAGACGGGGTCTGGGCACTGACCTGAAGAAGGGGGCCACGGCCCTTGACAGGCCAGACGCACCGGGCGCCAGGTCGATACGACGGGCAGGACGAACTCGTTGTCGCGCCTTGAGCGCTGACCCAACCATTGCGGCACAGACCGCCTTGAGGTGTCCTGCCCGTCCTCACGAGGAAAACCGCTACCTCGCATACCGCCTTGTTCAGCAGTCTCCTAGCTGTGAGAAGGGTGGCCAGACCTCAGCGGGCGTTAGGCGGCGTTGAGACGCAGGTTCGGCGTCGTTCAAGGGCAGCCGCGGGGCTTCGCAGCTTCAGCCCGGCCGGTAGACGCCACTGCATTGGTCAATCCGCAGGACGGCGACCTCCCGGCTTTCCTCGTTGATGCGGTACGAAACCCGGCAGGTGCCTTGGCGGGCGGAGTGAGCGCCGGCCGGTTCTCCGCGGAGCGGCTTTCAGGACGTCGCACCAGGGTCAGCTGTCGCTGATGTCATCCTCCGTCGACCCGCTGGGAGCCGCGCTTGGTCCGGGCTCTCGCGTGTCTGGATCTTCTGCCGCGTCTTGAATGTCGTGCGGGAGAGTAGAAGCTTGGGGGGCATGCGAATTGTCGGTGGAGCCCTGCACGCCCGCGGGCGAGCCGCCCTGTGGCGCGTTGCCGGGCACGCTGTCGTGAGGTCCCCGGCGTGCGATCTCCCAGGACAGATGGCGGCGTGAAAGGAACTCAAAAAGCATGGCCGCAACGACCCAGGCGACGAACAGGGCGAGGAACGCCATGAGAACGATCGAGGCGACCAGCTCAGCGCCCTCCTCGCGGAAGAGATCGGGGTCCAGCCTTGCGGCGAGAGCCAGAACGCGACGAAGGCCGTGAGCGAGGCCGCACCGACGATCACCCGCCCCAGAGCCCCGATGTTCTGTACCTCGGGCCGAAGGGACTCCAGTCCTTGGACCTTGTTATGGAACTCCAGAGGATTCAGCCACCCATCCGGGTCCGCGGGCACGACCTGACCCTCCGCCGCCCGGAAAGTTGAGTCCGACAGAGTGGTGTACGACGACGTCGGTGAGCGTGTCCTGCTGAGGTAGGCGCGGTCACCGCGGGATCCAACTGACGGCGGTCCACGCTGACCACCTGGGCCCTGTGATGCGGCGGGTTCCAGCTCCCGACCCACTGAGACCCACTCTCGCGCAGCGCGTAGAGCCTGTCCGACAGCCTGTGCAAGCCTGGACGCCGTCTGCGGTCACGCGACGATTCCTCGCCGAGCCTTTGCTCATCGACCACCCGACCAGTGTGGCGTCACCCCCAGCGTCGTGTCGACGCCCCGTCGCACCCGAGGAGCTCCGTCACGCCAGACCGGAGACCCACTGGGGCCCAACGGGTCAAGGTCAGGCTCCGTGTCTTGGACGCCCTGCAGGCGCGGCCCGGCCTCGACGTCCTGCACGTACGCGGCTGGCGGAGCCGCGCCTGCTCAGAACTGCAGACGAGCCGACGCGAGAAGATGAACGCATGGTCATCGTCCGGGCAACGCGCAAGCTGCTCCAGCGCCTGGGCGCCCGCCCCAGGATCGACATCGAGCAGTCGACCACCCTACTGGGTGACTGGTACGCCACCGTGCTGCCGTGGCGGCCTCGCCAGGCTGGGCTTTTCGTCAGCGAAAGGACCCTGCTGCCAGTGCTGATGCCACTGGCTCCTGCAGCCACCCTTCTCGACCGGTTCCCAGCTCATTTAGCTCAGGTTCTGGCTCGGCACGATGTGGACGCGGCAACGGTCGCAAAGGAGTGCATCGACACGACTGACTACCAAGTCGCAGCGACCGCAAGCCGCAGCGTCGTCGGGTCCATGAACGAGTTCGCCTTCCTAGCCGAGCGATACCGTCAGGATGCTCCCGACGTAGATTTGACGGATCTATCGGTTCGGCTGTCCTCGGTCCCATGCGGCCCGCTATACCCTCGCCACATCAGCCCCGACCGGAGAACTCCAAGCTCTCCTCAAGGACTTGTAGACCGCTGCGATGCCGCCGCGTTCGGCCCATTGGCGGCGAAGTGACGCACCAGCCTTGGCCTTGAGACCGGCAGGGCGATCGAGCATTCGTCAGGGTGCGGGCCAGGCCTGGGCCGCCACCCTGTCAGGGCGAGATGGTGGTGTCCTCCACCAGGTTGTGGATGGCTGCTGAGGGGCCCCCGGCCAGCAGATCGGTGGCTTGCTGCCGGCTCCACACCTGCTCCTGCAGGACGCGATGGAAGGCCGCGGCCGCGTCCTCGCTGTCGAAGACCAGGTCGATCGCCACGTGCGACGCGGCGTCGACCCTGCGGCCGACCCGGACGGAGCGGACGTCGTGTGCGACCCGGAAGTCGTGGAAGCTGTCGAAGACCCGCTTCCAGGCGTCGAAGTCGCGGACCGGGTGTTCGATGTGCAGGGTCGCTCTCATGGCCACCATCGTCCAGACCGGGCGGTGCACCCTCCATCCCCGATCTCGGGGATCTGTTCGCGACCTCGCCGGTCCTACGCTGCAGGGGTGGACCTCGCCGAGCGGCTGAGCGCACTGGACGTTGACGGGCTGACGGACCGGGCGCTTCGCACCGCTCAGCTCGGCCTGATCGCCGCCCGGGTGGGTTTCGACGCCCACGTGTTCGCCATGACCGACCCCGCCACCGGCATCGTCACCTCCCCGCACGCCACCGTTCCGATGGTCGCCCCCGGTGACCTGCCCGCTGTGATCCGGCGCCGCTACAGCACCGCCAGCGTCACCCAGTGGCGCACGGTCCTGGCGGAGCTCGGGGTCACCGATACGGTGTCCATGACGTTGCAGGACCGGTGGGGACGGTGGGGGTTCCTGGAGCTGTGGCGCTGTTCGGCCGGTTTCACCGATCGCGAGCGTGACCGGCTCGCCGGGCTGCCCCCCGTGCTGACAGCCTCACTGCGGATGGCGGTGGCGCGCACGTTCACCGTTCCTGACGCTCCCCCCACGCGGCTGGAGTCCGGGGTGATCCTGCTCGACGACGACCTTCAGGTCCGCTCGGTGACCTCCGGTGCCGGGCGCGCCCTGATGCGAATGCTCCCGCCCACAGAGCCGGGCCCGCCGGTGCCGGCCGCCGCCTACAACGTGGTCGCGGCCCTGCTCGCCCACGAAGACGGCATCTGGCCCGGTGAGCCCTGGGCCCGCGTGCACCTCGGGGCAAGCAGGTGGGCCAGCGTTCGGGCCGAGCGGCTCGAAGACCGCATCGCAGTGTCCATCGGCCCCTCGACCACCACCGAGCGGGCAGACCTGTTCGCCCGCGCCCACCAGCTCAGCCCCCGACAGAGCGAGGTGCTCCACCTTGCCCTGCACGGCATGGACACCCGCGCCATCGCCGACGAGCTGGTCATCGCCCACTCCACCACCGAGGACCACCTCAAGGCACTGCTGGCAAAGACCGACTCCACCTCCCGCCACCAACTCCTCGCCCGCGCCCTGGGCGGGTGAACACCCGGCGGTATGCCGCGGTCCCGGCAGACGCGTGAGCTTCCCGCGGCGGTGTCACTCTGCGCTGGGAATCTCGCTGGGGAGGCCGAGGTGGCGACGCACCGTGGCGTCGACATCGACCGCACCGCGACGAGCCTTCCCGATCAGGCGTGCCAAGATCAGCGCCTCTGATGTGGGAGGGCTATCGGGCAGGACCAAGGAGAGTTCGGGTTCTTCGATCCAGCGGCTGAACGTGACAGGCCCGTCCAGGCTCGGCGCAGGGTCTTCCGGGACCTCACGCCACGCAATAGCGAGGTCCCGGACCCACCGCCGATCGCGGCCAAGGGGCTCCAGACGCAGGGACATCTGCTCGGTCACAATGATCTCCCGACCGAGTGCGTCGATCGCGAACCCGGGGCTGACGTGGATATTCGTGCCGTCGTCGACGGAGACGTCCAGCCCGAGCACCGTGCCGTATCCGTGGAGGAGGCGGTTGTGGAGGTACCGCATCTGTCGGTGATACTCCTGCTCGGCCTCAAAGTCCGACGCTGACAGCAGCATGCCCACGCTGTAGTTCACACGACGAGGTGGCTCGCTCATACCGCAGTATCCAATGACCCTGCACACTCGTCACCCAGTTCCCGCGTTGGAGATGCGCCGAAACGCCGCGCGCGTCACGCCGGTGATGTGACGCACGCCTTGGCGGCGCTGTGACCCAAGCCCTTCCGTCGGGTGAGTCCCATAGCGTGGTGTCAATTCCTGCGGGGCTCTCATCGTCATAGACGATGGAGGGCCACCGTGGGATGACCAGTTGTTTCCGGCAAGAAGCAAAGGAGAGATCCCACGATG
>Ga0208938_1001264_pt1 | contig 15152 bp, 9 predicted proteins | sample AD_UKC125_MetaG_FD_184434 | JGI IMG/M metagenome (GOLD analysis project Ga0208938, IMG submission 184434) | Active sludge microbial communities of municipal wastewater-treating anaerobic digesters from USA - AD_UKC125_MetaG (SPAdes) (version 2) | ecosystem: Engineered > Bioreactor > Anaerobic >...
ATCGATGTTTTTTAAATTGGAAACAACCAACACTTTATCGTTTTCGAAAAGACGGGTGTCGGGTCGGGGAATTTCCAAGGTTTCCGTATCGGCATGCAATACACGAGAAATAACGAATTTGCAGTCGATAAGCCGCTTTATCTCTTGAATGGTTTTTCCGAAAATAGCAGGATTCTGTACTTGCAGAGAAAACATATGGGCTTCGGTCATTTTCGAAGCGTTTATGTCCTCGAGCTCTTTGCTCTCTTTCTCAAAGTCAATGCGAAACAAATACCTTAAAATGATTAATGTTAAAATGATACCTACAACTCCCAGTGGATAGGCCACGGCATATCCCATTGCGATGGAAGGATCGTGTTGACCTGTCATGTCGAAGTAGGTTTGTTGTGCCGCTCCGAGTCCGGGAGTATTGGTAACGGCACCCGAAAGAATGCCCACCATAGTAGGAATAGGTACACCGGTTATCAAATGAATGACATAAGCTGTGATTACTCCCAAGAAAACAATCGCTGTTGCAAGGAGATTAAGCGTTAACCCTTCTTGTTTGAAAGACGAAAAAAAGCTGGGCCCTACTTGCATTCCTATAGAGTAAATAAACAAAATTAATCCGAATTCTTTTAAAAACTGAAGAACATTTTCATCGATTCCTAAACCGAGATGCCCAAAGAAAATGCCAATGAACAAAATCCATGTTATTCCTAGCGATACGCCGAAAATTTTTACTTTACCTAGTAAAATGCCTATCGAAATTGCCAGTGCCAATATAAGAATTGAATGCGCAACCCCGGTTCCGAAAATCAGTTCATGTAACCATTCCATATAATAAATATAATAAAAGAAAATTTATAACCTAAAATAAAATACTTGGGTGTTATCTTGCAGATGTGCTGCTCTTTTTGTTTTTTATCCTAAGTTGCAAAGATAACATTTATTTCATGAATTTCTCTATCTTTGTGAAACGGGTGGAAGAATTTACCGATAGAAATAGAAAAATAGGAGATTACTGATCAATTATTTTCAAGATGAGAAATTACAAAAAATTATTCGTTATTTTATTGAATGTTATATTTGCATATTCGCTTTATGCTCAAACCAACGAAATGGTTGTTCGAACCAATAAATCCGGCGCCGAGATTCAACCTACCATGTACGGTCTTTTCTTTGAAGACATCAATTATGGAGCTGATGGAGGATTGTATGCCGAATTAGTTAAAAATCGTTCCTTTGAGTTTCCTGACCCTCTGATGGGATGGAAGCCGTTTGGTAAGGTGTTTGTTCGTAACGATGGGCCTTTTGAAAGGAATCCGCATTACGTAAGATTGGAATATGCAGGTCATCCGCATAAACATACGGGATTGGATAACGAAGGTTATTTCGGGATTGGCGTTAAACAGGGTGAAGAATACCGTTTTTCGGTGTGGGCTCGAACGGTAGATGATGCAAAAAATGCAAAAATCAGGGTCGAACTGGTAGATGTTACTTCCAATGGTGAACGACAGGCTTTTGCTTCGCAAGAACTTACGATAAATTCTTCGGAATGGGAAAAATATCGGGTCATTTTGAAACCCGATAAAACGTTTGGTAAATCCGTTTTGCGAATTTTTTTGACTTCACGTGAGGGGGTCGATTTGGAACATGTTTCGCTCTTTCCCGTAGATACATGGAAAGGTCATGAAAATGGACTTCGCAAGGATTTGGCTCAGGCACTTTACGACATGCATCCCGGTGTTTTTCGTTTTCCGGGCGGGTGTATTGTCGAGGGAACCGATTTGGCAACCCGATACAACTGGAAAAACAGTGTGGGTTCTGTAGAAAACCGACCGTTGAACGAAAACCGTTGGCAATATACCTTTACCCATCGCTTTTATCCGGATTACTACCAAAGTTACGGTCTCGGGTTTTATGAATATTTTCTTTTAAGCGAAGAAATAGGCGCTGAACCTCTTCCGGTGGTCAGTTGCGGTCTTGCATGTCAGTTTCAAAACGATGATCCGGCAGCCCATGTATCTGTGAGCGAGTTGGAAAGCTACATTCAGGATGCGCTGGATCTGATTGAATTTGCCAATGGCGATACCACGACCACATGGGGCAAATTACGCGCAGAGATGGGTCATCCCGCTCCGTTTCATCTGAAATTTATCGGCATAGGCAACGAACAGTGGGGACCCGAGTATCCCGAACGGCTCGAGCCTTTTGTCAAGGCCATTCGTAAGGCTTATCCCGACATAAAAATCATCGGTAGTTCGGGTCCTTCATCCGAAGGGGAACAATTTGAATACCTTTGGCCTGAGATGAAGCGCATCAACGTGGATTTGGTGGATGAACATTTTTATCGCCCCGAAAGCTGGTTCCTAAAACAAGGTTTACGCTACGATAATTATGACCGCAAAGGGCCTAAGGTTTTTGCAGGGGAATATGCGTGTCACGGTGAAGGCAAGAAATGGAACCATTTTTATACCTCCCTGCTCGAAGCTGCTTTCATGACCGGCCTGCTCGAAGCTGCTTTCATGACCGGAATGGAACGCAATGCCGATGTGGTACACATGGCAACCTATGCTCCTCTTTTTGCTCATACAGAAGGTTGGCAATGGCGGCCGGATCTGATCTGGTTCGATAATTTACGCTCGATGAAAACGGTCAGCTATTACGTACAGCAGCTTTATTCGCTGAATAAAGGTACGCACGTGCTTCCACTTACCATGAATAACCGTCCGGTGGCAGGGGCTGATGGACAAAACGGCTTGTTTGCGAGTGCCGTATGGGATAAAAACCAACAGCAGGTGATTGTGAAAATCGTGAATACTTCGGAAAAGGAACAGCCGGTTAAACTGAATTTCAGCGGATTGAAGAAATCCGAAAAATTAACCGACGGAAAACTCATCACGTTGAAGTCGGACGATTTGGATGCCAAAAATACCTTGGAAAATCCTTTCCTTATTGTTCCGGAAGAAAAAGATGTTTCCGTTGAAGGAAATGTGTTGGAATCGCATATCGAGCCCTATTCGTTTTACATTTATGAATTTGTGTTAAGCCGATAACCTGTTTTATCTGTATTTAGCAGCATGAGATATATTAAATAATACTAAATACAGGTAAAAAGAATTATTTTTACATTAAATCCTATTATTTGTGAAAATAATAGGGTACGTTTGTACTATCAAAACATCAATTGGGAAAGGGTTTTGATTTATCTTAGCTTTTTCATGTAATGAACACAATTTATAATTAATGATAAAACGGACAATTTATACTCGATCGCATCAGTTATTTGTTTTTTTATTATTGCCTCTTCTGTTGGGGTTTGGGAGTTGCAACACCGATGGTGAAAAGGTAGATAATTTATCGATTTATGTTCGTTATTGTCGGGAGACATTCAAAGACGATTTTCAACGATACATTACCCAAATCCGGTATTTACTCTTCGATGAAGACGGAGTTTTGCAACACGTTTCATCGCTGCAACGTGGAGTAAATCCCGATCTTCAACATCTTTCACCCGCATTGCCTTACGGTCGTTATACCTTGATTGCAATTGGCAATTATGATGAGCACACAGTATGCGATTATGAAGTGGGTGCTACTCGTTTGGAGGAGCTGACGTTGGCAATTCGTCTTCAGCAGCCGGACGTTCTGCAAGGCGATTGCGATCCGATATACTGGGGAATACTTCCTTTTGAATATACCGCAAATAAAGCGAATGACTATATCTGCGACATGAGCAATATTCATTGTCGGTTGCGCGTTACTGTGAGATGGGCAAATCATTTGCCCGAATATCGACAAGGATATTCGTTGCATCTCTATAATGTACCCGGCGTGTACGGCTTATCACCCGCATATCGCATAAAACTTTTGTCCGATGCGAATGCCGATCCTTATGACAGTACACTGTCGCAAATTGTCCACAGTTTTCCGGAAACCGACGATACACGTTTGCTTCATCACGGCAAAAAGGTCGATATGTATTATGCAGAACTCGATGCCGAATTTGTCACCTATCGTTATACGGATGACCGGATACCTTCTTTCCGCATGTATCACGGGGAAGAGGCCATGATGAAAGAAATTGACCTGACGCGATTTTTTCGCATTCAAGGATGGCAACCTTCGCGTATTGCAGAGCAAAATTTCCATGTGTTGGTGGTCATCCATCCGCAAACAGATAAAGTCACCGTTTCTTCTTTTCCGCAATCGGATGTGGCGGGTTGGCACGACGGCGGATCCATCTCGGTAAATAGACAATGGGAATAATTTATAAATCAATGATATGGTTAAAAAGTTGGTTCTTATGTATGAAAAAAATTATGTTTTGCTTGTTGCGTTTGTTTTTTTGATGATGGCGTCATGTAGCGATGAATCCCTTGTTCCCGATTCGTCTGCAACCGATAGGAATATGCATTCCATCGTATTCACGATTGCTCCGCCCTCTGCTGAGCCGGTAACGTATGCGATGGAGCAGGATTTGAATGAATGCAGGATCGAAACGCTTGATGTGTATGAATTTGATTGCGACGAGATATTTTCCCTCGATGAGGCTGTATTGCATGCGGTTTATACTGCGGATACGGAAGGGTATGAATGGAGTGATTCTCAAACAGGGGGTTCAAACGGTCTTCGATTGGTTTTGAAGCCGGATTTGTCCGATACCGGTGAGCGTATTTTCCTGTTCGTGGCTAATGCCGGTTGTGCAACCAATGGTGGAACAGCCGAAGATTTAACCCAACTGACCTCGGGAAGTATAACGATGGGAGCATTTATCCGGAAATTGACCCAAGAGCTTGCGGATGAGGGTCCGGCGTCGCCTTTTGTGATGACGGGATTTTCTGAGCAGATTAAAATAGTACACGAAATGCAGTATTCCGGTCACATTGCGATGACCCGGGCTGTGGCACGTATAGACCTGTGTACGGTGCTTACGAATGCCAATGATTTGTTGGCAATTACTTCCATCACATTGAAAAACGTGCCGAAATCGTCCTGTCTTTTCCCCATGCCGAAGCTGACAAAAACAGAAACGGAAATCACCTATGAAAATCCTTCCGATGCGCTAACGTATAAAACGAAAACGGCAGCCGCTTTGGATTATACTTTTGAAACAGAAGAGCCCGGAAAACAACGAACAAAGCGTTTGTTTTATCTCTATGAACGGGCACAGAGTCAGTTTGAGGAAAAAGGAACTCCAACTCTCTCCATCGAAGGAGAATATACGCCCGAGAATGCCGATCGGGCAGTTAAAGTGTACTACGAAATTCCGTTCGACCGATCTGTGAAGCGCAATTATCTTTATACTGTGCAACTGGGTGTGGAAAACGATTTGGAGGGTTACAAAGGACGTGTTTGCGGTATAACGGTAGAAAAATGGCAAGGTGAAACGGAAGTGTCCGGGGACATTGCTTTGTTAACGGTGGCGGCTAATGAGAAGGACGAAATCTATATGTATGATGAAACTACCCATACGCTGACCATTACGTTGCCCGTGGCACAGTCGCTTACCGATGTATTTACCGTCGTGAGTGCTTTCAAGGACGATGTTTTCACGTTTGAAACAGAAGATCCCAATACTGCGAAAACCATTGTGAACCCCAACAACGGTTGGATAACCAACGGCACAATTGTGGACGGCAAGGTTTCGTTTGATGTGGCCGAAAATACGTTGGGCCTTTCCCGTGAGGGAGTGATATGGATTAAGAGCAGCAAAGATGCCACCGGTGCCGATGCATACGGCATTAAGATTGTTCAGCAAGGCGAAACGGGGGTTTCACAAAACGGTCTTCTTTCTTTTTCGTCTTTCTTCGACAGGTACGTGCAAAACCATAGGGAAGAAAACTCTTTTTTAACTATTCAGGTGCTAGGGCACAGAAACGAAATAATCGGATAATGGTTGAACCGGATTTAAATTGATAGAAACATGAAGATACGAACATTTAATGCATTATTTACCCTTGTTTTAGCTTTTGCTCTATTGGTGATCGCAGGATGTGATAGAGAGAATCAACGCATATCCGATATCGATTTGGACGGAAAAAATTCCTATTCGCTCAGGTTGCATTTGAAAGGGGTTTCCGCTCCCTTAACGACGTATGCCGTGGATGTTTCGGCAGAGGAACACGAAAAGACGGTGAGCAATCTTTCGGTTGTCTTTTTCGATCCATCCGATCAAACCTATTTGGGTACCGTTGCCGCAACGGTAATTGCGTCGGATAATCCCGAAGAGGGTATCTCTGCATGCTTCGATGCACGGCCGGTTATTCAGGATCATCCTGTCACGGCGGAAGTGGCGTTTATGCTGATCGCTAATATGACGGTTGAAGAGGTAAATGCAGTCGTGGAGGCAGTTAAATCGAAAATAGAAGCGGTAGCGCTTACCGATCTTACCTATACCGATATCAAAACGCATGCAGTGGTGACAGCTCATGCACCCGACAACTTTTATCATTTTGTGATGGTAAGTAACGAGAAAAGCACTACGCCGGGTGACGAACTTTACGGCGTAACCCTGACAAAAGGCGTACGGCAGGAGATGAGCAGTAGCATCGCGCTGAGTCGTCTTTCGGCACGTATCGACGTGGAACTGATTGGTGTCGATACGGAAGGGGAGATGGATGATTTTGTGTTAACCAAAGTAACGGTGAAAAATCGGCAGACGCAGAGCAACCTCTTTGAGCTGGCAACGGCATCCCTTACGGCGGGAAATGAAGATAAAGAGTATATAACAGATATAGCCGAACCATATACCTCGCTTAAGCATGCAATTTATACTTATGAAAATTCGACCGACGGGGGAACCTGTCTCGAAGTAAACATGAAATACCGGGATATCGAGTTGACGCCGGTAATTGTTCCTTTTACGGGAAAGGCTATTCGACGCAACCATATATATAAGGTGAAGCTATCGCGTGCGGCAGGTGATGATTACGACCCCGAGCAGCCTACGGAACCGAATATCAATATGCCTGAATTTACGTGGACTATTGATGTGAACGACTGGGATACCAATGATGCAGAGGTATCGGATGACCATCGTTTGACGGGTGCACCTGTGATAACGAATATTTCGAAAGCGGAGGGGGTTATCGTCGACGAAACCCTGCAACACGTGTATTTGACCGGCAATAATACTTCTGTTGTTTTTACCGTGGAAACCGAAAGCAATTCGGTGGAAGCCGACGTTGATGAATGGCTGCTGCCTTCATGGTTGCACAAAACGGGCATGGCCATTGTACCGGGTTCCATGAAGCAGATTTTCGAGTTTTCGGCCGACGAGAATCCGTCGGGAAACAGAAGAGATGGTACGATTCGGTTGATCAATAAACTGGATGCGGACAGTTATGTGGATCTGACCGTGACGCAGGGTGTTTACTATCTTGTGGACTACACTTTTGAGGCGTCGGAAAGCGCACTGAATTTTGAAAGTGTTCCTACATGCTCGGTGCAGATTACTTCCCGGAAAACAATGGAGGCGTATACTCATGAGGAAGGGGAACGACTGCCGGAATGCGACGGTATCATTGCAGATCTTCCGTTTACGGCAACCGTAACGGGCGAGGGCTTTTCGGTAACAACCGAAGGGCAAACGGTAACGGTGACGGCAGAGCCGGGTGCCGTGGAGGGGATGCTTACGATTACGTTGGATGAGAATGCGGCATATCAAATCGCAATTCCACTGACGAAAGCATCGGTAGCCGAATATGTTGCTTTTCCGGATACACACGTCTTTGCGCGCCTGGCAGAATATAATGTAAGTGACATACACGGAGCGTTTACCGACAGTCACAAAAATAACCGCAGCGGATACTACACGTGGGAAGAAGCAAAAACAGCTTGTCCGCCGGGATATCACTTGCCGTCCAAAGAGGAGTTTAACAGGTTTATTCCGGATATCGAAGTAATTGCTTTCACAGATAAAGTGGTGGCTTATCGGATTGTTGGCGATGGTGTGGCTCGCGCGGCGTATCGGTACGAATTGGTGGGAAATTTTGGTGATGCTTATGAGGAGGAGTTGACTTCTCATTTGAAAATTACCGGTCGGTATTTGGGTACTAATTATCCGGAGGAGGTATCAGATAGTACGATTTCCAACGAATCGTGGTGGAACGATCATAATGGAAATGATGTCGTTCGAAGTTTCCCGGCAGCCGGTATGTGCAATAGTGATGGAAACACGAAATTAGTGGGCTTTCGAGGTTTTTGTTGGGTTTCCGATTCTGCTGAAACCAATCCGTGGCATATGTTCTTCGATAGCAAAAAGATTAAAATAGCGAATAACTTTGGTGAATCGGAAAAGTTTACGGTGCGTTGTGTGAAGGATTGAGAAATTCAATCATGAGTTAGCAATAAGTTGGAGTCTTGAGGCATGCAAAACAGGGGACGGATGACAAGAAGCCGTTCGGCAGTTGCGTTGCTTTTGCTGTTATTGGTTAGTTGTTCACATGAGGAGAATATCGAATGGCAGGAGGGACGCCGCACGGTGTTGGTTTATTTGGCGGGCGACAACAGCCTTTCGGAGGAGGTGGTGGCGAAGCGTGCAGCGCTGGTTCAGGCATGGTGTCCCGAAAGGAAAGGGACGCTGCTCATCTTTACCGACCACAAGGGAGGAGTGCCTGTGTTGGAACGGGTGAGTGCACTCAACGGAGTGCTGTTTAGTGATACGCTGCGCGTATATGCCAACGACAATTCCGCATCGGCAGAACTTTTGGGCGAGGTGATTGCCGATATGCAGTTGTTGGCGCCTGCCCGTTCCTATGGATTGTGGCTGTTCAGTCACGGCACGGGTTGGTTGCCCGCGGGTTTTTTCGAAAATCCTTACGGCATGGCTGTATTCACCACGCCGCAAGTATGCTTGGAGGCTTATCGCCGACCGGCTGTCTCTACACGTTCTTTTGCCCGCGACGGCAATAGCGAAATGGAAATTGCCGATTTGAAAGCTGCGCTTCCCGACGGGCTTTTCGACTTTATCGTTTTTGAGTCCTGTTTTATGGGAAATGTCGAAGCGATATATGCCTTGCGAAACAAAGCACCTTGGATGCTGGTTTCGCCCACCGAAATCATCAGTCCGGGTTTTGCACCTATTTACGATAAAGTCTTGCCGGAACTTTACGAAGCGAAAACCGATTTGCAGGCGGTAGCCGAGTTGTTTTACCGCTATTTTGATGCACAAGAGGGGGCATATCGCGGTGCGGCCATCACGTTGGTGAATACTGCCGGAATGGCGTCGCTGGTCCACGTTTGTCGACCTGTGTTGCAACGCGTGGCGCGCGAAAGCACAATGGCTTCGACCGGCCGCCCGTTCGCGCCCGACCGCTTCCTTTCGTCGAAGCCGTTGTTTTCCCTCGGTCCCACACTTTCGCAGGACTCGCTGCTTCTGGCAGACTCGCTGTTCCCCATTGACCAATTGTTTCCCCTTGACCCATTGCTTTTTTCCGGCCCTTTGCTTCCTCTCGACCGCTTGGATAAACATCTCTTTTTCGATTTTCGGCACTATTTTTCTCTTATTGCCGATCCATCCGAAATGGATGCGATTGATGCAGCCCTTAACCAAGTTGTTGCGTGCTACTATCACACGCCGAAGATGATATCTGTTTCGCTCGAAAACACTTCAGGTTTGTCGGTTTATGCCGAACAGCCCGACCTAAAAACCCTCAACAGCCTTTATCGGCAAACGGAATGGTGGACAGACTTGATTGGTCGGTGAAACCAATTTATCTCAGGTTGTCCTGTTATTATGTTGTCGTTTTTTCTCGATGCCGGATGTAAGGTAATATTACCGGAAATGACATTTTATACGACGGGACAAAAGGGTTTTCATGTTTTTTTAAAAATAAAAAAAGTGCTCTCCAAATCCAGGTAAGCACTTTTTGTATTTTATTGCCTTGAAAATCGGTTGTTCCCAAAGCGGGGAAAAACAAATCTTTTATGTCCCCTTTTTGTCCCTTCATTATCATGCGACTATGCAGCAAATCGTTTACTAATGCGGGTTTCGGACAAATTTTGTCGGGATGACTGGATTCGAACCAGCGACCACACGCCCCCCAGACGCGTACTCTAAACCGGACTGAGCTACATCCCGAAAAGCGATTGCAAAATTAGCTTTTTATTTTTATTCCGGCAAATTTTGTGCGTTGTATTTTCCATTTGTAGAGTCAACCAGCAAGTGCGAATTTACACTAATTGTTCGTAAAACTTATTTTTTGGTGATTTAAAATCTAATTTTTCCCTTGGTGGAGATTCAACCGACAAGTGTAGCCCGTGCAAAACGATATGCATTCGGCTCTTCTGATAGCTGCGCGTACTTTATGATTGCTTAATAGTTGTTGATTCTCTGATCGATATCCGATAAAAAAACGCTCAAAAAACATAGAAAATCGTTTTTCGACGACAGTGAAAAGTTTTTTTATCATCCGTAGGATTTTCAGATGGACGTAAAAAACATTGTTTTTCCTATTTTAAGGAAACATTCTTTAACGAATAAAGACGATTTACCCTCAAAACACCGCTATTTTTGCACATAAAGGGTTAAAGTGTGCATGCCGGATTTTCCGATAAGGGGTTAAATTTTCTGTTTAAGCTCGTTAGATTTTCCGAGGGGGGATGTAAGTTAGTTATTGTTAATACCGTTCTTCTGAAAAGGGATAAAATTTTCGCCCACGCTCATCCTGTTTTCTGCCTGAAGAATTCTTTTTAAATTGTTCTCAGCGGGTTTTTTCTTAAGAACGAAATAATTTGTATTGCTATAATCCTATGTTGCGATAGCGGTTGATTTTCATACGGTCTCGGGAAGATTTTCACAAGAAAGGAAATTTAATCTCTGAATCTTTTGGTGAGATCTCCGTAGGCATCGATTCTGCGGTCGCGAAGAAACGGCCATATCCTGCGGATGTGTTCGGTGCGGTGGGTGTCGATCTCTACAATTTCGGCTACCTCCTTATCTGCCGGTGCGCGGAAAAGCATTTCACCCTGAGGCCCGCACACAAAACTGTTTCCCCAAAACCGGATGCCGTGCGTCTGACCGGAAGGATCGGGTTCGTAGCCTGTGCGATTTACCGAAATAACGGGGAGGGCGTTGGCCACGGCATGCCCACGTTGTACGGTTATCCACGCATCGAGCTGGCGCTGTTGCTCTTCTTCGGTATCGGTCAGTTCCCGGCCGATGGCGGTGGGGTAGATCAGCAGATCGGCACCGGCCAGTGCCATCAATCGTGCAGCCTCGGGGAACCATTGATCCCAGCAGACCAACACGCCCAATTTTCCAACGGAGGTGGAAATAGGGGTAAAGCCCAGATCGCCCGGGGTGAAGTAGAATTTTTCGTAATATCCCGGATCGTCGGGGATGTGCATTTTACGGTATTTCCCCGCAATGGTGCCGTCTTTTTCGATCACGACGGCAGTGTTGTGGTAAAGGCCGGCAGCACGTTTCTCGAAAAGCGAAAGTACGATGACAACCCCCAGCTCGTTGGCCAATGTTCCGAACAAGGTAGTGGAGGGACCGGGGATGGTTTCGGCTTGTTCGAAAACGTGCGGGTCTTCCGTTTGGCAAAAATACAAACCGTTATGCAGCTCCTGCATCACAATGAGTTCTGCCCCTTGGCGGGCAAGTGTGCGGATGGCGGTTTGCAGTCGCGAAACGTTTTCCTGTATATCGGCGGTGTTGGCTTGTTGTATGATTCCTGCTTTCATTGTTTTATATATGCTGTAAAAATTCGGGTTTGAAAAATTTCTTTGGCAAGGTTGATAATCGATATGTTTTTATGGTTTTAACGAAACTTGGTGGATATCGCATGTTTACTTGTTGACTTTGTTTTTTGCGCACTCCGTTTAAAGAAAACCTTGCGGATATTGCATAGCGATGCAATGCAGTGATCCATACTGTAGGATGAGCGGGCGGCAGTCGATGCCAACGATTTCTCTGTCGGGAAAGGCTTTCTGCAGTCGTTGTTTGGCCGTTTCGTCTTTCGGCGTGCCATAGAAAGGCATGAGCACTGCTCCGTTGACGATGAGAAAATTGGCATAGGTGGCGGGAAGCCGATAGCCTTTGGCATAGACGGCATCGGCCATGGGAAGAGGAATCAAGGTGTAGGGTTTACCGTCGGCCGTAACAAACGACTGAAGTTCCTTTTCCATCGCTCTTAGTTCGTCGAAATGTTCGTCGTTCTTGTCGGTACATTGCACGTAAGCAATGGTGTGTTCGTTGCAGAAACGGGCTAGCGTATCAATGTGGTGGTCGGTGTCGTCGCCTTCCAAATAGCCGTGATTGAGCCAAAGTACCCGTTCTGCTCCCAATGTTTTTTTTAGATACTGCTCGATATCGTCGAGCTCCATCGGTTGGTTGCGATTGGGCGAGGTGTGACATTCCGAGGTGGCAAGGAGGGTCCCTTTGCCATCCGACTCTATCGAACCTCCTTCTAGAATGAAGTTGAGATGGCAGCGGTATTTCACTTCGGGTTGAAAAATGTCTTGGTCGTAGAGTATGCTTGTGATTTGATTGTCGTAATTTGCCGCAAATTTCAGCCCCCAGGCATTGAATCCGAAATCGAGAATGACGGGTTTTCCATCGATAAAGACCGAAAGGGCACCATGATCGCGTGCCCAGGTATCGTTGCTTCTGACTACTGCCAAGAGCAGGTTTTTTCGTTCTTCTTTATTGAAATGACGAAGCACTTCGTCCTCATCAGGACAAACGATGAGCAGCTTTTCGCGTTTCAGGATTTCTTTTGCAATTGCAACGTAGCATGTCGTTACTTCGACGAGTATGTCGAACCAGTCGGTGCCGGCATGTGGCCATGTCAGTTGCACACCGCTCTGCGGATACCATTCGGCCGGAAATACCGTGCGTGACATAATTTATACCTCCATGTTGCCTCGAACGATTCCTCGGGACGAATTACGAACAAAATCGAGAATATACTCGCGGTCTTCAGAAACAGGAAGCTCTCTTTCTATTCTTTCCATTGCCTGCGTGGTGTTGTATCCCGATTGGTACAGATAGCGGTATATTTCTTGGATAGAATTGATTCTTTCGCTGGTAAATCCTCTTCTGCGAAGCCCAACAACATTCAATCCCACATAAGAAATGGGTTCGCGACCTACCATTACATAAGGGGGAATGTCTTTGGGAATTTTTGAGCCGCCTTGAATCATGACATGAGCCCCTATACGAGTAAACTGGTGGATTAATGTGCCGCCGCTTACGTTGGCATAGTCGTCAATTTCTACTTCGCCGGCCAGTTGCGCGGCATTGCCAAGAATGACATGATTTTTAAGAACACAATCGTGTGCAACATGGCTGTAAGCCATAATGAGACAATCTTCCCCAACGATTGTATGTCCTTTTGATGCTGTACCCCGATTTACGGTGGCACATTCGCGGATAACGGTTCTGTCTCCGATAATAGCAACTGTTTCTTCTCCTTTAAATTTCAAATCTTGAGGGATGGCGGATATGGTCGCATGGGGAAATATGGTACAATTTTTACCAATGCGTGCGCCATAGAGAATAGTTGCTTGAGTCATAATGCGTGTTCCATCTCCGATTTTCACATTTCTGTCGACGTAAGCAAAGGGTTCGATAATCACATTACTCCCGATTATCGCTTCGGGATGCACAAATGCCAAAGAAGAAATTAATTTCATGTTTTAGCTTGTTATGTTTATTTGTTTTTTATGACCTGAGCCGTAAAATCGGCTTCAGAAACCACTTTATCGCCTTTGAAAGCAAGCCCCCGCATGGTGGCAATGCCCCTTCTGATTTCACTCGTTAGTTCTACCCTGAAAATAAGCGTATCGCCCGGAACCACTTTCTGACGGAATTTGACGTTGTCGATTTTTAAAAAATAGGTGGAATACCTTTCCGGTTCGTCCAGTCCGGAGAGGACGAGTAAACCGCCTGTTTGTGCCATCGCTTCCACTTGCAATACGCCGGGCATGACGGGTTCTTCGGGGAAGTGTCCGAGAAAAAAGGGCTCATTGGCCGTAATGTTTTTGATACCAATGATATATCTGTCCGTTTTCTCGATGATTTTGTCTACTAACAAAAACGGATAGCGATGGGGCAGAATTTGCCGGATACGATTGATATCCATAAGAGGTTCTTTGTCGGGCTCATAAAGAGGCGGTTGCACTTCGTTTAACCGGATATCTTTGCGAATGAGTCTCGCTAATTGGTTATTGATGTGATGGCCGGGACGTTTGGCGATGATTCTTCCTTTCAGCGGTTTCCCGATGAGTGCCAGATCGCCAATGAGATCAAGAATTTTATGCCGTGCCGGTTCGTTAGGGAAAATAAGTCCCCCCTCATTTAAATATCCGAGCTCTTCTGCATTGTGACGGGGAGCGTTCATCAAATCGGCCAATTTGTTAAGCTCTTCCTGTGGAATTTTGTGTTCGTAAATCACAACAGCATTATTCAGATTTCCCCCTTTTATCAATCCTGCTTTGTGTAAATTCAGTACATCGCGAACAAAAACGAATGTACGTGCAGGGGCAATTTCTTTTTCGAACTCCTCTAGTCCTTCCATCGAAGCCGACTGGTTAGGAATATATTGCGAATCGAATTCAATAAATGAATGGATACACAGATAATCGTCGGGAAGCAGAGTAAGCTTTGACCCGGTTTCCGGATCGGAAACTTCTATCTTTTTCCTTACAATATAATAGTCTTTATCTCTTTCTTGATCGATAATTCCTGCTTCTTTTATTGCTTTCACGTATTCAATGGCGCTACCATCAAGATTGGGAAATTCCGGTGCATTCACCTCAATCAGGCAATTGTCGATTTCAAGACCATACAATGCCGATAAGCCATGCTCTACCGTACCAACAGTTACGTCGTCTTTTCCGAGAATAGTTTCGCGTTGCGTATTGACCACATTTTCGGCCAGCGCTTCAATGATGGGTTGATTTTCCAAATCAACACGCTTGATTTTATACCCATGATCTACAGGCGCCGGTTTAAATGTTATTTCAATATCCAAACCCGTATGTAATCCTACACCCTTAAGGGTAAAACTTTTTTTTAACGTTTTCTGTTTCACTATTTTTTAATTATTAAAATTCCACAAAAGAGATATTGTTTGTTTCACGTAAAAGGTAGGTTATTTTTCCGCCAATTTCTTCTTCAATTCTTCAATTTCTTTTTCAAGAGATCTTAATTGCCGATC
>Ga0208938_1001271_pt1 | contig 15098 bp, 8 predicted proteins | sample AD_UKC125_MetaG_FD_184434 | JGI IMG/M metagenome (GOLD analysis project Ga0208938, IMG submission 184434) | Active sludge microbial communities of municipal wastewater-treating anaerobic digesters from USA - AD_UKC125_MetaG (SPAdes) (version 2) | ecosystem: Engineered > Bioreactor > Anaerobic >...
GGGCTCTCCGAGGCGGGCGCCGCCAACATCCGTCGCGCGCACGCGGTCACGCCGGTGACGGCTCTGCAGAGCGAATACTCGCTCTGGTGGCGCGAGCCCGAGCACACGATCCTGCCGCTGCTGCGCGAGCTGGGCATCGGCCTGGTGCCGTTCAGCCCGCTCGGCAAGGGTTTCCTCACCGGGACCATCGACGAGGAGACGACGTTCGGTGAGGGCGACTTCCGCAACACGGTGCCGCGCTTCGCCGACGTCGAGGCACGCCGCGCCAACCAGACCTTCGTCGACCTCATCGCGCGCATCGCCCAACGCCGCGGGGTCACCCCGGCCCAGGTCGCCCTGGCCTGGCTGCTGGCCCAAGGCCGCCAGATCGTGCCGATCCCCGGCACCACGAAACTCTCCCGCGTGACCGAGAACCTCGGCGCGCGCAAGGTCGTCCTCACGCCCGCCGACCTCGCCCTCATCGACAAGGCCGACTTCCAGGCGGAGGGCGCGCGCTACTCCGAGGCGAACGAGCGACTGATCGACCGCTAGGAGGGCGGGCGGTCGCCCATCAGGCGCTCCCGCGGTTCGCGGCGGCCGGTCCGGCGGGTGCACGGCATACCCCTTCCTCAGGTATGCCGCGCACCCACTCGATCGCGGAGCGCCCGGTCGTGCGGCGCCCCGCCACCCCCTACCGCCCGGGCGCCGCGTCACTCGGGCTGGGAGCCACCTCCGGTGTTGCGCGAAGGTGGTTGTGGACGTATTTCGTGCCAGAAGCCGTGCGGTAGAACGTAACTGGGCTCCAGGTGTCCATCGCTGGCGGCCGCACCAAGGCGGTCCGCTCGTCGAAACCGTGCAAGTCATACGCCTGGGTCGGGTCGGAGTCGGCGGTCAACGGGTGCAACGCGGTCGACGTGAGGGTGGGGATCCCGTCGACCGTGCCGATGACGATCCGTTCCGCGTCGCGCTCATAGATGCCAGCAGCATCGGTGAGGTCGACCGGAACTCCGGTGGGCGCGAGCGCCGGCGGCAAGGTCACGTCGGCGAGCGCCGCGAACACCTCGCCATAGAGCGAGCGGAACAGGTCGGGCGTGTTGCCACCGTTGGTGAGCAGCGCGACGACGAGGCCGTCCCTCGGGAGGATCCGAAGGAACGCCGACTGCCCGATGGTGTTGCCGTCGTGACCGATGAGGCGATCGGCCCCCCACCCGAACCGGATCCACCCCAGCCCCCATGAGTCGCCGAGGTCGAAAGCGCCCGGCAGCCGGACCTGCGCCTGCTGCATCGCGCCGACCGCTGCCGAGCCGAGGACCCGGGTGCCGTCGACACCGACCCCGCCGCGCAGGTGCATCGCGGCAAACTCCAGCAAGTCGCGCACCGGCGCCGTGATCAACCCGGCCGGACCCGACGAGCGGGGGATCCCCCACTGCGAGGCCGGGCGGAGCACCCCGTCATCGCCGCGCTCGTGCCCGAGGGCGGCATCCCAGAGCAGAGCTTCCTCCGGCAGCGTCCCGGTGCGCGTCAGGCCGAGCGGCGTGATGATCCGCTCACGCAAGACCGCGTCCCACACCTGCCCAGTGACCTTCTCGATGACCCGGCCCAACAGCCCAAATCCGGAGTTGCAGTAGGAGAACGTCTCGCCGAGCGGGTGCAACTGGCGGGCGTCGGCGAGCACCTCGACATACTTCGCGAGCACGTCGTCGCCGCGGCCGGTGTCGGTGAAGATGTCGCCGTCGATGCCGCTGGTGTGGGTGAGCAGGTGCCGCACCGTCACCCGGGCCGCGACCGACTCGTCGCCGAGCCGCAACTCCGGCAACACGTCGCGCACAGGTGCGTCCAGATCGAGGGCCCCCTGCTCGACCAACTGCATGGCCAGCGTCGCCGTCCACACCTTGGTGATCGACCCGATCTGGAAGACCGAGTCGGCCGAGACCGGTGCGCCGGTCCGCTGGCTGAGCACGCCCGCTGCCGCAGTGACGACCTCGTCGGCCCCACCCGGAGCGGCGCCGAGGCGCAGGATCCCGAGGGTCGCCCCAGGGACCTCGTGCCGCGCGATGAGCTCGGTCAGCCGGTGCTGCCAGTGGGCTGCGTCCACGACCGGGCGCACCCGGGGGCGAGCGCCGTCCGGGGAGGTGGGCGAGCCGGCATACCGATGCACCCAGTCGACGATGCGGCGGTTCCAGTCGGCGCGGTGTGAGGGGCGCCCGTTGAGGATGAACAGGTGCGAGGCCCCCGGATAGAGGACCAACTCGCTCGGCACGCCGCGGGTCCGCAGCGCCGTGAACCACCGCTGCGCCTCACTCACCGGGCAACGCACGTCGGCGGCGCCTTGCAGGACCAGCGTCGGCGTCTGCACCCGATCGACGCGGGTCATCGGCGACATCTTGTCGAAGCGCTCGCGGTCGGTCCACGGCAGCCCGCCGATCTCCTTGACCGCCAGCAGCAGCCCCATGTCGGAGGTCGTCGAGACACTGTGGCTGTCGGCGACGACCCCGCCCGGCACCGCCGCCGCAAACCGTCCATCGCGAGACGTGAGGTAGCACGTCATGTAGCCGCCATAGCTGTAGCCCGTCACGGCCAGCCGCGCCGGATCGACCAGCCCTTCCGCCACGAGATCGTCGATCGGCGTGAGGAAGTCGTCGGCGTCGGCGGTCCCCCAGCGGCCGAGGGCCGCGGTCATGAAGTCCTCGCCATATCCGTCGCTGCCGCGCGGGTTGAGCAGCAGCACCGTCCACCCAGCCGCCGCGAGCACCTGGTGGTAGAGGTGCTCCGCGTCGGCCGCCCCCGACCACGCGTTGTGCGGGCCGCCGTGGATGTCCAGCAGCAGCGGCGTCGCGCCGTCGACGTCATCGCGGCGCAAGATCCAGCCGTGGACCGGCCGCCCGTCCGGCGCGGTGAACGTCCGCTCCCGGGGCACCGTCCAGTCCAGCTCGCTCAACACGCCCGTCCCGTATGCCGTGAGCGCCGTCAGCGTCCCGTCGGCCAGATCGAGCCGGGCAAGCTCACCGAACGACTCGGGCGACGAGACGACGACCACGGCCTGCCGTCCGTCGGCGCTGACCGACAACCCGCTCACCGTCTGCGCCCCGCCGACGAGGGTGCGGCGGGACCCGTCGGCGTCCAGGCGCAGGAGGTTGACATAACCCCGGTCGCGAACGCACACGAGCAACGCGTCGTCGGCCACGTAGGTCAGAGGCGCCCCCGGATAGCCCGGCGCTCCGGTCATGACATTGCGGTCCAGGTTGGCCGCGAGGACGGTCATGTCGCTCGTCGCGACCCCGCGCAGCCAGGCCCTGGTGTGCCCGATCCCGGGGTCGGCGTTGCCGATGCACAACAGCTCGCCGGTCCTCGGGTGGACGGCGACGGGCACTTCGAGCCCCATCGCGGTGGCCGGAAGCCTGCGGACCGACCCGGGGCTGGTGACGTCGACGACGTGCGGACCCATCTCCAAGGTCAGGTCCGCGTCGTCGCCGACCGTCGTCGTGAAATAGACCTGGCTGCCGTCGCGGCTCCACACCGGCTCGGCGGCGTGGCCCTCGCACCACGTGAGTTGCCGGACCGTGCCCGAGGCGACATCGACGACGTGGATCTGCTGGCGCAGCCCGCCGAGGAAGCCTGCGCCATCCGCTTGATAGTTGAGGTCGGCGGTCGCAATCGGCGCGCTCGCGTGCTCGGCCGGCGTCCGCCCAGCGGGGGCGACGGGTGCCGAGAAGGCGATCCGGGTGCCGTCCGGGCTCCAGACCGCGGCCCCGGCCCCCCAGGTCAGGGAGGTGAGCCGGCTCGGCTCGCCACCGGCGGTCGGCAGGAGCCAGAGTTGGCCGGGCCCATCCGCGGCCCGCACGAACGCGAGCCGACTCCCATCGGGCGACCAGGCCGGCGCCGAGTCGGCCGGTCCGGAGGTCAGCCGGGTGGGCTCGCCACCCGCTGTCGCCACCGACCAGACCTCGGACACCGGCCGGTCCTGCTCGCGGTCGACGCTCGCGCGGACGTATGCCGCGACCCGCCCGTCGAGCGAGAGCGCCGGCTCCTGCGGGCGGACCACGTCGAAGAGGTCATCGATCCGGGGGCTGCGGGACACGGGTTCTCCTGTGGGCAGGGGGCATGACATCGACGCTCGGTCACCCGAGCGTGCACCCCGAATCGCTCCCACTCATCGTCGCTCCCGACGAACGGCCCGGCGCTCGATGGTGCGATTGGTCGATCCGGCCGGTCACCCGGGCGTCTAGCGTGGCCAGGTGCTGACCTCCAACGACACCGACGCCATGGTTGCCGACCTCCGCCGCCTCGTCGAGTGCGAGTCGCCCTCGATGGACATCGAGGCGACGACCCGCTGCGCCGACCTGCTGGCCGCGCTGGGGGAGGAGCGCCTCGGGCAAGCGCCCGAGCGCATCCGCACCGGCGAGCGCACCAACCTCCTGTGGCGCTGGGGCCCGGCCCCGTCGACGCGGCTCATCCTCGGCCACCTCGACACTGTGTGGCCCCTGGGCACCCTCGCCCGGTGGCCGTTCACGGTCGAGGGCGATCGGGCCACGGGTCCCGGCGCCTTCGACATGAAGGCCGGTCTCGTGCAGGCCCTGTATGCCGTCGCGAGCCTCTCCGAGGTCGAGCGCGACGGCGTGGCCATCCTCGTCACGGCCGACGAGGAGATCGGCTCGCCGGACACCCGAGGTCTCATCGAGGCGTTGGCCTGGGACGCCGACGAGGCCTTCGTCCCCGAGGCGAGCGCCCCCGGTGAGCAGGCGAACGGCGCCCTCAAGATCGAGCGCAAGGGTGTCTCGCTCTACTCCGTGGTCATCACTGGCCGCGCCGCTCACGCCGGCCTGGAGCCTGAGCGCGGCGTCAACGCGAGCATCGAGTTGGCCTACCAGGTGCTCGCGCTGGCGACCCTCGGCGACCCGGCGCTCGGCACAACCGTCACCCCCACGGTCCTCGCCTCGGGCACGACGACGAACACCGTCCCGGCGGGAGCTCGCATCGAGGTCGACGTCCGCGTCTGCACCGTCGCCGAGCAGGACCGCGTCGACGCCGCGATCCGGGCGCTGCGCCCACACCTCGACGGTGCCGAGGTCACCATCGAGGGTGGCCCCAACCGTCCCCCGCTCGAGCGAAAGCGCACCGCCCGGCTGTTCCACCGGGCACAGGAGGCGTATGCCGCCCTCGGCCTCGGCGACCTCGAGGGAGTGGCCGTGGGCGGCGCCTCCGACGGCAACTTCACCGCAGGGGTCGGCACCGACACCCTCGACGGCATCGGTGCGGTCGGCGGCGGAGCCCACGCCGAAGGCGAGTGGGTGTCGGTTCCCGACCTGTGGAAACGGGCCGCCCTGCTCGCCGCGCTCGTCCGACCCCACGACCAGCAGCGCTGAGTTTGTGTCACCCACACCAACATGCGAACCGTGCAGTCAGTCACCCTCGAAGGCGTGAAGACCGCCGTCGATCTCCCTGTGGCTGCCGCCAGCGACCTGGCCGCGCGCGTCGCCCAGGAGCATGGGGTGACGATCACAGCCGTCGAGGACGCGCAGACCGCTAACGCCGCCGCCGACTTGCTGCGCGACATCTGGCGCACGCCCAACGGCTGGCCCCTTCCCCCAGAGGTCTTCCTCGCGCTTGGCCACACCGGGAACTATGTCGTCGCGGCATACCTTGATGACGTGATCGTCGCGGCGTCCGCGGGCTTCCGCACCGGCGACGCCGTGCCGCACCTGCACTCGCACATCACCGGCGTCACGGAGTCCTGTCGGCACCGATCGGTCGGCTACGCGATCAAACTGCACCAGCGGGCGTGGGCCCTCGGTCAGGGGATCACGGCGATCAGTTGGACCTTCGACCCGCTGCACAAACGCAACGCGCGCTTCAACCTCGCCAAGCTTGGCGGGCAACTCGTGACCTATCTGCCGAACTTCTACGGCGAGATGCTCGATGAGGTCAACCGGGGGACACCGAGCGACCGGGCGCTCATCGAATGGGACCTCGTCCAGGAGGTGCCGCAGCGGGGTGCCGACTCAGTGGTGCCCAACGTCGCCGACGCGGCATACCTCGTCGTCCTGGACGCGGACGGAAACCCCAGCGCCGCAGCCGATCTCGCCGGCCTCGTTGCGGATGCCTCGACACTGACCATTGCCCTGCCCGACGACATCGAGTCCCTACGCCGGACCGCCCCTGACCTCGCCCTCGCGTGGCAGCAGGCCGTCAGCGCCGCCTTCGGGCAGGCTCTCGGCGCCGGTTGGTCGGTCGTCGGCTTCCACCCTGAGCGTCACTATGTGCTTCGCCGATCGGAGAGTCATGCGTCTTGAACGAGCCCACCTGATCCACGTCGACCTGCCCCTGGTGTCGCCGTTCGAGACCTCGTTCTCCGTCCAGACCCACCGGTCGCTGCTGCTGTTGCGCGTTGAGACCGACCAGGGCGTCGGGTGGGGCGAGTGCGTCGCGATGGCCGACCCGCTCTACTCACCGGAGTTCCTCTCCGCGGCCGATCAGGTCATCACCCAGTTCCTGTTGCCACGGCTGGCCGGGGTCGACCTCACTGCGGCCCGGGTCGGCCACCTTCTCGCGCCCGTCAGGGGTCACCGGATGGCCAAGGCGGCCGTCGAGATGGCTGTCCTGGACGCCGAGTTGCGCGGCGCGAACATGAGCCTCGCGGCATACCTCGGGGCCGTGCACGACCGCGTGCCGAGCGGGGTGAGCGTCGGCATCATGCCGAAGGTGGACGAGTTGGTGGCGGCGGTCGGTGGCTACCTCGATGAGGGCTACCAGCGGATCAAGCTGAAGATCAAGCCCGGGTGGGACGTCGAGCCGGTGCGCACGGTCCGACGCGAGTTCGGCGACATCCCGCTGCAGGTCGACGCCAACGCGGCCTACACCAAGGCCGACCTGCCGCGGCTGAAGGCGCTGGACGAGTTCGGCCTGCTGCTCATCGAGCAGCCCCTGGAGGACGAGGATCTCACCGAGCACGCCTATCTCGCCGCCCGACTCACGACCCCCGTGTGCCTCGACGAGTCGATCGTCAGCGCGAAGTCGGCCGCCGACGCCATCGCCCTTGGCGCCTGCTCGATCGTCAACATCAAGGCGGGTCGGGTCGGGGGCTACCTCGAAGCGCGCCGGGTCCACGACGTGTGCGCCGCCAACGGGGTGCCGGTGTGGTGCGGCGGGATGCTTGAGACCGGCATCGGGCGGGCGGCCAACATGGCGCTCGCGGCGCTGCCGAACTTCCGGCTCGTCGGCGACACGTCCGCGTCGGCCCGGTTCTTCACCACCGACATCATCACCGAGCCGTTCGTCCTGCAGGACGGGCACATCAGCGTCCCGACCGGCCCCGGCCTCGGTGTCGAGGTGGACGAGGCGGCCCTGGCTTCCGTGACGACTGCCCGCTCCGAGCTCACCTTCGCCTGACGCGCGCTGCCGCCGCGTGGGCGGCGGGAACGCCTGTCAGCGCGGGGTGCCGCGCAGCGGCCGCCCCGGCAGGTCCTCCTGCATGACCCCATGCAGAACCACAGGTATGCCGCCCACCAACAGGTGGCGAATGCCCTCGCTCGGGCGAGTCGGGTCGGCGTAGGTCGCGTGGTCGGTCACCGTCGACGGGTCGATGACGACGACGTCCGCGTCGGCGCCGACCCCGAGATGCCCGAGGCGGCGGGCGTCGGGAGTGGTGTCGTCGAGCACCCGGGCCGGCAGCCACGAGCAGCGTCGGAACGCCTCGAGCCACGTCCAGGTGCCCGTCTCGCGCACCATGAGCCGCAACGAGCGGGCGTAGGTGCCGGCGGTCCGAGGATGCGTCCGACCGCCCTCGGGGAGCGGCCACTGGGTCGACTCCCAGGTGCCGTCGAGGAAGGTCACCGGCATCGCGTCGCTGGCGACGATCGAGTCGGGGAAGGAGAGCGACCGCTGCAGCAACGCCACGTGGTCGGGGCGCGACTCGTCGAGGAACTCGACGACGCACTCGGCCCCCGGCTGGGTGGCTCGAACCTCGATGAGCCGGCGTTCGTCGGCGATCCGCTCACCGGTGGCGACGAGGATGATGTTGCGGGGTTCGAGCTCCCAGCGGGAGAGCTTGTCGGGCGCGAGGAAGGCCGCCCCGATCCCGGTCGCGCCGGACCCGTAGGGATAGCACTCGACGGTGACCCGTGACCCTGCTGCCTGGGCCTTACCCAGGCTGGTGAGGACCCGGTCGATGTGCCGCCGCGAGGTGCTGTTGACGTGGCAGTGGTGCATCGCGGCCCCGGTCTCGCCGGCAGCGCGGGCGATCTCCTCGGACCCGTCGATCGGGGTCGTGGGGTCGGACTCGACGATTTCGCGGACGTGGGTGTAGGTCGGGACACCCGCCTCGGCCGCCAGCGCAGCGACCCGGACGAACTCGGCCGGGTCGGAGCGGGGTGCGTAGCCGAGGAGCACCCCGATGCCCAAGGCCCCGTCGGCGATCTCGGCACGAAGGACGTCGAGCCAGCGATCCAACTCTCCCGGGGTCGAGGACCGCTGCCACCCGGTCCGACCGAGCATCGCGAGGGACTCGTGGAAGTCGGTGGTCGGGACGATGCCCTCGTGCACAACCGCCCGAGCCATCCCCCACGAGGCCGAGAACCCGTAGTTGAGCGGGCGGCCGGCAGCCGCGGCATCGGCATACCCCTTGGCGACCGGCATGAGACCGGACTCGAGGTCGAGGGCGGTCGTCACCCCGTCCATCGCCTGCAGGCGCATTCCTGCGATCGAGTGGACGTGGCTGTGCAGGTCGATGAAACCAGGCCCGACGACGAGCCCGGTCACGTCGATGACGCGGTCGTCCGGCGCGGGTGCGGGGCGAGGGGAGTGGTCGTCGAGCGGCGTCACTGACGCGATCCGGCCGTCGACGATCCGGACGTCGGCGAGGCCGTCAAAGCCGGTGCCTGGGTCGATGACCCGTCCGCCGGAGAGGACGAGTGCGCTCATTGGGCTCAACGCTCCTGTCGGTGCATGCGTAGCTCAAGCATCGCGGCGAACCTCGCGTTGGGGTCGGTCAGGTCGATCCCGGCGACCTCGGAGAGGCGACGCAGTCGGTAGCGGAAGGTGTTGGGGTGCACGTGGACCGCCTCGGCGGCGACCGCGACGTCGCCGAAGGCGTCCAGCCAGGCGGCGAGGGTGTCCAGGAGTTGGGAGTTGGACTCCTCGTCGTGCCTGCGCAGCGCGGCGACGGCACCCCGGACGGCGTTGTCCCGGGAGCCGGCCAGGTCGTCCAGGTCCATGAGGATCGCGTCGACCGCGACCGATCCGATGTGGGCGACGACCGATCGGGTCGGGTTGCGGCGCAACAGTGCTCGGCCGGCGCGGTCGGCCTGGGCGCGCGCTCGCGGGAGGGTGTCGGCGCGCAGGGACGGGTCGCTGACCCCGATGATCATCTGGTGGCGGGCGGCCACCCGGCCGGCGAAGTCGGACGCGATCGCCTCGGCCCGGTCGGGTCGCTCGGCCTGCACGAGGCCATAGACGACCTCGCCGACGACCGTAGCCTGGCTGTGCGGGCTGGAGGAGGAGAGGTGCAGACCGAGGGTGTCGGAGAGTCGGCTGAGCTGCAGCCGTCGCTCGACCCCGTGGATGCTCTCGGCGCTCGGGCCGCCCACGTCGAGCGGCTGGACGGCGATGACGCAGACCGAGCGGCCCTGCAGGCCGAGGCGGTCGAGGGCGTCGGCGCCGTTGGGGCCGCCAAGGAGGGCGGTCGACACGAGGTCCGAACGCAGCCGGCGCTCGACGTCGGCGCCGGCCCGCAGCCGCAGTAGGTGCAGGGCGACCACCTTCGAGGCATCGACCATCGCAGCGCTGCGATCGGCGTCGAGCGGGCCGGACACGACGGCCCAGATCGACCCGAGGACCTCGTTTCCGGCCCGCACGGCCATGGCGACCCGCGGCCGGATGAAGGCCTCGTCGTCGTCCTGCATCGGGTCGATGAAGATCGGTTCCTGGGAGCGATAGAGCTCGGAGAAGACCCCGCGGTCGGCGAGGAACGTGGCGAACCGTTCGGGCACCTGGCGCCCGATGATCGTCTCGATCCGGGAAGGGTCGGCCTCGTCCTGACGCCCGGAGAAGGCGAGGATGCGCGAGTTGCGGTCCTCGATCGTCACCGGAGCGTCCAGGAGCGACTCGATGGCGTTGGCGACGGCGAAGAGGTCTCCCGAGGGGAGCCCGCCGAGGGTCTCGGAGTCGACATTGCCGACCTCGGCCCCGGACAGCAGGGACTCCAGGAGCGTCACCATCTGGGTCCAGGAGGCCCCTCGGTGCAAGGTCAGCAGGGCCACTCCTGCTGCCCGGACCGCGGCGTCGAGGGTGGCGGTGAAGGCGACCGGGCTGCGCACGACGACGGCGCTGGCGCCGGCCGCGCGTCCGACCTCGAGCAGGGCGACGATGGCCGCCTCGCCGGCGACCCCGACGCCGAGCAGCACGGCGTCGCGGGGATAGGGCACCTGATCGAGGGGGTCGTGAATGACGACCGAGGAGACCTCGCGCTGAAGGTCGGCGCCAACGGCCTGCTCGGTGAGCGTCGCCCCCAGATCGTCCAGGATCCGTCCGAGCGTCGCGCGAGGACGGGTGGCCAGGTCGATCAACTCCCAGGAGGACCTCGGGCGGCGGGCAGGGGCAGGTGCCCAGGATAACGACGCCCGGTGCACCGCCCTGCCTGCCACGTCGCCCCTCAGTCCGACTGCCGAGCGGAGAGGCGACCGCCGAAGTGCATCGCGTCGACCCGGCCGTCGGCGTCGCGACGGAAGTAGCCGCTGTGGCCCGGCTTGCCGCCCTCGACCGCGACGAAGCGGTCGCCCTCGTCGCCGATCATCTTGATCGGCACGGGCGGCTGGCGGAAGGCGTCGAGGGTGGCTCCGAGCATGTCGAGGAACGTCTGGGTGGGGACGCTCTCGATCTCCATGCCGGCGTCGGTGGCCCGCACGTCGGAAGTGATGGAGATGTTGCCGTAGGTGCCGGCATACTCCGCGAGCGACTCGGCAGGGCGGTCGGCGGGCACGGGGTCGGTCCAGGTGAGACCGGCATACTCCTTGAGCACGGCGCGCACGACGGCCTGGTGGAGGTCACTGCCGCCAGAGGCGTTGGTGAGGACGGCGACGCCCAGGCCCTTGCTGGGGACCATCTCGAACGCCGACTCCTGGCCGATGGTCGTGCCGCCGTGGCCGATCACGTGGACGCCGTCGATGTCCTTGATCACCCAACTGGTCGCGATCGCGTCCCCGATCGTGCTGCCCGGGGTCTCGATGGTGGCGACCTTCATCTGATCGAGGGTCTCCTTGGCGAGGATCCGGGTGCCGTCAGGCGCCGTCCCGTCGCCGAGGTGGAATTTGATCCAGGCGACCTGGTCGGTGATTGGTGCCGTCATGCCGCCCGCAGGGCCGCCGCCACGCGGCAGCGCCCACGGCCTCGCCACCGAGAACTCCTTGGTCTCCGGGTTCTGGACATGCCCGACGACGAAGCGGTGGGTGATGACGTCCTCGGCGAAGAAGTAAGTGTTGTCCATGCCAAGTGGCTTGAGGACGAGCTCGGTCATCGCCTGGTCGAAGGTCTTGCCGGTGACGACCTCGATGATCCGCCCGGCAACGGAGAGCGCGGCGTTGTTGTAGCTCATGGCCGTGCCGACGGGGAAGTCCTGCTTGAGCCCACGCATCGCTTCGACGAAGGCCACCAGGGCCCGGTCGCCACGCTCGGGGGTGCCGAGGAAGTCGCCCGACCAGCCGGCGGTGTGGTTGAGCAGGTGCTTGATCCGCACCTCGGCGGAGGCCGTCTCGTCGTCGACCCGGAAGTCGGGCAGGTACTTTCGGACCGAGTCCTCGAGGCTGAGTTTGCCCTGGTCGGCGAGGATGAGGATGAGGGTGCCGGTGAACGTCTTGCCCGTCGACCCGAACTGGAACAGCGTGTCCTGGGTGACCTCGAGCGGGTTGTCGACGCTGGTGACCCCGTGGGTGGCATAGGTGACCTCGTCGCCGTTGACGACGCCGACCGACACGCCGGGCACTGGGTGGAGGGCGACCTGCTCGTCGAGGATCTCCTGCAGGGACTTGCTCATGACTGCTCCTTCCGGAATGGGCTTGTGACCGTTTCTGGGGTGGTGCGCGGGAAGGCGAGTCGCCCCCCGAGGTTGAGGTGGATGATCCGTCCGTCGGCATCCCGGACGTGGGTCACGGGCTGTCCTTGATCTCGGTGAAGGTCTCGGCGAAGGTCTCGGCGAAGTGGCACGCGGCCCGATGCGGACGGGAGGCAGCGCCGATCGAGGGGTCATCGGTGGCGCACTGCGGTCGGTCCAGGACGAGCGGGCCGACTGGGCACCGTGGGTGGAACGAGCAGCCGAGCGGCAGGTGGTGAGGGTCTGCGGGCTCGGCGAAACGCACGGGCTCGGGGGTCGCCGACTCCGGGGCGAGCGGCATACCGATCGACAGAGTCGAGTCGAGCAGGCGGCGCGTGTAGGGGTGGCGGGGATCGGTGACGAGGTCGTGGGCGGGCGCGACCTCGACGACCTGGCCGAGGTACATGACGGCGACGACGTCGCTGACATAACGAACGACCGACAGGTTGTGCGAGATGAAGAGCATCGAGACGCCCAGGCTCGTCGTCAGCTCCTTGACGAGGTTGAGGACGGCGCCCTGCACCGACACGTCCAAGGCGCTGGTGATCTCGTCGGCGATGATCACTTCGGGCCGGGCCGCGAGCGCCCGGGCGAGCGCGATCCGCTGGCGCTGCCCGCCGGAGAGGGTGCCGGGCATCCGGGTGGCGACCGACGGCTCGAGGTGGACGCGTTCGAGCAGTTCCGCGACAGCGGCGCGTTGCCCGCGGCGCGAGGGGATCGCCTCGGCGATGCTCGCGCCGACGGACATCCGCGGGTTGAGCGCGCCGGCCGGGTCCTGGAAGACCATCTGGATCGGCCGCCGCCGCCCACGCGTCGGCGCGGGGCGCCCGTCAAGCAGGACCTGCCCGGAGGTGACCGTCTCCAGCCCGACCGCGGTCCGGCCGAGGGTTGACTTGCCCGACCCGCTCTCGCCGACGAGCCCGACGACGGTCCCCGGGGGGACGGTGAGACTGACGTGGTCGACTGCGGTCATCGCGGCGGCGCCGAGGCCGAATCGCACTGTGACGTCGACGAATTCGAGGATGCTCACGACAACACCCCCGCAGGGTCGGCCTTGACGACGGAGCCGGACTGCGGGTGATGGCAGGCGACCTGCCCGCCAGCCGTCGAGAGGTTCAACTGCGGGTCGATCTCCTCGCACACGGCGGTGGCGAATGGACAGCGCGAGGCGAAGGCGCAACCGACGGGCAGCCGACCGGGGTGCGGGGGTCGGCCGGGGATAGACGGCAGCAGGTGGTCGCGGTCACTGCCGAGATCCGGGCTGGTCGCGATGAGGCCGCGGGTGTAGGGGTGTGCGGGGCCGGCCACGAGGTCGGTGACGCCGATCGACTCGACGATCTTGCCGGCATACATGACGAGCACCCGGTCACACATGGCGGTGACGACGGCGAGGTCGTGCGAGATGAGCAGGAGGGCGGCGCCATGCTCCGCGCGGGCGCGGTCGATGAGCCGCAGCACCTGCTCCTGGACCGTGACGTCGAGGGCTGTCGTGGGCTCGTCGGCGATGATGAGAGCGGGCTCACCCATGAGGCCGAGAGCGATCATCGAGCGCTGGCGCATGCCGCCGGACAACTCGTGGGGGAGTTGCTTGGCGCGGCGCTCGGGGGAGGGGATGCGCACGGCCCGCAGGCGGTCGACGGCGCGTTCCCACGCCTGCGCGCGCCCGGCGCCCTGGTGCTCGCGGCTGTATTCGGCCAGCTGCAGCCCCACCCGCATCGTCGGGTTGAGAGAGCTCATCGGGTCCTGGAAGACCATGGCGAGCGAGGTGCCGAGGTGGCGGCGCAGCGCCTTCGGTGAGAGGGTCGCCAGGCTCTGACCGGCCAGCACCATCACGTCGGCTTGGGACGCGACCGGCGGGCTGAGCAGTTGCGCGACCGCCATCGCGGTGAGGGTCTTGCCGGATCCGGACTCGCCGACGATGCCGACCGCCTCGCCGCGGCGGACGGTGAACGACACGTCTCGCACGGGGGTGGCGACCGTGGTCTCGTCGAGGGGGATCGCGACCTTGAGGTGTTCCACCCGCAGGACGAGGTCCGCGCTTTTGGCTTTGGTGGTGGTCGCCTTGCCCAGGGGGTATGCCGTCTCGCCGGCTTCGGTGGTGGTGGCCTTGCCCAGGGGGTATGCCGCCTCGCCGGCTTCCGCTGCCGCGCCCGCGGTGCGCGCGCCGGTCGCGTCCGAGTCGACGATGCCGCGGTCGAAGGCGGCTGACAGCAGGCGGCGGGCCCGGCTCGGCGACATCGCGACCCGACCGCCGAGCAGTTGGGCGGCGGCCTCCCCGGAGAGGTTGAAGGCCAACCCGGCGAGCACGAGAGCGAGGCCGGGGGCCAGGGCTGCGAGCGGGTTCTTGTAGATCGTGTTGAGGCCGTCCCCGAGCATCTTGCCCCAGTCATAGTCGGGGAGTTGCACGCCGAGGCCGAGGAAGGACAGGCTCGCGAAGGCCAGCAGCGAACCACTCGCACCGAGGGTCGCGTTGACGATGAGGGGCTCGCCGATGTTGGGCAGCACATGGCGGAAGAGGATCCGGGTGCGGGAGATGCCGAGGGTCCGGGCCGCGGCGACGAAGTCACGTCCAGCGATGTTGGCCGCCAGCGTGTAGGTCAGGCGGGCGAAGCTGGGCGCCATCGCCAGGCCGAGGGCGAAGACCGCGGCGCGAGGTCCGACCCCGAAGATCACCGCGAAGAAGAGCGCGAGGAGCAGACCGGGGAAGGCGACCATGATGTCGATGAAGCCGGTGATGAGCCAGCGCAGGCGGCTGCTGGTGATCGCGGCGACCGATCCGATGACAGCGCCGATGAACATGCCGATGGCGGTCGCTCCCAACGCGAGGCCGATCGACAACTGGCTGGCGACGAGCACCCTGGCCAGGATGTCCCGCCCGAGGGCGTCGGTGCCGAAGGCGTGACCGAGGCCGGGGCCGGCTCCGAGGTTGAGGATGTCGTTGGCCGCAGCCTGCTTCCCCCAGATGGCCGGTGCGAAGAGCACGAGGAAGAGCAGGATCGCGTTGACGACGAGCGCGGCGACTCCGAGGGGGCTGGTCATG
>Ga0208938_1001272_pt1 | contig 15087 bp, 12 predicted proteins | sample AD_UKC125_MetaG_FD_184434 | JGI IMG/M metagenome (GOLD analysis project Ga0208938, IMG submission 184434) | Active sludge microbial communities of municipal wastewater-treating anaerobic digesters from USA - AD_UKC125_MetaG (SPAdes) (version 2) | ecosystem: Engineered > Bioreactor > Anaerobic >...
CCGAGGAGTCGACGTCGTGGGGTGGGGTCTCGCACCCGACCTCGATGGGTGGGCTGGGCTTCGGCTTCAAATGGAACATGGGGTGGATGAACGACGCCCTGCGTTACCTGGCCACCGACCCGATCTATCGGCAGTACCACCACAACAAGCTGACCTTCGCGCTCATGTATGCCTACAGCGAGAACTTCGTCCTGCCGATCAGCCATGACGAGGTCGTCCACGGCAAGGGCTCGCTCATGCGCAAGTCGCGTGGCAGCCGCGAGGACCAGATCTCCACGGTGCGGGCGTTCCTGGCCTACATGTGGAGCCAGCCGGGCAAGCAACTGCTGTTCATGGGCTGCGAGTTCGGGCAGGAATCGGAGTGGTCCGACGGGCGCAGCCTCGACTGGTGGCTGCTCGACCAGCCGCTGCACTACCGGATCCACGCGCAGGTCAAGGAGATGAACGCCATCTACCGGGCCAACCCCGCACTCTGGGCGCTGGACCACGACCCGGCCGGTTTCCGCTGGCTCAATGCCGACAACGCCGCGGCAAACACGTTCTCCTACCTGCGTTTCGGCGACAAGGAGCTCGGCGCCGACGGGCCCGTGCTGGCCGCGGTCGTCAACTTCAGCGGCCAGACCCACGAGCCCTATCGGGTCGGTGTCCCCCGCGGGGGCCGGTGGAAGGTCGTCCTCGACACGGCCGGCTTCTTCCCCGATGCCCCCTCGTCGGCAGGCGTCGTCATCGACGCCGACGACGAGGGCTGGGACGGCCAGCCGTATGCCGTCAATGTCACCGTCCCTCGCCTGTCCACCGTCTGGCTGATCCCGGAAGACTGACCTCATGACTCACGAACGCGCCGGCACCGTTGCTACGTCCGCCGACCTGGTGGACGTCGCTCACCTGGTCACCGCCTACTACACGGGCGTCCCCGACCCGGACAACATCGACCAGCAGGTCGCCTTCGGGACCTCGGGGCACCGCGGCTCGAGCCTGCGGACCGCCTTCAACGAGGCCCACATCCTGGCGACGACCCAGGCGATCGTCGACTACCGGCGCTCGCAGGGTTTTGACGGGCCGCTGTTCCTCGGTCGTGACACGCACGGGCTGTCCGAGCCGGCGTGGGCCTCGGCGCTGGAGGTCCTGGCCGCCAACGACGTGACCGTCCTCGTCGACGACCACGACGGCTACACCCCGACGCCCGGGGTTTCGCACGCGATCCTGCGCGCCAACCGCGGCAAGATCGGTGGGGTCGATGACCTGCCGTCCGGGATCGGGCTCGCGGACGGGATCGTCGTCACCCCGTCGCACAACCCGCCCTATGACGGTGGGTTCAAGTACAACCCGCCGCACGGTGGGCCGGCCGACAGCGACGCGACGAAGGTCATCGCGGCGGCTGCCAACGCCTATATCCGGGCCGGGATGGCCGGAGTCAAGCGGATCCCCTTTGCGCGGGCGCGGGCTGCTGCGACGGCATACGACTTCCTCGGGACCTATGTCGAGGACCTGCCGAACGTCGTGGACATCGACGCGATCAAGGCCGCCGGGATCCGGATCGGCGCCGACCCGCTCGGCGGGGCGTCGGTGGAGTTCTGGGGCGCGATGGCCGACCGCTTGGGGATCGACCTCACGGTCATCAACCCGCTCGTCGACCCGACCTGGCGGTTCATGACGCTCGACTGGGACGGCAAGATCCGGATGGACTGCTCCTCGCCTTATGCGATGGCTTCCCTCATCGCCAACAAGGACGCCTTCGCGATCTCGACCGGCAACGACGCCGACTCCGACCGGCACGGCATCGTCACGCCTGATGGTGGGCTGATGAACCCCAACCACTATTTGGCCGTGGCGATCCAATACCTGTATGGCGGAGGGCGACCGGGTTGGCGGCCGGATGGGTTCATCGGCAAGACGCTGGTGTCCTCATCGATGATCGACCGGGTGGCGTCCGACCTCGGGCGGCGGCTGGTCGAGGTGCCGGTGGGCTTCAAGTGGTTCGTGCCTGGCCTGCTCGACGGGTCGGGGCCGTTCGGCGGCGAGGAGTCGGCAGGGGCGTCGTTCGCCCGCTTCGACGGCTCCGTGTGGACGACCGACAAGGACGGGATCCTGCTGGCCCTGCTCGCCTCGGAGATCCTCGCCCGCACGGGGTCCAGCCCGAGCGAGCACTACCGCGAGCTGACCGCGAAACATGGCGCACCGGCATACGCGCGGATCGACGCCCCAGCCAACCGCGAGCAGAAGGCCAAGCTGGGAGCCTTGTCTCCTGCCGATGTGGCGGCGGATTCCCTTGCGGGAGAGCCGATCACGGCCAAGCTCACCGAGGCTCCGGGCAACGGCGCCAAGATCGGCGGGCTCAAGGTCGTCACCGAGTCGGCGTGGTTCGCGGCCCGGCCGTCGGGCACCGAGGACGTCTACAAGATCTACGCCGAGTCCTTCCGCGGCGCCGAGCACCTCGCGCAGGTGCAGGCTGAGGCGCGCGACGTCGTCAGCGCAGCCCTCGGCGGGTGACCACAGCCTTCTCCACCCGCCCCGGGTGGCACGACTGGGGAGTCGGCATCGCGTATGCCGTCGCCCAGCGGGCCGACTGCACCCGGCGGCGGGTGGGAGCCGTGGTCTTCGACGAGGCCAATCGGATCCTCGCGACGGGTTACAACGGGGCGCCGGCCGGGCGGGTCGGTTGCCTGGAGGGCGGCTGCCCGCGTGGGTCGCTCGGCCACGACGAGTTGCCGCCGGATGCGCCTTATGAGGATCCGTCGTCGCCGGGGTTCTGCATCTCGATCCATGCCGAGTCCAATGCGTTGCTCTTCGCCGACCCCGTGCGCCGACGTGGCGGCTGGATCGCGATCACCCATCCGCCGTGCCCGGGCTGTCAGAAGTTGTTGGCCAACTCGGGGTTGACGACCGCGATCTGGCGGACGGATGCCGGTGCCCTCGTCGAGTGGCCCATCGGCACTCCGATGCCCCCACGCTGACCTGACCCTCCGCGGACCGTCCGGCCTCGCTCCCCACCTCGCTCACCGCCCGCCACGCTCCCCCGCCCGCCAAGACATCGTCGACCTTTCGCTTGCTCGACGATCTTTCGTCGACCAATGCGAAGGTCGACGACCTTTCGGGGGCTGCCGCGTCCCCTGGGCTCGCTGGGCGTGCCAGCGCGGTGCTTTGTCCACACCCCCGTGGTCGGCTGTCCCGCTGTCCACAGGCGCGGCATACCCCTGCCCGCGAGCCCCCCGAAGGCGGCAAGGTATGCCGCTATGCGAGAGCCGCAAGCGGCGGGGAGCGCCGCCCTTCGAGACCGACGACCGGCGAGGTATGCCGCCCTCGACGAGACCGTGCTGCGCATGTTGGCGGCCGGGGATGGCGTCGTCAGTTACCACGCGCTGCGCGGACTGGGGTATTCGCTCAACGACGTGAGCTCGCTGGTGCGCCAGGGCCTGCTGGTCCGGTTGTGGCACGGGCGCTACGGCGACGGGGCCACGTCCAAGACCCTGGATGCCGGGCCACGGCATCTGCTGACCGCCCGCGCCGTGCTCGCCGGGATGCCACGACACGCGCTCAGTCACCAGACGGCGTTGCTCGCGTGGTCGCTTCCGGTGTTGCGCCGAGACCTCGACATCGTGCATGTCAGCGGCATCGACTTCGACCGGTCGCGTCGGGCGACGGGCTTGTGGGTCCACCCCGCGATCGACTCGGCGGCAACGACCAAGCGATCGGGCCTGCACGTCGCATCCCCCTCGGTTGCAGTCGCGCAAACGGCCGCGCTGGTGGGTCCCCGAGCGGGCCTGATGGCTGCAGACGCCGGGCTTCGATCGCGGCTCTTCACTCGGGACGCCCTGGCGGCGGCCGTCGCGAGTGTTCCGCGTCCACGACAAGCGGCGCGCATCGTCGACTTGGCGAGTGCAGCGAGCGAGTCCGCCGGGGAGTCCTGGTGTCGGTTGGTGTTCGCTGACCTTGGCCTGGCTCAACCCCGCCAGCAGGTCGAGATCTTCGACGAGGAGGGCAGGTTCGTCGCCCGCGTCGACTTCCTCTTTGAGCAGGCGCGAGTCGTCGTCGAGTTCGACGGGGCGGTGAAGTATTCAGGACCCGAGGGTCGCGAGCACCTCATCGCCGAGAAGCGCCGCGAAGACGCCCTCCGCCGGTTGGGATATCGAGTGGTCCGACTGCTGTGGAGCGATCTGAGCAACCCTGAGCGCGTCGCCCGCTTGCTCAGTCCGCTCCGCGCGACCGCCTGAAGCACCGAATGGTCGACGACCTTTCGCAAGGTCGACGAAATATCGTGGACCTCGCCAAACATCGACGACCTTCAGGCAGCCCGCCAGAGGGGTCGACGACTTTCGCGCTACGGGGCGGCTGTCGGGGTGGTTCCGGCGGCGCTGGCGCGCTGCTCGCGGGCGTCGCGCAGCGCCAGCGCGCCAGCCACCCTCACAATCTCGGTCGTCGGGGCGCCGAGGAACGTGTCGACCAGATCGGCTGGGAAGAGCCGACGGACATCCGCCGTGTATGCCGTGCCGTCACCCGGGATCTCGTGGCCCAGGACCTCGAGCGACTCCCCACTGCCTCGGACGTGCAGCCAGAGTGGCACCGACATCCCTGAGACGACCGTGTCGCCCTGGAACATCGAACAGTTCGCCCAGACATAGCGATAGGTGAGGTCGGCGGACGCGCCCACGCGATAGAAGCCGCAGCCGAACACCGCCTGGGACTGGGGGTCCCAGCCCGCCGGGAACGCCGGATCCGCCGCCAGCGCCGCCCGGATGATTCGGTCCTCAGCAGCGGCTTGAGCGCTCGTGTCTCCCGACGTGCCCGAGTCGACCGTGCGAGTGGCCGTGGCCGTGGCCGTGGCCGTGGCCGAGTCGACCGTGCGAGTGGCCGTGGCCGTGGCCGTGACCGAGCCGGCCGGACCAAGCGGCCCAGCCACTGACGGGCCACGGACCAGGGTCGCCGCCGCGAGCCCGATGACGGCCACCGCAGCAGCCGCACCGCCCACCCGCACAAGGGTGCGCCGCCGGTGCAACTGCGCAGCCCGGGTCGCCACGGCGTCGACGAGAGCCGGCGGAGCGGCATACGGGAGCGGTCCCTCCAGCCGACCCGCTCGGTCGGCGAGGGTCGCCCGCACCTGCGCCTCGAGGTCAGCCACGGCCGTCTCCTTCCACGCGAGAGCCGAGCGCGGCCTCCAGCCGGCGCAGGCCCTTCCAGGTCTGACTGCGAACGGTTCCAACGGTGACCCCGAGCAGGTCGGCCGCCGCGCCCTCGCTGAGGTCCTCGTAGTAGCGCAGCACGAGCACCGCGCGCTGCTTGGCCGGCAGCGACCCCAACACCCGCCACAGCCGGTCGCGCTCGGCGACCTCGCCCACCGCGTCCGCGGTATGCCGCGCGCCGCCAGCCACCGGCTCGGGGATCTCGGCCACCGGATCCTCGCGGCGCAACCGGCGCCGGCGCCAGCGACTGACATAGAGGTTGACCATCGTCCGGTGGACGTAGGCCCCCGGCGACTCGACCGCCCGTCCCCGCGCGGCCTCCCAGGTCCGGGCCAACGCCTCCTGCACCAGGTCCTCGGCGTCCGCGCGTGATCCGGTCAGCAGATAGGCCCGCCGCAGCAACTGGGCGTAGTGGGCGTTGACGAAACCTTCGAGGTCCACCGCCCCCGCCCCCTCTCGCCGACGAGCCTGCGCCCGCGCACCCACATCCATCGTCACATCAGGTTCGACGCACCAGGGTCGCAGAACTATGCCGCCGCCCCACTCACCTAGGATCCCAACCATGGACCAGGTCACGACGCACGTTGGTCATCCCGGCCTGACCAGCGCAGAAGTGGCGGATCGGGTGCGCGACGGGCGCACGAATGACATGCCCGCCCGCAGCGGACGCTCGACTGGCGAGATCGTCCGGGCCAACGTCCTCACCCGGATCAACGCCATCCTCGGCATCCTGCTGGTCATCGTCCTCACGACCGGCAAACTCATCAACGCCGCCTTCGGGCTGCTCATCATCGCCAACAGCGCGATCGGGATCATCCAGGAGTTGCGCGCCAAGCGCACCCTGGACAACCTCGCGGTCATCGGCGAGGCCCGCCCGACCGTCCGGCGCGACGGGGTGAGCCGCCCGGTCACTCGCACCGACATCGTCGCCGACGACGTCATCGAGCTCGGCCCCGGCGACCAACTCATCGTCGATGGCGACGTGCTCGAAGCGGCCAGCCTGGAGGTCGACGAGTCGCTGCTCACTGGCGAGGCCGACCCGGTCGTCAAGGGGCCCGGCGATCAGGTGCTCTCGGGCAGTTTCGTCGTCGCCGGTTCCGGCGCCTACCGCGCGACGAAGGTCGGCCGCGAGGCGTATGCCGCGCGGATCGTCGAGGAGGCCGCCAAGTTCACCCTCGTCGGGTCCGAGTTGCGCGACGGGATCAACCGGATCCTCCTCGTCGTCTCGTGGTTGCTCGTCCCGGTCGGCCTGCTGACGATCTGGACCCAGTTGTTCGGCCTCGGGCAACCGTGGCGCGAGGGCCTGACGGGCATGGTCGCCGCGCTGGTCCCGATGGTCCCCGAAGGCCTCGTGCTCATGACGTCGATTGCCTTCGCGGTCGGGGTCATCCGGCTCGGGCAGCGCCAGTGCCTCGTCCAAGAGTTGCCGGCCATCGAGGGCCTGGCTCGCGTCGACGTCGTCTGCGCCGACAAGACCGGGACCCTCACCGAGTCGGGGATGCGCCTGTCCGAGGTGCGCGGTTTCGACGGCTCCGGTATGCCGTCCGGCCCGGCCCCAGCCGAAGTCACCGAGATCCTCGCCCAGCTCACAGCCACGGAGCCCAACCCGAACGCGAGCCTGGCCGCCATCGCCGAGGCCATCACCGCGCCGTCGGTCATCTGGACCGAGACCCACCATGCCCCCTTCACCTCCGCCCGCAAATGGTCGGGGTCGACGTTCGACGGGCAGGGCACCTGGGTGCTCGGCGCCCCTGACGTCCTGGCACCGGAAGGGTCAGCGGCTCGCGAGGCCGCCGAGGAGATCGGCGCGAGCGGGTTGCGGGTGCTGCTGCTGGCCGAGGGGTCGCTGCCCGTCACCGACCCCGCGGCACCCGGCACCGTGACCCCTGCGGCGCTCGTCATCCTCGAGCAGCGGGTCCGGCCCGACGCCCGAAGCACCCTGGAGTTCTTCGCCGAGCAGCACGTGCAGGTCAAGGTGATCTCGGGCGACAACGCTCGATCCGTCGGCGCGGTGACGACCCTGCTCGGAGTAGTCGGAGGCAGCGACCCGATCGACGCCCGGACCCTCTCGCAGGTCGACCCCGACGACGCCGACACCCAGGCGGGCCAGCCGCCGGCGCTCGGGTTCGTCGGCGGCCACCATGACGCCCCGACCACGCACCTGTCGGAGGCCTTCGTCGACGCCGTGGCACGGCATACCGTGTTCGGACGGGTCACCCCCGATCAGAAACGCGCGATGGTCTTGGCGCTCAAGAGCCGAGGACACACGGTCGCGATGACCGGTGACGGGGTCAACGACGTCCTCGCCTTGAAGAAGGCGGACATCGGGGTCGCGATGGGCGCGGGGTCGCCCGCGACCCGGGCCGTCGCGCAGATCGTGTTGCTGGACAACAAGTTTGCGACCCTCCCCTACGTCGTCGCCGAGGGGCGCCGGGTCATCGGCAACATCGAACGGGTCGCCAACCTGTTCCTCACCAAGACCGTCTACTCAGTGCTGATCGCGCTGCTCGTCGGGATCTGGCAACTGCCATTCCCCCTGCAGCCCATCCACGTGACGATCACCGGGTGGTTCACCATCGGCGTGCCGGCGTTCCTGCTGTCGCTGGCACCCAACCACGAGCGGGCCCGGCCGGGGTTCGCCCGACGGGTCTTGCAACTGGCCCTTCCCTCCGGCGTCGTCGTGGCCATCTGCACCTTCACGACCTACCTGCTGTGCCGACCGCCGGTCGGGTCCGGCGAGGATCTTCGCACCCAGGCCTCGACGGCGTCCTTGGCCTGCCTCATCATCGTGGCGACCTGGGTGCTGTCGGTCGTCGCCCGGCCCTACGAGTGGTGGAAGGTGGCCCTGCTGGTGCTGTCGGTGGCGGCCTACGTCGCGATCTTCCTCGTGCCGTTCACGCAGTCACTGTTCCTGCTCGACGCCGGGAACGCCGCGATGATGCGCACCGGGCTGACGGTCGGGCTGGTAGGGGCGGCCGCCATCGAGGCGATCTGGTGGATCCAGGGCCGGCTGCGCGGCGAACCACGCCGCTGGTGGGTCGCCGACGACTGACCGACTCGCACCACCGGCGGTCAGCCCGCCAGCCCGTCAGCCGACTCGCACGCCAAACGTCAGAACAGCGCGCTCATCAACGCGCGTCGGGCCTTGACGACCCGCTCGTCACTCGCCCCGACCACCTCGAAGAGCCCGAGCAGGTGCTGGCGCGCCGCGTTGCGATCGTCGCCCGCCGTCGCCCGAACCGTGTCAACCAACCGGGCGAACGCGTCAGGCACGTGCCCCCCGAGGACATCGAGGTCGGCGACGACCGTCTGCGCCGCCACGTCGAGCGGGTCGGCCGCGGCCGCCGCCCGGGCCGCAACCGCGTCGACGCCCTCGGTGCGCTTGAGCAGCCGGACCTGGCCGAGGCCCAGCGCGGCCTCCGTGTCGGCGGGGTTCTGGGTGAGCGCTTCCTCGTATGCCGCGATCGCCGCGTCCAGGTCGCCACGCTCGATCGCGTCGTAGGCCGCTGCGATCAGGGGCGGCAGCTCGTCCTCGGCAGCATCAGCACTGTCGACGCCGTCGGCGCCCTCGGCGGCTGCCGGCGCGTCGTCCCCGACCGAGACCCGACCCGTGACGCCCATCTGCACGGCCAACTTGAGCAGCTCGTCGATCCACGGCTGGATCTCCGACGGCGGTAGCGCTCCGACGAACAGCGGCACCGGCTGCCCTTGGACGAGGCCGATGGTGGCCGGCACCGACTGGATCTGGAAGGCCCGCAGCAGCCCGGGGCTGGTGTCCACGTCGACCGACGCCACCTGGAATCGGCCCCCGTTGTCGCGGGCGACGTCGGCCATGACGCCGACGAAGGAGGCCGTCTGAGCCAGCCGCGCAGACCAGAGCACGACGACGATCGGCACCCGAAGGCTGGTCGTCGCGATGTCCTGGAAGGTCGCATCGTTGACCGAGACGACCAGGTCGCCGCCCGAGCTGGCCGACGCGCCAGGCGCGCCAGAACCCCCGGCAGCGCCAGCAGCCCCGGCCGAACCGGCCGAACCTGCTCCGGCTGCCCCACCCGGGCGGGCTCCCGGGCCGTTGGCCGGGCGTTTGAAGGCGGACAGGTCGACGGCCCCGCGCAGGGCAGCGGCAGTGAAGGGAGACGAGCTCATGAGGTCATTCTCGCCGATCGCTCAGGTGCCGGACGCGGCATACAGTTGCTCCGCCGCGGCGACGACAGTGGCCTTGCCGCTGGCGGGGATGTGGAAGACCACGAACTCGTAGGTGCTCAGCACGGCGCTCTTGTTGATGACCGACTTGCCGGACAGGATCGTGAAGGCCTTCGACGGCGTCAGCGCGTTGGCGGTCTTCTCGGTCAGTGAGTCCTCGCGTTCGATCACGGCGACGACGTAGGCGCCCTGGCCCGTGGCCGCGCGCAGCGCCGCGACGACCCCCGCCGGGGCATGGGTCTGTTTGAGGGTGACGGCCGAGCCCAGCGAGGCGGCCTGGTCAGCGGCCCCCTTGCGGACCGCCGCGAAGAAGGCGTCCTCCGTGAACGGCCCCTCGGCTGCGGCAGGCGCGGGATAGGCGAGGGCCGCCGAGTATGCCGCGAGCAGGGCATCCGGGGCGACGGCCAGACCCGAAGCGTCCCCGATCGGGGCCGAGCCGGCGGTCACCGCGTCGAACTTGCCGACCGTTGCCGACGGCAGCATCCGCGCGATCGAGGCGATCCGATAGGCGGTGTCGGCGCCGGGCGTCACGAGCGTCACGAGGGCGGGTGACCCGCTCCCGGCGAAGGTCGCCTTGGCGAGGATCACCCTGGGGTATGCCGTGCTGCGCGATACCGCCAGGACGACCGGGTCCGTGGGGCTCAGCGCGAGATCGGCCTTCTGGGCAGCCGTCAGAGTGCTCACGAGCTTGCCCTGTGCGGTGGCCGCCGCCAGGGCCTGGTCGACATAGGCGGCTTCGCGCAGGGCCTTCCCCTTGGTCCCCGGCACGGCAGCCGCGGCGATCTGAGCGGTGATTGCCTTGGCGACCTCCGCGTTGGCCTGCTCCGGCGTCTCGGCGCCGACCGCGCCGCTGGCAGGCTTCGTCGACTCGCTCGGCTTCGCGGTCGCCGTCGCGCGCGCAGTCGCCTTGCTGGTCGCCGACGCCGTCGACGGGGTCGATGACGAGCACGCGGAGACAGCTACGGACAGAGCGATCCCGGTCACGGCGAGCGCGGCCAGGTTGGCGGCACGAGAGCGATGGTGGAGCGTCATGTGGGGTGTGATCCTCCCGGTGGGGTTCGTCCAGGGTAGGCGCAGCAACCCGTGAGGGACCAAATCGGTCCCCGCGCGCACCCCCGCTCAGAACTGTGCGGGCTCCCGATAGATGCCCCACTCGTCGCGCAGCACGTCGCAGATCTCGCCGAGCGTGGCCTCGGCGCGGACCGCGTCGAGCATCGCGGGAATCATGTTGACGCCGCCGCGAGCCGCCGCGAGCATCGCCGCCAGCCCGGCCTGGACCGCGGCCTCGTCGCGGCGTGAGCGGCGAGCGGTCAGGTCGGCAACCTGGTCCACCTCGACCTGGTGGCTGACCCGCAGGATCTCCAGGTCGTGGCTCACCGACTCGGTCAGGAGGTTGACGCCGACGACCTTCTTGTCGCCCTTCTCGAGCGAGATTTGGTATTGGAAGGCCGCGTCGGCGATCTCCGACATGAACCAGCCCTCCTCGATGCCACGCAGCAGGCCTGAGGTGATCGGGCCGATCTCGTGCTCGATCTGGCCGGACGGTCCGGGCCGGCGGCCCAGCACGCCGAGGTCCTTGATCTTCGTGAAGATCGCCTCGGCCTCGGCCTCCATCCGGTCGGTGAGGGCCTCGACATACCAGGAGCCACCGAGCGGGTCGGCAACGTTGGTCACACCGGTCTCGTGCATGATCACCTGCTGGGTGCGCAACGCGATCTCGGCGGCCTGCTCGGTCGGCAGGGCGAGGGTCTCGTCGAGGGCATTGGTGTGCAGGGAGTTGGTGCCGCCGAGCACTGCGGCGAGCGCCTCGACCGCAGTGCGGACGACGTTGTTGTAGGGCTGCTGCGCGGTGAGCGAGACTCCCGCGGTCTGGGTGTGGAACCGCAGCCACTGCGCCTTGTCGGTCTTGGCGCCGTAGACGTCGCGCATCCAGCGGGCCCAGATCCGGCGTGCCGCACGGAATTTCGCGATCTCCTCGAAGAAGTCGACATGGGCGTCGAAGAAGAACGACAGCCCCGGCGCGAAGGTCTCGACGTCCAGCCCGCGCGAGAGCCCCAACTCGACGTAACCGAAACCATCGGCGAGGGTGAACGCCAACTCCTGCGCGGCCGTCGACCCGGCCTCGCGGATGTGATAGCCCGACACCGACAGCGGCTTGTAGTCCGGGATCCGCTCGGTGCAGAACTCCATGAGATCGCCGATGAGCCGCAGGTGCGGGCCGGGCTCGAAGAGCCATTCCTTCTGGGCGATGTATTCCTTGAAGATGTCGGTCTGCAGGGTCCCGTTGAGGACGCCGATGTCCACGCCCTGCCGCTCGGCCGCCACGAGGTACATGCAGAAGACCGGCACCGCGGGCCCGCTGATCGTCATCGAGGTGGTCACGTCACCCAGGGGTATGCCGCCGAACAACACCTCCATGTCGGCCGCCGAGTCGATGGCGACACCGCAGTGCCCGACCTCACCGAGGCTGTGCGGGTCGTCGGAGTCGCGGCCCATGAGGGTCGGCATGTCGAAGGCGACCGAGAGCCCGCCGCCGCCACGCTCAAGGATCATCTTGTAGCGCTCGTTGGTCTGGACCGCGTTCCCGAACCCGGCGAACTGCCGGATCGTCCACGTCCGCCCGCGATAGCCCGTGGGGTAGAGACCGCGGGTGAAGGGGAACTCCCCCGGCCACCCGATCCGCTCCATCCGCTCCCGCTCAGCCTCGGTCTGCGGCTCGGGTATGCCGTGCAGCCCCGGCCCGTAGACCGGCTCGACCGGCATACCGGACAAGGTGGTGAAGTCCGCGTCGCGCACCTGCCCGCGCGCCGTTGCCTTGTCGTAGCGGGCTTGCCAGCGGTCCGCGCCTGAGGTCTGCTCCATGCGGACAGGGTAACCGGGAAATGGCAGATTTACTAGGACGTCCTACTACTTTGCGACGTCCGTCACGGCACCGCACTCAGCTCTCAGCGGATCTGGCCTCGGTCTCGCCGTCGAGGAAGTCGCCCTTGGCGAGCCGGACCCGACGCAGCACCCCGAAGAGCTGGTCACGATCGGCGTCGTCGAGCATGCCGAGCCCGAAACCGGCCTCGACGAGGTCTGTGGTCGCAGCCTCCATGACCGCCCGGCCCGTCTCGGTGATCGCCGCCAGGGTGCCTCGCCCGTCGCTGGGGTTGGGGCGCCGCTCGACCAGCCCGGCTGCCTCCAGCCGTTGGACGATGTTGGTCGCCGAGGTCGGGTGGACCATGAGGCGCTCACCGACCTTGCTCATCGGCAGTTCACCAGAACGCGTGAAGGCCAGCAGCACCAACGCCTCGTAGCGCGCGAAGGTCAGCCCGTGCCGCCCGACGATCCCGTCGAACTCGGCGAGCAGCGCCTGGTGCACCCGCATGATCGAGGTTGCGGCCGCCATCGCGCTCACCTGGGCGTCCGGCCCCCATCGAGCGCGCCACAACGACGCGGCGCGGCGGATGGGATCGAAGGCCAAGGGCACGGCCGCAGGCTAGCGCGCCCGGACCACCCGCCGGGAGGCGGCCCAACAGCAGGTATGCCGCGGGGATACCGTTGGCGCCCATGGAACAGCGACGGTGGGAACGGCTAGGACGCGACCTCGGCGTTGTCGGGTTGGGCTGCTGGCAGTTGGGCGCGGGCTGGGGCGCGGTCAGCGAGGACGACGCCATGGCGACTCTGCACGCGGCAGCCGATGCGGGAGTGACCTGCTTCGACACCGCCGATGTCTATGGCGACGGGCGCTCGGAGCGATTGGTCGGCCGGATGCGCGCCGAGCGGATCGCCGACGAGGAGGAGCCGGTCTTCATCGCGACCAAGATGGGTCGACGTGCCAATCCCCATGTGCCGGAAGCGTTCACGCTGGAGGCTTTCCGCGCATGGGTCGACCGTAGTCGGGCCAACCTCGACATGGACACCCTCGACCTCGTCCAGTTGCACTGCCCCCCGCCGAGCGTCCTGGACAGCGACCAGATTTTCGACGCTCTCGACGAGCTCGTGCAGGAGGGGCGGATCGCGGCATACGGAGTGTCGGTCGAGACCTGCGCGGAAGCCCTCGCCGCGATCTCGCGACCCGGCGTGGTGAGTGTGCAAATCATCCTCAACGCCTTCCGGCCCAAGCCGCTGGAGGAGGTCCTGCCGGCGGCGGCCGCTGCTGGGGTCGCGATCATCGCGCGGGTGCCGCTGGCCAGCGGGCTGCTGACGGGGCGTTACGACGAGTCCACCACGTTCCCTGCGGAGGACCACCGCGCGTTCAACCGGCACGGGGACGCGTTCGATGTCGGCGAGACCTTCTCAGGCGTGCCCTACGAGGTTGGGGTCCAGGCGGCTCGCGAGATCGCGGCACTCACCCCACCCGGCTGGTCGACGGCGCAACTCGCGCTGCGCTGGGTGCTTGATCAGCCGGGAGTGTCCGTGGTCATCCCGGGCGCCCGCAACCCGGCGCAAGCTCTGGACAACGTCGTCGCCGCCCACCTCGACCCGTTGCCGCAGGCCACCCTCACGGCCATGGCCGAGATCTACGACCACCACATCCGCGAGCACATCCACGCCCGCTGGTGAGCACACGCATCACCGTTCGACGCTGAGCAGGCCTTCGTCGAGTCGGACGACCCGGTCGGCGACGGCCGCTGCCTCCGGGTCGTGGGTCGCCATGACGACAACGTTTCCGGCAGCCGCATACGCCCGCAGCAAGGTCAGGACGATCTCGCGGTTGCCGTGGTCCAGCTCGGACGTGGGCTCATCGGCGAGCAACACCCCTCCGGCGAGGGCCAGCCCGCGGGCCACGGCGACCCGCTGTTGCTGACCGCCTGACAACTCCTCGACGAGGTGCCCCACCGACTCGGCCAAACCGACCTCCGCCAGTGCGTCAGCAGCGGCGGCACGGGCCGCGGCAGGCCCGTGGCCCGCCGCGAGCAGCGGCAGAGTGACATTCTCAAGAGCGGTGAGCACCGCGGCCAGGCCGTTACCTTGCGGCACGACGGCCACTCCGAGACGCGCAGCCTGGTCGCGGCTCACGATGGCCGTCGACCCCACTGTCACCTGGCCCTCGCTCGGTCGCACGGCACCCGCCAGGGTCCAGAGCAGGGTCGATTTCCCGGCTCCCGACGGACCGGTGACGGCAACGAACTCCCCCGGCTGCACCCGCAGCGACACTCCCGCCAACGCGGTGACCGGCTCGAAGCGGACCGTGACGTCTCGGCACTCCACCGACTGCGCCGGCCCGCGTTCCACTCGACTGGCCGACGAAAGCCCGCGTTCGGCGCCCGTCAGCTCATGCCGGCCCATGGCCGTCCTCCTCCGGGATGATGATCCAGCGGCCGTCAGACTCCGGATGGACGCGCACAAGGGTGCCCGGCGGCAGTCTGTCGAGGGCGTCGGGCGGCAGCGGCAACGACCCGTCCGCCGACACCACGGCATACTCCTGGCCGCTGCGTCCCTCCCCGCCGACCCGACCGTCGCGGATCGTCACCGTGCGCGGCAGCGCGGCCGCCACCTGCGGGTCATGGGTGACGATGAGGACGGTGGTCCCTACCTGGGCGTTCACCTCGCGGATCGCGGCCAGCACGGTGTCGCGGGCGGCGTGGTCCAGTTGGCTGGTCGGCTCGTCGGCAAGGAGCACCCCCGGGTATGCCGCGATCCCCACCGCGAGCGCCGCGAGCTGCAACTGCCCGGGAGTGAGCGTGGCGAGCGGGGCATTGGCCAGCGGGAGGATGCCAAC